>Ga0194132_10000232_pt1 | contig 114249 bp, 97 predicted proteins | sample TA2KigOf80mmetaG_FD_148612 | JGI IMG/M metagenome (GOLD analysis project Ga0194132, IMG submission 148612) | Freshwater microbial communities from Lake Tanganyika, Tanzania - TA2015054 Kigoma Offshore 80m | ecosystem: Environmental > Aquatic > Freshwater > Lake | place: Tanzania: Lake... | reverse complement strand
AGGCGCCAGCAGCAGCGTCCACACCTTGGTGACGAGAACGAAGAGCGGGTTCCCCGGTGGATGGGGGATGCCGACGATGTGCGCCGTCGCGATGTACTCGCTCGTGTCCCAGAACGCCGTCGAGGGGGCGAGCGTGACGACGTAGAGGAGCCAGGCGCACAGCCCCGCGAGGACGGCAGAGCCGTAGGCAGGCACGAAGCCCGGAGCTGACGAGGCTACGCCTGCGGCCCCGGACCCGCCGTCGTCGGGTCCGAGCCCGTCGGAGCGCTCCACTTCCGGGGCGCGCGCGTCCGTCAGCCCCTCCGGCCCTCCACCCGACTCCTCCATGTGCACTTCCCCCCGTGGTCGAGTTCTCGTCGACCGGACGATCATGCCTCGGCCCCGAGCCGGCGGGCAAGCGCGGTCTGATGCGCTCGTCGCGCCGTGCGATCTGCCGCTACCTGTCTCAGCCCCTCGGGCCTACCTTCGACACCATGCCCCTGCCGAGGTTGCGAACTGCCCGGTACGCCCGGGCCTGGCTCCTCGGCGCCTCGAGGTTCGAGGACGAGGAGGTCACGCTCGACCGTGGCGACCGCACGGTCCCCGCCACGCTCACCCGCCCCGCTCGGGCGCGCGGCCCGCTGCCGGGTTGGGTGGTGCTGCATGGGATCACCCGGCGGGGGCGTGCGCACGAACAGCTGCTGCGCTTCACCCGCGCGCTCGCCGACACGGGGGCAGTGGCGATCGTGCCCGAGGTGCCCGAGTGGCGCGACTTCAAGCTCGCCCCGACCCTCGCCGCCCCGACCATCGTGGCTGCGATCCGCGGTCTGCGCGACAGCGGGTGGGCCCTCGAGGCCCCTGTGGGCGTGATCGGATTCTCGTTCGGCGCTCCGCATGCGATCGCTGCGACGGCGCGCCCCGACGTGGCCGAGCACGTGGCTGGGTCGGTCGCGTTCGGCGGCTACTGCAGCTTGGAGCGAACCATCCGGTTCCTCATGACCGGCCAGCACGAGTGGGGCGGGCGCACCCATCGAGTCACTCCCGATGCGTACGGTCGCTGGATCCTCGCCGCCAACTACCTGACTGCCGTCCCCGACTACGCGCACGCAGACGATGTCGCCGGCGCCCTGCGGTCGCTGTGCAGCCACTCGGGCGACCACAACATCTATTCGTTGGATCCCCGCCTCGACACCCTGAAGGTCGAGTTGCGTCGTGCGCTCACGGAGGCGAACCGCCCGCTGTTCGATCTCTTCGCGCCGCCGGCCAGTCAACTGCCCGACCCGCGCCGTGCGGACGATGCCGCCGAGGCACTCGCCGCCGCCGGTCGGCGCGCGGAGCCCGCAGGCGAACCGCTGCCCGCGCTCGCTTCCGTGCGACTGCCCGTCCACGTGCTGCATGGACGTCACGACGCCCTGATCCCGTATTCGGAAGGGCTACGCCTCCGCGGGGCGCTCCCCACGCGGACCTGGTCGAGCGTCACGATCACCCAGCTCTTCGGGCACTCCGGCGAGAGCGGACTCTTCTCGCTGCTGCGGTCGGCGGGAGAGCTGCCCCGGTTCGTCGCCGCGCTCCGACGCGTTCTACGACTCGTCTGACTGCAGCTGGGCCTCTCGGCAACCCGCGGATCAGCTGCCGGTGCGCTCGAGGTCCCGGAGCGCGACGCGCATGACCGGATCCTGCACGGCCTTGGCCACCAGGTCGCGCGCGTGCGGCGTGCCGATGGCGTGCAAGGCGCGGTAGGCAGCGACTCGGACCTCCGCATTCGGCTTCGAGAAGCGCGACGGCACCGCACGCTTCTCGATCGCCTGCACGGCGCCCGGATCTCCGATCTGTCCCAGCGCGCGCAGGATCGCGACGCAGCGGTCTGGGTCCGCCTCGCCCTCGAGCATGTGCAGGAGTGGCTTGAGCGCCCGCTCCAGGCCGAGCTCGCCGGCGGCGACGGCTGCCCCCAGGCGCACGCTGTCGTCCGGATCCTCGAGGAAGCCGAGCACCAGGCTTCCCGTTCCCGGTTCCTTCAACTTGCCGAGCGCGAGCAATGCCTCGCTGCGCACCCGTCCGTCCGTATCCGCGAGCGCGCTCGTCACCAACTCGGTCGCCCGCGCGCCGCCGATCTCGGCGAGCATTGCGACGCCGTCGCGAACCAAGAAGCGGTTGTCGTCTTCGACCATGCGCTCGATCACCGGGCGACTGATCTCTCCCATCGACACCAACGCAAGTCGGTACGTGCGTCGCACGTCCTGGTCGAGCGCGCCCGTGAGCGCGCCCTTCAGGGCATTGGCCATCACGAGGCCGGCGCGCCGACAGAGCGTCAGGTAGCCCTCTCGCTTCTCCTCGTCGGACTCCTCGCCCAACCGCTGCACGAGCCTGCTCGCCACCGCCGGATCGATGACTCGACCCGCAAGCTCGAGGTACCTGCCGTCCGGTGGATCGCCCGCTCCGCGCACCAGCGCCTCGACTGCGTCGGCTAATGGATCGAGCGCCAGGCGCTGCCGAAGGCCCGTCGCGAGCGCGACGACCTGCTCACTTGCCGCGTAGTCGCCTCCGACTAAGGCCCTCACCGCGTCCTCGAGCGCGCGCGGCTCGGGCGCACCGCGGACCTCGTCGACGGGGGCGGCGGCGGTGCCGTCGTCGCTTCCCGGGACGGTGTCGCCGTCGACGGCGACCGGGACCACATCGGCAGCCTCGAGGGACACCTCCGTGACCGCGTCGGTAACCTCGAGCGACACCTCCGTGACCGCTGAGCTCCCGAACTCGAGCATGGCCTCGGGCTCCGGCGACTGCCCGGCCGCCGGAGACGGCCACTCCGCCGGGTCAGGCCCCCCCACGTCGGGCCCCGACGCAGGCGGGAGTATCTCGAGCATCTGCGACATGGGAAACATCTCGGGCTTGGCGGACTGCGGGGTCGCCGGCAGCGGTGGCGGTGTCACCACCGTGTTCGCGAGCGAGCGCAACACCGCCGGCTGCTCCTCCGGCGCCTCGGGCACGTCGGTGATTTCCGCGACCTCGGAGAAGTCAGTGACCTCCGTGACCACAGTGACGGCCGCGGCAGTGATCACGGTCGGAGCGGGCACCGGCTCGGAAGGCGCAGACGGCGGCGCGAAGAGGGCATCGATCGAGCGGGCCAACCCGCTCAGCTGGCGCGTCTCCGTAGGTTCGGCCATGCGCTCCACGCGGGATCGGGGGGTACCGGTCGTCGCCTGGAATGTAGGAACCCCCTCGTCCGCCGGGGAGTTATTTCTCGCGCGATGTCGGGTCCGGACGGCCGATTTCTTGACCCCCGCGCGGGATCCCGGTCATCTTCTTCGACCCATCCACCCCAGGAGTCTCCGGAATGCCCGTCTTTTCCCGTGTCCGCGACGGAGTGTTGGTGCTGACCGTGGATGGCGACTACACTGCCAACGAGCTCCGGCGCGTGGGATTCGGCGCGTTCGAGGCGGAGGGTATGCCCAAGAAGGTCCCCGTGCTACTCGATCTGAGCGGCGCTGCGGGCTTGGCGAAGAAGTCCGCCCAGGACATCGCGGCCACGGGAGCGATCTTCGGCGCCTACCGCGATCGCCTCACCGGCATCGCCGTAGTGGCCTCGGCGGACGTGCACGGGCTCTTCGACGGCAAGGGCAGCTTCGGGAGCGAGGCCGGCGTGAAGGTGAAGCCGTGTCTGTCGCATGCCGAAGCGCGCGACTGGCTGCTCAAGGGCTGACGAGCCGGCGCGCAGTCGTGCGCGCCCCGGGCAACGGCGGCTTCCGTCAGCCGGCCCGACCGAGGTAGTCCTCGGCGAGCCTCTCGCGGTGCCAGAGCTCGTGCCCGGCGATCATCCAGGGGAGGCTGCGCACGGTGACCTCGTTGCCGCCCGCCCTGCCGCGACGACCCGCGGCCTCGGGCGCGAGCGAGGCGAGCATCTCCACGTTCGCCCGCCGCAGCGAGGCCCACTCCGAGGCCAGCTCGTCGAGCGCGCGCTCGTGGGCGTTGGAGTGCGCGGCCCACTCGTCCTGCTCCATGGACGGAAGGTCGACGCCGTCGGAGCGCGCGATGGCGATGGCGCGGAACGCGAACACGCGCTCGGTATCGATCAGGTGTCCCACCACCTCGCGGATACTCCACTTCCCGGGCGCGTACCGGTGCGTCTCGCGCTCCGGGGGAACCTCTTGGAGCAGGCGGAGGGTCTCCCCCAGCTGATACATGAGCGTGTCGACGATGTCACCGTCGGGCACGAGATCGATGTAACGGCTGAAGTAGGGGGCGTGCTCACTCGGGTTGGGGCGCCGCAGCTCCGTCGTCATGGTCTCGCTCCGGCCCCGTCGAGTTGCTCGATCGTCTGCGTCGAGGGCGGCCGCTCCCGCTGGAGACGCCGCGCCACCGCCTCGGCATCCCGCATCACGCGCAGGACGTTCTCCCCGGCGAGCTTCGCGAGGTCCCGCTCGTCCCACCCCCGGCGCACGAGCTCCACCAACAGATCGGGGAACTTCGACACGTCCTCGAGGCCGACGGGCACCCGCGTGATCCCGTCGAAGTCGGAGCCGATGCCGACGTGGTCGATCCCCGCAACTTCCACGACGTGCTCGATGTGATTCGCCACGTCGCCGATGGTGGCGACCTCGCGTCCTGTCAGGAAGTCCGGGTAGAACACGACCATCACGACACCGCCGTTCGCGGGGACGCGGCGGAGCACCTGATCCGGCACGTTGCGCGGGTGGTCGTGGATCGCGCGGGCGCCGGCATGCGACCAGATGACCGGCGCCTCGGAGACGTCGAGCGCGTCGTTCATCGCCTCGGCCGAGGTATGCGCGAGATCGACCAGCATGCCGAGCCGATTCATCTCGCGCACGACCTCGCGCCCGAACTCCGTCAGGCCGCCGTGCAGGCGCTCACCCGACCCGGCATCCGCCCACGGGAGCGAGGTGTTGTGCGTGAGCGTCATGTAGCGCACGCCGAGCGAGTAGAACGAGCGCAGCGCCCCCAGCGAGCTCTCGATGGCGTGGCCACCTTCCATGCCGAGCAGCGACGCGATGCGGCCCGAACCGTAGATGCGCTCGACGTCGGAAGCGTCCAGAGCGAGCTCGAACGCGTCGGGGTAGCGCTCGATGATCTCGCGCGCGATGTCGATCTGCTCGAGCTGTCGCTTGGCCGGCCCCTGGCCGAGCGAGTCGTACGGGATGTACACCGACCAGAACTGCCCGCCTACCATCCCGGCGCGCAACCGTGGGATGTCCGTCTGGAAGGGCGTGTGCATACGCAGATCGTGCGCGGGCGCCGCCACGTCACCGGGCGCCGTAGCGCTCTCCCAGATCGCGAAGGGCAGGTCGTTGTGCCCGTCGATGAGCGGTGTAGTCGCGAGCACGCGACCCACCACGGCCCTGGCCACCGACATCGGCTCGTCCTGCGCGCGCGCCGGCGCCGCCGCTGCGGTCATGATGAGCAGGAGCGCCGAAGCCCGCGTCATCGCCCTGCCAGCGCCGGCCACCTCTTCCGCTCGTAGGAGCGGATGTCGCCTTCGTGGCGGAGCGTGAGCCCGATGCGGTCGAGCCCCTCCGTCAGGCACATCCGCCGGAACTCGTCGAGCTCGAAGCGGGCGACGACGCCCTGCGCATCCGACACGGTGCCGTGCGCCACGTCGACCGTCAGCTGCAGCGGGGCTTCGGCCACCGCGCGCGCCAGCAGAGTCGCGATGTCGTCGGCGGCCAGTTGGAGTGCCGCGATCCCGTTCTGGTCGGCGTTCTCGCGGAAGATGTCCGCGAAGCTCGGCGCGAGCACCACGCGGATGCCGTAGTCGCGCAGCGCCCAGGCCGCGTGCTCGCGCGAGGAGCCGCAACCGAAGTTCTGACGCGTCACGAGAATCGACGCACCCTGGTAGCGAGGCTGATTCAGCACGAAGTCGGCCTTGGCGGTGCCGTCCGCATTCATGCGCCAGTCCCAGAACAGGTACGGCCCGTATCCCGTCCGCTCGATGCGCTTCAGGAACTGCTTCGGGATGATCTGATCGGTATCGACGTCCGCGCGGTCGAGGGGGACGACGACACCCGCGTGCACCTTGATCGGCTCCATCGTCCTAGTTCTCCAGCGCGCGAGGATCGGTGAAGTGCCCGGCGACCGCCGCGGCCGCGGCCATGGCTGGGCTGACCAGATGCGTGCGCCCACCCCTGCCCTGCCGTCCCTCGAAGTTGCGGTTCGACGTCGAGGCGCAGCGCTCGCCCGGCTGCAGGATGTCCGGGTTCATGCCCAGGCACATCGAGCACCCTGCCTCGCGCCACTCGAAGCCCGCCGCCTTGAAGACGCGGTCGAGACCCTCGGCCTCCGCCTGCCGCTTCACAGTCGCGGAGCCCGGCACGACCATCGCGTGCACGCCCTTCGCCACCCTGCGTCCCTCGACGATGCGCGCCGCCTCGCGCAGGTCCCCGATGCGCCCGTTCGTGCAAGAGCCGATGAACACTCGGTCGATGCGGATCGACTCGATCGGCACGCCGGCCTCGAGGCCCATGTACGCGAGCGCGCGCTGGGCGCCCTCGCGTCCAGCAGCGTCGGGGAAGCTCTCCGGCGTGGGCACCGTCGCCGAGATCGGCACGACCATGCCGGGCGTCGTCCCCCAGGTGACCTGGGGCTCCAGCGTGCTCACGTCGATCTTCACCGTCTTGTCGAACGTCGCGCCCGGCTCGGTGGCGAGGCCCTTCCACTCCACGACGAGCTTCGCCAACTCGGCATCCGATGGTCCGAGCTCACGGCCGCGCATGTAGGCGAACGTGGTCTCGTCGGGTGAGATCATCCCGGCGCGGGCCCCGGCCTCTATCGACATGTTGCAGACGGTCATGCGCTCCTCCATGGAGAGCGCGCGGATCGCCTCGCCCGTGTACTCGACCACGTGGCCGCCGCCGCCCGACACGCCGATCTGCCCGATCACCGCGAGAATCAGGTCCTTGGCGGTGACGCCCTCGGGCGGCGTGCCCTCGAGCCGGAGCTCCATCGAGCGCGGGCGGCGCTGCTGGATGCACTGCGTCGCGAGCACGTGCTCGACCTCCGACGTGCCGATGCCGAACGCGAGCGCGCCGAACGCGCCGTGCGTCGACGTGTGACTGTCGCCGCACACGATGATCATGCCCGGGCGCGTGAGCCCGAGCTCGGGCCCGATCACATGCACGATGCCCTGGCGAGGATCGTGGATGTCGAGGAGGCGCACGCCGAAGCGCTCGGCGTTCTCGCGCATCACCTCGAGCTGGCGCTTCGAGAGCTGATCGAGAATCGGGAGCGAGCGGTCCGTGGTCGGCACGTTGTGATCGACCGTGGCGAACGTGAGGTCCGGACGACGAACCCTCCGGCCCGACAACGCCAGCCCCTCGAACGCCTGCGGCGAGGTGACCTCGTGCACGAGGTGGAGATCGACGTACATCAGGTCAGGCTCGCCGTCGCCGGCGCGGACCAGGTTCTTCTCCCAGATCTTGGCTACCAGGGTCTTCGCCGACCCACCGTTTCTACCGCTCATTTCGTCACCGCCTCGGCCACTGCGTTCGCGAACTCTCGTGTCGACACCCTGGGACCTCCGCCGGCCACATCCGCGGTACGGAGCCCGTCGGCGAGTGCTTTGCTGACGCCACGCTCCACCGCCACCGCCTCGGCGTGCAGGCCGAAGCTGTACCCCAGCATGAGCGCCGCTGAGCGGATGGCCGCGATCGGGTTGGCGATCCCCTTGCCCGCGATGTCGGGGGCGGATCCGTGCACCGGTTCGTACAACCCGACCTTACCTCCCACGCTCGCGGACGCGAGCAGACCCAGCGAGCCGCACATGGCCGACGCTTCGTCGCTCAGGATGTCGCCGAACAGGTTCTCCGTCAGGATCACGTCGAAGCGTTTCGGCGCCGTGACCAACTCCATGGCCGCTCGGTCCGCGTACATGTGGTCGACCGCCACGTCTGGGTAGCTCTTCGCGACGTCGTCGACGACGGCGTGCCAGAGCTGCGACACCTCGAGCACGTTCGCCTTGTCCACCGAGGTGAGCTTCTTGCGGCGGGAGCGCGCGAGCTCGAACGCGACCTTGGCCACGCGCTCCACCTCGGCGCGGGTGTACACGAGCGTGTTCACCGCGCGGTCGGCTTCCTTGAAGCGCGGCGTCCCGTAGTAGAGACCGCCCGTGAGCTCGCGCACGATCACCATGTCGCACCCCGACGCGATCTCGCGCTTGAGCGCGGACATGTCCACCAGCTCCTCGTCGACGCGCGCGGGTCGGAGGTTGGCGAAACACCCGAGCTCGGAGCGCAGCTTGAGCAGCGCGGCCTCGGGACGCTTGCCCGGCAGGAGCCCTTCGGCGCGGGGGTCGCCGACGGCTCCCAGGAAGACCGCGGGCCCGCGCCGGCACGCCTCGAGCGTCGCGTCGGGGAGCGGCGTCCCGGTCTTCTCGTACGCGCACCAACCGACCAGGTGCTCCTCGACCGTGAGCTCGTGGCCGAAGCGCTTGGCCACCGCGCCGAGTACGTGCATGGCGGCGGTGGTGACCTCGGGACCGATCCCGTCACCCGGAAGCGAGACGATATGCAGTTTGCTCAACTCAAACCCCCCAAGAATCGGACGTGGCAGCCAAGTGGCTCTCTTCTAGTGACCGCGCGGCCGCTGCCTTGTTGACCGCGTGCAGGAGTGCCTCGGCCGAGGCGCGCACCACGTCGGTGTGCGCCCCACGGCCCGTGAACGTATGCCCGTCGATGCGCGCCTCGATCGCCACCTCGCCGACGGCGTCCTGCCCCGGCGTCGCGGCCCGAATGGTGAAGCGCTCGAGCACGATACGGTAGTCGAGCACCGTCTCGACCGCGGCGAAGGCGGCCGCGATGGGCCCGTCCCCCTTCGCGCTCCCCCTCAGGCGCTTTCCGGCCGCGGTGATCTCCACCGTCGCATCCGAGACGTCGCCGCCGCAGTGCACATCGAGAGCCTCGAGATGATAGAGCTCGGTGACGTCCTCCATCACGCCGTGGTGCAGGATCGAGAGCAGGTCCTCGTCGAGCACCGTCTTCTTCCTGTCGGCGAGCGCCTTGAAGTCGCTCGTGACGCGCTTGAGCTGCTCCGGGGTCAGCGTATAGCCGAGCGCCTCGTAGCGCTGCTCCAGACCGTGGCGCCCCGAGTGCTTGCCCAGGACCAGCTCCGTGCCCGGGGCGCCGACCATCTCCGGCGTCATGATCTCGTACGTGCGCCGGTCGTTGATGACGCCGTGCTGGTGGATGCCCGCCTCGTGCGCGAACGCGTTCCGCCCCACGATCGCCTTGTTGGGCTGCGGCTCGATGCCGGTCAGGTACGAGAGCAAGCGACTCGTGCGGTAGATGCGCTCGGTGTGTATTCCCGTCTGGTAGCCGAGGCTCTCGCGCCGCACCTGCAGCGCCATCACGATCTCCTCGAGCGAGGCGTTGCCGGCGCGCTCGCCGATCCCGTTGATGGTGCACTCGACCTGACGGGCCCCCGCCTCCACCGCGGCCAGCGAGTTGGCGACCGCCAGGCCAAGGTCATCGTGGCAGTGCGCGGACAGGACGCACTGCGACAGTCCCGGCACGCGGGTCGCCAGCGTCCGGAACGTGTGCTCGATCTCGTGCGGGAGCGCGTAACCCACGGTGTCGGGGATGTTGATCGTCTTCGCTCCCGCGGCGACCGCCACGCGAACCACCTCGGTCAGGAAGTCGAGATCGCTGCGCATCGCATCTTCGGCGCTGAACTCCACGTCGTCGGCGTAGCCGCGGGCGATCTGCACGGCCTCGGCAGCCTGCTCGAGGCACTGCTCACGTGTGATGTTGAGCTTACGAGCCAAGTGGATGTCGGACGTGGCGATGAACACGTGAATGCGCGCCTTCGAGGCCGGCTCGAGCGATGCCGCCGCGCGCTCGATGTCGCCGCGCGTGGAGCGGGCGAGCGCGGTGATCCTCGGGCCCTTCACCTCGCGCGCGATCGTGAGAATCGACTCCGCATCCTCCTGAGAGCTCGCAGCGAACCCCGCCTCGAGCACATCGACCCCGAGCTCGGCCAGCTCGTGCGCGAGCCGGAGCTTCTCCGGGGCCGTCATGCTACATCCCGGGGACTGCTCCCCGTCTCTCAGCGTCGTGTCGAAGATCGTGATGCGGTCCATCGTCGTCTTCCCGGTTGGGTGCAAGAAAAAAGCGGCGGGCCTTTTTGGGGCCCGCCGCCGGAAGGTCGTGTTCGGTGTCTTTCTTACCTCGTCCGAACGCCTGGGCAGGCCCGTGCGTCAAGCTCCGTGAGGAGCCCGAGAAGTCGGAGCGCGCCCGAAAGCAGGAGGCCGATCGCCAAGGTGTCCATCGACATGGTGCCGATTCTTGCGGCCCGCGCAGCGGGCGTCAAGGCCCGTGAGTCCCGTTACGCTGGTGGCGATGCGGTCCCAGCGCGCCATGCCGGAAAGGTGCCGAGCACCTTCAGGCGCGCCGCCAGGGGCTTCGCGGCGTCGATCGCCTCGGTTCCCGCGGCCAACGTGGGGTGGACGAACTCGAGGATGAACCGATACGTCCAGGGCGACGCCGCCGGCCGGGAAGCGACATGGGAGAGATCGAGTCCTCGCTCGGCGAACACGCCCAGCAGCTTGTGCAGGACGCCTGGCCGATGCTCGAGCTCCGAGACGCAGGCCGTCTTGAACGGACCCGCCGTCGGCTCGGGCATCGTCGCCGCACGAGTGATCAGGTAGAAACGCGTCTGGTTGTCGTCGCGGTCCTGGAGGTCGGCCTGGAGGACCTCCAGACCGTAGCGCTCGCCTGCCCGACGGGACGCGATCGCGGCGACCGTCTTGTCGCCCGACGCCGCGACCTCGGCCGCGGCGCCTGCCGTGTCGTAGACGGCCTGCGCGCGGACATGCGGGTGGCGCGCGAAGAATCCCTTGCACTGCGAGAGCGCCACCGGATGCGAGCGCGCTTCGCGCAGGCCTGCGACCGTGGAGCCCGCCACGCCGAGCAGGCAGTGCCGGATCGGGATGGCGACCTCGCCGACGACCGTGACGTCTCCCGCCTCGAGTGCGTCGTACGCTTCGGCCACCGCGCCTGCCAGCGTGTTCTCGACGGCCACCACGCCCCACGCGTCCTCGCCACCCCCGACGGCGCGCACCACCGCGTCGAAGCTCTGGCGCGGCACCGGTGTCGAGCCCGGCCTGAGGATGCGCACGGCCTCCTCGCTGAAGGCGCCGAGCGCCCCCTGGAAACTGGTACGGTCTATATCTGCCATGGTGGTCAACGCGGGCGGGTGAGCCCGAGGCTGCGGATCTTCCGGTGCGGCGTGCGGGGAGAGACTCCGAGCGCCTCGGCGGCGAGCCCCTGGTGCCACCCCGTGCGCTCGAGGGCCGCTTGGATCGCAAGACGTTCGAGTTTGTCGAGGTTGAGGGCGGGAAGGCCGGACGAGCTGCCGTCGGCGGCCGCGGGCGGTGGCGACGCGAACGACACGGCGAGGTCTGCAGCGCGGATCGTGTGCCCCACCGCCATGAGCACCGCGCGCTCGATCACGTTGCGCAGCTCGCGGACGTTGCCGGGCCATGCGTAGCTCTCGAGCAGCGCCATGGCGTCCGGGGTGACGCTCCACGAGTCCGCATCCATGGGACGGAGCTCTGCGAGGAAGTGGCGCACGAGCAGCGGCACGTCGCCGCGACGTTCCCGGAGAGGCGGCAGACTCAGCACCACCGCGTTGATGCGGTAGAAGAGGTCGCGGCTGAATGCCTCGCGCGCCACCAGCTCGTCGAGTGGACGATTCGTGGCGGACACCAGGCGGAAATCCGTCGGGAGCTCCTTGGTCCCTCCGACTCGGCGGAACAGCTTCGTCGCCAGCACGCGCAGGAGCTTCGCCTGGAGCGGCTGCGCCAGGTCGCCGATCTCGTCCAGGAAGAGCGTGCCACCGTCCGCCAGCTCCAGCAGGCCGATCTTGCGGGAGCCCGCACCCGTGAACGCGCCCTTCTCGTGGCCGAAGAGCTCCGACTCGGCGAGCGACTCCGCCACCGCCGCGCAGTTCAGCGCCACCAGCGGGTGGGGGCGCCGCATCGACCGGCGGTGGATCTCGCGCGCGACCAGCTCCTTGCCCGTCCCCGACTCGCCGACCACGAGCACCGAGACGTCGGAGGCGGCAACCTTCTCCACGAGCTCCAGCGCGCGGCGTAGCCGCGGGTCGGCCGTCACGATCCCAGTGCCGAACGCCGACTCGCGCTCCACCATCGCGCCCAGCCGCTCCGACTTGGCCAGCGTGGCGCGCGCCTGTGCGGCCTTCCACACCAGCGCTATCAGCCGCTCCGCCTGCACCGGCTTCTCCACGAAGTCGTAGGCACCGAGCTTCATCGCGCGGGTGGCGGTGGCCACCGTGCCCGTCCCAGACACGAAGATCACCTGGGGGCGGTGCGGGTCGTCCGCGATCGACAGCAGCACCTCCAGGCCGTCGAGGCCCGGCATGCTCAGGTCGAGCAGGACTACGTCGAAGACCAGCTCACGCAGGGCGGCCAACGCCGAGCGGCCGTCCGCGACCGTAGTGACGCGGTGCTCGACTCCGTCGGCCTCTTCGAGAATGCGCTCGAGGAGAACTCTCTGGTCCGGGTCGTCGTCGGCGATCAGGACCGATATCGGGCGGGCTGCGCGGTTCTCCATAGCGACACTCTCACGCGCGGCGCCGCGCGGCCGCAAGGATCCCGGAATTGGCGAGACCCCGCGGCCGGAGCCGCGGGGCCTCTGAGGGCCACGCTGAAAACCTTGGGGGGGGTGGTGGCCCTTTTCGTGTACTTCGTGTCCTGAGCTCGGGACCGCGGGACCGGCCCTGGGGGGTTTCGCCTCGGTTAGTCTGAGTGAAGGAAGGCCCCGCGGCCCGAGCTCTTTGTCTTGTGGGCTCTCTTAGAGGCAATGGCGGTGCCAGAGAGCTTCGGCGGCGTAGCATGATGTTCCGCAACGGGTTGGCGCTCCGGCTACCGATTGCGGCGGCCAGTCGGAGTGGCCGAAGCGGACAGGATGGCCGGTCGAGCTGGCCGTGGCGCCTGGCCCAACGCGCCGCCGCCACCAACGACGAAGGGCCCCGGCTGCTGGCCGGGGCCCTTCTCAGTCCACCGAGCTGCGGGATGCCATCCAGCTCACCCTGGCGCGCGAGCACGACACGTCCAGCCAAGCGAGCCTCGTGACCAGGCATTCGCTGCGAGAGGCGTGGGAGTCGCTGCACGTGCTCCTGGCGGAGGACAACCAGGTCAACCAGCGGCTGGCGGTGGCCGTGCTCGAGCGGCTCGGCCACAAGGTTAGGGTCGCCAGGACGGGACGTGAGGCCCTCGAGCTCATCGAGCAGTTCAGCTTCGACCTGGTGCTGATGGACGTCCAGATGCCCGAGATGGGCGGGGTCGAGGCGACGCAGCTCATCCGCCAACGCGAAGCCCAGCACGGGGGGCACCTCCCCATCGTGGCCATGACGGCGCACGCCATGGCCGGCGACAGGGAGCGTTTTCTCGCTGCTGGCATGGACGAGTACATCTCGAAGCCGATCAGCCAGGAGCGCCTCCGCGAGGTAGTCAGGAGCCTGGGGCGGCCGGCGGCGACGGGCGACGGCACCCCGCCCCAGGGACCGGCGCCGAGCGGGCCCGCGGACCACGGACACCCGGTGCTGTCGCTGGACCGAGAGGCCCTCCTGGCCCGCGTCGAGTCGGACCTCGACCTCCTCAGCACGCTCCTGGGCGTCTTCAAGGCCGACCGCCCCAAGCTGATGGCCGACATCGAGGAAGCGCTGGTCGCGGGCAACGCGGTGGCGCTCGGCGAAGCTGCCCATACAATGAAGGGAGCACTCAGCGTCTTCGGCGTGGAGCCCGCCCGCTCCCTGGCAGAGCAGCTCGAGATGGCCGGAAAGCACGGGCGGCTCGAAGCGACGCGCGGTCTCTACGAAGATCTCGCGCGCGCAGTCGTCGTCGCGGAAGACGGCCTCGAGGCCATGCTCGGGGAGCTGGTGTAGCACGCTCCTGGGTCCGGGCAACAGAACACGAGAGGAGGCCCATGCGCTTTGCCTACAGCACCGCTTCGACCACAGTCCTGGTCGGACTCGCGCTCGCCGCAGTCGGGTGCGAAGCTCAGGGACGGCAGGGCGGCCGGGGGGGACGCGACGTGCGCGAGCCCACGATCCCTCCTCCGACGATCGTCGAGTACCGCCCGCGCTCGACGCTCGTGGTGCCCGAGCACCAAGTCCCGCGCGCCAAGTTCCCGGTGGTCGACTTCCACGGCCACCCGCCGAACCTGGCGTCTCCGGAGAACATCCGCACCGTCGTCGAGGCGATGGATCGCTTGAACCTCCAGGTCATGGTGCAGGCGCAGCCGAGCTCCGGTGAGCGGCTGACCAGCCAGATCGAGGCCGTGCGGGCGGCGGGCCACGCTGACCGCTTCGTCTTCTTCGCCTCGCTCGACCTGCGCGAGGTGGGCCCGGGCTCGGGCGCGCGCATCGCTGCGCAGCTCGAGGCCGACGTGCGCGCCGGCGCGGTCGGCGTCGGCGAGATCATGAAAGGCTTCGGGCTGAGCATCACCAAGGCGGACGGCACGCGCCTCCGCATGGATGACCCCGAGCTCGACGTCGTCTGGGAAACCGCTGCTCGACTCGGCATTCCCGTCTTCGTGCACACGGGTGATCCGGCGGAGTTCTTCCAGCCGCTCGACTATCAGAACGAGCGCTGGCTCGAGATGGCGCTCTTCCCCGACCGTCGCTTCAACGACCGCTCCCGGTACCCGGCGTTCGACGACCTCATGGCCGAGCGCGACCGCATGATCGAGAGACACCCCAACACCACTTGGGTGCTCGCGCACATGGGGTGGCACACACAGGATCTGGCTCGGCTCGGGGCCATCTTCGACCGCAACCAGAACGTGCTCGCCGAGCTCGGTGCCGTGCTCTACGACCTCGGCCGCCAGCCGCGCTTCGCGCGCGAGTTCTTCGTTCGTTACTCGGACCGGATCCTGTTCGGCAAGGACTCGTTCGCGCCCGATGAGTACCCGTACTACTGGCGCGTCTTCGAGACGGCCGACGAGTACTTCGACTACTACCGCGACTATCACGCGTTCTGGAAGCTGTACGGCATGGATCTGCCAGACGACGTGCTGCGGAAGGTCTACTACGCCAACGCGCTTCGCATCATTCCGAGGATGCCGACGGCGGGGTTCCCGACGCCGTAGCCGACAGATCTCCTAGCGGCCGCGCGCCGCGAGCGCACCCAGCTCGACCCACACGAAGGCAGCCAGGGCGAGCACGAGGACGGCGCTGATTCCGGCGCACACGTGGAGACCGAGGAGGAAGGCCTCGCGTGACGCTGCCAGCAGAGTGGACGCTGCTGCCGGCGACAGCGCCTGAGCGACGGCAGCGGCTCCGCCCAGCGTGTCCATTGCGGTCGCAACCGCCTCGGCCGGAACGCCGGGCAGGGACGCGCCGCCTAACATCCCGCGATAGGTCGCAACGCCCACGCTGCCGAAGACGGCGATGCCGAGCGCGCCCCCCAGCTCGGCGCTGGTTTCCGAGATCCCAGCCGCCGCCCCCGCCCGCTCCGGAGGCGCGGTGCCGATCATGAGATCGTTGGTGAGCGTGAAGATCGGCGCGCTGCCGAGGGCGAACGCGGTAGTCGCAAGCACGTACGCCACAAACCCGGTGTCCGCGTCGAGCCCGGTGAGATAGGCGAATCCCCCGGCGGTCACGATCAGCCCGGCCACCATCAGGGTCGCCGGGCGCATGCGGCGGGCGAGCGTCGGCGTGACGATCGCGCCCACGACCCAAGCCGACGCAGAGGGCGCACCCCACAGCCCTGCCTCGAGAGGGGACAGCCCTCGCACCAGCTGGAGGTACTGCGGCAGGTAGAGGAAGCCGCCGAAGAGGACGAAGATGGCGAAGCCGTAGGTGGCCACCGAAGCCGCGAACGCCGGCCTCGTGAAGAGGCGTAAGTCGATGAGCGGATCGGCGAGGCGCAGCTGACGGCGGGCGAAAACGGCGCCCAGAGCCAAACCCGCCAGGGACACCGCGGCGGGAACCGCCCCTGGGCCGTCCTGGGCCAGGGCCTTCACCCCGTAGATCACGCCGAGCACGGCGCCCATGGAGAGCGCCGCGCTCGGGAGGTCGATGCGCCCGGCGGCTGGATCGCGATACTCAGGGAGCAGGAAAGGCGCCGTGGCCAACACGAGCGCCATGATCGGCACGGCGATCAGGAACACCGATCCCCATGCGAAGAACTGAAGGAGGACACCGCCCACGAAGGGCCCCAGCACGCCGCCGAGCGAGAACGCCGTCATCCATACGCTGATCGCGCGCGTCCTCTGTCCATCGTCCAGGAACATGTTCCGGATGAGCGAGAGCGTGGACGGCGCGACCGTGGCGCCCGCGATGCCGAGTAGCGCACGCGTCACGATCAGCATCTCCGCGGTGGTCGAGAGCGCGGCGAGCACCGAGGCGACTCCGAACGCGATCGCGCCGATCATGAGGAGGCGCCGACGCCCGACGCGATCGCCCAGCGTGCGCATGGTGATGAGCGAGCCCGCGATGAAGAACCCGTAGATGTCGATGATCCACAGGAGTTGAGCGCTACTCGGCTGGAGGTCTTCGGTCAGCGCCGGCACCGCCAGGTGCAGGACCGTGAGGTCCATCGAGTAGAGCAGACACGGCAGGGCGATCACCGCCAGGCCGATCCACTCGCGACGCCCGGCGCGGGGAGGGACGGGAGGGGTCATGGGCGTGGTGCGCGGCGGCGTGAGGGGGCCAGAAGATGGAGAAGTTGCCCGGAAGCGGGCACCCTACCTGGCCGGACGAGTGCCCCCCCGACAAACCCGCCTGTGGCAGCGAGGCGCCTACAGGCTCCCCCGCAGCTTGCTCCTCCTGTACCCGTACAGGAAGTAGACCACGAGGCCCAGCGCCAGCCATATCCCGAACCGGATCCACGTCACCGTCGGCAGCTGGAGCATGAGGAAGATGCACGAGCCCGCCGAAACGAGCGGCACCCAAGGGGAGAACGGCGTGCGGAACGGACGCGCGCGGTTCGGCTCCTTCACGCGCAACACCAGGATGCCGATCGACACCAGCGCGAACGCGAAGAGCGTGCCGATGTTCGTCAGGTCGACGACCTCGTTGATGTTCGCGAACGCAGCGAAGAACGCCACGAATACACCGGTGATGATGGTGGTCACGTGCGGCGTCCTGCACTTCGGGTGCAACTTCGCCGCCCAGGCCGGGAGCAGTCCGTCGCGCGCCATCGAGTAGAAGATGCGCGGCTGCCCCATCTGGAAGACGAGCAGCACCGTGGTCATGGCGATGACGGCGCCGATCGCGACAACCACGCGCGAGAACCCGAGCAGCGCCTCGTTGCCGCTCGCCAGGTTGAGCGCGGTGAGCATCGGCTCCGCCGTGCCGAGCTGGCTCCACTCGGCCATGCCGCTCATGACCGCAGCGACCAGGATGAAGATCACGGTGCAGACCACCAAGCTCGCGATGATCCCGAAGGGCACGTCGCGCGCGGGGTCCTTGGCCTCCTCCGCGGCGCACGACACCGCGTCGAACCCGATGTAGGAGAAGAAGATGATCGCGGCCGCCGCGCGCACGCCCGCGAAGCCGTTCGGCGCGAAACCCCCGTGCGCCGTGTAGTGCTCGGGGTCGATGAAGAAGATGCCCACGGCGACGAAGAACATCAGGATCCCGACCTTGAGCAGCACCATGATCGAGTTCGAGAGCGACGACTCGCGGATGCCGTAGACGAGCAGCGCGGTGATGCCGGCCACGATGAGCACCGCCGGGATGTTCAGGATGATCGGCAGGCCGAAGAGCTCGGGCGCCGACGTGGTCGCGGCCGCGAGATCGAGCGTGCGCGGGTCGGTCGCGCCCGCAGCCACCGCCTCCGCCGCCTGGAAGGCCGTGCGGTAGTCGGTCGTCATCCAGGCGGCAATACCGATACCGAAGTGCGCGACGAGCTCGCGGAAGTAGCCGGACCAGGAGATCGCCACCGCGATGTTGCCCACCGCGTACTCGATGATGAGGTCCCACCCGATGATCCAGGCGACCAGCTCGCCGAGCGACGCGTAGGCGTACGTGTACGCCGACCCCGACACGGGGACCATGGCGGCGAACTCGGCGTAGCAGAGCGCCGCGAGCCCACAGGTGAACGCGGTGAGCAGGAAGGACAGCACAATGGCTGGCCCCGCGCCGGGGCGGACGCCGAGCTCCCCGGCGATGGCCGTGCCGGTGGTGGCGAATATGCCAGCGCCGATGACCGCGCCGACGCCGAGCGCGGTCAGGTCCCACTTACCCATGACGCGCCGGAGCCCCTGTCCCTCTCCAGGCAATTCGGCCGTAAGCCGGTCGACGTTCTTACGCGCGAGCAGCTGGGACATGCGGCTCCCTCGGCGGGGGTTTACAGGTTGTCGGTCAGCTGCTGCGGGAGGTGCGACGACTCACGACTACAGGGCCTACTCGGGCTTCTCCAGCCCATAGATGTACACGGCTTCCGCGCCCCGTCCGTCCGACATGTGGCCGAGCAGGTAGTCGGCGCCAATCTCGTGCACGGTGAGCGCGTAGGGCGTGACGACTTCGCCGAGGTAGCGCCCGTCGCGGTCGAACACCATCCACAGACGGTCGCCACCCATGTCGAACCAGCGGTAGATCTGCGCCCACACGTTGCCGAGCTCGTCGACCACCAGCTGGCTGAACGTGTGGAAGGCCTCGGCGTGGACGTATGCGTCCGCGATGACCTCCGCCTCGTCATCGGTGATGCCGCGATCACGCGCCAGCTGGCGCACGGCGGCGACGCGGAAAGCACTCAGATCTGCCGCGGTGACCGGCGGAGGGGGCTGGTCCAAACGGAAGATGCGGAGCGTGCGGCCGCCGCGCGCGATCTCCCGGATCTCGAACCCCTCCGTGCTCGAGTACCAGACCGTCGAGTCTGCCGCCGTCGCGACGCCCACCGGACCCCACACGTACGTGCCCTCCCCTACAATCTCGGCCGCGTCGGGGAAGTCGCCGAACGAGTCGATCATCCGCCCGTCGCGCCCGAAACGCATGAGGCGCATGGTCGAGCGCTGGAGGCCCGTGAGCGAAGCATCGACCGGCAGCCGCCCGATGAACAGAATGGAGCCATCGGAGAACGAGCCGGCTCCCTCGAGCTCACCGATGAAAGGCGCGTCCGGCCGCGTGATGGGAAACTGGCTGAGGCCGGAGAGGTCCGGCCCCAGGAGCGAGATCGCCCCTCCCGCCGCGTAGACGAGCAGCGTGTCGCCTGGCAGCGGATAGACCCTCCGCGGGCGCCCCACCTCGATGGTGGGGTCGCGCTCGAAGCGAAACGCGTTGATGTAGTTGCCGCCCGCGTCGAAGTGCCGAACGTCGCCCATACCACGGTTGGCGACCACCACCGAGCCGTCGGACAGCCGGCGCGCATGTTCCGCCCGGTAGATGCGCTGGTCGGGGTCGTACGGCTGATTGCCGATCTGGATGCGCGGCCTCCCCGAGAGGCGCCACCGCGTCTGCAGACTCCAAACCGCCTGCTCTGGATCGCTGTTCACGATCGTGACGCCCGCGCTGTCCGTCACGATCACCGCTTCGCGAGCCGGCGCGCCCCCGCAGGCACCGAGGAGGACGGCGCAGAGCGTGAGAACGCCGAAGGCGAACCCACCTCGCCGCCCGGCGCGGAAGCCGTGATTCAGCGTGAAACGAGGCATGCCCGAAAGCTCGGAGCATGGCCGAGGACCCGCTAGCCCCGGGACCCCGACGCTCCAAGCACAGGTCGCAGGCCCCCCTTCCGTGGGCGACGTGCGCAGCATGTAGCCCCACGAGGCGGGTTTCCGACGCCGGAGGCCGACTCGCAGACCAGCCTCGCGAAGCCGGTGTCGGAAACCCGCCGGCGAGGGTTAGCGACGCCGCCGCACCTAGCCCACGCCAACCCACCTGCAAACCGGCGGTGTCGCTAACCCCCTAGATTTCGACTTGGACACCCACCTCCACCACGCGGTCCGGCGGCAGATGGAAGAACGACGTCGCCGTGCGCGCATTGCGCGCCATGGCTCCGAAGAGCCGCTCGCGCCACACGCTCATACCGACTTTCCGCTCGCTCGCGATCACCGACTCCCGGCCGACGACGAACGTCACGTCCTTCGGATCGATGGCCTTCCCGTCGATGCGCACCGATTCCAGGTCGCGAGCCACGAACGGGTCCTCCAGGAACCCATAGCGCAGCGCCACACGGTGGAAGCCCTGACCGAGCGCTTCGCTGGTGGCGCGCTGAGCCTCGGGCACCCGCGGAACCTCCGCGGTCTCCACGCTCACCAAGATCACGGTGGAGCGGAGCGAGTCGAAGTGCTGGAGCGTGTGCAGCAGGGCCGGCGGCGTTCCGCCCGCCCCGCGATACATGAAGATGGCGGTGCCCGGGACTCGGCGCGGAGGGTTCAGCTTGATGTCCGCGAGGAAGAACTCGATCGGCAGCGTGCTGGAAGCCATGCGTCGGAGCAGGAGCTCCCGGCCGCGCTTCCACGTGGTCATCATGGCGAGGATAAGCGCCGCGATCACGAGGGGAAACCAGCCGCCGCGCGGCACCCGCAGCATGTTCGAGCCCCAGAACGCCAGGTCGATGACGAGCAATGCGCCACAGAGCGAGAGCGCAGCGCCCAAACCCCATCCCCAGCGCTCCCGCGCGACCACGAACAGGAGGATCGTGGTGACGACCATCGTGCTCGACACGGCTACGCCGTATGCGGCGGCTAGGCCGCTCGAGGTGCGGAAGCCGACCACGAGACCGATGCACGCGATCATCAGGATCCAGTTGATGCTGGGTACGTAGATCTGACCACGCTCGTGCTCCGACGTGTGCTCGATGGCGACGCGGGGCAGGTACCCGAGCTGAACTGCCTGCATCGTCAGCGAGAACGCGCCGGAGATCACGGCCTGTGAGGCGATGATGGCCGCGGCCGCCGTGAGCAGCACGAACGGCACGAGAGCCCATCCTGGCGCCAGCAGGAAGAACGGGTTCGCCGCGGCACTGGGATCGCTCAGGATCAGCGCGCCCTGCCCGAAATAGCTCAGCAGGAGCGCTGGCATCACGAGCGCGTACCACGTGGAACGGATGGGGCGGGTGCCGAAGTGCCCCATGTCGGCGTAGAGCGACTCGCCCCCGGTCACCACGAGGAAGATCGACCCGAGCACGACGACGCTCCGCCAGCCATTCTCGGCGAAGAAGCGCACCGCGTGGCGAGGATCGACCGCCGCGAGCACACCGGGCTGCTCGATCACGTGAACGAGGCCGAGCGCGGCGAGCGTCGTGAACCAGACCAGCATCACCGGCCCGAAAAGGGCGCCGACTTGGGCCGTGCCACGTCGCTGCACCAGGAAGATCAAGAGCAGGATCGCGATCGCGATCGGGACGACGAACGGGTCGAAGGCAGGGGTGACCACCGAGAGGCCCTCCACCGCCGAGAGCACGGAGATCGCCGGGGTCAGCATCGAATCCCCGTAGAGGAGCGACGCGCCGAAAAGCCCCAGCAGGACCAGCAGCGGTCTGCCGCGTCGGTTCGCCTTCTCGCTCGACGTCGCCAACGAGGTGAGCGCGAGGGTGCCGCCTTCGCCGCGGTTGTCGGCCCGCAGCACGAAGGTCTGGTATTTCGCCGTGATGATGAGGACGAGAGCCCAGAAGATCAGCGAGAGGATGCCGAGCACGTTCGCCGTGGTCGCCGCGACCTGGTGGCTCGGGTGAAGGGACTCGCGGATCGCGTAGATCGGGCTCGTCCCGATATCGCCATAGACGACGCCCAGCGCGGCGAGCGACGTCAGCGCCAGGCGCCGATCGTTCGCACGAGACTCCTCGGGGACCACCGCGGCACCGTTCATTGCGCGCTCAACCTCGCGCCAGTCAGGCCCGAGGTGAACTCAGTCGGCGACCGCGCCGAGGTGCGTGCGGCGCTCCATCTCCGTGAAGCCGTCGGCCGCGGCGGACTCGGCAGCGAACAGCGACACCGCGACGCCCACCACGAACGCGAGCGGGATCGTGATCATGGCCGGGTTGCGGAGCGGGAACCACGCGCTGTCGTGCCCGAGCACGTCCACTTGAATCGTCGGCGAGAGGTAGATCAGCACCAACGTCGCGACCGTCCCCGTGACCATGCTAGCCACCGCACCCACGGTCGTGAACCTCCGCCAATAGATCGAAAGGATGAGTGCGGGGAAGTTCGCGCTCGCCGCGATGGCGAACGCCAGCGACACCATGTAGGCCACGTTCTGGCCCTCGAACGTGATGCCGAGCGTCACCGCGAGCACCCCGAGGAAGATCGTCGCGACCCGTGCCACCTTGAGCTGCTCCGCGGGATCGGAGTGGCCGTGCCGCACCACGCTCACCCAGAGGTCGTGCGAGAGCGCCGCCGCGCCCGACAGCGCGAGCCCGGCGACCACCGCGAGGATGGTAGCGAACGCGACCGCCGCGATGAAGCCGAGCAGCGGCGTACCGCCGAGCACCTCGGCGAGGAGCGGCGCGGCCATGTTGCCGCCTGCGTCCACGCTGCGGATCGCCTCCGGACCCACCAGCACCATGGCGCCGAAGCCGAGCACGAACGTCATCAGGTAGAAGTACCCGATCAGCCCGGTGGCGACGAACACGGACGTGCGCGCGCCCTTCGCGTCGGGCACGGTGTAGAAGCGCATCAGGATGTGCGGGAGCCCGCCCGTGCCGAACATCAACGCCATGCCGAGCGAAATCGCGTCCAGGGGATTCGACACGAGCCGCCCGGGCGCGAGCACGGCGTCGCCCTGCTGACTCGCGGCCTCCGCGAAGAGCCCGGTCGGACTCATACCGAAGCGCGATAGTACGAGCAGCGCCAGGAGCGTCGCCCCGCCGAGCAGGAGCACCGCTTTCACGATCTGCACCCAGGTGGTGGCGATCATGCCGCCGAAGAGCACGTACGCGATCATGACCACGCCCACGATGACGATCGCCCACACGTACGGGATGCCGAACATCAAGCGAATCAGGCCGCCGGCTCCGACCATCTGCGCGATGAGGTAGAACGCAACGGTCGCCAGCGTGCCGACCGCGGCCGCGATGCGCACCGGCGTCTGCCGCAGTCGGAAGGCGACCACGTCGGCGAACGTGTACTTGCCCAGGTTGCGAAGCGGCTCGGCGATCAGGAAGAGCACCACGGGCCACCCCACGAGCCATCCCGTGGAGTAGATGAGCCCGTCGAAACCTGTCGTAGACACCAGTCCCGAGATTCCGAGGAACGACGCCGCGGACATGTAGTCGCCGGCGAGCGCGACCCCGTTCTGCACGGGGCCGATGCTCCGCCCGGCCGCATAGAACTGCTCGGTGGTCTTGGTCTGTCGCGCGGCCCACCACGTGATGCCGAGCGTCACCGCGATGAAGAGGAAGAAGAACGTCATCGCGACGGCGCTGGGTGCGCCGAGGGAGGTTTCCGTCATTCGCGCAGCCTCGCCAACTCGTCGTCGTAGCGCGTGTTCGCCCACCACACGTACCCGAGGGTGAGGAGCCACGACGCAACGATGACACCGGCGCCCAGGAGGATCCCGACGGAGAGCCCGGGCACGATCAATCGCCCCATCAGCGGCTTGGCATAGGCGATGAGCAGGATGAACCCGAAGTAGACGGCGATCATCGCGCCGGTGAGCGTGAGCGCGATACGCCATTGCCTCGCGGCGAGCGCGCGCAGTTGAGCGTGGCGGTCGTCGGTCATGGCAGCGGCGGGATCATACCGGAGAAGACGTACGCCTGGAGGAGCGCGATCAACCCGACCACCGCAGCGCCGGCCACCGAGTGCCACCAGACCGTGCGGAAGATCGGGCCCAAGGAGCGTGTGCGCTCATGCGGGTCGTCGTAGCAAGCGGCGCTCGCGACCATGATCGACTGCGCGTCGATCATCTTGCCCATCACGCCGCCGGTCGAGTTGGTCGCGACGATGAGCACCTCGTTGAGGTTGAGCTGCTGCGCGGTGATGCGCTGCAAGCTGCCGAAGAGCGCGTTGGAAGCGGTGTCGGACCCGGTGAGGAAGACGCCGAGCCAGCCCAGGTACGCCGCGAAGAATGGGTACATGAAGCCGGCGCCCGTGAACGCGATGCCGAGCACGGCGTCCATGCCCGAGAAGCGCGTGAGGAACCCGAGGCCCAGCACCTGACCGATGACAAGAATGGGCATCCCGAGCCGATGCGCCGTGGTCAACACCGCGGCCTTCCACTGTGCAAGGGTCAGCCGAAGCACGAGGCCAGAGAGGATCGCCGCTAGGAAGACGGCGGTGCCGGACGCGGAGAGCCAGTTGATGGTGAAGCGCGCGGCTTCCGGGGCCGCGCCGGACGGGAGCACCGGCGGCATGCGCTGCACGAGGTTGTGCAGCGCGGGCATCTCCCAGACCGGTAACGAGAGGGAGCCCGCTAGGGAGGATCCGAGCAGCGTGGTCTGGAACGTGATATCGGCGAAGAGGTTGTTCAGGAACACGCGGTAGGACGGGATCCCCCAGACCGCGCAGCACGCGACGAGGAGGCCCCAGGGCACCCAGGCGTACGCGGTCTGACCCAGTGTGAAGCGGCTCTTCCAGTCGTGCTCGTCTTCAGTGAGCGCGGCCGCCTGCCCCGCTTTCTCCTTCGCCTCGCGCTCGTGACGAAGCAGGAAGCGCGACTTCGGGTGCCACACGAACCGCAAGAAGAGCGCGGTGCAGACGACCGACGTCACGCCCGCGATCACGTCGGTCATCAGGTGGAAGGACGCCGAAGACGAAGCGAACCACTGCAGCACCGCGAAGGACAGACCGGAGACGAGCGCGCCCGGCCAAACCTCCCAGACCTGCTTCCAGGTGCCGCCCTCCATCTTCACGAACGCCGCCACGAGCCAGAAAGGCACGAGGACCGAGACGAACGGGAGTTGGCGACCCGCCATGTGCGAGAGCGTGAGCTGGTCGAGGCCGCTCACGGTCGCGAGCGTCACGATGGGCGTACCGATCGCGCCCCACGCCACCGGCGCGGTGTTCGCGAGCAGGTTGAGCACTGCGGACTGGAAGGGTGAGAAGCCGAGTCCGACCATGACGGCGCCCGCGATCGCGACCGGCGTGCCGAACCCCGACGTGCCCTCGATGATGGCGCCGAACGAGAACGCGATCATCAGCACCTGCAGGCGCCGATCGAACGAAACGTGGATGATCGACTCCTTGAGGATCTCGAACTTCCCCGAGATCAGGGTCATGTTGTAGAGGAACATGCCCCCGATGATGATCCAGATGATGCCTAGGAATCCGGATAAGGTGCCGAACAGGAATGCGGAGCCCGCTGAGGCGATGGGCATCTGGAACGCCAGCGTCGCGACCAAGAACGCTGCGATGACTCCGTAGAAGGCCGCGTACGGCGCGCTGATCCCGAGATGTTTGTGGCCGCGGGCATCGCGGTGCGGGTGCAGCGCGATGAAGTAGAGCAGCGTGAGGATAGGGATCGCCGCGACGATGGTGGACAGGAAGACGTTCCCGAGCGGGTTGTAGTTCTGCTCGAACATCCGTTCTTCCCTCCGTGCAGGGGCGATGGGGCAGCGTAGACCCGCGGTGCAGTCGGCCACCGCCGACAGGCCGGTCGTGCACGCCGGCCGTGTCTCGGCGCGTGGGATAGGACAGCTCGCGGGCGTCCGCGGCAAGGGGCGCGGGTCGTGGACGCTTGGTCCGCCGCCGGGGCGGGCGCCCGCGTCGGTGCCTGCAGAAGTGTCTGCACCTCGACGGACCGCCGCGGACCAACGGCGACCGCCACCCCAAAAAGAGGTGGGCAGGTGCTGACTCGTGGTGCAACCGCGGTGGCGCTCGTGGCCGCGATGACCCGCGCTGACGGCGATCCGGAACGGCACGTTGGGGGCCCCGAGCCACCTGGTGCCCCGCGCGCAGATCATCCAGCTGCTCGCCTCCGCGGTGGCCGACGCGTTCCCGGCCAACTCGGGGGGCGCCGAGTCCCGCGTCGACATCGCCCCGTCCGGCCGGCTACCGGGCGGGGCGATTCGCGTCTAACGGCAGGTCGAGAAGACGGTCACGCCTTTCGCCTCGAGGGCGGCAGCGTCCGCGCACGAGACGGCCGATCCTTCGAGGCGCACCGCGTCCCCCGCCCCGAACGAGGGGTGGAAGAGGAGTGGCTGCACGTCGCTGACGAGCATGTCGCCGCGTAGATCGAGGCGGGTGAGCCCGAGGAGCCCGATGAGCGGGCCGAGGTCGTGCACGCGCGTAGCAGCCAGCCCGAGCGTGGTGAGCCGCGAGAGTGCCCCGAGCGGCCCAATGTCCGAGACCGCGGTGCCCTCGAGCTCGAGGATCTCGAGGCTCTGGATGCCCCCCAGCGGTGTGACGTCGCTCGAGTGCGGGTTCCGTGCGAGCGAGAGGCGAGTCAGCTGAGGAAGCGCCGCCAGCGCCCGCACGTCCGCGACGGAGTTGTCGAGCAGCTCGAGGCGCGAGAGTCGCGTGAGTCCCGCCAGCGCTTCGAGGCTCTGCAGGCGCTCGCCGGACCCCAGCCGCAGACGGATCAGGCCAGCGAGCCCAGCCAGCGGCGACACGTCGCGGATCGGGTTGCCGTAGAGGTCGAGCGACGTGAGCGTGCGCACTGCCGCCAGCGGGCCGATGTCCTCGATCCGGTTGCGCGCGAGGCTCAGGTCGGTCAGCTCGGTCAAATGGCCGAGCGGCGTCACGTCGCGGATCGTGTTGTATCCGTAGATGTGCAGCTCGCCGAGGTGCACGAGGTTCTCGATGCCCGAGAGATCGGAGATGGCGGCGTCGGGCGCGTGCAGCCGTGTCAGCTGGGCCAGGCGAGCGCACGTGAGCGCTTCGTCGGGTCGGGCGCTCAGGGCCACTCGGATGGCGCGCACGAGGGCGGTGTCGGGAATGGTGACGGTCGTCGACTCCGCGCCGTCTCGGCAGACAGGACCCGCGGGAGCTGGGTCGGGCTGAACCACCGCCGACACCGATTGGTGCCCTCCGCTGCCGCCGGCGCACGCGGTGGCCCAGGCGGCCGCGGCAAGGGCGAGAACGCGCGGGCATGCGCGTCGAAGCGGCATCGAGGTTCGTCTCATCCCGTTCAGGCCCAGTTGGGTGAGCCCCGTGGGTGCGCGCTCGGTTGCCCCGAGCCGAGCACCATGCTATCCCAATTGCCGCGAGAGATCCACGCTCCCCAACCGAGCCCCGCATGGCCAACACCGCCCGGTTCGAACGCATCGACTCCGTCGGCGTCATCACGCTCGACAATCCTCCCGTGAACGCGCTCTCCCTCGCGGTCCGCACGGCCGTTCGCGACGCACTGTCGAGCGCCCACGCCGACGCCCGAGTGAAGGCGCTGGTGATCACGGGCGCAGGTAAGCTCTTCAGCGGCGGCGCCGACATCAAAGAGTTCGATTCGGGTCTCTCCAACCAGTCGCCAAACCTCCCCGAGCTGATCGCGCTCGTGGAGGACAGCCCGAAGCCGGTCGTCGCCGCCCTGCACGGCACTGCAGTCGGCGGCGGCTGCGAGCTGCCGCTCGGGTGTCACGCACGCGTGGCCATGGCCGGTACTCAGGTCGGCCTGCCGGAGGTCACGCTCGGCCTCGTGCCCGGCGCGGGTGGGACGCAGCGGCTCCCCCGTCTCATCGGCGTGCAAGCCGCGCTGGACGCGATCGTCAGCGGCAAGCTCATGAGCGCGGAGAAGGCTCACGAGCTGGGCATGGTGGACGTGCTCGTGCCGAAAGGCGGCGACCTCGTGAAAGCAGCCGTGGCGCACGCCAGTCAGCTCGCGGCGTCCAAGCAGCTCACCAAGACGCGCGACCGCGCGGGGCGCATCGCCGACGCCCAGTCGAACGCGGGCATCTTCGATGAGGCGCGCAAACAAGCCGCGAAGCGGGCCCGAGGCTTCGAGGCACCGCAGGCGTGCATCGACTGCGTGGAGGCCGCCGTCACGAAGCCCTTCGCTCAGGGTCTCGCATTCGAGCGGGAGACCTTCCAGCACCTGAGGACGTCGTCCCAGTCGAGGGCCCAGAGGCACGCGTTCTTCGCCGAGCGCGAGGCGCGCCGCGTGCGCGGCGTAGATGAGAGCACCAAGGAGTTTCCCATCGCGCGCGGCGCGGTGCTGGGGTGCGGCACCATGGGCGGGGGCATCGCCATGTCTTTTGCCAACGCCGGCATTCCGGTCATCGTCACGGAGGGCGACAGGGCCGCTCTCGACCGCGGCTTGGACATCATCCGCAAGAACTACGCGGCCACGGTCTCGAAGGGAAGCCTGTCCGCTGCGGACGCAGAAGCGCGCCTCGCGCTCATCGAGCCCACGCTCGAGTTCGAGCGCGCAGCAGCGGCAGACATCGTCATCGAAGCCGTGTTCGAGAACATGGACCTCAAGAAGGGCATCTTCGGTCGCCTCGACAAACTCTGTCGCCCCGAGGCGATCATGGCGACGAACACGTCTTCACTCGACATCGACGAGATCGCCGCCGTGACGTCGCGCCCCCAGCAAGTGGTGGGCACGCACTTCTTCAGTCCCGCGAACGTGATGAAGCTGCTCGAGATCGTACGGGGCGCGAAAACGTCGCCCGAGGTGCTCGCGACCACGCTCTCGCTCGCGAAGCGGCTCGGGAAGTTCGGCGTCGTGGTCGGGGTGTGCGACTCGTTCGCCGGCAACCGCATGCTCTATCCGTACCAGCGGCAGGCGCAGTTCCTGCTCGAGGAGGGTGCGCTCCCCGAGCAGGTGGACCGCGTCCTCTACGACTTCGGATTCCCGATGGGGCCGTTCGCGGTCAGCGACCTCGCGGGCATCGACGTCGGCTACAAGATCCGCCAGCACCGCGAGCACGAGCGTCCCAAGCACCTCCGGCACTCCAGCTTGGCGGACAAGCTGTACGAGATGGGCAGGTACGGGCAGAAGAATGGGAAGGGATGGTTCCTCTACGAGAAAGGCAACCGGACGCCGATCCCCGATCCCGACGTGACCGCGCTGATCGTGACGGCCTCCAAAGAGCTCTGGATCGAGCGGCGCGAGATCTCTGACGAGGAGATCCTGCAGCGCTGCCTGTACCCCCTCATCAACGAGGGCGCCAAGATCCTGGACGAGGGCATCGCCGAGCGCTCGAGCGACCTCGACGTGGTGTGGCTGCACGGGTATGGCTTCCCGCGCTACCGCGGCGGGCCCATGTACTGGGCCGACTCGCTCGGACTCGACCACGTGCACGAGGTCATGCACCGCTTCTTCGAGATCCACAGCGACTGGCTGGAGCCCGCGCCGCTCCTCGGTCGGCTCGCACACGAGGGGGGCACGTTCGGGGACTGGAGGCGCTCATGATCTACCGCAGCCCCTACCCCGACGTCGGCATCCCGAACGTCTCCGTCACCGAGCACGTCTTCGGCAACATCGCGGGCCGTGAGAACGCGATCGCGCTCATCGACGCCGCCACGGGTGCCAAGGTCACATTCGGTGAGCTGAAGAGCCGCGTTCTGCGGGCCGCAGGCGGCCTGACCGCACGGGGGTTCGCGAAGGGCGACGTAGTCGCCATCTACAGCCCGAACACGCTCGGCTATCCCGTGGCGTTCCACGGGGCGACCCATGCAGGCGGCATCGTCACCACGGTGAACCCGACCTATACGACGGAAGAGCTGGCCAGCCAGCTGCGAGACTCGCGCGCGCGCTTCCTGGTGACGATCGGCCCGCTGCTGGAGAAGGCTCAGGAGGCCGCCCGACGGGCGGGGGGCGTCCAAGAGATCTTCACATTCGACGCGGCACCCGGGACGACGCCGTTCGCGCGCCTGCTCGAGTCGCCGGAACTCGTGAGGGGCCCGCACATCGACCACGCGAGGGACCTCGTGGCGCTCCCCTATTCCAGCGGCACCACCGGCATATCCAAGGGCGTCATGCTGACGCATCGCAATTTGGTCGCCAACATGGTGCAGATCGCCGGCTGTGACCCACTCTGCCGGCCGCTCACCGAACGAGACACGGTGATGGCCGTGCTCCCCTTCTTCCACATCTATGGGCTGGTCGTGGTGCTGAACTACGCTCTCTGGCGCGGCGCGAGCCTGGTGGTGGTGCCCAGGTTCGAGCTGGAACCGTTCCTGAAGGCGATGCAGGACCATCGGGTGACGTATGCGTATCTGGTGCCGCCGGTGCTGGTGGCACTCGCCAAGCACCCGGTGGTAGGCCAGTACGATCTCTCGCACCTCGCCGGCATCATGTCCGGAGCGGCGCCGCTGGGCCGGGAACTGGCCAACGCGGTCGAAGGGCGCTTAGGATGCGTCATCACCCAGGGATACGGGCTCACGGAGACGAGCCCCGTGACGCACATGGGGCTCAGTCAGCGGAAGGGCCAATGCCCGCACGACTCGATCGGGCCGAGCCTGCCGAACACCGAGATCCTCATCGCGGACGTGGAGACCGGGCAGCCTCTCGGGCCCAACCAGCGGGGCGAGGTATGGGTGCGGGGGCCGCAGGTGATGATGGGGTATCTCGGCCAGCCCGCGGCCACCGCCGCAACGATCGATCGCGATGGGTGGCTGCACACCGGCGACATCGGCACGGTCGATGAGGGGGGACTGTGCCGCATCGTCGACCGAGTGAAGGAGCTCATCAAGTACAAGGGATACCAAGTGGCCCCCGCCGAGCTCGAAGCCGTCCTGCTGACCAACCCGCACATCAAAGACGCAGCCGTGATCCGGAGCCCCGACGAGGAGGCCGGCGAGGTGCCGAAGGCGTACGTGGTGAGCGACGGATCGCTCAGCCCCAACGACGTGCTCGCGTTCGTCGCCGAGCGCGTCTCCCCGCACAAGAAGATCCGCCGCGTAGAGTTCATCGATGCCATCCCGAAGTCGCCGTCGGGGAAGATCCTCCGGCGCGTACTGATCGAGCGGGAGGCGCAACGGGTGGAGGGGCACGACAGGTGAGTCGGCACCTTTGGGAGCGGAGCAGACCAGCGACTAGCCAGCGCACCCGGTCATGGTGCACGTGTCCGGACGGTCTAACCAGCAGCTGCCGAGGTCGAGCATGAGAGAAGCCGTCATCGTCTCCACCGCCCGCACCCCCATCGGCCGAGCGTACCGCGGCGCGTTCAACGACACGCACGGCGCGACCATGGCCGGTCACGCGATCGAGCACGCGGTGCGCCTCGCACGCCTCGAGGCCGGCGAGGTCGAGGACGTCATCATGGGATGCGGCTTCCCAGAGGGCGCGAACGGCATGAACATCGCGCGCCTCGGCGGGCTGCGGGCTGGCCTCGCCGTCACGACCTCGGCGGTGACCGTGAACCGCTTTTGCTCGTCCGGCCTGCAAGCGATAGCGATGGCGGCCAACCGCATCGTCCTGGACGACGTGCCTGTGGCGGTGGCGGGGGGCGTCGAGTCCATCAGTCTCGTGCAGAACAACCTCAACCAGCACAAGGCCAAGGAAGCGTGGCTCGCCGAGCACAAGCCCGAGATCTGGATGAGCATGCTCGACACCGCCGAAGTCGTGGCGAAGCGCTACGGCGTGGGACGCGACGTGCAGGACGCGTACGCGCTGTCGAGCCAGCAGCGCACGGCCGCGGCGCAGGCGGCGGGCCGCTTCGACGACGAGATCGTGCCGATGACCTCGCGCATGCTGGTCACGGACAAGGCGACCGGCGCGACGAGCGAGAAAGAGGTGACGCTCGCCAAGGACGAAGGGAACCGACCCGACACCACCGCCGAAGGCCTGGCCGCGCTCAAGCCGGTGCTCGGCCCCGACAAGACCGTCACCGCAGGCAACGCTTCACAGCTCTCCGACGGTGCGTCGGCGTGCGTGCTCATGGAGGCGCGCGAGGCAGAGCGCCGCGGACTCGAGCCGCTCGGTTACTTCCGCAAGCTCGTAGTCATGGGACTCGAGCCGGACGAGATGGGGATCGGTCCGGTGTTCGCGGTGCCGCGCCTGCTCGAGCGCACAGGGCTCCGCATGGACGACATCGACCTGTGGGAGCTGAACGAGGCCTTCGCCGTGCAGGTCGTCTACTGCCGGGACCGCCTCGGCATTCCGGACGAGCGGCTGAACGTGAACGGCGGCTCCATCGCCATCGGCCACCCGTTCGGCATGACCGGGTCGCGCCTGGCCGGCCACATCCTCATCGAGGGGAAGCGCCGCCGCGCCAAGCACGTGGTGGTGACCATGTGCGTGGGCGGTGGAATGGGGGCGGCTGGGCTGTTCGAGGTGGCGTAGCCCGGCGAGCCGCTACTCGGCAGGCCGCGTCGCCAACACGCAGAGCGACGCCGGCGCGGTCCCGATTTCGACGATCTCGAAGCCGGCTTCGTCCACCGCCGCGCGCCACCGCTCGGGCGCCCCCCGCCCACCGAAGTACCCGTGCGACGCGAAGAGTGGGAACGCGAAGCGTGTGTACCAGTCGGGATTCACGACCATGAGCAGCAGCTCACCCCCGGGTCGGAGGACGCGCCTAGTTTCCGCAAGCGACTTGCGGACCCCTTCGGCATTCAGATGGTCGATCGCGGCGACGCTCACCACGGCGTCGAAGCTGCCGTCCTCGAAGGGCATGTCGCGGATGTCTCCCGACTTCACCTCCAGCCGTCCTTCGACGCCGGCGATGCGTGCGTTGGAGCGCAGACGCTCCGGCGTATTGTCTCCAATGCCATAACCCTCGAGGAAGAGATCGAGGGCGGTCACGGTCGACTGCGGACGCGCCAGCAGGACCATCAAGGCCGACCGGCCCGAGCCCGCTCCGGCGTCCAGGACCCGCCCCGCTCCTGACGCGAGAAAGCGGTCGGTGGGGAGGTCCATCGGGCGATTGAAGCGCATCGGGCCATGCACGATGCACGCGCCCGCGAGCGCCCAGACCGCCAGCACACCTGTGACAACGGCTCGCCACCGCGGCCATCCTGCGCGCCACATCAGCGCGGTGAGCAGTACGAACACGATGGCTACCAGCAGATGCCCCAGCGTCCACGGCCAGGTGTAGTCGAAGTCGTAGCGAAGCGCGTCCATCATGAGGCACTTCCCGCCGCACTCGGTGGCTTCGGCTCGGTCTCGGGTCCGTACTGGAAGGCCTGCTCGAGAGGCACCCCGAACACGCCGGCGATCCGGAAGGCGACCTCGAGCGAGGGCGAGTACTTTCCCAGCTCGATCGCGTTGACCGTCTGGCGCGTCACCCCTACGCGATCCGCGAGCTCCTGCTGCGTCATCTCCTGGTGGTCGAAGCGGAGGCGACGGATGCGATTGCGCACACCGTGCGCGGTCATGCCGCCTCTCGCCGGAAGATGACGATCTGTGCCCCGAGCCGGGTCAGCTCGGCGACCACGAGCGCGAGCAGGATGTGCTGGGCGAGGAAGTATCCATCCGTCGAGATGTGCACCGATCCCACCGTCAGCAGCGCCCCGGCGAGCATCACGTAGTAGGCGATGCTGCGCGCGCGCAGCTCGATGGCGCGCTCTCGCTCGTCACGCGCGGCGCGAGCCTCCTTCGGGTTGCGGATCCGCAGGACCAGACGCACGGCGAGCTCCGCGACAATCAGCGTGATCAGCACCAGCAAGAAGATGTGGAAGGTGCTGTTCGGGTCGGCGTTGCCGTGGCCCACCTGGGTGACGTGCCAGAAATAGACGCCGAACAGCGTGAACAGCAGGACGAACGAGACCCACAGGGTCTTTTCACGGAACGACACAGGAGGGATCCTCCGCCTGGGAAGTCGTGTGAATGAGACTCAGTATATGTTTTGTGATATTCTGTGTCAAGTTATTACGACACATGGCGGCCGCACGGATGGCCGCAAGCCACCCGAGAGCGTGCGAGTCGAGCCGCCCGCCCTACTGGCAGTACGCCGACTGCCTGAAGTCCGGCACGATGTCCAGGCCGAGCTCGTCGCCCGGATTCACCACGATCGGCGCCGTGATGCAGGACTGGCCGGCCAGGAGATCGATGCGGATCCGTAGGGCCGACGTCACGTCCCAGGGAAACTGGAACGAGCGCGACCCGTTCCCGACGACGTCGCCGATACGGCGCGACTGGCCCGACTCGTTGATGACGTAGATGGTGGCGTCGTAGAAGTTCCGGTTGCGCACGTCGAGCTGAACGCTCTGAGCGGCGGGTTCGGAGAAGGGGTCGCGGCGCGGGAAGAGCGTCTGACATCCTGCCATCGCTACCCCGAGGGCGATCACCGCCAGCAACCGAGGCGCATTGCGGGCTGAGACCGAGTTGCGCGCCCCGCAGACCGACTGGCTTCCCTGCATGGTCACCTCTTCGACGGCATCCGGGCCACTCTAACCCAGCGCGGGCACCAGAGGTCCTGAATCCGGGCGCCCGAACCTCGCCGAGCATTGCCCCCGACGAGCGCCCTGTCCATGGTCACAGGCGCCAGGAACGCCGGCACCCACCCCGAGCACGAGCGAGGAGCTAACATGAGCCTGTCGGGCCGCGGTGCGGTCGTCACTGGCGGTGGCCGTGGGATCGGCGCTGCGGTCGCGCGTGCGCTCGCGGTGCGCGGGGCGGCCTTGGTGGTGTGCGCACGCACCTCGCGCGAGATCGACGCCGTGGCGAAGGAGCTCCGCGCGGCCGGCTACCCCGCGCATGCGGTGGCCTGTGACGTGTCGAGCGAGGCGAGCGTGACGGCGATGGCCGTAGAGGCGACGAAGCTGCTGGGCACGGTGGACATCGTGGTCAACAACGCGGGCATCTCGCCGTCGAACCCGGTGAAGCGACTCCCACTCGACGAGTGGAACCGCACCCTGGCGATCAACGCCACGGGCACGTTTCTCTGCACCCGCGCCTTCCTGCAGGGCATGATCGACCGCCGCTGGGGCCGCGTGATCAACGTGGCCTCCGTGGCGGGTCTCAGAGGCTCTCAGTACATAGCAGCCTACACGGCGTCGAAGCATGCCCAAGTCGGCTTCACGCGCGCGCTCGCCGCGGAGGTCGCCGGCCAGGGCATCACGGTGAACGCGATCTGCCCCGGCTATGTAGACACGCCGATGACGGAGTACTCGGTCTCGCGTATCGTTGAGAAGACCGGGGCGAGCAGGGAGGAAGCGCTCGAGCGCATCCTCGCCACCAGTCCGCAGCACCGGCTCATCCGCCCCGAGGAGATTGCGCACGTCGCGGCCATGTTGTGCGAGCGGGACGCCGAGGGTATCAACGGCGAGACGATCACGATCGACGGCGGCGCCGGGTGGCACTGACCCATTCCAATTCCACAAGGAGGAATCCCATGCTGAGACTCGCCGCGCTGTTCCTGGGCCTCGCCCTCGCGCCGTCGCTCGCCGCCGCGCAACAGGTCGTCACCGGCGACCACGCCTCCCCGCTCCGCCCGCTCGCCGGCGAAGGCAACGTGGGCATCAGCAACGCCGTGCTGCGCGACCAGCCGGAAGTGCGCGTGCTCCGCGTGGTCGTGGAGCCCGGCGGCGTGCGCGCCATGCACGAGCACGCCGACGTGAAGTTCCACATGTTCGCACCCATCTCGGGGACGATGATGCTCGAGATCCAGGGGGCCGCGCCGGTGACAGTGCAGCCCTGGCACCCCTACTACATCGTGGGCGGCACGCAGCACGGATTCCGCAACACGGGCTCCACGCCGATCGAGATCATGGAGATCTTCGTCCGGTAATTATCGGCCACGTTCGGAGCCCACATGTCTTTCGATGCCTGGCTGACGCTCGCGGTCGTCGTCACGGTTCTCGCGCTGCTGGTCACGGAGCGCGTGGCCCCGGCCCTCGCCGTCCTGGGTGGCAACGTGGCCCTTCTCGCTTTCGGGGTGCTCACGCCCGAGCAGTCGCTCGCGGGGTTCTCCAACCCGGCGCCGTTCGCGGTCGCTGCGCTCTACGTGGTGGCACGCGCGGTGGACAAGACAGGCGCGATCCAGCCGCTCTTGGCGTCGACGCTCGGCGGCGTGCGCTCGACCCGACTCGCGCTCGCACGCCTGCTCCTACCGGTGGCGGGGGCCTCCGCGTTCCTCAACAACACACCCATCGTCGCCACCGTAGCGCCTCAGGTCGCGGCGTGGGCACAGCGTACCCGCCAGTCCCCTTCCCTGTATCTGATGCCGCTGTCCTTCGCCACCATCCTCGGTGGTGTGATCACGGTGATCGGGACGTCGACGAATCTGGTGGGCTCGGGCTTGATGGAGCAGCAGGGGATGGCGCCCATGGGCATGTTCGAGATCTCACTCATCGGCGGAGGCGTGGCGATCGTGGGCGTGCTGTACCTGGTGCTCTTTACGCCGAACCTGGTCCCCCCTCGCGTAGCCCCGCGCGACACGCTCGAGTCGGCGGCACGCGAGTTCGTGGTCGAGATGGAGGTGGTCCAGGGCGGCGCCCTCGACGGGGTGGAGGTCGAGGCCGGCGGACTCCGTAGCCTCGAGGGCGTCTTCCTGGCCGAGGTGCGCCGCGGCGAGGAGGTGATCGCGCCTGCCCGCCCCGACACGGTCCTGCGGGGCCGAGACGTGCTGGTATTCGTGGGGCGCGCCGACCACGCGCTCGACCTCACGAACAAGGCGGGGCTGCGCTCCGCGGAGCACAAGCACGCCGAGGCGTTCCACGCCGCGGGCCACACCTACTTCGACGTGGTCATCGGGCCGTCTTCGCCGCTGGTGGGCTCGACGCTGCGCGACGCCGAGTTCCGGAGTCGGTACCAGGCCGCCGTGCTGGGCATCCATCGCTCGGGCGCTCCGATTCGCGCCAAGCTCGGAGCCGTGCCCCTGCACGTGGGCGACATGTTGCTGGTGCTGGCCGACGAGGGCTTCCACGAGCGCTGGCGGGACCGCTCCGACTTCCTCCTCATCGCGCACCGCGGTGGGATGGCCCCGACCAGCACGGTGCAGGCATGGATCGTCGCCGCGGTCCTCGCGGCGGTGGTCGTCGGCAATGCCCTCGGCATCTTCCCGATCCTCCAGGGCACGCTGGTGGGCGCACTCGCGCTGGTCGGCACCAGAGTGTTGACAGCGGGCGAGGCGCGACGCTCGGTCGACCTCGACGTCATCATCCTGATCGCGGCGTCGTTCGGGCTCGGCACCGCGCTCGAGGTCACCGGTCTGGCCGCGTCTGCCTCGGAGGCGATCGCCGCTCCCTTCGAGGGCATGGGCCCGACAGGCGCCCTGTTGGGAGTCACGCTCGCCGCCGTGTTCCTCACGGAGCTCATCACCAACAACGCGGCGCTCGTGCTCGTCTTCCCCATCGCGATGGCGACCGCCGCGACGCACGGCCTCGACCCGCGTTCGGTCGCGCTGGTGATCACGGTCGCCGCATCGGCGTCGTTCCTCACGCCGATTGGCTATCAGACCAACACCATGGTCTACGGCCCAGGCGGATATCGGTTCGGCGACTACATCCGGCTCGGGCTGCCACTCACGCTTCTTGTCGTCGCCGTGCTCGTGCTCGGGTATCCGCTTCTCTGACAAGCGCCCCCAGAAGAAACTCGAGGCGGAGGGCCGGAGCCCTCCGCCTCGGTCGCTCGCGTCGCGAGACTCGTGGCTCCTAGTTCGCGGCGAAGCAGTAGAAGAAGCCTGCGCCGCCCGTCTGCACCAGGTTCTGCTGGCTGCAGCCGCTCGAGAGGTGTACCGCGTTCCATGACGCGTTCGCACCGCCCAGTCGGTCGTGGTGCCCCAGCATCGCGCGACCCTCTGCGTTGCTCGTCCAGTTGTTGCACGTCACGGTGTTCGCCGCACCGAGTGGCGCGCGACCGAGCGAGTTGGAGCCCGTGATAATGTCGTGTTGGTTCGGAGTATCGCCGACCCCGTTCACAGGGTTCCCGTTCTCGTCCGTGGCGCTCGGCTTGCGGATGTTGTTCCGGTCGCGCTCGAAGTCGCCGTGCAGGTCCGCGACGTTCGCCGCGATCAGCTGGCCGGCCCGGTTGTACCACGGGCCTGCGCCGATCCGGTCGCGCGCGTCCACACCAATCACTGGGCCCGCGGTGACGGTGCTCAGGTATGCCCGCCACACGCGGGCACCCGCGCCGGGCGCACCGGAGGCAGCCGCAAGGGTCTGACAGTGACGGTCCGCTCCCTCGAGGCCACCCAGGTTTGCCCCGTCGCCAACCCCGCGGCTGGTGACGAAGAAGCTCATGGGTTGCGGGGGCTGCTGCGGCTGCTGCGCCCGCAGCTCCTCGGCGGCCAACCCGAATGCCGCGAGCGCCATCGTGACGTTCATGCCGATCAGTCGTCTCATGTCACATCTCCGTCGAAGGGGCAGTGAGCGGCCATCATAGACGGAGGCCCGCCGCGTTCACAAGCCGCAGCAGCGGACCTGGGACAGACGCGTTACTGTTGGATTGTAAGGGGCACGTGAACCTGTTGGAGCAGTGCTCGAGATGCCGCGACTCATGAAGGTACTCTGCCGGCGCGCAGCCCTGCTCGCGTTCGTCGCGATGCCTGCAGTAGCTTCCGCCCCCGCCTCCGCACAGATCTGGCGCTCGCAGGAAGGGCGCTACGGCGCACCCATTCGCTCGGGCATCCCCGCCAACCGCGGCAGTTTCGTCTTCTGCCGTCTCTGGTACGACGCGGTGCGCAGCATGGAGTCCGGGCTCGGCTGGAGCACCGACTACCCTGCCGCGGACGGCAACTTCATGACGCGCCTCGAGGAGCTGACGCCGACGCGCATCGAGCGCTGGCAGAACGGCGAGCCCGGCATCGCAGCGGTGCGCGCCACCGACCCGGATCTCTTCAAGTGCCCCTTCCTCTTCATGACCGATCCTGGATCGGTGCGCTTCAGTGAAGCCGAGGTGGAGGGGCTGCGCGACTACCTGCAGAAGGGCGGCTTCCTGTGGGCGGACGACATGTGGGGGAACCGGGCCTGGGCGTACTTCGAGGCGGAGATCACGCGGATCCTCCCGGGTCGGCCGATCGTCGACCTCGACATCTCGCATCCGCTCTTCACCACACACTACGTCGTCCCGGAGATCCCCCAGATCCCGTCGTATCAGTCGTGGTCCAGGAGCGGGGGCAGGACGTCGGAGTTCGGCGCCGAGACCGAGATCCCGCACATCCGCGCGATCTTCGATGACGACGGGCGACTCCTCGTCCTCATCAGCTGGAACACGGACATCGCCGACGGCTGGGAGCGCGAGGGCGACGTGCCCGACTTCTTCTACAACTTCTCGCCGCAGGCGTACGGGCTCGCGATCAACGTCTTCCTCTGGGCGATGAGCCACTGAGGTCGCGTCTAATCCGCGGCACGGCCGCCGAGGTCATGCGCTCCGCGATTAGGGCCCCGCGCGCCCCATGTCGAAGAAGCCACTCACCGGGAAGCTCGCCACCGTCCCGCTCTGCTGCGCGATCACCGTGGCCGAAAAGGTGCCCTGGACGCGCTGGGGCGTCACGCTGGTCACGGTGACGCTCCCGCTTCCGCCAGGCCGCGCGCTCGACCACATGCCCACGGGGGCGCCGGGCTGGCCGATGACCCTGATGGATCGCACCGGCGGGAGCGTGTCGAGTGCGTAGGTCCCTGTCCCCGGTACGTTCTCGATGCTGATGAGGAGACTCGTCCAGGCGCCGGCGGTGATGGCGAGCGTCGGACTCGTACCTGCCGGCCACGAGAAGGACGCGTTGGTGGAGCGGTAGGCAGTCGGGACATTCCCCTCGACGCGGTGGCCGGCGTTGCCCGGGGCCGGGCCGCCACCACCGACGGTGATCGGCAGGTCGAACGAACCATGCGTCACCGTCCGCTCGCTGCCCGTGCCGAGGCCCGCGTCGAAACTGAACGTGCCCGCGACGCGCGCAGTGGTGAGCGTGGTGATGAGAACTTCTCCCCCGTACCCGAGCGGGTCTGTGGTCCAAATGGTGTCCTCGGCGACCAGCCCGTGGTCCAAGGCAAGCACGCCCCTCCCTCCGATCATGGTGGAGCCCACGCCGAGCGGGAACGTATCGGCCAGGCTCACGTGCCCCAGCTGCAGCGCGATGCTGTAGCCATCTCCGGCCGAGATGCCGGAGATCTCGTATCGGCCCGCATAGGCGTTGACCACCGCCGTCGAAGCAGCCGTCCATCTCACCCCGTTGATGCGCGCAGACATGCCCGGGCCCCCGTTGTCGTCGGGACCGGTGCTGCCGCCGCCGCAGGCCGTGAGGACTGGGATGAGCGCGCACGTCCTCGCCGCAGCCCGTAGGCGACTTATCCGCATGCGATGGAGCCCGCCGGCGTCAGATCCCCCGACCGAAGCTGAACGAGCCGGAGATCGTGAGGGGACCGCTTGCACCACCGGCTGTACCGATGACCGTCGCGGTGAACGTTCCAGCGATGCGGTCCGGCGAGAAGGTCGAGATCACCACGGAGCCGCTCCCGCCCGTCGTGTCGCTCCTCCACACGGCACCGACGCCATTACCGACGAAGAGGGTCCGCACCGGCGTCGAACCGCTGAGCGTGTAGGTGCCAGTGGACGTGACGTTGGCCAGGCTCATGCTGACGTTGCGCACCAACGTGGACGCGACCAGGGTGAACACGTTGCCGGACAGGCTCCCGGCCACCGAGGAGGCGACGAACGTCTCGCTCCCGTTGATCGTCGCCGTGGTGCTCGACCCCTTGTTGGCCGCCGCCACGCCGGCGCCGCCCGCGCTGATGGGGATGTCGAACACTCCGTCCGTGATCGTGCGCGTGCCGGTGGTGCCCGTCATCGGATCTGCCACGAACTGGAACGCGCCTGCGATGCGCGTCGACGTGAGCGCCGTGATGACGATCACGCCTGCCTGTCCACTCAACGTCGTGGTCCACCCGTTGGATGGGGGCTGGGAGATGAGGACGGTCCCCCCCGGGCACCATGATGTTGACGCCGAGCGGATACGTCCCCGTTCCGGGGATGCTCGAGAGGGTGAACACCAGTGTGTAGTTGCTCGCCCCCGTCGACCTGAAGCCCGTGATCGAGTACAGCCCGGCGGCGGCATTGACTGCCGTCACGGCGAACTCGGGATTCCAGCTCACGCCGTCGACCTTGGCGGTGAAGTTGGGATCGCCGCCGCTCCCGCCAGGGCCGCTCGGGTCCCCGCCACCGCATCCGGCGGCGAGAAGGGCGATGGCGCAGGCGGCGAGACGTCTCATGGGAGCTCCGGACGGTGGGGAGAGCAGGACCTGAGGCGCGCTCGACGAATCGGCAACCGGGACGCCGGGACCGAGACCCGCTCAGGCCTCGGCTGCGCGCAGCCCTTCTTCCACGTCCTCCAGAATGTCCTCTGCGGCCTCACATCCCACGCTGAAGCGGATGAAGCCGTCGCCGATCGCGTCGCCGCCCCAACGCGCGCGCCGCTCCGCGGTCGAGTGCACGCCGCCGAAGCTGGTCGCCTCGCGCACGAGGCGCAGCGCGCCGAGGAAGCGCTCGGCGTGCGCTCGGCCGGGCAGCTCGAAACTCACCACGCCGCCGAACGCCCGCATCTGTCGCTTCGCGACCTCGTGGCCGGGGTGGGTCGCCAGCCCGGGATAGTGCACCGCGGTCACCGCTGGATGGGTAGACAGCATGGACGCCAGGCGCGCAGCATACGCGCACTGACATGTGACCCGGAGGGGCATGGTGGCGAGCGAACGGTGCGCGAGCCACACCTCCATCGGTCCGGGAATGGCACCGTGGCGCGTCCGCCAGTCGCGCAGCGCGGTGACGCGCTCCCGATCGCGCGACGCCACGTGCCCGAGGATGATATCCGCATGGCCCGTCACCGCCTTCGTGTCCGACGCCACCACGTAGTCGGCGCCGAGCGCGAGCGGCTGCTGCAGGTAGCCCGTAGCCGTGGTGTTGTCGGCGACGACGACAGCGCCCGCGGCGTGCGCGGCCTCCACCAGCGCCGCGATGTCACACACGTCCAGGTGCGGGTTGCTCGGTGTCTCCAGCCAAAGAAGGCGGGCACCCTCGAGTACGTTCGCCTGCCCGTTCCCGCGCGTGGGCGCGAGGCGCATGCGTACACCGATCTTCTCGAGCCAGGTCGAGGCGAGCGTGCGGATGGTGTAGTACGACTCCTCTGGCAAGACGACGGTGTCGCCCGGCCCGAGGCACGTGCCCAGGACCGCACTCGTTGCCGCCATCCCCGACGCGAAGCTCACGGCGTCGCCGCCCTCGAGCACGCCGAGCGACTCCTCCCAAGCCTGCCAGGTCGGGTTCTCGAAGCGACCGTACGTGAGTCGGTGCTGCGCCGGATCACCCGGTGTGACGTACGTCGAGACGAACTGCGGGCCGGCGACCATCGGCCCCGGCTCTTTCACGGGGCGGTACCCGGCGTTCAGGATCTGCGTATCGCGATGCAAGCGATTCTCCAGTGGAAGCTCGGGCCCAATATCGCCCTCGGCCTCCGCACGTCGCCATTGATGCGGACAGGCGCGACGCCCATGCTGTAGCCATGAGCCGGAGACGCAAGCGGGGTCGGGAGCCGGTCACCCCGGCCAAGACGGGAGACGCCCGCAAGCAGGCCGTCCCCCCGCCCCGCCCTCACCCGCGCACGCGGCCGTCCGTGCCGACTCCGTCGCGCCGCGGCGGCTGACGGGCCGCGGCGGCCGACGGGGATGCTGCGGCGACCGCCGCGCCGCCCTACCCCTCTCTGAGCGCGACCATCGGGTCGACGCGCGTCGCTCGCCGCGCCGGGAGGTAGCAAGCGATCAGGGCCACCGCACCCAGCACCAACGGCACTCCGACGAACGTACGCAGGTCGGTCGTGTCCACCTCGTAGAGCTGCGACCCGAGAAAGCGCGTCAACCCGAGCGCGCCGACGACGCCGAGCGCGAGACCGGCCATCGCGAGTACAGCCCCCTGCCTGAGCACCAGGCCGAGTACGCCCTGGGGCTCGGCGCCCATGGCCATGCGGATGCCGATCTCGCGATTGCGCTCGGCGACCGAGTGCGCCATCACGCCGTACGTGCCGACCGCGGCGAGCAGGAGCGCCACAGCAGCGAACACGCCGAGCAAGAGCATCAGGAAGCGCGGCTGGGCCATGGCGCCGCTCACGTTCTGCTGCAGGGTCTGCACGTTCGCCACTGGGAGCCGCTGGTCGAGCTCACGGACGATGCGCTCCACGGCCGGAGCCACCCCCATGGGATCGCCTTCCGTGCGGATCACCAGCGACATGGCCCGAGAGAAGATCGCGCCGGCTTGGCCGGTCTGTGGGTTGTAGAAGTAGAGCTCCGTGCTCGAGGGTGCGCTCACCCCGGCCTGCTTCACGTCGGCAACGACACCCACCACGGTGAACCATGGAGCGTTCGGGTCGCCGTAGGGACGGATGCGCCGACCCACCGGGCTCTCGCCACGATAGAAGACGTCTGCGAGACGCTGATTCACGACCAGGACCGGAGTCTCGGCGAGCGCGTCGGCGGGCTCGAAGCTGCGCCCGTCCGTGACGGCGATGCGCATCGACTCGAAGTAGCCGGCTTCGACCCCCGTGTAGTAATCCACGTTGTGGGCCGGACCGTCCGAGCTCCGTGCCAAGCCCTCGAACTCCGTGTCGTTCGCAACCAGCGTCTGCGTCGGCGGGAGCCCCGAGGTCGCGGAAGCCGACTCGACGCCCGGGAGCGCCCGCACGCGCCCGAGCAACTCGGCGAAGAACTCCACCACCCTCTGCGACTCGGGGTAGTCGCCGGTGGGAAGCGCCACCGTCGCGGTGAGCACGTTCTCCTCGTCGAAGCCGAGGTCGACGTCTTGGAGCGCGGCCACGGAACGGAGCATGAGACCGGACCCCACGAGCAGAACGACCGCGAACGCCACTTCGGCCACCACCAGCATCCGCCGCGCCCGCGCGCCCGAGCCGCGGGTGGTACGCGTGCCGCCTTCCTTGAGCGTCGCACCCACGCGCAGTATGGTCGCGCCGAAGAGCGGGGCCAGGCCGAAGAGCACACCCGTGCCGACGACGACGACAGCGGTGAATCCGATGACGCGGACATCGAGTCCGATCCCCTCGGTGCGCGGGACCGCGTCCGGGTTGATTCCGAGCAACAGCTGGGTTCCATAGTGGGCGAGTAAGAGCCCCAAGACCCCGCCCATGACCGACAGTCCGATGCCCTCGGTGACGAGCTGGCGCATCATGCGCGTCCGCCCGGCGCCCATCGCGACGCGCACGGCCACCTCGCCGCTGCGGCTCTCGGCGCGCCCGAGCAGGAGGTTGGCCACGTTGGCGCACGCGATCAGCAGTACGAACGTCACCGCGCCCATGAGCAGGAAGAGGGCGGGACGCACATCGCCGACCAGCTCGCTGCGAAGGTCGTTGGTGAAGATAGGATGATCGTCGGCGTGGATGGCGTGCATGCCGCCGTACTCTTCGGTCCATCTCTGGGTCATGCGATCGAAGTCTTGGCGCGCGAGCTCGGGGCTGACGCCGGAACCGAGCCGCGCGACCACGTTCATGAAATGGTTCCCGCGCCGGTTCGCGTGGTCCGTGGGGTCGACCGCGTTCAACGGATGGAGGGGTCGCCAGAGCTCCACACCTGCGTCCTCGATGTCGAACCCCTCGGGGAGCACACCGATGATCGTGGCCGTCTGGCCACTGATGCGGACGTTCGACCCGAGCACCCCTGGATCTGCACCGAAGCCGCGCTCCCACAGCCCGTGTGAGAGAACCACGGTCGGCTCCGCCCCGATGCGGTCTTCCTCTTCCAGGAACGTCCGTCCGTGCTCGGCCCGCACGCCCAGCGTGGTGAAGAACGACCACGTAGCGACCGCAGCCGGGACGCGCATTGGCCTGTCCAACGTCTCGATCGAGGCCGCTCCGACACGGTACGCGCCGATCTCCTCGAAGGACTCGTTCCACTCGCGCAGCTCGTGGTACTCGGGCGGTGACAGCCAGAACTGCCCGAAGCCCATGGTCGGGAACGCCGTGCTCACCGTGACGAGCTCGTGCGGAGCGCGGCGGGCCGAGCAATTCGCGTTTCGACGCCCTGACGTTCGACTCTGAGTCACCTCGATTGGTTGCCCAGGTCTCCCGACGGGTCGGGGGGACCCGGCGTTTCAGGTGCTCGATACCTCGAGCGCCAAGGCCTCGACTGAGGACTATAGGACCGGGGTTGACGCTTGGTGGCCGCAGCCCGTCGCTCCTGGCCGACCCGCCCGAGGTCTCGGGCCTACTCCGCCTGAGGCTGGGCCACCGCCCACTGGCGAAACGAAAGGCGGTAGGTTACCTGACCTACGATGACCGGCTCGACACGTCGCGGCTTCCTGATTCGTACGCTGTTGGCCGGCGCGGCCGTCGCCGTGCGTCGCATGGGGTCGCTGTTCGGCCTGTCTCAGGCCTCCGCCTCCGCGGCGCGTGCAGCGGGGGTCGTGCCGCCGCCGACGGGGGCGCCCGGCCTGTCGCACCGCCCCCTCCTCGGCCACTTGGCGCCGACGGCGGTCAGGATCTGGGCGCGGAGCCAGGAGCCCGGATCGTACACGCTGGCGGTGCTCGGAGGGGGACAGGAGCTCGTCAGCGCGGCCGAGTCCACGGCGCAGCGCGACCACACCCTCGTGTGGGAGATCGCCGGCCTCGAGCCCGGCGTTCGATACAGGTACGAGGTGCGACGAGGCGGCCGCACGATCTTCTCCCGTGACAACGCTCAGTTCGTCACTCCGCTCCCTCAGACGGCACCAGCGGTGACCCGCCTGGCGGTGGGCTCGTGCGCGAGGGAAGAAGAAGGAGACCGCGCGGTGTGGCGCCGGATTGCGTCGCTCGATCCACACGCGGTCGTGCTGCTGGGCGACACCCCGTATATCGACTCCACCGACATCGCCGTGCAACGGAGACGCTACGGAGAGTTCGTGGCCGTGCCGGAGTTCGCGGAACTGCTCCGTAGCCGGCCGCTGTACGCCACGTGGGACGACCACGACTTCGGCAGGAACGACACCGACGGACGCCTGCCGGGAAAGGAGAACGCCCGCCAGGCGTTCGTCGAGTACCACGGAAACCCTTCGTACGGCGACGGGACGGAGGGCATCTATACCAGCTTCCGCATGGGCGGCGTAGAGGTCTTCCTACTCGATACACGCTGGTTCGCCGGCACGGAGCGGTCCCCCATCGCGAACGGCACGACGATGCTCGGACGCCGCCAGTGGGAGTGGCTGCGCGACGGGCTACGGGCCTCGGACGCCCCCTTCAAGCTGCTTGCCAGCGGACTCGTCTGGAACGGCGCGGTCCGTCCGGGGAAGCCGGACCACTGGGACAGCTACCCGGAGGAGCGCGCGGCCCTCTTTCGCTTCCTGGGCGAGGAGCGGATCTCGGGCGTCGTGCTCGTCGGAGGCGACATCCACCGCACTCGAGTACTTCGTTATCCTACGGAAGATGTCGTAGGCTACCCGCTCACCGAGCTGATCACGTCGCCGATCCACGACGGGGTGATCGTGGACGCGAAGGCGCCGCATCCATCGTTGGTGTTCGACTCGGGCACCCCGCACTCGTTCATGTTGCTGACGGTGGACACGACTGTGGACGTACCGACGCTCCACGCCCGCTTCATCGACTCGGGCGGCGCGGAGCTCTACGCCGTGACGCTCGACGCAGCCACGCTCAGGAGAGGATGAATCATGCGATCTGACCATCGCGGGGTCGGCCGGCGCGAATTCCTGGCAGGGTCCGTGGGCTCGCTGCTCGCGCTCGGTACGAGTGGCCTCGCGCCTCTGGCCGGCCAGGCTCGTTGGGATCCTCGCCGGAAGGTCCTCTTCATGTGCATTGACGGTTTCGGGCCGCAGTACTTGGCCCAGAGCGAGATGCCGAACCTGAAGGAGATGATTCGGGCGGGGATGTACGTCGAGGGTCGCGGCGTCATTCCATCGGTCACCAACGTCAACAACGCGTGCTTGATCACGGGGTCGATGCCTGCCGAGAACGGTATCACGGGGAACTACTACTACGATCGGACGACCCGGGAGGGATCGTTCATGGAGTCACCGGAGTTCCTGCTTCGGCCGACCCTCCTCGACGAGGCGCGGCGGCGAGGCATACGCTCCGCGTTCGTCACATCGAAGGCGAAGCTGCTCTTCCTGTCGCACGGCGCGGACTTCGCGGTCTCGGCCGAGAGCCCCGAGGCGGACATGACTCGCATCGTCGGACCGGCGCAGGACGTCTATTCCCCGGACATCAACTACTGGTCGCTGCGGGCGGCGCGCCACTTCCTCGGCGAGGCCGGCTGCCAATTGGTGTACCTGTCCACCACCGACTACATGATGCACACCTATCCACCCGAGGACGAACGCTCGCAGCTGCACCTACGCACGCTCGACGAGCTGCTCGGCAGGATCGCCAACGACCACGCTGGCCTCGAGCTGTATCTGACGGCGGACCACGGCATGTCGGCCAAGACCGACGCGATCGACGTCGGGCGCTTCATGAGGGACAACGGCATCGGCGGCGAGGCCGTGCCCATCATCCGCGATCGGTACATCGTGCACCACGACAACCTCGGTGGTGCCTGCTACGTGTACCTCGACCGCGAGAGCGATCTGGAGCGGATGGAGGACATCCTGCGGGCACTCCCGGGCATCGAGGAGATCCACCGCAGAGACACTGCGGCCCGCGAGTTCGAGCTCCAGGCCGCACGCATCGGTGACCTGTTCATTCTGGGCGGCCCAAGCGTGGTGTTCGGAGACATCGACGAGCCGCGCGAGCAGGTGGCGATTCGCTCGCATGGCTCTCGGCACGAGTCGACCGTCCCCATCGTGTGTTACGGTCGGCGCGTCGACGCCAGCGCGTACCGCCGCAGTATGGATCTGTCGCGAAACTTCGAGTGGGAGACCTGAGCGAGGCCTATCGTTCGCGCTGTAGTCTCCGGTCTCGTCGCGAAGGCCTTCGCACGGTCACACCCGCCGTCGGCTTGCCGCAGTCATGAACGGGCGCCCTCAGAACGCGAACAGGTACGTCAGCTTCGCGACGATCGATCGGTCTACGAGGTCGCCGGTGCTTCCAGATCGGCGCTCGTTGTACACGAGGAAGAAGTCGCTCAGGGGCCGGTGAATCACGTTCAGACGAACGTTCGAGCTCCACTCCTCGGTATCTGTGTTGTACTGCACGAGCGCGTTGAAAAAGACGCGCGTGTTGACGCTGTAGTCCAGCCTCGCCGCCATCAGCGTCGACACGTACGACGTCGAGGGCAGGTCGATGTCGTTGACCTGCACGCTGAACGAGGCGTTCAGGTGTTCGTTCATGCGGATGGTCGGCGCAAAGGCGTACCCATTACGGTGGCCGTCGTATAGGTCACCACTCGAGAAGCGCGTCTCGAACGAGAAGCGCGCTGCGTTGTTCGATCGGTAGAGCGCGAAGTACTCGTCGAAGTCGTACTCCCCTGGCGCTACGATCACGCCGCGAGCTGCGTTGAGCGTGAAAGGTCGCACGTTGTTCTCGCGATTGCCGTTGACGCCGGCCTCGAAGAACCCGCTGTCGTTCATGGTGAGCACGATGTGCCAGTCCAGGTAGCGGGACTCCGTGCCGGTGCCATCGCGCCGGTCGAACTGGTCGAAGTGGAAGTGGGGTCCGATCTCGCGGATGCTGAAGCGCTCGGACGCCCACGCAGGCCTCAGGTTCATCCGGCCATAGGATGCGACGTGGTCCACTCCAGTTCGTGGCACGAAACCCATCTCGTTGCGGAACCGCTGACCGACCACTTCGTAGAGCCCGCGCGCGAGCCACGTGCGCGATGTGTAGGTGAAGTTCGCGCGCGCCGTGAAGTCTTCGCCGCTGCCCGGCACGACGCTCTGAGGCGCATCGGTCTTCACGGCATAGCCGCCGAGTGAGAGCTCGCCGAAGCGGAAGTTCGCGTCGACACCGCCGACTCGATTGTAGCCCGCGCCGCTCTCCTCCTTGTTCAGGAGCATGAAGCCGAAATCGGAGTTGGCGAGCACGGCCCGACTGGCGCGCACAGCCGTGAAGTTGGTCGAAGGAACGGTCCCCTGCTCCGCCTGTTGGATGTTCAGCGCGCCGATCGAGTAGGCGCCGACCCGACCGGAAACCCGGGAGCCGACCTGTATGGGAATCGCGCTCCCCGCCGACGACAGCCCGATCTGCCGGCTGAAGAAGAGCCTCATGTCGGGCGGCGAGTTCTGGCGCCCCGACGCCGCCGGCCTGGCGCTGCCCACAGCCGTCTGTCCGGTGGACGGAAGCCCGAATTGGAAGATCCCCGAGTTCTCCAGGAAGAACTCACGCTTCTCGGGAAAAAGCAGGCTGAAGCGCGTCAGATTCACCTGCTGTTCGTCGGCCTCGACCTGCGAGAAGTCGGTGTTCACGGTCACGTCGAGCGTCAGGCCGGCGGTCAGCCCGTACTTCACGTCGAGGCCGCCGTCGAGCTCTCGCTTCGTGGGCCGCGCCCCGCTGCTCGACGTGCCGGCCGCATACGGCTTCACGCGGAGGTTCCGGCCGGGCCGGATCTGACGCAGGTCGTCCATGGAGCCGGCCATCGAAACGCGGTGGATGTCGTAGATACGCGGCAGAGGTGCCCAGAAGCTCTCCTCGTTCCTCCGCCGCAGCCTACGCTGAAAGTTGATGCCCCACGTCTGTGGATCGGCGCGCGTGAACCTGAGCGTGAGCAGCGGGATGCGGATCTCTGCATACCACCCGTCGCTGGCTACGCGCGTGCGTACGTCCCAGATGCCGTCCCAGTTGGCGTTGCTCTCGCGACCCTCGTTCGACATCTGGGCGTCCCACTTCGCGCCCGCCGGGTTCGTCGCGAACTCGAAGCCGTTGCGCCGGTCGAGGAACGTGTCGATCACGATCAGGACGGCATCACCCGCGGCCGCGTTGAAGTCCTTCCTCAGGTCACTCACGACCAGCGACCCGGGCTCGTCGTCGTGGGCGAAGACGCCGAAATACACGGCGCGGTCGTCATAGAGGACGCGGACCTCGGTATCCAGCGAAGCGGGCCGACCCTCCGCGGGCTCGTTTTGCACGAACCCACTCGCCACCGGCGCCAGGGCCCACGCCGGCTCGTCGAGCACGCCGTCGAGCGTCACGGGTCCGTTCGCGCGAGTGGCCAGCAGTCGCGGCGCGGCAGTCACCGAAGGGGTATCCACCGCAGGAGCCTGCTGCGCGAACGCCCATGCCGGCGCGAACAGCACCACGATGGCAGCCCCAAAAGCTACCCCGAGCCACTCCACCGGAAGGCGATTGCGCTCCATGCGCTCGAAGCTAGCACGGCCAGGAAGGTCGCGCCCCCCACCTCGCGCAGAGCGGCTGCCCTAGAGCGACTCCGAGGACCAGACCCCGAGGCATCGAGACCTCCGGACCCTCGGGCGGGGCCGCATCCGCCGCCCCCGGCGCTCGGGGCCTGGATGTTTGCGTGAACCCGCGTCTCCTCCGATGATCATGATGTTTGGGCCATGTAAGGAGCGCACGGCCCTCTCGCCCTGTATCTCGGGAGACGAAGAACAAGGAGGTCCGGGTGAGTAGTGCGGTCGACCGACTCTCGATCGCCCTCGCCGATCGATTCACCATCGTGCGCGAACTCGGCGTTGGCGGAATGGCCACGGTGTACCTCGCGCGCGACGTGAAACACGACCGGCTGGTCGCCCTCAAAGTCCTTCGCCCAGAGCTGGGCGCCGTCGTGGGCGCCGAGCGTCTCCTCGCAGAGATCCGCGTCACGGCGGCGCTCCAGCATCCGAACATCCTACCGCTCTTCGATTCGGGCGAGGCCGACGGGCTGATCTACTACACCATGCCCTACGTGAAGGGCGAGACGCTCCGCGCACGGCTCCAACGGGAAAAGCAGCTTCCGGTCGAGGAAGCCGTCGATATCGGACGCGCGGTTGCGAGCGCGTTGGACTACGCCCATCGCCACGGTGTCATCCACCGGGACATGAAGCCGGAAAACGTTCTCTTTCAGGACGGCCAGGCCGTGGTGACGGACTTCGGGATCGCGCTCGCGTTGAGCACGATCGCCGACAATCTACTGACCAAGGCCGGTCTATCGATGGGAACGCCGTACTACATGAGCCCCGAACAGGCGACCGGGGAGCGGGGGCTCGACGCCCGCACCGACGTCTACTCGCTGGGCTGCGTCGTCTACGAGATGCTGACAGGAAAACCTCCGTTCACGGGTCGGACTGCTCAGTCGGTGGTGGCGCGGATCCTCACCGAACACCCCAAGGAGATTCGTCAGCTGCGAGAGAGCGCGCCCGTGGCGCTGGATCGGGCGGTGCTGAAGGCGTTGGCGCGACTCCCCGCGGATCGATACGCCACAGCGGCCAAGTTCGGTGAAGCGCTCGTGCGCGGGGCGTCCGAACCGTGGGGCGCGCCGCTGTCCGAGCAAGGCACCGCGACCGATGTCGCCGCGCCACGGCTGGGGAGTCGCAGACGGTCGACCCTCGTGCAGGCAGCCCCGTGGGCAGTCGCCGCGATCGCCCTGGGCCTCTGGGGAGTGGAAAGAATTGGCGGTGCCCGTGTCGACATCGCGGATGCGAGTGACGAGATCACGACCGAGGAGCTTCAGCAACTCCTGGCAAACGACTCCGCCATCATTCTCGACGCGCGACCGCACCTCGAGTACGCGATCGGCCACGTCGCGGGCGCGCTCAACGTGGCCGCGCGGCCCGGCATGCCCATGTCCATGTACGTCTCGGACGTGGCCGAAGTGAGCCGACTCGTCGGCGGCGACCTCGCGCGGCCGCTGGTGCTGTACTGCAACGGACCGTACTGCCCCAGGAGCACCCGCCTGGCGTCCGAGCTCCGGGCCGCCGGGCACACGAACGTACGGCGCTATCAACTCGGCATACCTGTCTGGCGCGCCTTCGGCGGCATCTCGGTGATCGAGCCCGACGGCCTACGCTACGTACTGACGAGAGACCGTACCGCGGTGGTCATCGACGCACGAGAGCCCGACGCCTTCGCATCCGGGAGTCTACCAGATGCCGTGAACATCCCGCGAAGCGGCGTCCTCGACACGAGGGACGCCGGCGAGATCCGTTTGGCGAAAGACCACGGGCGCTTGCCCATGGAAGACCACAACACCCGGGTCGTCGTGGTCGGTCGGACAGCAGGTGACGCGCGCTACGTGGCCCAAGCGATCGCGTGGGAGGCCTTCCACAATGTGGCGTACTTAGAGGGGACCCTCGACGAGGCCCTCGCGGCGCTTCAGTAGCTCCACACGCTGCCATGCCCGAGACGCACGACCGAAGACGCCGAAGGAGCCTTCGGAAGGTTCCTCACGACGGCATTCGGTTAGCTACCGCAACTGGCTGAGCAACACCCGTAGCGAGTCCGCGGAAACGGCAGCGGTTGCCGTGATCAACATTTCGCCGCGCCATGTCGACACCACCGCACCTGCCGACTGGATCGGCCACCGCGTGCGCCGCCCGTCGGTACGGCCCTGGATGAGCGTCAGAGTCCTGCCGCCGCCCAAGGCCTGACGAACACGAGCAACATGCGTCTCGTTCGGGTTGTCGCCGTACGCGACCTCGAGCGCCAAGACGTCCATCTCGGGCATCGTCCACAGGTCGGACCCCACGTAGCCCTCCGCGGCGATCGAGGGCGCGGGGCGCCACACGAAGGGAGCGGCACGCAAGGCGGCCGTCCTGTTGCCGCTCGACCGCCTCTGCGTGCCGTCTGCTTCCCCGGTGACGATGATCTCGTCCAGCGCGAGGGCCTCCTCCCGCAGACGGAAGTCGGCGGCGATGTAGTCACCTTCCCCGCTGTTGAGCGCGCGCGTCTGCTGCCTGAAGCCGATGCGCTGCACGGTCAACTCGAAGGAATCTGGTTCGCTCAGCAGCTGCAGATCGTACCGTCCGTTCTGCTGGGTGAGCACCCCGACCTCGAGCTCGGCCACGTACACTTCGGCGCTCGGGACCGGCCTCCCCCCCTCGTCCGCCACGAATCCGCGCACGACGACACCGTCGGGATCGACCCTCGACGCTGTCGACCCTGCTGCGCCCGCGGACGTATCTTGGTTGGGATTGCCCGACGCGGACGCGACGTTCGACGCTACATCCGCAGCTGAGCGCAGCCTGCTCGGGTCGGACGCGGCGGTGCCTGCGACCGACGCTGCCCCCGGGCTTGGTGCGCCCGGCGACCCACCGAGCACCGTCGTCGACTGCGTCGAGGTGGCCAACGACGAAGTGCCCGCGGCGCCCGCCGCGTCCGGTGAGAAGCCTGCACGATAGAGGTTGTTCGACACCCATCCCAGCCCGAGCGCAACTACCACACTCGCTGCCCACGTCGCCTTGATCTTGCGCATACGCGTGCGCGACCCGTGGGCGCGCCGGACCACGTCCTCGTAGGTCACGCGAGGAGCGTGCCGCTCGCGCCCGATCGCGAGTAGGGCATGCGCCCGTAGGCCGAGAGCGCCGAGAGCCTCGGCCTGGGAAGCGCAGCTGCCGCACACGGCGAGGTGCTGCTCGATCTGCGCGAGCTTGGACGGGTCGAGCCCAAAACGCGCTCGGTCCACCCACGCCTGCAGGGTTGCTTCATCCAAATGCTGCATCGTTCATCTCCAGCGAGTCGTACGCTTCCACGAGTTTCTTCTTGGCCCTCACGAGCGTCGTTGCGATGCCACCCAGCGCCAAACCGGTCTGATCGGCGATGTCCGCGTAGGAGAGACCCGCATCCCACAGCAGAAGCACTTCGCGATCCCGCTCCGCGAGTTTGTCGAGAGCTCGGCGGAGCCGTTCCACGGCCTCCGACCGCTGCGCCTGCTCAGCGGGTGAGGCGCCCGCTTCCGCTTGCAGGTCCGCCTCGACGCGTAGGAGCGTCAGGTGTCGCTTGCGGCGTACCACCGTGCGGGCCTCGTCGCGCGCGAGGTTGACCGCGACCCGGAAGATCAGCGCGCGCGCGTTGGTCGGGTCTCGGTCGAGCACACGGGCGAACGCCTCCTGTGCGAGGTCGTGCGCGTGGTCCTCGTCGCCGACCCCCATGACAGGTAACGGACGAGATCGCCGTAGGTGGCGCGGTAGACTTCCGCCCAATCGGTCTTCACGAGTTGGTGCCCGAGGCGCAGCTTTCTGGAACCCTCTCGTTAGATATGACGAACCAGCGCCGGAAACGCACACAGGGCGCGGACTGCGAGTCGCCACCACCCTCTGGCTGCCCGGCCCCCAACCGGATGGTGCGGCAGCGTGTCTAGATGCGAATGAGAAACGGAACCGTTTGCTGGCTGGGCTCGGCGTTCGCGCTCGCTTTGGCACTTCCGCCGGCGCTCGCCGCCCAGGCGAGCCTATCCTCGGATGCCGGACAGAACCCGCCTCCCCCGTTGGCACCGGCCTCGCTCGCGGGCACGGAAGACGGGCGCGCCACCATCCGCGCGATTCGGCTGAGCGAACCGTTGCGGCTGGACGGCGCGCTCGACGAGGCGGTCTATCGAGACAACCTGCCCATCGACCGCTTCCTCCAGACCATTCCCGACGAGGGTCAGCCCATCACCGAGCGCACCGAGGCATGGGTGATGTTCGACGAAGAGAACCTCTATCTGTCCTGCCGCTGCTGGGACTCGGCAGGCCCCGAAGGGTGGGTCGCCAACGAGATGCGCCGCGATACGGACGGCCTCAGGGAGAACGACTTCTTCGGCGCGCTGTTCGACACGTTCCACGACGGTCGCAACGGCTTCAACATGTACGCGAACTGGCTCGGCGCGCGTAACGACCAATGGGTCACCGACGAAGCTCCCAACAACGACTGGAACCCCGTGTGGTCCGTGCGCGGGGGCCAGTTCGACGGGGGCTGGGTCGTGGAGATGGCCATCCCATTCAAGTCGATTCGCTACGTGTCCGGATCGGACCATACCTGGGGCATCCAGATCCGCCGTGCCATTCGACGCAGGAACGAGTACTCTCACGTCGCGTTCGTGCCCGCCTCGACGGGAGGCAGGCAGAGCATCAATCGCGTCTCCGCTGCGGCGACGCTGACTGGGCTGGATCTACCCCCTGCCGGCAAGAACATCGAGATCAAGCCGTACGCGACGTCCAGCCTCACCAGCAACCTCACGCGAGTCCCGAGGATCTCGAACGATGTCGATGGCGACCTGGGCGTCGACTTCAAGCTCGGCATCACGGCGAACATCACCGCCGACCTCACCTACAACACCGACTTCGCTCAAGTGGAGGTGGACGAGCGCCAGGTCAACCTGAGTCGCTTCAGCCTGTCCTTCCCGGAGAAGCGGGAATTCTTCCTCGAGGGACAGGGGACATTCGATTTCGGCCGGGGCACAGGCGGTGGTGGTGGACGAGGCGGCGGTGGTGGTGGCGGCGGGGGGGGGGGGGGGGGCCGCGGGATGCCCACGATGTTCTACTCACGACGGATCGGGCTCATCGGCAGTGAAGCAGTTCCGATCCTGGCTGGGGCTCGCGTGACCGGAAAGGAAGGACGGCTCGCATTCGGCGCGATGAACGTCCAGACCGATCGCGTCGCGGATATGGCGCCTGCCACCAACTTCACCGTCGTGAGAGTCAAGTCGGACGTTCTGCGCCGCAGCAACATCGGCGCCCTCTTCACCAATCGCTCGCGATCGCTCACGGGCTGCGGCAGCAACCAAGCGTATGGCGTCGACGCGAACTTCGGGTTCGGCCAAACCGTTGGCTTTGGGGGCTTCTATGCACAGGCGCGCACGGAGGGGGTCGCGAGCGTGAAGGACGCCTACACGGCGCGGGCCAGTTACGACGGCGACACGTATGGCTTGAACGGACAGTACCTCGTGGTGTCGGACGACTTCAACCCGGAGATCGGCCTGGTGCGGAGGGACGACTTCCGCAGGTACTCGGGCTCGACGCGCTACAGCCCGCGGCCTCGCAACATCGAGTGGATCCGCCAGTTCACGGTGGAGGCCGGCTACGAGCGCATCGAGAGCCTCGATCTCGGCGCCCTCGAAACGGAAGTCTGGAGCGGCGGCCTCAACGTCGAGTTCGAGAACAGCGACATGGTCGGTCTGCGTGGCTCGTCGAACGTCGAGCGGCTCGAAAGGCCCCTCCGGGTCTCGAGCACCGTGTCGGTTCCTGCGGGCGACTACGACTTCAAGAGCGCCACCCTGCAGTACACGTTCGGCGGCCAGCGGCGCGCGTCGGGTCAGGCATCCCTGGAGATCGGCGAATTCTACGACGGCACGATCACCACGGTACAGTTCCAACGCGGCAGAATCGCGCTCCACAATCGGCTCTCGCTCCTCCCCTCCATCTCCTACAACGACGTGCGCCTTCCCGCCGGCGATTTCAATGCGACCGTCGTCGGCGTGCGCGCCGACCTCGCCTTCACGCCGCTCATGTTCGTCGGCGGGCTCGTGCAGTACGACACGGACGCCGACGCGTTCAGCACGAATCTCCGGTTCCGCTGGGAGTATGCCCCAGGAAGCGAGTTCTTCGCGGTTTACACCGACGAGCGATCCACGCTGGGTAGCGGGATCCCCGAACTCGAGAACCGGGCGTTCGTGCTCAAGATCAGCCGCCTGCTGCGGTTCTAGCTTCCCTACACCAGCCCCACCTCCACCTGGTTGTCGTAGAACGTCGCCCCGCCGCCGAAGTCGGTCTCCCGCTGGCTGGTGGTGTCGTTCGCGTTCCTCCCGTCGGGGGTGAGCTTCGTCCACCACACGGACGGCGCCCACACGACACCCCGCTTGATGCCGTCCTCGACCCGGGCGATTGCCCGGAAGGCGCCGCGGTCGTTGCGGATCTCGACCTCGTCTTCGGCACGAATGCCCCGAGGGGCCGCGTCGTCGGGGTGGATGATGCACTCCGGCCGGCGCGCGCCCCGGCGGAGGGGCTCCAGGTTCACGAACGTCGAGTTGAGGAACTGGTGCGCCGGCGACGACACCAGAGTGAGCGGCCGACGCGCCACCAGGTCAGGAGCCAACTCGGGCCCTTCGGCCGGTGGCGTGTACGTCGGTACGGGGTCGATCCCCATCTGCGCGAGCCGCTCGCTGTAGAATTCACACTTCCCGCTCGGCGTGAGGAACTCACCGTTGGCGTACGGCGCGTACGGCTTGGGCACGTTCAGGCGCACCCACCCCCGCTCGAGCAACGCCTCGAACGTCACGCCCTGCATGCGCACGTGGTTCGTGTCGAGTGCCTGCCTGATGAGCCTGACGTCGTCGTCGCGGAAGTAGTCCTGGGTGAGCCGCATCGCGCGCGCGAGTCGGCGGAAGATCTCCGTGTTCGGGAGGGCCTCCCCCAGCGGAGCGATGGCGGGCCGGTTGAGGGTGGCGTACAGGTGTCCGTAGGCCAGGTGCACGTCCCAGTGCTCGAGCTGCGTAGTGGCCGGAAGCACGTAGTCGGCCCAGTCGGCGGTGTCGGTCTGGAAGTGCTCGAGCACGACCGTGAAGAGGTCCTCGCGCGCGAGCCCTCGACGCACCGTCACGAGGTCGGGCGCCACCGCAGCTGGGTTCGAGTTGTAGACCACGAGGGCGTGCACCGGCGGTCCGCCCACGCCCGCGTCCGGCTTGGTGAGCGCGTCACCCAGCCGGATCATGTTGATGGTGCGCACCGGGGGGCTGACGTCCGCCCGATGGAGGGCGGCGGCGTTGAAGCGGAAGTTGAGGCTCGTGGAAAGCTGCACGCCGCCGCCAGGACGGCGCCAGTGCCCGGTGACGGCCGGGAGGCACGCGATCGTGCGCACCGCCATGCCTCCGCCCGAGTGCCGCTGCAGTCCGTAGTTGATGCGGATGAACGCATTCCTCGCCCGACCGTACGCCGTCGCGAGCGCTTCGACCGTCTTCGTCGGCACGCCGGTCGTGGCACACACGCGCTCCGGCGTCCACTCTGCGACGCGCGCACGCAGCGCGTCGGCGCCGAGCGTGTGCTCAGTGAGGAAGTCGTCGTCCTGGAGCCCGTCGCGGAAGAGCACGTGCATGATGCCGAGCGCGAGCGCCGCGTCGGTGCTCGGCCGAATCGGGATCCATTCGTCGCACTGCTGCGCTGTGCGCGTGCGTATCGGGTCGATGCAGATCACCCGCGCGCCGTTCTCCCGAGCCCGCAACACGAAGGGCCAGAGGTGCGGGTTGGAGGTGAGCGTGTTCGTGCCCCAGAGGATCACCAAGTCGCAGTCGGGCAGGGACTCGGCGTCGGCCCCGAGGTTGCCACCCACCGTCATGCGCATGCCCATCCCGCCAGCGGTGGAGCAGATGGTCCGGTCGAGCTTGGACGCGCCGAGGGTGTGGAAAAAGCGCCGGTCCATCGACTCGCCCTGCAGGTATCCCATGGTGCCCGCATACGAGTACGGCAGGACCGCCTCGGAGCCGTGTCGGTCGATCACATCGCGCAATCGACCCGCGATGTCCGTCAGCGCGTCGTCCCAGGACACGCGTTCAAAGCGACCGCTCCCTTTCGGGCCGGCGCGCCGGAGGGGGTACTGGAGCCGCTCGGGGTGATAGGTGCGCTCGAGGTACCGATTCACCTTGGCGCACAGGAAGCCCTGCGTGACCGGGTGGTCCGGGTCGCCTTCGATGCGCACCGCGCGGCCGTTCTCGACCGTCGTGATCATCGCGCACGTGTCGGGGCAGTCGTGTGGGCACGCACCACGGACCGTGCCGTTAGCGATCGCTGCCAGCTCGCTGCTCAAGCGACGGACTCCTCACGCTCCGACTTCCGCGCTCTGGCTCCCCCAGCCCGCCCCCGCACGATCGCAGGCCGCCACCCGACATCCGACTCCTTGGGCTCGCCGATGCGAGAGAGGAGGGCGACGAACGCAGTCAGGTACTCCGGTGATTGCTTCTGGGCCAACGTGGCTGCGCTCCACTGGCGGTGTAGCCCACGGCGCGTGATGCGCACCGCAGCGAGCTCACCCGATCGGACGTAGGGCGCGACCGCCCACCGCGCCAGCATCGCGACGCCCAGCCCGGCTCGTACCAGCTCGAGAATGGCCTCGGTCAATTCGACGCGTGACACGCGCAGCGGCGTGACGCCCTCGGGATCGAGCACCTCGTTGAAGAGCGTACTCTCGGAGCGTGGAACGTTGTAGAGCAGCACCTCTCGCTCCGCGAAGTCGGCAGCAGTGACGAAGTCGCGCTCCGCCCAAGGATGCCGAGCTGATACGACCGCCACGCACTCGTCGGCGAAGAGTGGCGTCAGCGCAAGCCGACGATCGCGGATCGGCTCACTCACGACGGCGACGTCGAGTTGCCCCTTGAGCAGAGCCTGGACTGGGCGTCGCGTCGCCCCCGCCACGATGCGCGGCTCGACCGTGGGGAAGTCACGCCGGAACTCGATCAACGCGCCAGGCAGCCAGTGATAGCAGGTATAGCACTCGGTAGCGAAGCGGAGCACCGCCTCGGATGTTCCCGCGGCTTGCTTAACTTCCCTCTCCGCGCGGGCTAACGCGCCCAGGATCTCGCGCCCCGAGTCGAGCAGCCGCTCGCCCGCGGGCGTCAGCACCATCCGCCGTCCGCTCCGCTGGAAGAGGGCCACGCCGAGCCGTTTCTCCACGTCCGCGAGTTGCCGGCTGAGCGCCGACTGCGTGAGGAAGAGCACGTTCCCGGCACGCGTCAGCGTCCCTTGTTCGGCAATCGCGCTCAGGAGTCGCAGGTCCCGCACCTCGATGGCCATGCCAGATCCTATCCATGCAGATTGCTCATGGATTTTGTGTGAATTATTTGTTTGTGTCATGACACTATCGGGCGCAGGATTGCAGCGGTCAAGCATCTCGTACTCTGCAACTGGAATCGCCCATGGACTCACCCGCTCGGGTGCTCATTGCGGTCCTCGTCGCACTCAGCGCCGCGTGCACCAAGCCCCGGCCGCGCCCCGTCGGCCCGACCTCGAAGGGCACCGTCATCTACGTGGAGAACCGCGGCGAATCGGAAGTCGGCGTCTACCTCGCAGATGGAAACACGCCGCGTCGTGTCGGCACGGTCGCTGGCCTCGAGCGCGACCAGCTCCGTATTCAAGGGCAGATGGCGTTGATGGGCGTGCGCTTGCTGGTGCGGGCACACGACTCGGAGCGGCTGTTCGCCAGCGACGTCCTGCTTCCCGGCGCGGGAGGCGTGCTCCGGCTGACCGTGCAGCCACTGCTGTGTGCGTCCGAGGTATCGATTCTCGAGTACGGGGCACTGGCAGGAAGCTGAGGGGCGCGGCCGTCAGCAGAGGTGAGCCGGAGGCGGGGAAGTCGGGACGACGGGAGGGGGGACGGCGACAGCCGTCGCCTCCGGCTCACCCAGGCCCGTGCGGGCGCCACCCGAGCGTCACCATCAAGACCGCGAACCCCAACACGTAGGCGGCCGCCACGTGCCAGCCGTGCCGCAGGTAGGCCCCGGTGTTCTTCGCCTGGGGATGGAGGTTGGAGATCGCCACCCCGGCCGACGATCCGAACCAGATCATCGACCCCCCGAACCCGACGGCGTAGGCGAGCACGCCCCAGTCGTACCCACCCTGCTCGAGAGCGAGCTTCGTCAGCGGGATGTTGTCGAAGACCGCGGACACGAAGCCCAGCACCAAGGAGCTCAGCCAAGACGCCGGCGGCAGCTGGTCGACCGGCATCATGGAGGCGCACATCACCAGCTGCAGCAGGAAGATGGACCCCTTCAGCGCCGGGCGCAGCTCGCCCCATGGGGTCGAGGTGAACGTGGCTCCGACCAGGAGCGCGACCCAGACGCCCAGAGCGGGAAACCCGAGCAGAACGTTGGTCGTGATGGTGCCGGCCAGGATCAACCCGACGACGAGCACGCGCTGCCACTCGATGTGGACGTCGGCCGCCGAGTCCCTAGTGATGGGATGGAAGCGATCCTGCTGGACCGCCGCGATCACGCCGAATACGATGAGCGCGGGAATCGCCGCCACATACGCGTGCAGCACGGCTACCGCCGGCACCCCTGCGATCCACATCATCGTCGTGGTGGTGTCGCCGACCACGCTTCCCGATCCACCCGCATTGCTCGCGGCGACGATGGCTGCGAGGTAGCCCACGTGGACAGTCCCCTCGAACACGACCAGTGCCATGGCACCGCCGATCATGGCGGCGGCTATGTTGTCCAGAAAGGACGAGAGCACGAATACCATGACGAGCAACACGAAGCCGCCCTTCCAGTCGTCCGGCAGGTAGCGCGGCAGCGTGAGTGGGATCTTCGACTCTTCGAAGTGCTTCGCCAGAATGGCGAACCCGAGCAGGAGGCCGAGTAGGTTGAGTAGGATGCGCCACTCGCCCTCGTGCTCCGGCGAGCCCACCATGTGCTCGACCGCATCGAAGCTCGGATCGAGCGCCAGCTTCAGAGCCAGAATCGCCGCGAGCCCCCCCCGCCGCGATCTGCATGGCGCTGCGGTGGAAGACGGCGACGCCCGCGAGCGTGAGCGCGAAGAGCACGAACTCGGCACGGATCCCCAGGACCGAAGGAACCGCGGCGGCTTCGGAAGCGGCCTGGGCGAACAACAACGCTAGGGCGCGACCCTCTCCGCCACGAGCTCACCGATGCGGCGCTCGAGCGATCCCCAGGTGATGCAGTGCACCGCGTTCCCGCTCGTGCTGGGGTCCCGGGCGTACGCGTCGAGCACGGTGCGCACGATCGTACCGCCCTCCGCCGCAGGCACGAGCTGCACCAACAGCCCGATCGAGACGGTGTAATGATCCGCGTATTCCCTACCGAATGCGCGCCCGCAATCGAGCCAGTCGGACATGCGCCTGTCTTCGATGCGGCGGGCGCGGAAGTTCGGGTTCCCGATCACCGCTTCGCTGGAATCGACTCGCGTCGGCTCGACCTCGAGCTGAGCGAATACGGCGGGAAGTACGGCCCACACCGCCACCAGGGAGGCTGCGACCGTGCGTTGGCCGACGGACGACTCGTGGCGAAGGTCGAGCGGGGCAGCCCGGCCGTTGGGCGACATCACCATCGTCGAGGTCAGGTTCGGTGTGGCGCTCGGCGGCGGCGCCACGCGCGGCGCCGCACACGCAATGGCCAGGGGGGCCAGGGCCGCCAGCAGCGCCCGCCGGGCAGCGGGCGAATGATTCATCCGCATGGGTCGTGCAGTCCTCCCACCCCCTGGTTTCCCCTTCCGACCACAGAATAGTCCGCCACGGAGCAGCCCCGCCAGCCGGGCCCACCTTTCGGACGAGCCCCCCTCCCCGCACTTTGCCGCCACGGTTGGCCGGTCCACAGGAGCCCTACATGAGCAGACCCCTCGACCTCACCATCGCCATCGGAGGAGCCGCCGGGCAGGGTATCGCCACCCCCGGTAACGTCCTAGCCCGCATCTTCGCGCGGCGAGGGCTGCACCTCTATTCGTACAACGCCCATCAGTCGATCATCCGCGGCGGCCACATCCTCCTCATGCTCCGCGTGGGGCAGACCGAGGTCCTGAGCCACGGCGACCGCATCGACATGCTGCTGTGCCTCAACCAGGACACCATGGATCGGCACCTGGGGCTCCTGGGCGACGGCGCTCGGGCCCTCTACAACAGCGACGATATCCAGCCGGGTGAGCCCGCCGCCGGCGTGCATCTCTGCGCCATGCCCGTGAAACAGCTCACGGGCGACAGCAAGAACAAGGTGATCCAGAACACGCTCTCGCTCGGCGTCATGATGGGGCTTATCCGCGTCGATTTCGACGTGCTCGGCAAGGTGCTCGAGCAGAGCCTCGGTAAGAAAGGACCCGAGGTGGTGCAGGAGAACCTCTCGGTGGCTCGCGCAGGCTACGACCACGCGGTTTCCAACTTCGAGCCCTTCCCCGAGCCGCTGCCCAGCGGCGGTAAGCCTCTGGCCGTGTGGGCGGGCAACGACGCCATCGCCATCGGCGGCGCCGCGGCGGGCGTGAAGTTCTACGCGGCCTATCCCATGAGCCCAGCTAGCGGCGTGCTCCACTGGATGGCCCAGAACGGACGCGGCCTGGGCATCATGGTGCGCCAGGTCGAGGACGAGATCGGCGTTGCCAACATGACCATTGGCGCAGCCCACACGGGGGTGCGCGCCATGTGCGCCACGTCGGGCGGTGGGTTCGCACTCATGACGGAGGCCGTCGGCGCGGCGGCCATGATGGAGGTCCCCTGCGTCTTCATCAACGTGATGCGGGCCGGGCCCTCCACCGGCGTTCCGACCAAGACGGAGCAGGGCGATCTGCGACAGGCATTGGGCGCGAGCCAGGGTGACTTCGAGCGCTTCATCGTCGCACCGCTGAACGCGCTCGACGCGTTCAACACCATGCCCGAGCTCTTCAACCTGGTCGACCGGGCACAGTGCCCGGGGATCCTCCTCTCGGACCTGCTCATTTCGGAGGGCACCTTCAGCGTCGACCCGGACCGCCTGAACATGCACCTCGAGATCGACCGCGGCGCTCTCATCCAGGATCCGTCACCGAACGGCGACTACCACCGCTACGCGGACACCGAGAGCGGCATCTCTCCGCGCGTGCTCCCCGGCCACGAGGGCTTCGTGTACACGGCCGCCACCGACGAGCACGACGAGTCCGGAGTGCTCATCAGCGACGAGTTCACGAACCCGTTCAAGCGCCGCCAGATGGTCGAGAAGCGCGCGCGCAAGTTCGAGACCGTCGCGCAGGACGTGCCAGCGCCGAAGCTCGAGGGGGCCAAGAAGGCGGAGGTGACCCTGGTGGGGTTCGGGTCGACGTACGGCGTGATCAAGGAGGCGATCGCGAGGCTGGCCGAGCACGACGTGACGGCCAACCATCTCGCCATCAAGTGGATCGTGCCGTTCCACGTGGACGCGATCACCGCAGCGCTCGCGAAGGCCAAGAAGATCGTCGTCGTCGAGAACAACTACACGGGTCAGTTCGCGGAGTACCTGCGCAGCCAGACGGGTATTGCCGCCCACTCGCACATCCGCAAGTACGACGGCGAACCGCTGACGCCCCGCCACATCGTGCACGGCGTGCTCGACATCCTCAGTCAAGAGACCACGGTGTACGTGCCCACCCAGGAGATCAGCGTATGAGCCAGGCGACGCTCGAGGCAAAGACCGTAGAGCTGCCGCGCAAGGCGGCGTCGGCGAAAGACTTCAAGGGACGCGTCGAGCCAGACTGGTGCCCGGGGTGCGGCGACTTCGGCGTGCTCAACGCGCTCCAGCGCGCAGTTTTCGAGCTCGGCCTGCAACCGCACCAGCTGATGGTGGTGAGCGGCATCGGCTGCTCGTCCAACCTGCCGGGGTACATCAACGCGAACGGCATGCACACCCTGCACGGGCGCTCCCTCCCCTTCGCCACGGGCGCCAAGCTCGCGAACCACGAGCTCACGGTGATCGCCACGGGTGGCGACGGCGACGGCTACGGCATCGGCTGCGGCCACTTCATGCACTCGGCGCGCCGCAACATCGACATCACCTACATCGTGATGGACAACCAGATCTACGGCCTCACGACGGGACAGATTTCGCCGACCAGCCGGCTCGACATGAAGACGAAGAGCACTCCTATGGGGAACCTCGAGTCGCCGCTCAACCCGCTCACGTCGGCCATCATGGCGGGTGCCACGTACGTCGCCCGCGGATTCAGCGGCGACCCGAAGCACCTCACCGAGCTCATGAAGGGCGCCGTCAAGCACAAGGGCTTCGCGCTCATCGACGTGTTCAGCCCGTGCGTGACGTTCAACAACGACAACGACTACCCGTTCTTCAAGGCGCGCGTGAAGCGGCTCGAGGACGTGGGCCACGACCCGTCCGACTGGAAGAGCGCGTGCGAGCGCGCCATGGAGTGGGGCGACACGCTCTACACCGGGCTCTTTTTCAAGACCGAGCGCCCTTCCCTCGACGGCTCCGAGCCCGTGCTCCAGAAGGGACCGGGGCTCGCGCGGCGTCCGCTCGGGCTCACGGCCGAGCAGGCGAAGTCGCTCAAGGCCCGCATGATGTAACCCGTCCGTGCGCCGGCCGCGGATGCGACCGGCGCACGAAGTCCCGCGGGATCAATCGAGGTCGTCGCCGCCGGTGCGTAGGCGTGGGTTCACGACGTTGTTGAAGATCGAGCCGAACGTGAAGCTCAGGCCGACCTCCATGCCGTACTCGAAGTCGGTGCCCAACTCGCGCTGCCCGATCAGGATCTCGTTGTCGTCGAGCCCCGCGGCAGAGAGGTAGATCTGGTCCTTGATGCGCGCGACGTTCCCTTGGATGTCGAGGTTCACCCCGCGCAGCAGGCGGATCTCGATGTTCGAGTAGAGGTCGACTCGGTGCCGGTCCGGATCGTACAGGTAGTGCGAGCCCTCCACCGACACCACCAGCTCTCCCCACGGTTGCTGGAAGTCGGCAGCGACCTCGAGGCTGTGCGCGGGCCGGATCTCGGAAATCTGATCGAAGATCGTGCGGTCCTCGTACCAGAACGTCATCATGCCGAGGCGGTACGTCGCCGTGATCTGCCGCCGGGTGGACTCGGCGTACGGGAAGAACGAGTACTCGAGCGCAGGCGCCGCTTCGGTGTAGAGCGCCTGATTCACGCTCTGGTCGGAGCCGAGCGCGCCCGCGATGCCCCAAGACCAGTGCGGGCCCAGACTCCAAACGACGATGCCCTCGGCCTCGAGCTCCCGCGTGTTGCTCACCTCTCTGGCCCCGCTCCTGAGCTCGAACTCCTGCTCTTCGTACTCGCCCCGGAAGCCGATGTCGACCTTGAACTCCTCGGTCGTGCGGCTCGCCGAGAAGGATCCGTCGAGCGACGTGTCCTTGCGACGGCTCTCTCCCTGGAGCTCGGCGCCGATGCCGGCCCGGAAGACCCAGAGGTTCCAGGGATCGTTCGCGGGAACGAGCTGCCGCCCCGCATCCTAGACGTCGCCGAAGTCGAGCTCGACGCTCGCCTCACGCCCGGTGTAGGCCAGGTAGCGGACCAACCCCAGACCGAACGTGCGCGTGTATCCGTCGCGCACCTCGTCGGCGGTCTGGGCCTGCTGACTCACGTACTGCAGCGTGTCCGCTCGACCCGCGAGCGGACCCATGCCCAGGAAATGGAACGTGAACGCGTCGCCCCCAGCGCCAGTCCCCTCGAGCGTGACGAGAACGTGCACGTCCGCATCAGCGGGATCGCGTACGTAGTCGACGACCGGAACCTCGCGTCGCAGGTGGTCGAAGTCGCAACGGCCGCAGTCGATATATACACGCAATGGCGTTTGTTCAGCAGCTTGTGCGCATATCTGTGCCGGACTCGCGAGCGCGACTGACAAGAGGAGCGATGAAAGGAGGGGGTGTCGCAGCATGCGCGTGGCGAGAGGAGGCCAGAGGACGGGCGGATGAAGCTAGGACGCCCGCGAGTGAGCCGTGGTACGGCTCCAGTACGACCCCGGTAAGAACCGAGTAAGCGAACTTTCCTGCCGGAACCCAGAGCTCACTACATCTGCAGACGGTACCCTTTCTTGCGGACCGTGAGGATGTGCTGCGGATCCGCTGGATCGCGCTCGAGCTTGCGGCGCAGCTCCGCGACGTGCACGTCGACGGTGCGGGTTTCCACGTCTGGGTTCGCGTACGCCCACACTTCACCCAGCAGCTCGGCGCGGGAAGCGACCGCCCCGCGGCGCTTGAGGAGCGCCACCAGCAGGTCGAACTCCTTGGGCGTGAGCGTGAGGGGCTCGCCGTCGCGAATGACGGTGCCCGACGCGGGGTTCACCTCGATCTCGCCGAAGCGGTCGACCGGCAGGCGCTCGGCCGCCGTCCCTCCGGCGCGGCGGAGCAGCGCGCGCACGCGGGCGAGGAGCTCGGCGGTACTGAACGGCTTCATCACGTAGTCATCTGCGCCCCGCTCGAAACCCGTGAGCACGTCGGCCTCCTCGCCGCGCGCGGTGAGCACGAGCACCGGCGTCCGGTTCCCCGTCTTGCGGAGCCGCGACAGCACCTCGTACCCGTCGAGGCCCGGGAGCATCAGGTCCAGGATCACGAGAGCTGGCTCGAGCTTGCCGATGCGGTCGTTGGCTTCGCGGCCGTCCGACACCAGGTCGACGTCGTACCCCTCGAACTCGAGCGTCGCGCGCAGCCCGAACGCGAGATCGGCGTTGTCTTCCACCAACAGGATGCGCGTCATGAGCGCACGGCCCCCTCTGTATCGGGCGAGTCGACTGCGGTCTCAAGAGAAGTAGCGCGCGACAGCTCGACTACGAAGCGGGAGCCGGTTTCGCTGGGACCGCCTTCCACCCACGCGGACCCCCCGTACTGCTCGGCCAGGGATCTCACGACCGCGAGCCCCATTCCACTCCCCGGACGCAAACTGTCGACATCCCGCGGAAGCCTCCAGTAGGGATCCCAGATGCGCTGGCGGTCGGCCTCGGGAACGCCAGGGCCTTGGTCCTCGACCGTGAGGCGCACCGTTCCGTTCTCGGCGACCGCGCTGACCTGCACCGTCTGGCCCGACGGTCCATACTTGATGGCGTTGTCCAACAGGTTCAGGAGTATACGACGCACGCCCTCTCGCTGACCTCGGACCGCGAGCCCTGTCGCTGCCTCCGCCTGCACGTTCGCGCCCGCAGATTCGGCCATCGGCTGGAATGAAGAGACCACTTCACCGATGGCGTCGTCGAGGTCCACTCGCCGCAAGTCGACCGCGCCAGCAGGCGCGGCGCGGATGCGTGAGAACTGGAGAATGTTCTCGACCAGCTGGGTCAGCCGCTGCGCCTCCCTGCGGATGATCTGCAGCGCGCGCGACCGCTCCGGCTCCGAGCGCAGCTTGTCTTCGCTGAGGAGCTCACCGAGCATGCGAATCTGAGTGAGGGGCGTGCGTAGCTCGTGCGAGACGCTCGACACGAAGTCCTCCCTCAGTCGGCTCAGCTGCTCGTGCCGTCGGATCTGCAACAGGCCCGCGGCGCCAACCAAGAGCGTGAGGGCCACGAGCGCCAGCGAGGTGGAGAGCCGCGAGTCCGGCAAGCCGCCGATCACGAGACTCGACGCGGCCTCGGGACGAATCGAAGCGGTGACGACCCAGGCGCCGAGCGCGGGAGTCAGGGTATCCGCGGCAGAGAAGGTACGCTCGTAGCGCACGGGCGATTCGAAGATCGGGACGCCGTCGGGGTGCGCCAGCGTCAACGACAACACCGAATCCGTCGGCAGTCCATTCGCCAGTGCGTACGGAAGCAACTCGCTGGAGCGGTGCCAGTGAGAGGCGAGCTCCTCGAGCGCCCGCTCGCTCACCATGACCGCGTACACCGCGGCCAGCGGACCAGCGTCACTCTCGGCGGTCGCGTAGGCCACCGCACTCACGCCGCCCGACGAGTCGTCTACATGAAAGAGGCCGTAGCGCCCCTCGGGATCCGACGCATAACGGGCGGTCGCCTCTGCGGCCACGGCAGAGGTGACCTCGCTCGGCACCGGCCCCCAGGCGATCTCGACCTCGCCGTCGGGCAGCAAAATGCGGGCGAGGGCCAACGGCTCCCTGAAGTCCGGGCACGGACACTCGAGTGCTCGCATCGCATCGTCGATATCCCGCTCGACCTCATCGATCCCTGGCAGCTCCCCTCGAGTTCTGCGCGGCACCTCATCGAAGGCGACGTCGAAGAACCGCGACAGCCCTGCGGCTGCGGTGCGCGCATACTCGGCCGCTGCGACTTCGGCGTAATCGCGCAGGACGGCTTCCGTGGTCTGTCGGTGGGAGCGCGCGGCGAAATACCCCTGCAGCGCCAGGCCGAAGGAGAGCCCGACGGCAGCGAAGAGGACAACGCCCAAGAGAGTCGTCGAAGACCGGGCCCCGCGGCGGGACCGGGACGTGCTCGCCAACGCCGTGATCCGGTGAAGAGGAACGATTACGCCGCCGGATGTTGGCCGCTCGCCTCGGCTCGGGCAACGCCGAAGTGTTGGCAGGCCCCCGGGCGCCACCGGGCGACGCGAAGCTTGCCGCCATATTCTACCCGGATATAATTCTCCCATGTCGCGTGGCCCTCTCCCCACCTTCGCGGCGTTCGCCGGCCAGGAGCGGCTCGCCTTGGGCGACCTCCTCACGGTTGCCGAGGCCGGCCGCAGACGCGTGGAGGCTCGCCCCGACTCGCCGGTCCTCGTCTTCGAGGAAGCGACCGGTCGCCTCGTCGATCTCGACCTGCGCGGCACCGCCTCCGAAGTTCTCGCCCGCGTTACGAGCTCCCCGACTTCCGCCGACTCGCAGAGAGCCGACCGCGCGCCCCGCGGCCGCGGCCGCCCCAAGTTGGGCGTGGTGTCGAAGGAGGTTACGCTTCTGCCTCGCCACTGGGCCTGGCTGAGCGCCCAGCGGGGAACCGCATCAGCCGTGTTGCGTCGGCTCGTGGACGAAGCCCGCCGGACGGACGAGCGGCGCGAGGTGGTGAGGCGAGCGCAGGACGCCACGTACCGATTCATGACGAGCATGGCCGGGGACTCGCCTGGCTACGAGTCGGCGATACGTGCGCTCTACAGAAGCGACGGTGGTGAGTTCGCGGCCGCTACGAGCGAGTGGCCGGCCGATGTACGATCGCAGTGTGCGCGCATGGCGGCGGAGGCCTTCGAGCGAACATGAACGACCTGACCGAGGGGCCGATCGCGGGCCACTTGATGCGCATCGCGATCCCGATCGCGGTCGGCATGGTCTTTCAGACGGCCTACTACCTGGTCGACCTCTACTTCGTCGGACGCCTGGGCGACGCTGCGATCGCCGGGCTAGGGTCCGCGGGGAACGTGCAGTTCCTCGTCATGGCGATCACGCAGATTCTCGGCGTCGGCACGATGGCGCTCATCGCGCAGGCAGCCGGTCGGAAGGACCGGGCGGACGCGAACCTGATCTTCAACCAGAGCCTCGTGCTCGCGGCGGTGTGCGCAGCCGTCACGCTCGTCGGTGGCTACGCGCTGTCGGCGTGGTACATGGGGCGGCTCGGAGCGGACGCGGCCACCGCGGAGGCGGGCATCACCTACCTCTACTGGTTCCTGCCCGGCCTCGCGCTCCAGTTCGCCATGATCTCCATGGGCTCGGCGCTGCGCGGCACCGGGATCGTGAACCCGACCATCATGGTCCAGATCGCCACCGTGGTGCTGAACGCGATCCTCGCGCCGATCCTCATATCTGGCTGGCTCACGGGCGTTCCGCTCGGCATCGCGGGAGCGGGTATTGCCACGACCATCTCGGTGGCGGCGGCTGTCATCATGATGATCGCGTACTTCGTTCGCCTCGAGCACTACGTCGGCTTCGACGCGAGCCTCGTGCGCCCGCGCGCCGAGGCGTGGAAGCGCATCCTCGCCATCGGCCTCCCGCCCGGGGGCGAGTTCACGCTCATGTTCGTCTACATGGCCGTGATCTACTGGGTGATCCGCGACTTCGGACCGGCCGCCCAGGCGGGCTTCGGGGTCGGCTCACGCGTCATGCAGGCGATCTTCCTGCCCGCCATGGCGATCGCGTGGGCCGCATCGCCGGTCGCTGGGCAGAACGTCGGCGCGCGCAAGCACGACCGTGTGCGCGAAACCTTCCGCACGGCGATGGTGACGCTGAGCTGCCTCATGGTACTGCTCACGCTCTTCTGCCAGTGGCGGCCCAGCGTCCTGGTCGCGTTCTTCGCGGACGATCCAGCCGTGGTGGCGGCCGGTGCGGACTTCCTGCGTATCATCTCTTGGAATTTCGTGGCCACCGGGATCGTGTTCACCTGCTCCGGCATGTTCCAAGCCATCGGCAACACCGTGCCCGCGCTGCTCGCGAGCGCGACCCGCATCGTGACGTTCGCGATCCCGGCGGTGTGGCTTTCGTATCAGCCGTGGTTCGAGCTGCGTCACCTCTGGTACACGTCCGTGGCGACCGTACTGCTGCAGGCGGCTGCCAGCTGGTGGATGCTCACCGTCGAGCTCCGCAAGAAGCTCACGGATGACAGCGCTTACGCGGCGCAACCTGCATTCGATGCGTCTGCTGCTCTGTAGCGACATCCACTGCGATCTGGCGGCGGCTCGCAGGTTGGTCGAGCGGTCCGCAGAGGCGGACGTGCTGGTAGTCGCGGGCGACCTGGGCGTCATGCGCACCGGACTGCAGAAGACCGTCGATGTGCTCGCGAGCGCCGCCTGTCCGGCGGTGCTCGTCGCAGGCAACGGGGAGTCGTACGAGGAGCTCTCGGCCGCGTGCGCACGGTGGGCGGGGGCGCACGTGCTGCACGGAAGCGGATGTACGATCGAGGGAGTCTCGTTCTGGGGCCTCGGCGGTGCCGTGCCGGTCACGCCGTTCGGTCCGTGGAGTTACGACCTACCCGAGGAGAAGGCTGCGGAGCTGCTTGCTGGCTGCCCGCCTGGCGCCGTGCTGGTGACGCACTCGCCGCCGCTCGGACACGTGGACCTCGCAGGCGGCAGGCACCTCGGCAGCCGCGCCGTGGTCGAGACGATAGAGCGCGTATGGCCCCGGCTGGTCGTGTGCGGGCACATCCATGGCTGTTGGACAGAGGAGTCGCTGGTCGGGGACACGCGCATCGTCAACGCGGGACCGGGCGGCGTCTGGGCGGAGCTAGAGGCGTCCAGGGACGACGAGCCGCGGCGCTGACGGCGGGGGAAGCTCCTACCCCATCTGCGAGGGGAGCCAGGTCGCGATCTCAGGGAACGCGATCAGCAAGGCGATCATGATCAGCTCCCCGACCACGAACGGGAGCACCCCCATGAAGATCTCCGTCATGGGCACGTCAGGCGCCGCTCGGCGCATCACGAAGACGTTGGCCCCGATGGGGGGCGTGACCAGCGCCACCTCGGACATCACGACCACGAAGACTCCGAACCAGATCGGGTCGATCCCCAGCTCCCGGACCACCGGCATCACGAAGGGTACGGTGAGCACGAGCATGCCGAACACATCGAGTAACGCGCCCAGCATGAGATAGAGGCCGACCAGCAGGACAAGGAAGCCGACGCGGCCGAGCTCGAGGCCAACCAGCAAGTCGACGATCGTCTCGGTGGTGCCCGTGATGGCGAGAAAGCGCGCAAGCAGATAACCAGCCACGATAATCGCGAACATCATCGCGCTGATGAGCGCCGTCTCCTCGAGCGCGCGCCCCATGGCCGGCAAGTTGACCCTGCGCTTCAGCGCGGCGATGAGCACGACGCCTGCGCAGCCGACCCCGGCACCCTCGGTGGGCGTGAAGACGCCAGCGTAGAGCCCGCCGATCACACCGAAGAAGAGAGCCACGATCGGTAGGAAGCCGCTCGCGGAGCGCCACCGTTCTTCCCAGGTGGCGGCGGGCCCACGCGGCCCAAGGTCGGGCGAGATCATGCAGCGGACCCAGATGATGACCGAGAACATGATCGCGGTTAGGATCCCAGGCACGATCCCGGCGATGAAGAGCTCGCCGATCGACGTCTCCGTCATCACCCCGTAGAAAATGAAGATCACGCTCGGCGGAATCAGGATGCCGAGCGTGCCGGAGGCGGCCAGCGCTCCGGTCGCGAGACGCGGGTTGTACCCGTAGCGGCGCATCTCTGGCATGACGATCGCGCCCATGGTCGCCACCGTGGCGATGCTCGACCCTGTGACCGCCCCGAATGCGGCGCACGCGACCACGGAGGCCACCGCGAGCCCGCCGGGCACGCGGCCGATCCAAGCCCGGATCCCTGAATAGAGGTCGGTGGCGAGCCCGGTCTGATAGACCAGCTGGCCCATGAGCACGAAGAGCGGGATCGTGACGAACACGAAGCTCCGCCCTTCGCTCCACGGGATGAGCGTCGCCTGGGCGAGGGCCGCCCCCAGACCCTCGAGCACCCAGAGGCCCACGGCGCCCACGACAGCCATCGCGAACGCGATGGGAACGCCGAGGACGAGGAGCACGAACATCGCCAGGAGGCCGATCCCACCGACCAACTCGAGGCTCACGATTGTCCTGCGTCGGTTGGCGTCGGCACCGGAGCTGCTCCCTCGCGAGAGCGCGACGGCGCGGGATTCGCGAACAAGCGGGCGACCGCCACGAAGCCGCAGAGCGCGAGAAACGCCATGTACGGCCAGAGCGGCCAGAGCAAATCCTCCCCTGTCTCGCCGGTGCGGATCATGAATGGCACGTACAGCGCAGCCTGCACGGCCATCATCCCGAAAAACACGATACCGGACACCACAGAAAGCACGTCGACCAGCCGTCGACGCGTGGGAGACAGGCGGTCGTACACGACTTCCATGCGGATGTGATACGAGCGGTCCCAAGCGAGCGGGAGCGCGGCGCCTATCGACATCAGAAGGAAGAGCCCGCTCACGTCGCGCGCCCACTGGAGGGGCGAGTCGAAGACGTAGCGCAGGACCACGTCTGTCGTGACCAGCAGGACGAGTGCCGGCAGCATGACGTAGATGCCGAGGGCAAACAGCCGCCGAGCTGCCGTGGCGGACGCGCGGTCGATGCGGTCGAACGCCGAGTCCAGCGCGCTCGCCGGAGGTGTCGGCTCCCCGGCCCCCGCGTCTCCGCTCGCGCTCAAAGGTCGATTACGCCCTGGAGGGGGCTCTCGACCACGTGGTCCCAAAGCTGTTGGTCGGTCCAGCCGACGTAACGCGCCCCGCGCTCCTTCGCCTCCGCCACGAATTCGGCCGCGGGAAGCCCGAGCGCCTCGTTTTGCTCGATGAACCGATGCTCGACCGGGCGAACTGCGTCGGCCCACTGACGCCGCTCATCCGGCGTCGGCGTGCTCAGCTCCACCCCATTGTCGGCGAGCCGATCCAGGGCCGTCTGGAGCGCGGCGCCGCCGTAGTAGTTCTGGTTCGCAACTTGTCCGCGCAGGCGGAAGAGATCGTGCAGTCTCTGGCGCAGGTCGCTTGGCATCGCGTCGAAGGCGCGCGGACTGACGGCCCACTGCAGCACCGTGTGCGAGAGCCCGATGCGTAGGTAGTGGCTGCCCAGGTCGTAGAGGCGGTACGCCGCCATGTCCGGCGCGCTGAGCGCGACGGCGTCGATGATCCCGCGCTGGAACGCCGTGTACGTATCGGAGGCAGCGAGCACGACCGGCACCGCATCCAGCTCGCGGATCATGTCGGCCATCAGGCCTCCCGTCGAGCGCACCTTGAGGCCGGCGATGTCGTCGGGCGTATGGATGGGCACCTTGGCGATGATGTCGTAGGCGGTGGTCGCGTCGCAGTGCGCGAGATATACGCCCATACGCTCGTACTCGTCCTTCCAGTAGCGAGGGTAGAGCTCCTCGGAGACGAGCGACGCCACGCCCGGGTTCTCGAACAAGAACGGGAGCTGGAGCCCGTGCGTGAGGTGAAAGCTTCCCGGCTGGTAGGTGGCATAGCCGTGCGTGTAGTCCGTGACCCCGGACGCGATCGCCTTGAACCCGTCGAGTGCCCCGTGGAGCAGACCGTCCATGTAGGTCTCCCAACGGATGCGCCCGTCCGTCTCCCGGGTGCAGATCTCCTCCCAAGGCAGGAAGACACGCGTGTAGAGACCATGCGAGTTGGGAATGTGCCCCGTGTACCGGAGCACCACTTGCTCGCCTGGGCTCGCGCGGCTCCCGCGCACGAAAGGCGCCGCCACGCCGACCCCGGCGAGCGCCGCGATGACGCGCCGCCGGCTCCACTCCATGGATTGGCCGTTGGACATGGGGCACCATCTTGGGGCGCGCGGTGCTCGCGGTCAAAGGCGCCTTCAGGACTGTAAGGCAGTGTAAAGCCCAGGAACCCTTGCCATGGAACGCGTCTACCACCGAGTGTCACCCGACTCGAAGCCGAACGCGCCCCTCAACGTTTCGCGCGGGGAGTCGGTCCGAGTGCTGATCCATCAGACTTGAATCGAGGCCGCACGTCAGTCGCACCTTTGAGAGCAAGAAGACACATTACGAGTCACAAGACCCGCCGTCAGTCCCCGCAGGTACCGCTCGCGCTGGTCGCGCTCGCTGCACTGCCGTGGGCAGCCACCGCTCAGGGTCCCGGCACCGAAAACGGACTCTGGACGTACCTGGGCGGCGATGCCTGGCACACGCGCTACACGCCCGCCAACGAAATCACCGCGGACAACTTCGACGAGCTGACGATGCTCTGGCAGTTCAACGCGGCGAGCTTCGGTCCGAGCACGCCGAGGGCTACGCCCTCGTACGTGGACGGCAAGCTCATCACCGTGACCGGCGAGGACCGGGACGTGATTGCGCTGGATCCATCGACCGGGAAGCTCATCTGGAGCTTCACCGAGCCGCCCACGACGTATCGGCACGAGTACTCCATGCGCAAAGGCTACGGTAAGGGCGTGGCGTACGCAGAGGTTCCGGGTCGTGGCGGTGTGGTCTTCATCTCCTCCCCGGGCTTCTTCCTGTGGGCGCTCGACGCCGACACGGGGCGGCCGCTCGAGGACTGGGGCGAGCCGATCCCGCTCCCTGGCTTCCAGCAGACCGGCGGCGTGGACATGATCCCCGACCTCATCGATGGGTGGGGTCCGTGGGAGCGCTGGCGGGGCGGCGCGTACGACCCGAACCTGGGCATCCCCAAGGATCTCGGCTACATCACGACGTCATCGCCACCGATCGTGGTGAACGGCACGGTCGTCGTCGGCAACTCCGCCGAGCAGGGCTATCAACAGACCCGCATCGAGAACGTGCCGGGCGACATCCTCGCCTACGATGCGGCGACGGGTGACTTCAAGTGGAAGTTCCACGTGATTCCGCGTCCGGGCGAGTTCGGCCACGAGACGTGGGAGAACGACGCGTGGGACTGGACGGGTGACGTGTCGTCCTGGGCGCCCATGGCGGCGGACCCGGAGCTCGGCCTCGTCTACGTCGTGACCAACGGCGCGACCATCGACTACTACGGCGGCTTCCGTCCGGGCGACAACCTGTTCAGCACGAGCATCATCGCGCTCGACGTGAACACGGGTCAGCGTCGTTGGCACTACCAGATGGTGCACCACGACATCTGGAACTACGACACGCCCACGGCCCCGATCCTGATGGATGTGACGGTGAACGGGCGTCCGGTGAAGGGCATCTACCAGGCGACGAAGCAGGCCTTCCTCTACGCGATGAACCGCGAGACGGGCCAGCCCATCTGGCCGATCGAGGAGCGTCCGGTCCCGCAGTCGCGCGTGCCGGGTGAAAAGCTCGCAGCCACACAGCCGTTCCCCACGAGGCCGGCGCCCTTCGACCTGCAGGGGCGCAACGAGTCACACCTGATCGACTACACGCCGGAGATCCGCCGCCGCGCGCTGCAGGTCGCTCAGGACAACAACCTGTTCGCACCGCTCTTCAACCCACCGACGACGGTCACGGACCCCGCAGGCCCCGCACGAGTCTGCCCAGGTGATACCGGCGGCGTGAACATCACCGGACCGGCAGTGGCCGACCCGGTACAGGGCATCATCTTCATCACGTCGCACAGCGCGTGCTCGAACCTGTCGGTCATGCCGGCGAACGAGTCTCCGCTCGATTCGCCGGAGCAGACCGGAGTGACGTACTCCGAGTGGAGCGCAGGCCGTGGTCAGGCGCCCGCAGCGGGTGGCCGCGGCGGAGCGGGCGGTGGTGGTGGAGGCGGCCGCGGCCGGGGCGGTGCCACGGTCGACGGACTCGACATCTTCAAGGGCCCGGTCGGGCGCATCACCGCGATCGACCTGAACACCGGCGATCATCTGTGGGTGACCCCGCACGGGGACGCACCGCAGGCACAGCAGGATGCGATTCGCAACCATCCGCTCCTGCAGGGCGTGCCGAACATCGACCAGATCGCCAACCGCGGCCGGCAGGGACACTCGGCCATGGTGGTGTCGCCGAACCTGCTCTTTGCGTCGGGCATGACGGCAAACAACACGCCGAGCTTGTTCGCCATCGACAAGCGGACTGGGCGACGCGTCGGCGCGGTGGAGATCCCGGGACAGAGCAGCTACGGGATGTCCAGTTGGGAGCACAACGGCCACCAGGTCATTTTGGTCCAGCTGGGCAACGGCCTGGCAGCGTTCGGCTTGCCGGCGGCGATGCCGCAGGCGGGCGCGGCGCACTAGCCGCCGAACGTCGCCGAAATCGGTATCAGGGGCCGCCGCGGATTCTCCGCGGCGGCCCCGCTGCTTTCCTGCTGTTTGAGCTGCCCCCCTGGCGGTAGCACCCAGCGCAGCTTATACCTAGTCCTAATCATTTAGGAGTAGCGGCCGTTGTACCGGTGCGTGGCCGGGCCTGAGGTCCGGGGACCCGGGGGAGGGACGTATGAGGCGGATGGGAACGCTCATGGGGTTGCTCGCTTCGCTAGGCGCGGCGGATGACCTATGCGCGCAGGCCTCCGTGCCCGAGACCATCAACTTGTTCTTCGACTGCGCGGCGCCGGGGTGCGACCTCGATTTCGCTCGCCGCGAGGCACCCTGGGTCAACTGGATGCGCGACCGTGCCGACGCCGACCTTCACGTATTGGTCACGTCGCAGGCCGCAGGCGGTGGGGGACGGTTCTTCACGCTCGCGTTCTTGGGCCTTCGCGCTCTCCTCGGGCAAGACCAGGAGCTCACGTTCTCGACTCCCGCCGACGCCACGGTGGACGACCAGCGGCAGGGTATCGTGGAGCGCCTCAAGCTCGGGCTCGTGCGCTACGTGCAGGGGACGCCCGCGGCCGACCGGCTGCGCGTGACGTACGACGCCGATCCGCCCGCGGCGCCGGGCGCTCCGGAGGCTCGCCCGGGAGCCAATCAGGCCGCGGGGGCCCAGCAGGATCCGTGGGACTTCTGGACGTTCAGTATCAATGGAAGCGCAAACGCCAACGGAGAAGCGACGTCGAGGTTCGCCAACTGGCGGACCGCGCTTTCCGCGAACCGGACGACAGAGGCCTGGAAGATCGATTTCGGGCTCAGCTTCTCGCGCAACACGCAGGAATTCGAGGTCGGCTCGGGCGCGACGGCGCGTACGATCGAGGTGAAGCAGGAGGACCGGCGAGCGAACGGGCTGTTCGTGCGGAGTGTGGGCGCGCAGTGGGCGGTGGGCATGCGCGGGAGCGCCAGCTCGTCGACGCGCCTCAACCAGCGGCTTCGGCTCGCGGTCGAGCCCGGAGTCGAGTTCAACTTCTTCCCATACACCGAGTCGAGTCGCAGGTCGCTCACGCTCCAGTACCTCGTCGGACCGAACTACTACCACTACGACGAGCGCACGATCTTCAACCAGACCGTGGAAGCGCTCTTTCAGCAGTCGCTCACCGCCGGGCTCTCCCTCATCCAACCGTGGGGGCTCTGGTCGACGTCAGTCACTGCCGCCCAGTACCTGCACGACCTGGAACGTTCGAGCGTGACCGTGTTCGGGAACGTGAACATGCGGCTCTTTCGCGGCTTCTCCGTCTTCGCGAACGCGAACTACCAGTGGGTCCGTGACCAGCTCTACATCTCCGCCGCGAGCCTCACGACGGAGCAGATCCTCCTCAGGCAGCGGCAGCTCGAGACCAGCTACCGCTACTTCTACAGCGTCGGCATCCAGTACCGCTTCGGCTCCATCTTCAACAACGTCGTGAACCCCCGCTTCGGCGGCGGCGGCGGCGACTTCATCATCTTCAACTGAGTCCCGGGCTCGGTCGGGAGCCCCACCAGGTCAGAAGATCGCCACGGGGTTGAGCGGCGCCCCCGTACCACCGGGCACCGCCAGCGGTGCCGCGACGAGCAGGAACTCCCAGCGGTTCTGATCCGCCGCCTCGGCGGCCACGGCCTCGAGGTCGAGGTTGTCGAAGAGCCACATGCCCATGGTCACCAGCGTGAGCAGATGGATGGGCATGGCGACCCCGTCGACGCCCGACGGAAGCGCGTCGTTGGTGTAGTCGCTCCCGAGCATCGCCACGCCGCGCTCCCGGAGCCAAGGCGCCACGGACGCGTGCAGCCCGGCCGCGAGGCGACCGGTGGCCCACGCGCCCTCTTCGGCGCGGCGGGCCCAGCGGCCCGAGCGCACGAGCAGGACGTCGCCTTGGCCGACGCGCACACCCGCCTGGCGCTCCCACGCTTCCAGGTCGGCCACGGTGATCTGCGTGCCGGGCTCGAGGTACTCGACGCCCTTCAGACGGGCGATGTCCATGAGGATCCCGCGCGTGACCACGCCCTGCTTCGCATTCGTGATGCCGAGCCTCACGCAGCCGTCACCGTTGGCAACCGAGTCGACGGTCGTACGCGCGATGCCGTTGTACATGAGCCCGCCCGACGAGTTGTGGCAGAGCGCGTCCATGTGACTGTGCGCGAATCCGTGGTAGGCGATCGTGTACCGATCGGAGAGAAATCCGGCGGACGGCGAGCCCAGGATGTCGTGCCCCCAGGGGGACGTCGCGTCCTCCGCCCGCTCCTTGAGGTAGTCGTGTGAGAGCGACACCGAGACGCCCTCCGTGACGAGCCGCGCTGCCTGCACGCGCTTCTCGGGCGTGATCAGGTTGAGCGTGCCCAACTCGTCGTTCGGGCCCCACCGGCCCCGATTGGAGAGCTCCTGCTCCCACTGCTGGATGGTGGCGGCGGTGACGGGTGGCAGCGCCTGCGCGACGAGTGTGACGGGGGCCGCAGCAAGAGCGGCGGCGAGGCCGGCCAGCGCGAGGTATCGAGTCATGTCATCCTCCGGAGCGGGTTCGGGCGGGCGTCAACATCCGCTGGCCGTGCGACCGGGCGCAAGCGTGCACTGTCGTGGCCGGGGGGCGCGCCGCAGATTCGTCGCGCAGACCTCCCCGCGCCCGAGAGCGAGCGATGCGCACACGACGCCCGTCCGTCCGGTTCCCTGCCCTTCTTCTCGCCGCGGCGTCGGCCCTCACGGCCTGCGCCGGCTCCGAGGGCGCACCCGCCAGGGCCGACTGGCCGATGTACCGCGGTGACCTCGCGGGCACGGGCTACTCCCCCCTCTCGGAGATCACGACGGCCAACGTGGCGGGGCTCGAGCGCGTGTGGAGGTACGGACTCGGCGCCGAGGCGGCGGCGGCCGCCGCCGCGGGAGATGCGCGCCCGCGCGACCCGAGCTCGCAGGCCACACCCATCGTGGTGGGCGACGTCATGTATCTGCCCGCCGCCGATCGGGTCGTCGCGATCGATCCGGCCACGGGCGGCGTGCTCTGGAGTCACGCGGTCCAGGGGGGCGGCCCGTCGCGGCGGGGCGTGGCGTACTGGGCCGGCGCCGACGGAATTGCTCCGCGCGTCTTCTTCACGTCGGGCTCGCGGCTGATGGCCATCGATGCCGCCTCGGGCGCGCCATCTGCGGGGTTCGGCGAGGGCGGCACGCTCGACATCGGCGTTCCGTATATCTCGATCCCGCTCGTCTTCGAGAACGTCGTGGTCGTCGGCGCCAATACGCCGCCCGGGGCATCGGGCGGCATCGGCAATCCGCGCGCCTACGATGCGCGCACGGGCGCCAAGCTCTGGGAGTTCAGCTCGGTCGCCCAACCTGGGCAGGTCGGGCACGACACCTGGGCGGGCGAGAGCTGGGTGGATCGTCTCGGCGCCAATGCGTGGCCCTTCTACTTCACCGTAGACGCGGAGCTCGGGCTGCTCTACGTGCCGCTCGCGGCGCCGCTCCCCTTCCCATACGGCGGCGACCGTCCCGGGGCCAACCTGTACGCCAACTCGGTGGTCGCGGTCGACGTGCGCACCGGCGAGTACCGGTGGCACTTCCAGACCATCCATCACGACCTCTGGGACCACGACCCCCCCGCACCTCCCGTCCTCTTCGACGTCCAGCGGAACGGGCAGACGGTGCGTGGCCTCGGTGTCACGACCAAGTCCGGCTACCTGTACCTCCTGGATCGCACGTCAGGCGAGCCGCTCTACGGCGTCGAGGAGCGCCCCGTCCCGGCGAGCGAGGTCCCGGGCGAGCTGGCGTATCCAACGCAGCCTATCCCCTCGGCCCCACCGCCGATGGCCAGGGTCGCGTTCCGCGAGGGCGATCTCGTCACCGCGGACGACACCACACCGGAACACGCCGCCGCGTGTACGGCGCTCATCGAGAGCGTCGGCGAGGTCGTCAACCAGGGGGCGTTCACGCCATGGGTGTACCGCCCCGCGGGCTCCCCGCCGCGCACGACCCTGCTCTTCCCCGGCCTGGTCGGCGGGCCCAACTGGGGAGGCGCGGCGTTCGATCCCGCGACCGGCTACGTGATCGTGCTCAGCCAGGACGTCGGCTCGTTCGGATGGATGCAGGACGATCCCGATGGAGAGCCTCAACCGTACCAGCGCAGCGCCCCGCGCCCCGCGAACTTCGACGTGGACATGGGCGGTGTGCGCTGGCCGTGCCAGAAGCCGCCGTGGGGGAGGCTCACGGCCGTCGACGCGTCGACGGGCAACATCGCTTGGGTGCGGCCTGTCGGAATCACCGCAGGACTCCCGCCCGAGAAGGAGAACACGGGCCGGCCGGGGCGCGCCGGCGTCATCGTCACCGGAGGCGGGCTGCTGTTCGTGGCTTCGACCGACGACGCGCGCTTCCGCGCCCTGGACGCCCGCACGGGTCAGGAGCTCTGGGTCGATACCCTCGAACGCGTCGGGAACGCGAATCCCATGACGTACCGGGGCAGCGACGGCAGGCAGTACGTCGCGATCGTCGCGACGGACGCTCTGCTCGTGTATCGTCTTCCTTGAGCGAGGAGGCGCCATGACGACGAAGTACACACGTAGGGACAGCCTGAAGCTGATGGGGGCCGCGGGGCTCGCCGCAGGGCTCCCGGCGTCCGGGTATGCGAGGACGGCGCCCGGTGGCCCCGCGCACGCGGGGCCAGCGATGAGTAGCGCCGCGGACGCGAGACTGCCCGCGCCCCTCACCGAAGACCTCCGCGGCATCTTCGTGATCCTGTCGACGCCGTACACCGCGTCCGGTGCGCTGGACTACGAGGATATGGCCTTTCAAGTCGAGTGGCTCCAACGCGCGGGCGTGCACGGGCTCGTGTGGCCGCAGAACTCGAGCGACTATCCGCGGCTCACGCGCGACGAGATCCGCCGCGGGTTCGAGGTGCTCGCCGAGGCGAATCGCGGGCGCGGCATGGCACTCGTGCTCGGCGTGCAGCAGGATGCCACGCAAGACGCCGTCGAGCTCGCGCGCTTCGCGGAGACGCTCGAGCCGACCATGATGATCGCGATGCCGCCCAAAGTGGGAACGTCGCTCACCGACTACCGCCGCTACTTCACCGGCATCGCCGGGGTCACGCGCCGCCCCGTCATGATCCAAACGCAGCCGAACCTGCCGGGTGTCACCTTCGACACGGAGTTCATCCTCCAGCTCGTGCGGCAGTACCCGCACCTCGGCTACGTGAAGGAAGAAGCCGAGCCGGTGTTCGATCGCATCCAAGCGCTCATCGGCCAGCCTGGCATCCAGCGCGTGTACTCTGCCATGCGAGGCCGTTACTTCGCCTACGACCTCCGCCTGGGCGTGGACGGTCTCGTCAGCGGCTGCGCCATGTATGCGGACGTGTTCTCCCGCATGTGGGGCGCCTACCGAGCAGGAAACTGGGACGACGTGCGCGACATCCATGCGAAGCTCCTGGTCATGCTGAACTGCGAGGAGGAGATCCCGGGCGCGGGACGTTACCTGCTCTGGAAGCGGGGGATCTTCAGGACGACGACGCAGCGCGGTCGGGCACCTCAGCTCACGGAAGTCAAGATCGCGGAGATCGAGCACAACCTGCGGGGTCTCGAGCCGTACATGCTCGAGGTGCCGAGCCGCACCTAGTGGCTCGAGTCAGAAGTCCCTTGGAATTCGGCCACCGCTGCATCCGCTGGGGCGGCGTTGCTCCTCCTCGAAATAGCGCTGCTATTCCTCGTCGCCCTCACCCCACGAAACTTCGTTTCGCGGGGACCCCGATTCGCGCCTTGCCCGAGCGGGGGGCACCCATTGCGGATGCAATGGGTCCGGTGCCCTCGGTTCTTCAATGGACTTCTGACTCGAACCACTAGCGGCCCGACGCGAATCCCGCACAGAGCCGCCCGACCACATGTCGTTCTTGCAGACAGTGCTGTTCATGGCGGTCCCGCTCATCGCGATGGTGAACCCCATCGCCGAGGTACCGCTCTTCCTCACGCTCGCAGGCGACCGGCCGGCGCGTGAGCGTTACGCGGCAGCCCTCAAAGTCTCCGTCGGCGTCCTGCTGATCCTGGCCGTCGCCGCGGTGGGAGGACTGCAGCTTCTCGCGCTGCTCGGCATCGAGGTGTCGGCCTTCCGCGCGGCCGGCGGGCTCTTGTTGGTGGTGATGGGGCTCGAGATGCTCCAGGGCAGAGAGCCCGAGGCGCACGGCGCCGAGCGCCGCTCGGACGACGCCGAAGACGCACTCTGGGTCCCGCTCGTGATGCCCCTCCTCGCCGGGCCGGGCGCAATCGTGACCACGGTCACGCTGGCCGTGCGCGAAGTCTACTTCGTCTGGTTGGTACCCGTCGCCACGTTCATCGCCATCACCGTCACCGCGCTCGTGGTCTACCTCGTGTTCGCGCTGGCCGGCTTCGTCGCGGCGCACTTCCATGGCCGTGGCACGCGCATCCTGACGCGCTTCTCCGGCTTGATCCTCGTGGCGATCGGATTCCAGATGGGCTTCACCGGCATCGCGGAGTTCTTCGGGCTGGCCGGGCGCTGAAGATGCCCCGCCCCCTTGCCGCAGGAGTGGAGTCGAGTGGACGTTGAGGTGGAATGACTGACGCTGCCCGCATGGAGAGACCGCAGATGAACACGACGCGCGACGAGCGACCCACCCTCACCCGGCGCGAGGCGCTCCAGGTGCTGGGCAAGGCGGGGGGTGCGGGGCTGCTCGTGGGATCCGGCGTCTTGGCGTTCGGCGGCCGCGCCGGCGCGAGCCCGCTCCAGCAGGGTCCCATCTTCCGCACGCTCCAGGGCGACGTGGCTGCCAGCGCGCTCGGGCGGGGCGCAGTGCTCTTCCACGAGCATTTCTCGATTCAGATCGGCCCGAATCCGTCGTTTCATGCGGACGTCGACCTCATGGTGAGCGAGGCGCGCGCCGCGAAGGCAGACGGGATCGCGCTCATCGTGGACGGCGGCCACCCCGACATGCGCCGCGATCTCGAGGCGCTCCGCCGCATCGCACGCGAGTCGGGGCTCCCGCTGGTGGCGAGCGGCGGCTACTACATGCAGCGCACCTACCCCGCGGACATCGCCACCAAGTCAGCCCAGCAGATCGCGGACGAGCTGGTGGCCGAGGCCCGACGCGATGGGCTCGGCGCCTTCGGCGAGATTGGCCAGCAAGGCGGCGTGCTCACCGCCGACGAGGCCAAGGTCCACCAAGCCGTCGCGCTCGCGCACGTGCGCAGCGGCATCCCGGTGTTCACGCACAACGCCTACAACATCCGCGCTACGGACGTGCCGCGCGACGCCGCGCTCAGGCAGCTCGACATCTACGAGGCGGCGGGCGCCAACCTGCAGAACATCTGCATCGGACACGTCTGCTGCCTCGACGACCCGCAGGCCGAGATCGCGAGTCGGATCGCGAGCCGAGGCGCGTACGTCGGCTTCGACCGCGTGACGCTGAATGGCACCATGCCCGACGCCAACCGCGTGGTGATGGCGATGGCGCTCGCCAACGCGGGTCATGCTGACAAACTGCTGCTCTCCTCCGATTTCTACTCGCGTCCTGCACTCAAGCGCGAGGGCGGACCCGGGTTCGCTCAGACCGCCACCGTCTTCGGCCCGATGCTGCGCGAGGCCGGCATGGACGAGGCGACGCTGCGCATGGTGCTCGAGGAAAACCCGCGGCGCTTCCTCGCGTTCACACCCAAGGCATAGGCGAGGCTACATGCGCACGCCGCTCGCACTCCTGGTGCTGCTCGGGCTCCAACAAGCTCCACCGCCGCCGTTCCCGCGTCCGGGCGCCACGCTGCTCCTCGAGGACGACGAAGTGCGCGTCTGGGACATCGCTTGGCTGCGGCAACCGTATCCCCTGCACCGCCATCCCTACGACATGACGGGCGTCTACTATCAGTCGGGCGACCGCATCATCATCTCGCCCGAAGGGGAGCGGCGCTCCACACACACCGAAGCGTGGAACATCACCTCCCAGCGCACCGGGCTCACGCACAGTGAGGAGGGCGCGAGCGAGCAGCCGCTGCGCGCCGTGTTCATCGAGATGAAGCGCGCCGCCGGCCCTGAAACTGGCCCGCCTCCGCCGGGGTATCTGCCCGTCGGCAGCATCGGCCAGCGACTCGACAACGACCGGGTGACCGTGTGGGAGTACGGCGCTGCGGCGACTTCGACGACTTCAGCCCACCGCCACGCGCGCGACGCGGTGGTCGTTTCGTTCGACGCGAGCGGCCGGCCCAGCGTGACCCACTTCCAGCAGGGCACGAGCCACGAGGCCGACGCGCCCGGCGCCGCGCGTTACTTCGTCTTCGAGATCAAGTAGGGGACACTCAGAACGTCACCCGCAGCGTGAAGCTCACGCTCGATAGCGGCGGCTGCTCGTAGAAGTTCCCGCCCCCAGTGAGTTGGTTCGGATTGCCGAGCTCGGGGTCCGACACCACGTGGCCGTAGATCCTCTTTTGAGCCTGCCAGAGCGTGTAGACGTTGCGGGCCGAGAGGCCGACCGTCGCGCGCTCGGCTCCGACGCGCGCGACCAGCCGAGCGGGAACTCGATAACGGGCGCCCAACTCGCGCAATTTCCAGAAGTCCGCGTCGTACAGGCACTTGTCCCATGCGCACCTCGTCTGGACAGCAACGTCGTAGGCCACCCACCATGGGTCGTCCTGCACCCGGCTCATCGCCGAGTTCCGCCAGTTGTGGCCCCAGAGGTGGCCGCTGTCGTCGTACACACGACCGTACTGACCCTCCGCGAGGGCGAAGACTTGGAGGGCGCCGTCCATGAAGGTGACCCGCGGGGACAGCGTGAACGTGCGCGTCGCAAAGCCGCGCCCCGCATAGAGGTGCTGATCGACGAACGCAGGGTCTCCGCACTGCCCGACCGCGCCTCCGGGCAGGCGTGCATAGCGCCCTACGTTCGGATCCGCGATCCCCCCGGGCGCGGTGGTCGCGCCCTGGTCGCAGTAGGCGTAGAGGCCCTGCCCGAACGCGTTGCTGCCCCACCGGCAGCGCGCGCCGAGGGTGTAAAGCGTGGTGCTGCACGGCGGGAGCGTCGCATCGAAGCCGGCTTCGACCACCACGTCTTCCACGGTTCGGTTCGGGAACGGATAGCCAATTCGGATGTTGGCGGTGCCCGCGTAGCACACGTTCACTCCCGACACGTCCTCGCACATGTCGACGATCTCGTTGTCCATGAAGTCGGCCCCGATGTCGAGGTCGAACGCGAACAAGTCGCTCTCGTACAGGTGCGCCGACAGCTGGGCCTCCCACCCCCATGCGTCGATGCGCCCGAGGTTCCGATCCATGGTGCCCAGGAATCCGCTACTCGAGAGGACGGGGACGTCCAGGAGGAGCCCCTCGCTCTTCCTCGCATAACGCGTCAGTTGACCCGCGACGCGGTGGTCGAGTAGCGCGAGGTCGACGCCCAGCTCGAGCTCCGTGGTCACCTCCGGACCGATCTCGGCGTTGCCCAAACTCGCAGGGCGCGCGCCAGTTGAACCACTCTGTCCCGGAGCCGGCACGAAGAGGCTCAGCTCCGAGGTCGTGCCGGGGGCCCTTCCCGCCCTACCCCAGGCTCCACGCACGCGCAGGACGTCCACACGGGGGACCCGCCAGAAGTTCTCGTCCGACACAACCCACGCGGCGGACACTCCCGGATAGGCCTGCATGGGCGCGTCGGGTCCGAACGAAGAGTGGTCGTCGACGCGCAGCGAACCCGACAAGAAGATGCGGTCGGCGAAGTCGGCCTGCTCGTGGACGTAGAATCCCGCAGACTTGGTCTCCACGAGCTCGTACGTGGTCACCATGTTGGCCTGCGAGATCTGGTTGATCGACTTCGACTGGGAGGATCAAAATCCCTGACCGGTGTTCGAGAAGCTCTCGAGCGACCTGGCGTAGTACTGGGCGCCGATCGATGTAGCGAAGCTCCACCTCGCTCCGGGTCGGACGCTCGCCGTCAGCCTCCAATCGACGCTCACGTCGGAATGGACTGGGCGCTCGTAGGTCATCTCGCCCGTCGCGGTCTCGGTGTACACCGAGTTCCAGGAGCCCACCGGGCACGTCGACGGCGCTGCCGGAGCCAGCTGTCGACGCACGGCATCGGAGCAGTACCTGGCCAGCCAGCTCGGCGCCACACCGTCCTCCCTCCGGAACCAGTTCCGGTTCACGTCCCAGCCGCGGTCCACACCCACGAGCAGGCGCGACTCGAGCGAGCCGGCCACGCCACCGACGTTCACGTCGCCGCTCGTGAAGCTCAGCGCGGCCGATCCCGTGAAGCGCTGGTAGGCGCGCGTCGCCTCCACGTCTTCGGCAATATCCGAGGGCAGGTGCTCCTGGAAACCGCCCAGGCGCGGGTTTGGCGCGCAACCGGCCTGTCCGGTGCCTTGGGGGCAACGACCGAGCGTGCCGAAGGGGCTGTTCCGGTCTAGGTAGTAACCGTTCGACCACACCAGGTCCGTCCACTCACCCCCGTCGACGATCGTCGCCGCGCCGAACGTCGTGGAGCCGTCCACGAACCCAGTGGAGAGCTCGACGCCGAGGCGCTCACTGAAGTCCACGCCGACGTTGGCCCGTACGCGGAACGTCTCGTCTCGGTTGTAGAAGACGTAACCGGTTTCGTGATCGTAGTTCGTCGATACGAAATACCGGATCGCCTCCGTCCCGCCGCGGGCCTGGAGGTCGTAGCCCCGGCTCAGGCCATTCGAGTAGAGGCGATCGGTGAGCCAGGCGTCACCCTTGCCATAGCCCAGGGCGAGGTAGAGGTTCGCCTCGTCGTACATGTTGTACGGCTGCAGCTGGCTGCGGTCCGTGCAGGGAATGCCGAGAGTCGCGCTCGAGATCGGCTGCGTGGGGCAGAAGTACATCGTGCCCAGCCGTCCCGCCGGGTCGGTGAGGAAGTTTTGGCCCTCCCGAATCGAGATCGTGAACTCGGGAGGCCCCTCGCGACCCTTCTTGGTGAGGAGGTGAACGACGCCACTCGCGCCCTCGGTTCCGTAGAGGCTCGCCGTGGCCGGCCCACGCAGGACTTCGATGCGCTCGACTTCCTCGAGGCCGAAATCATCGAGCGCGCTCGCGCTCCGCCCGCTTCCGATGTTCGGGCCTACGCCGGGATCGGCACCGACGCGAATCCCGTCCAGATACACGAGCGGACGCGTGCGTGCGCCGGCGAAGCTCCCCATCTCCCGAAGCGTGAACGGCGACCCCGTTCCGACGATTCCGGTCAGGCGCGTGTATCTGATGCCCGGCACACGCCCGGTGAGTACGTCCTGCAGCGACGAAGCGGGCGCGGCGTCGACTAGGTCGGGCACGTTCAGCGTGGTGACGCCACCGATCGCCCGGCGCGTGGTGGGTCGGGGCCCGCCAGCGACGACGGGCTCCTCCAACGCCCGCTGCTCGGCGCGCAAAAGGAAGTCGATGTCGATCGAGATCTGGCGCGGGGCCACTTCTCCAACGCGCTGCGTCTCCAGATGTCCGACATGCCGCGCTGAAAGCGTATGGGTCCCCGCAGGGACGTCGGTGAGGACGTACGAGCCGTCCTGCAGGGCGAGTGCCCTCAGCCCCAGATAGTCGATGGCGACCTCCGCGCCAGCGAGCGGTCGGCCGTGGTCGTCTGCCACCCGTCCTTCGAAGGACCCGGTCTGAGCGGCGAGTCCGGGCCGGATGAGCAGGAGCGCCGCACTCGCCCCACGCAGTGCCCGCGCGACGCGAATCATGGGAACACCGGCGCCTCCGCCGGATCACATCCCGAGCCGCGCACGGCGAGTCCACCGCGCGCAACGAGATGAGGGTTCAGCAGGTACTCGTTCGTCGGCATCGCGAGACGCACACCGCCCTCAAGGGCATACACGCCGGACACGGTGCGCCCCTCGCCGCGCGGGAACCAAAGGATGTCCGTGTTCAGGATCTTCGTGGACCAGTACCGCCCCGCCTGAGAAAAGAACTCGCGACGCCGCTCCTCGATCAGCATGTAGCGGATCTGCTGCGCCGTGGCCGAGGCACCCGTGATGTACGTGACGAGCGGCATCCCCGAGGCCACACGCAGCTCGTTCACCAAGTCGATCGCGGCCTGTCCGCCCGCGTGCTCCGCCCGAATGAGCCACATCTCCTTCCAGTCGACGAGCGGGATGTCGTCGGCTACGGACTTGAAGCGGTTGGGCACCTCGCGCGGCGCGGGGCCCGAGACGCTCTTGAATGTGTGGGGCGTGCGCACCTCCGGGATCGCGCCGTTACCGAGCGAGACCGGCGCACTGGCTGGCGCTGGGGAGCGCACCTCCTGGGCCCAGCGTACCGGATACCCCGCGTCGCTCACGGCGCGTCCGTCGGGCATCACGCCCAAGAAAAAGTATCCAGTGAACGGGACCGAGTCCGGCCAGAGCTGCCCCGTGACGGGGTTCGGCTTGCGAGTGGCCCCGTTCCAAGCCCTGTTCACCCCGAGCATGGCGGAGAACGGCGACCCGAAGGTCGCAGCGTCGAAGATCTTGTTCCTGCGCTGCGCCCCCGACTCGCGCGTGACCCAGGCCGTGAACCCCGGAGGCACCGTCGCCGCGTCCGCGGCGGCCCCAGCGAGGTCGCCCCGCGCCCAGCGGATACGCGCCCGCAGCGCGATCGCCGTCGTTTGCGCACTCGTCGCGATCCCGTTGGGGAGCGCGAAATCTCCGTGGTTCGCGATGTGCGCCAGTGCCCGGTTCGTAATCCAGTCCTCCGCGAGCGCGAGCACCTCGTCGGGCGTGAGCAGGTCGCCGCCGTCGAACGTGATCTCGCAGTAATACTCGCCGAAGTGGTCGAGGGCGGCCGCCACGTATAGCGCCGCCAGCGCCGACAGGCGCTCCGTTTGCACGCCCAACGACCACTCGCCCTGAAGCCGTTGGTAGACGCCCGTCCCGTCGGCATTGGAGAGCATGGCCCGCGCGCCCATGAATTGGTCGAACCATGCTTGAGCCGGGAAGAACCCGGTGTCACAGACGCCCGTCGCGGGGTCGGCGCGGAACACGTGCGCCTTGGCCGCGAATCCAGACACGTACTCCGCCACGTCCTCGTGCCCGAGCGCCACCCAGCCGAACGTCGAGTAGCCGCACTCGAAGAGTGCGATCGCCGAGTTGATCTGGAACTCGGCATTGGCGGAGTTCGTGAGGTCGCCGGCGGTCAGGAGGTGCGGATGCTCGACCTCCAAGAGGCCGTCACAGCCGGCGAGCAATGCGAATGCCGCGACCGCGACGACAGGCGTGCCGCGGCGACGGCGGCGCAAGCGGTGCAGTGCGCGGTGCATAGAGCAGACTGGCGGCCCGCTTGGCCACCCGCAAGCGCCTGACGAGCAGCTCGTTGCCTCGCTTCTGGTTCCCGTGAAACGTCCAAGGGGGCCGGCCGCCGCATTCGGCGACCGCCCCCCAGGACCTTAACCGCGCCTGAGGGCGCGAGCCTCGCGGCGTCAACCCTCCGCGCGGTACCTCCCCACGTACGCAGACTTCGCCACGACCTTACCCGCCATCGCCGCGATCAGCTCGGCGCGGGTAGCAGTCTGCGGAATGTCGAGGTTGGCGTTCAGCGCGTAGAGCTCCCACACGTAATGGTGGTACCGCGGACCCGCGGGCGCGCCGGGACCCATGTAGTTGGCCTGGCCGCGCAGGTTGTTGCCCTGCACGGAGCCGGCGGGGAGGCTCCCCTCCGGAATGCCGCCCGCGGAGGCGGGGATGTTCCACGCCATCCAGTGGAGCACGTCGTCCGTGTTGCCGCCGAACGCCACGTCGATGTCGTGGAAGATGATCGCGTAGCTCACGGTCCCCTCGGGCGCGTTCCGGAACGTGAACCCAGGCTGCGTGTTGCCCCCGCGCCCGGTGTACTGCGGCGGAATGATCCCGCCGTCCGGGAATGCAGTGGTCTCCATGAGGAGGGGCGGCAGGCTGAAGCCACCCCGTCCACCGCCGGCACCGCGCTGCTGCGCCGCCGCATCGCTCGCCGCCGCGAGCCCGACGGCCAACAGCGCTACTCCAACGTGGATTCCCCGCTTCGACATCGTCGTCACTCCTCTGGGTGTTGGGCGAACTCGCTTCGAATCTCGCACCTCACTGGGGATCGATCGAGGACGCCGGTGCGCGGCTGACCTCCTTGACGTACCACGCCATGAATCGAGCCATGCGCTCGAGCCCGGGCGCCGACACCATCTCGAGCACCTCGCCGGTCGTGTGATACATGGGCGGGCCTTGAATGGTCGTGAACACCGGGACACCCGTGCGGCTGTAGGTCCCGCTCTCACCGCTCGCGGTGGTGTTGGGGCCCGACACGAAGTTCGTGCCGTAGCGCTCGATCCCCCGCTGGATCCGATCCTCGAGGAAGGGCGCCAGGTTGGTCAGTCCCCCCACGATCGGCGACTCGCCCGTGTCCACGGTCCACTGGCGATACCCGTCGTCGAACTCCGTTCGAGCCGGCGTGATGTTGCGCTGGGCAGTGTGCTCCAGGTTGATGAAGAGCACCGCGCCCCCGACGATGTCGCGGTTCATCGACACGAAGTTGCCGGGACCGGAGAGTCCGGCCGAGTGATGCCCGGCGCTGGCCACGAACACGAGGCTCCGCTCCTGGCGCATGTCGGGACTGGCGAAGTGACGCGCCAGCGCGACCGCGACGGCGAGCCCGTCGCCGTTGTCCCCCGCGCCATCGAACCACGAGTCGGCGTGCGCGTTGATTACGATGAACTCGCCAGCCCGCGTCGTGCCGGGGATGACGGCCACGCCATTGGCGGCGGAGAGCCCCGTGAAGCGCTCGTTGTCCAGCCGCAGCCGCACCCTCACCGCGTCGGGCGTGCCGCGCTCGGCGGCGGCACTCAGGACCCGCTCCAGAAAGAGCCCGTCGCGCCCGCCGATGTTGAAGCACGGCCCCGCTCCGCACCCCATGTCGTTCACGCGCATGTTGCCGGGGAGGTCGATCACCGTGAGCACCGCCACCGCGCCGCGCTCCAGCAGGTCTTCCGCCCTGGGGCCCACGGGGTCACGGATGAAAACCGTGTGCGCCTGGGGGATCGCCTTCTGCACCGCGACTTTGCCGCGTACGTCCACGCGTGCGAGCTCGGCTAGCGTTGCGGTCCCCACGTAGACGAGCGGCGCCGTGATGCCCTCGGCGGGCAGGTCGGGATCCGAAAGGGGCATCGCGCTCTCGAGCACGACGTCGCGCGTGCCTGACCCGAATGCCGCGTCACCGAGAACACGCACCTCCCACGACACCGGCAACGTGATGCCCGCGTTGGCCGCCTGAGCGAAGCGCTGCAGCTCGACGTCGCGGATACCCGCGGCGCGGAACTGCTCCGTGGCCAACTCGATCGTCTTCTGGCCGGACGGTAAGCCCGTGATCCGCCCCCAGATCCCGCCGTCCCCGACCTGCGAGTCCGGCGACTCTCCTTGGCGAAGTCGACGATGGTGGCCAGGTCTCGGTGCATATTCGCGCCGGAGAGCTCGGTGAAGCGCTCTTCACCGGCTGGAACTACCGCGGGCGCCGGCGGCCGCTCCGCGAGCACCTCCAACGTGTGGTAGAGCAACGGCGGCGGGAGCGTCACGCCGAACCAAGGTCCCGGCGCCGCCGGCGCCTGCGCCTGGACAGCCGGAGGCGACAACGCCAGCAGGGCCGCTGCGACCACGCCGATGCGCATCATCTCGACTCCTTGTTTCTCTAGGTGCGACGGCCTCGGGAGCGCGTCAGCATGGCGCTGGGGAGCGGCGTCCGCCACCCCGATTGGCCTTGCTCGACGGCGGCGGGCTCAGCCGCCCCAGATGGGCGGGAGGCGCTGGAAGAACCAGAGCGTTGCGAGCGCCCCGAGCGCGTACCCCATCACGGGGCGAGCGCGGAGCAACCTGGTCGCGACCCAACCACCCGCAAACCGGTGGAGCGCCAGCAGTAGGAGCACGAACGCGAGCTGACCCGCTTCCACGCCCAGGTTGAAGAAAAGGAGCGCGAGCGGAATCGCGCTCTCCGGGAGCCCGATGTCACCGAGCGCACCGGCGAACCCGAGCCCGTGGAGGAGGCCGAACACGAACGCGACCAGCCAGGGCATCCGGTGCGTCAGATGCACGACACCGCGGTCGGCGACCACGATCTCCCGAGCGAGCATTACGATCGAGAGCGCGATCGCGGCCTCGATGGGTGCGCGGTCGAGCGGTATGAGCCCGAACACGGAGGCGCCGAGCGTGATGCTGTGCGCGACCGTGAACGCCGTGACCGTCATGACGAGCGGAGCGAGGCCGCGCACCAGCAGCAGGAGGCCGAGCACGAAGAGCAGATGGTCGACGCCGAGCAGGATGTGCTCGGCCCCGAGCCGCAGGTACGTACCGGCCACCCGCGCGCGCGATCCCGGCACGGCGCGCAGGTCGCCGAGCGCCACGGGCACGCGCCCCTGGCTCCCGCGGAAGTAGACCGAGGCGCCCGAGCCATCACCCCAGCGCGCGACGACCACGACACCGGCCAGGGCCCATGGCAGCATGAGCGTGTCGTCCGCATCGAGCTCCGACGCACACTCGAACGCGAATCCGGATACGATGCGCAGGCCGGCGTCGTCTACTTGCAAACAGTCCGCCGGCAGCACCGCCGCCGGATCGGTGAGCGCGGGCACCTGCGCGTCCACCACGGACAGCAGATAGCGGCGGGGTCCAATCTCCTCGAGAAAGACGCGCGCGATCGACGTCACGTCGACGTCGTGCGCCTCCGCAGCGCTGGCCGGCCACGCGAGGCACACGACGATGGCGACGAGCCAGGCCCACTTAGCCATCGCTACCGCCCTTCGACCACGACGGTATAGGTCGCGCGTAGCTCGCCCACCCGGTCGAGCAGGAGCCCCTGCTCTCGCTCCCCGATCCAGTCGAGGCGCACCGCATCGCGCACCACGTCGAGCGGCGGCACGACGGAGCCGAAGCGCTCACGGATCCGGATCCAGTGCGAACCGCGTGGGCCCTGCAGCACCTCCCACCAGTCCCCCATCTCCGCGCTCGCTATCGTGGCAGCGCCGTCTTCGCCGAAGATCTGCGCGAGGTCGTCTGGCGTCAGTCGTTCCATCACCCGCTGGCTCACCACCGACCCGGCTGGCAGCTGGTCTGGAGAGCCCCCATCGAGCAGCGCGCGCGGGAGCGGCGTGCCCTCGGGAACCACGACCTCATCCACCGTAACCGATGCATCTGCCGCGTAGCGGTCTTGGTTCTGCGCGTAGTACGCGGCGAGCTCGGCATCCGTGGGCTGAATCACGTCTCCGCTCAGGATGTGCAGCATCTTCTGGATGAGGAGGTCGTCGATGCGCTCGTCGACTTCGAGCCCCATCGCGCGCGCTTCTCGGATCAGCACCCGCTCGTCGATGTAGGCTTCCTCGACGAGCTGACGCTCGTCCGGAGACAAGGTCGTCCCCTCGCGCGCCTCCACCTGCGCGATCCTGTAATCGAGCTCGGCCCGCGTGACCTCGATGCGGTCGTCGTCGCGCCGAACCATAGCAGCCACCACGAAGAGGATCCCCGCGAGCGCCATGAAATGCAGTAGCGGCTCGCGCCCAGCCCGGGCCAAGATCGAGGACATGAAGCGGTCGTTCCGAGGGTCTCTGGAAGCGGCGTGAAAGGACGAAGTATAGGCGTGCCGCTGCCTCCTTGCTCCCTCCCCCGAGCGCCTCTACTGTCCCGTGCGGCCCGTCTTTGGGGGTCGGGCCACCTACTCGAGCTGTGGAGGTACATCATGACCGGAGCATTCCGCTCCTTGAGAACTTTGGCGCTCCTCGTAGCGGCGGTGGGCATGACGGCATGCCCGCCGGCAGCGGACGAGGATGGCGCCGGGCCGGGCGCCGGCGGCGAGATCTGGAGCTACCAGGACTGGCCCACCGGCCCGTATCAGGTCGTGCCGGATTGGCCCAAGCCGCTTCCGGACACCCGCCACTCTCACGAGGGGTGGACGTGGGGCTCGTTCGGCGGCGTGTACGCTGAGACACCCGACCGCGTCTGGATCGCCATGCGCGGAGAGCTGCCGCTCCAACCGGGCATGCAGCCTTGGCAGGCGTATGGCGCCGTGGCCGGCGGTCCGAACGCGCAGCCCAACTCCGACGGCATCAGCGCGACCTGCGAGCCTGCCCCGCTACGTGGCTGGGAGCGCCGCTTCGAGCACTCGATCTTCATCGTGGATCGTGAGGGCTACTTGGTCGACGAGTGGCCTCATCTCGACTCGCTCTTCTCGGCACAGCGCTGCGGACGCGGGCCGCACCAGATCAAGATGAGTCCGTACGATCAGGAGAAGCACGTCTGGATCATCGACGACCAGCTTCACATGATCTACAAGTTCACGTATGACGGTCAGCTCGTGTACTCGCATGGCGAGCTCGGCGTGCGTGGACGCGGGCCCAACACGTTCGATCGCCCGACCGACATCGCCTGGCTGCCGGACGGCACCTACTTCATCAGCGACGGCTACGGCGGCACGCGCGTGGCGAAGTATGATCCCCAGGGCAACTTCATCATGGACTGGGGTGGCCCACCGGCCGACCCACAGAACCCGGGGCCCAACGAGTTCAACACCGTCCATAGCATCGCGATCAGCGCGGATCGCATGCTCTTCGTGATCGACCGCGGAGCGCGGCACGAGCGCATGCAGGTGTTCGACGAGAACGGGGTCTTCCAGTACATGTTCCCACTGCGCTCACCGCAATGGCCGGCGAACCAGAACACCCTCATGGTCAACCACTTCATCGACACCGATGGGTACCTCTGGGTGGGCGACGCGCCGACCTCGCGCATCCTCAAGTTCGACCAGCAGGGGAATCACCTCTACAGCTGGGGCGCGCCGGGTCCGCAGGCTGGGGGCCTGAACTGCTCGCACGGGATGACGACCGACCAGGAGCGGAACCTCTACATCGCCGACTGCTTCGCCGGGCGGCTGCAGAAGTTCACGCCTATCCCGGGTGCAGATCCGTCGAAGATCGCGGGTCAGATTCTGAGGCAGTACCCGATGCCATAGGGCTGACGGCGTCCTGTCGGTAACACGGGGCGGGCGGCCGATGAGGCTGCCCGCCCCGTTTTGTTCTGGTGCGCTACTCGCTCCGCAGCGCCACCATCGGGTCGACCCGGGACGCCCGCCGCGCCGGCAGGTACCCCGCGCTGAACGCGACTCCGGCCAAGAGCAGGGCCACGCCCACGAACACGAACGGGTCGAGCCCCTGCACCTCGAAGAGGAGCGACTGGGCCGCCCGTCCCAGATAGTACGCCGCCACGACGCCGAGCACGCCCCCGACGAGTACGACGCGGCCCACCTGCCCGAGGACCATCCGACCCACGCGCCCGCTCCCAGCCCCCAGCGCCATGCGCACGCCGATCTCGCGCGTGCGCTGCGCGACCGTGAACGCGAGCACTCCGTAGAGGCCGACCGCAGCGAGGAGCGTCGCGAGCAGCGCGAACGCCGACGAGAGCGTGCCGATGAGGCGGTCCAGGAAGACGTTCTCTTGGATCTGCCGCTCGAGCGTCTTCACGTTCTCGATGGGGAGGTTGTGGTCGAGCGCGCCGACGACGTCCGGCACCGCCAGGATGACCTGGTTGGGATCGACTCCGGTCTTCGTATAGAACGTGAGGAACCCGATGCCGCGGCTCTGTCGATACGGTAGGAAGAACAGCGGCGGGACGGGCTCCTTCACATCGTTGTACTTCGCGTCCTGCACCACGCCCACGATCTCGATGTCGAGCTCGTCCGCGTCACTCTGGTTCGCGGCCATCCGCTTCCCCACCGCGGCGCGACCCTCGAGGTTGAACTTCCGCGTGAACGCCTCGTTGACCACCGCGACCCGCGGCGCACCACGCACGTCGGTGTCCGCGAACTCCCGCCCCGCGAGCAGGGGGATGCCCAGCGTAGCGAAGTATCCCGGGCCGACTTGGTTGTGGCGCGATTCGCTGTCCACGCCAGGCTCCCAGGCGTAGCCCTCCACCGAGACGCTCGTCCCCCAGCTGCTCCCACCGAGCACGGGCACGAGCGCTGCGGAAACCGCTGTGACCCCGGGGATGGCGGCGAGGGCTTCCTCCGTCTCCTGGAATAGGGCGCTCGATCGCTCCGCGTCGTATCCGCTCAACTCGGGCGAGATGCCGAAGGTGACGATGTCGTCGGTCTCAATGCCTAGGTCGACGCGTGCGACCGCCACCAGGCTGCGAATGAAGAGACCGGCGCCCACGAGCAATGCCATCGACAGCGCGAACTGCGCCGTCACCAGGGCGCTCCGGTAGCGTTGCGCGGACCGCGACGCGGAGGGCTGCGCGCTACTCACCCGCAACGCGGCGATGAGATCCGGGCGCGTCCAATGGAGCGCGGGATAGAGGCCGAAGAGGAGCCCGGTGCCCATCGCGAGCGCAGCCGCGAACAGCGCCAAGCGAGGGTCGATGGAGAGGCTTACAGATTGCGCGGCCTGCGGCGGCATGAGCGAGCCGATGGCTTGCAGCGTCCAGCTCGCCACGAACATGCTGGCGACGCCCCCGAGCGCCGCGAGCATGAGCGACTCAGTGAGCAGCTGACGGATCAACTGGCCTCGGCTCCCCCCGATCGCGCTACGCACCGCGATCTCCTGGGCGCGTGTGGCTCCCCGCGCCAGCAGCAGGTTGGCGATGTTGGCGCACGCGATCAGCAGCACGAATCCAGTGATCGTGAGCAGCAGGATCAGCGGCGTGCGCGCCTCGCGGTTGATGGAGCTCTGCCCGCGCGGGCTCACCTCGACGAGGATCTGCTTCGCCTTGAAGCGTTCCATCGCCTCCGGTGTCATGTCTTCCTGGAGCGGGACCTCGACCTCGTTGATGATCGAGGAGTAGAGCGCTTTGATCTCGGCACGTGCCTGCTCGAGCGATCCGTCGCCGCGGAGGCGGCCGAATACGTAGAAGAAGTACGAGCGCCGGTTCTCGAAGTCGTCCCATCCCGGAATCATGACCCCGGTCATCGCGATCGGAACGAACAGTCGCGGGCGGCTTCCCACCGTCGTTCCCTCGAACCCTGGCGGGGCGACGCCCACGACCGTGAGCGTCTGACCGTTCGCGACGATGCTGCGGTCGAGGACGCTCCGGTCCGATCCGAGATCGTTGGCCCAGTAGCTGTGGCTCAGCACCGCGACCGGGTGCGCTCCGGTGGTCTCGTCGTCGGCTGGACCTAGGAGGCGTCCCAGCGCAGGAGTCAGCCCCAGTACCTCGAAGTAGCGCCCGGACACCAGCATGCCTTCCGCGCTGATCGGCTGGCCGTCGAGCGCCAAGTTCGCGCCGAAGACTCGATGCGCCGCGAGCCCGGCGAAGCCCACCCCACTCCGCTCGAGGTCCCGAAACATCGGGTAGCTGAAGACATCCTCGCAGCTGCCCGCCTGGTTGCAGGAGTTCGAACCGTTCTTCGGCCCGGGCGCGGACAGGTTCACCAGGCGCGTAGGCTCCTCGACGGGGAGCCCGCGCAGCAGTAGCTGATCGAAGAGCGAGAAGATCGCCGAGTTCGCCCCGATGCCGAGGGCGAGTGACACCACGGCGACGATCGTGACGAAGGGACTCTTTGCCAGCGTCCGAACGGCGAGCTTGAGCGTGATCATTTCGCGTTCCGGTCGATGATGCGCCGCACCATGGCTGCGGACCCTACGCCGGGCGGCGGCGCGAGGATTCGGGCGCGGTCCTCTCCGGTGTTGGACGACCGGCGGGCGCCGAGGGTTGCGTGGGCGGGCCGACTCCTAAAGTCCTAGTTGACAGCGGCCGCGCCGTGCCGTACAGTGACTCCTAAACCATTAGGAGGAGGCAGGAGTGGGAGAGATCCGCTTCACCGAGCGCGAGCTCGACATCATGTCCGTGCTCTGGTCGCGCGGCCCCTCGACGGTCGCCGAGGTCCTCGAAGCCCTCGAGGACGACCTCGCGTACAACACCGTCCTCACCATGCTGAAGATCATGGAGGACAAAGGCTACGTGTCGCGAAGCCCAGAGGGGCGGGCGCACCGCTACGCTGCCGAGGTGGAGCGCGACGAGGCGGGCGAGAGCGCGCTCGAGCGCGTGACCGAGCGCCTCTTCGGCGGATCCCCCGAGAAGCTCCTGCTCCGCCTGGTCGACACCGAGCTGGATCCGGACGAGCTCCGCCGCATGAGGGATCTCCTCGACCGGCGTCTCCGAGAGATGGAGGACGAGCGATGATCACCTACTCCATGTTGTACACCAAGCCGCCGGCGTGCCCATCGCCTGGGCAGCCCTTGCCATGGCCGCGGTGCTCCGCAGATACGGACGCCCCGAGCGGTGGGTCTGGTTCGCCGCCCTCGTGCTCGCCTTGGCGGTCCCCGCCCTCGTGCTGCGGGATCCGGCCCACGCTCACCAACGTTTCCGAGGTTCAAGAGGCGTTGATGCGTGAGTATCCGACAGTCCTTCGCGACGCCGGCATCGGCGGCGCGCCCGTTCTCTGGCTCTACATCTCCACGGACGGCGGGGTGCTGTCCACGGAGGTGCAGGAGAGCTCGGGTTACGAGGCGCTCGACCAAGCGGCGCAGAACGTCGCGCGCGCGATGCGGTTCTCACCGGCTCGCAACGGCGACGAGGTCGTCGCCGTCTGGGTTCAAGTCCCGATTCGGTTCGCGGTGGCGAAGTGACCAGCTGCGCCCTGCCCCACTGACGGGACGACCGAGCCGCGCCTCAGGAACCGACCGGACCGGCCGAGGTACGCTATCGGAGTCTCGAAGCGCCCGCCGTTCACCCAGGGAGGACCCGTTGAGTAGATCGATGCTCGCCCTATGCGCCGCTGCGGCAATCCTGGCCGCGTCCCAGCCCGTCTCGGCCCAGAGCCAAATGCAGGGATCGTGGGCGTTCAATCTCCAGTCTCCCGAGGGGTCCTTCGACATCCCACTCGCGATCACGCAGGAAGGCGATAGCCTCGTCGCCCGCATCCCGACGGGTGTGGTCTTCTTCACCGGCCGCGAGACGCCGACCGGAGTGGAGTTCTTCTGGCCACTCATCTATCAGGGGATGGATCTTCCCACGACGCTGACGGGGTCGTTCCGGGACGGGACCTGGTCGGGCACCGCAGATTTCGGTGGGATGGCGGAGGGCACGTGGACGGCTCAACGGGCAGCCACGCCCACGGCACCGCCCGCGAACGAGTGATGCGCTGAGGCCTAGCGCGACGCCGCGCCCGCGGCACCGCCAGCGAGCGAGTGAGCGACCGCGGTCCGGCGCGTCTGCCTCATTTTGATGACCCGGGTGGGTCTCGAACCCACGGCCTACGGATTAAAAGTCCGTTGCTCTACCAGCTGAGCTACCGGGTCGTGACGCCCTAACTCCCCCCACCCCCCACCATCGCCCTCCTGCCCACCCACCCACCCGCGCACGCCGCCACCAACTGCAGGAGGATGAGGCCGAGCACCGTCGCCATCGGCTCGAGGTCGCCTGGCCCTCCGAAGATCAGCACCAAGAACCACACCAGCACGGAAAGGAACGTGATCGCGGCTCCGTGCAGGATCTGCGCGTCGCTCCAGCGCATGCCGACGAGCAGCCCGCCTACGAAGAACCCTCCCCCCATCGACACGCCCACCCAAACCACGGCACCGGAGTCGGGGGCCGCGAGCCCCAGTCCCACGCCGGCCAGGTAGAGCGCGGCCGTGACGGCCACCGCGGCGAGCCACCCACCGACCACCCAGCCGGGGTGGAGGTTCGACAAGTGCTCCGATTGCATTCTGGTCTTCCTCAGATCTCGAGCTCGAACTGGAGTCCGGTAAAGGTAAGTCGATGGTGGGGCGTCAGGCCCAACTGGTCGATCGCCGCCAGATGTTCGGGGGTGCCGTAGCCGACGTTCTTCTCCCACGCATACCCCGGATAGCGCAGGGCGAGGCGCTGCATGAGCCGGTCGCGAATCACCTTGGCCACGATCGACGCGCACGCGATGGAGTGCACGAGCGCGTCGCCGTCGACCACCGCCTCGTGCTCCCTGCCCAAATGTTTCACTGGCAGGCCGTCGACCACGACGTGGTCGGGACGAACGACCAAACGGTCCAGCGCGCGCTGCATCGCCACGGTCGTCGCCCGCAGGATGTTCCTCCGGTCGATCTCGCGCACCGAAGCCGCGCCGACACCGATGCACACGGCGCTCGCGCGAATGCGAGCGAACAGCTCGAGCCGCTCGTCCGCGCCGAGCACCTTGGAGTCGTCCGCACCCTCGATGAGCGTACCCTCGGCCAGCACCACCGCCGCAGCGACCACGGGTCCCGCGAGCGGGCCCCTGCCGACTTCGTCGACACCGGCCACCGAACGACCGCGGCCCCAGAACTGTCGCTCGTATTCGAGCACGTCCCGGGGCCGCTCGGTCTTGGTCGCTTCCGGCTTCATCGCCGGCGCACGGTCACTGCTCCTGCTGCTGCGCCGCGCGCTTCTCCGTGATGCGGGTCGACTTGCCCTTGCGGCCACGCAGGTAGTAGAGCTTGGCTCGGCGGACTTTGCCGCGGCGGACGAGCTCGACGCCTTTGACGGTGGGCGCGTGCAGCGGGAAGATGCGCTCGACACCGACGCCGCCCGAGATCTTCCGCACCATGAACGTCTCGTCGAGACCCCCATGCTTGCGGGCGATGCAGATGCCCTCGAACGCCTGGATGCGCTCCTTCGATCCCTCTCTCACGAGATAGAGCACGCGCACGGTGTCGCCCGGAGCGAAGTCCAGGGCGTCTTCCCGGGCCTCTTCCTGTTCGATCTGCTGGATGACATCGGCCATACGCGACTCCCGCTACGGACACCCTATCCTATGAAGAAGGGTAACATAATCGGGCGTTTCCGGGCCGTGAAGCCCCGCGTTTCCTACTCCCCCGGGCCCACTTCCTCAAGCAGCTCCGGCCTACGCGCCCGCGTGATCCGCTCCGCCTCCCGGGCCCGCCACGCCTCGATCTTGGCGTGATCCCCGGAGCGCAGTACCTCCGGTACGGTGTGCCCCCGGTACTCGGCCGGCCGGGTGTACGAGGGAGGCGACAGGAGCCCGCCGTCGTAGAACGAGTCGGCCGCGGCGGAGTCGTGGTCTCCCATCGCCCCCGGGAGGAGCCGCACGACCGCATCGGTCACCGCGAGCGCCGCGACCTCGCCCCCGGACAGCACGAAGTCGCCGACGCTGATCTCCTCGGTGGCCAGGTGATCGGCCACACGCTGGTCCACGTCCTTGTAGTGCCCACAGAGGAGCGTGAGCTCGCCGGCCACGCTGTAACGCACGGCGTCCTGATGGCGGAACGGTCTTCCTCTCGCGGACAGAAGCACGACCGGCCCCTTGGGCGCGAAAGCGTCTACCGCCTCGAAGAACGGCTCGGGCTTCATGACCATGCCCGCTCCGCCTCCGTACGGCACGTCGTCCACGGTGCGGTGCTTGTCGTGCGTGTAGTCGCGAAGGTCGATGACGCGATACTCGACCAAACCGGCGGCCGCTGCCCGCGCCGGAATCGACAGGCCGAGCGGCCCGGCGAAGAAGTCTGGAAAGATCGTGACGATGTTGATGCGCACGTTGGCTTCCGACTCAGAGGTCGAGCAGGCCCTCGGGCGGGTCGATCACCATGCGGCGCGCCGCAGTATCGACCTCGACGACGATGTGGCTCAGGTACGGAATCATGACGTCTCCGTCGGGACCGTGCACCTCGAGCATGGCAGCGGGCCGGAGCTCGTAGACCTCGGCGATCTCCCCGACACGCTCACCCTCCTTGGTGACGACCTCCATGCCCAAGAGCTGGTGGTAGAAGACCTGGCCTCTCTCGAGCGGGGCGAGCGACTCAATGGGCATCATCAGGTACCGACCGCGCAGCTCCTCCGCCCGGTTGCGGTCGCGAACGCCCTGCAAAGTGACCAAATAGCCGTTGCGAAAGGGCCTCACCGCGACGATCCTGAGCCCGCCGACCGCAGGGTCCGGCTCGAACCCCTCCGCATCCCCCACCAAAAGACTCACCCCGGGAGCGTACACGCTCTCGGGGTGATCGGTCAGGGGCCAGACGAAGAGCTCGCCTTTGGTCCCGTGTGGCTTGTTCAGATGCCCCACGACGAGAAAGCGCGGCTCACTCGAACTGCTCGAACCGCTGCGACCCATGCGCGGGGACGGCGGCCGGTTACTGAGCTCCGGCGTCGGCCGCGGCCTCGGCTGCGGGCTCGCTGGCAGCCTTGTCGGCCTTCTTCGCTGCGGCCTTGTGCTCGGCGGCGCGCTTGGCGGCGAGCGTCTCGGCGCGCTTCGTCTGCCGCTCCTCTGCGGCCACTTCGCCCACGGCCACGTCCTGACCGCCACCCCTGCGGGCCTTGGAGATGAGCGAGCGCACCGTATCCGACGGGCTGGCGCCCTCGGCGAGCCAATGGTCGACGCGCTGGAGGTCGAGCACCAAGCGTGCCGGGTCGGACAGCGGCTTGTAGTACCCGATCGTCTCGACGAACCGGCCGTCGCGCGGCGACGTCCCGTCGGCCACGACGACGCGGAAGTGGGGCTGCTTCTTCCGGCCCATCCGCCGGAGGCGAATTCTCACTGGCATCTGCTACGAATCCATCGAAATAAGGCTAGGAAAAGTAGACGGGAAGGATATCAGGGGCACCCCCGGCTGTCACTGGCCAGGCCCGCCCATGAGGCCCTTCAGGCTCCCCATCCCACCCATCCCACCCATCATCCCCCGCATCTGCTTCATGAACCCCTGCATCTCCTCGAACTGCTTCAGGAGGCGGTTCACCTCGGCCACCGGCCGACCGCTCCCTTTGGCGATGCGGACCTTACGCGACGCGTTCAGGAGGTTCGGCTTCTGGCGCTCCTCGGGGGTCATGGAGAGGATGATCGCCTCGACGTGCTTGAAGCGTTTCGGGTCCAGGTTGGCGGTCGGGATCTTCAGGCGTCCCGCGCCCGGGATCATCTTGAGCAGCTGCTCGAGCGGGCCCATGCGCTGCACTTGCCGCATCGCGACCAGGAAGTCCTCCATGGTGAACCTCCCGCCTTTCCCGAGCAGCTTCGCCTCCAGCTTCTCCTGCTCGGCCTTGTCGACCGCGACCTGAGCGCGCTCGACGAGCCCGACGATGTCGCCCATCTGGAGGATGCGGCCCGCGAGGCGCTCGGGGTCGGCAGCCTCGAGGTCGTCCACGCCTTCGCCCAGGCCCACGAACTTGATGGGCTTCCCGGTGACGCCACGAATGGAGAGCGCCGCACCGCCGCGGGCGTCGCCGTCCATCTTGGTCATGATCACGCCGGTGATGCCGAGCGCGCCGTCGAACCCCTGCGCGATGGTCACGGCTTCTTGGCCCGTCATCGCGTCGGCGACGAACAGGATCTCCGCCGGGGTCACGGCGTCCTTGATGCTGCCGAGCTCCTCCATGAGTCGGTCGTCGATCTGGAGGCGGCCTGCGGTGTCCACGATGAGCACGTTGTGCCCACCGGCCTCCGCTTGCTCGCGTGCGCGGCGCGCGGCGGCAATGGGATCTGCGCCGAACTCGCCCGCCACGACCGGTACACCGATTTGCGCGCCCAAGGTGCGGAGCTGCTCGATGGCCGCGGGGCGCTGGAGGTCGCACGCCGCGAGCATCGGTTTGCCCCCAGCTTTGCTCATGCGACGCGCGAGCTTGGCCGCCGTGGTCGTCTTGCCGGACCCCTGCAGGCCGACCATGAGGACCGCGTTGGTGCCGCGCCCGTGCAGGTTGAGCGCCGGGCGTCCTTCCCCGAACAGGTGTGCCAGCTCGTCGTGCACGATCTTCACGATCTGCTGCCCCGGCGAAACCGCCTTCAGTACCGCCTCGCCGAGTGCGCGCTGCTGCACGCGCTCCAGGAAGTCGCGCGTGACCTGGAAGTTCACGTCGGCCTCGAGCAGTACGCGGCGGACTTCGCGGAGGCCGTCCTTGATCATCGGCTCCGTGAGCACGCCACGCTCGCGCAGCTTCTTCAGCGCCGCGTCGAGCCTACTGCTCAACTCATCGAACATGGTCCTCCGGTGGTGAACGGGCCCGACAAGCTAGACGGCACCGGCGGCCCGAGTGAAGTCCGCGCCTCGTACCCACCCCGGCCTGTACTTTGCATAACAGAGTACTTTACAAGTGGCCACCGCCGACCCCATACTGGAGAACCCATGAGCTCCCTCACCGAGTTCCTCTTCCCGGCCCCGGCTTCACGAAGCCCAGGCGCGATCGTCGGTTGGTGGGAAGGGCGGCGCCTGTTCTACAACGTCGCGGTGGGCGCGGCTGGCAGTGCGTCCTACGTGGTGATGTCGGTCGTGGACAGCATCCTCCAAGGCACACCTCACCTGGTCCCGTGGCCGTTCGTGGTGATGTTCGGCCTGGGAGCCAACGTGATGTATTGCCTCGGCCCCACCCTCGAGATCTTGATCGACAAGATCTGGGGGCGCACGGTGCTCCCGGTGGGCCCGAGCCTCTACCGCATGGGGCTCACGTTCTCGGTCGGCCTCGCGCTCTTTCCCTGCCTGATCATGACGATCGCGCTGGTAGGGTGGTCGCTCGCCAAGCTGTTGGGCTGACCTCCGACCAACCCCCCGCGTCACCCGACCGGTATGATCTGGCTGCGCTTCACGCCCACTGACACCCACTGCACGGGCGCGCGGGTGAGCTCCTCGATGCGGTCGAGGTAGGCCCGCGCGTTCCTGGGTAGATCCGCCAGCCGGCGCACGTTACCCGTAGGCGCGAGCCACCCCGGGAGCGTCTCGTAGACGGGCTCCACCGCGGAGAGCGACCAGGTATCGGCTGGGAAGCTCTCGGTGACGCATCCATCGGGGAGCTTGTACGCGGTGGCGACCTTGAGCTCCGGAAGCGTGTCGAGCACGTCCAGCTTGGTGACCGCGACCCCGGTGAGCCCGTTCACCTGCGACGCGTACCGCGTGATGACGGAATCGAACCAGCCGCAGCGCCGCGGGCGCCCCGTGGTCGCGCCGAACTCACCGCCCAGCTGGCGCACCTTCTCGTCCATGTCGGGGTCCAAGGCAGTGGGGAGCGGCCCCTCGCCCACGCGCGTCGTATACGCCTTCACGACGCCGACGACGGCGTCGATCCACGTCGGTCCGATGCCCGTACCCGTGGCAGCCGCAGCGGCGGTGGTGTTGGACGAGGTCACGAACGGATACGTGCCGTGGTCGAGATCGAGTGCGGTGCCCTGTGCGCCCTCGAGCAGCACCCGACGGCCGGCCCTGAGAGCCGTGGTGATCTCCAAACCTGGGTCGCATGCGATATCCAGGAGGCGCGGTCCGAGCGCCAGCGCCTCGTCGATCGCGCGGTCCAGATCCGCGGGTCCCTTGGCGCCGAGGAGCTCGAGGCGCCGCCGCGTCCGCTCCCGTGCTTCGCCCACGCGCTTCGCCAGCCGCTCGGCATTGCCGAGGTCGGCCACCCGCACGCCGCGCCTCCCCGCCTTGTCCTCGTAGGCGGGCCCTATTCCCCGCCCGGTCGTCCCGATCTTCTCGGCCGCCGAGCTCTCGGAGGCCTGGTCGAGCAGCCGGTGGTAGGGGAGCAGGAGCTGCGCGCGCAGACTCACGCCCACGTGACCATCGAGCTCGATGCCACGAGCCACGAGCGCGTCGTACTCCTGGAAGAACTGCACGATGTCGAGCACGACCCCGTTCCCGAGGAGACACCGCTTGCCGTCGTGGAGAATGCCCGAGGGGATCTGGTGGAGCACGAACAGCTCCTCCCCGACCTTCACAGTGTGGCCGGCGTTCGCACCGCCTTGATAGCGCGCGACGATGTCGACGTCCTCCGCGAGCACGTCGACGATCTTGCCCTTGCCCTCGTCCCCCCACTGACAGCCGACGATGACGGTGCAGGTACCTTGCTGAGGCATCGAATTCCCGGAATCCAAAGCGCTGGAAGCGCCAACGGGCCCACCCCCCGAGGGGGATGGGCCCGTTGGCTGGTGTATCCTTAGGTGGAAGGTAGACGCCCCGCGCCGGGGCCGTCAACGCCTCACTGGGCCAGGTGCGGCTGCAGGATCCGCTGCCACGACTTCGACATACGGTCCCACTCTCCGGGGCAGCGAACCGCACGGTCCTCGGGCAGGTGCCCGTCGGTCACGATGGGCGAGTACTTCGTGGGGTCGGAGCCGAAGATCCAGCAGAGCACATTGAAGAGACGCACCGGGCCGAGAGAGTGCTCGTCCGCGAACTCGAGCTGCTCGAACTGGTTGGTGGCTAGCTGAATGGCGAGCGTCCCGGAATACGCCGCCTGCACGCCCTTCTCGCCCGCCTCCATGAGGGTGACCACCGCGAGCTGGTCCGCGACGTCCTCCTCGCGACCCGTGATCGGCAGGTCGAGCACGTCCACGAGGGCGTGCCCGACCTCGTGCATCATGATGAACCAGATGGCCCCGGACACCTCGTCCTGGTCCTCCTGCGTCCAGTTGCCGTCCGGCACGAATACGTCCTGGAGCAGCGCGAGCAGCTCGTAGCAAAACGTGATCGAAGTCTCGTTGGGATTGTAGAACGCGTTGATCATGCCGCATTCGTCGAACGCGAGGTCGATGTCGCGGGGCAGCAAGTAGCGCGCTGCCATGTCCCCTGCGATCGTCTCGAGCACGCCCCACTGCTTGGCGCGCTGCGTGAGCGGACGGAATTCGGCGTTGGGCGAGTCGACGTAGGTGAAGTGCCACTTGCCCGCGGAGCCTGACACGGGCGCGCTGGCCGGGGTCGGCGCCGCACCCGTCAGGCGCTCCACCGCGAGCGTGTAGGCACCGGTCTCGCCGGCGCTGAAGCTGTTCACCCGGACGGCGTACGTGCCGCTGCCGCCGACCGTCGCCTCCACGGCCGCGTTGGTGCCCCCCGCCCCGTCGTCGTTGTAGGCGTCCTGGGTGAAGCGTTCCCCGTTGATCTGCCCCCAGCGGAGGTAGGCATCGAAGTCGCCGGACGTGAGCGTGATCCGCACGCGGTCGCCCGGCGCTCCGGAGTAGACGTAGTCGTTGAAGTGCGAGCTATCGGCCAGGATGGGGTCGGACGCGCGCAGCGTCCCGTTGACGGTCTGTCCCGCCGAGACCACGCGCGCACCCGGCGGCAAGTTGGATGGAGTCGTGGTCGGCCCGCCCGACGCGGAGGCCACGCTCAACGTGAACGCGCCCGTCTCACCAGCCCGCAGCGTATTGGCCCGAATGGCCAGGACGCCATCGGCACCCAAGGTGGCCAGGATCTGCGAGTCCGTCCCGCCCGCGCCGTCATCGTTAATCTCGGACGACTCGAACGAGCCGCCTACCATCCGCCCCACCGCGAGGTACGCGTCGAAGTCCCCCGACCGCATCGTCACCAGGACCTGTTCGCCGGACCGCCCCTGGTAGGCGTAGATCTCGTAGTGCGAGTTGTCACCCAGCACCGGATCGGAGCTGTCGAACCGACCCGACACCGACTGCCCGATCGCGATCGTTGGCAGGCCGCCGGTGCCTCCTGACTCCGACTGAATCGCAAGCGTGTATGCACCGGTGGCGTCCGCGCCGTAAGAGTTGGCCTGAATCGCATAGCAGCCGGCACTCCCCACCGTGATCTCGAGCCGCGAGTTGGTGCCACCCGCGCCGTCGTCATTGAACTCGAGCGACTCGAAGCTCCCGCCCTGCTCACGTCCCCAACGCAAGTAGGTGTCGAAGTCGGTCGAGGTCATGGTGACGAGGATGCGCTCACCGGCGCGGGCGTCGTAGTAGTAGGTCTCGTAGTGCGAGCCATCGCCCAACGTCGGCGTCGACGCGGCGAGCCGGCCCGTCACGGTCTGGCCCGCAGTGATCTGACCGCCGGCCGCCTGTGTCGGGGTCGACGTGGCGGGTGCGCCACCGCCGAGCACATAGACCAGCAGAGTGTACTCGCCCGTGACGCCGCCCGAGAGCGAGTTCGCGCGGATCACATAGATCCCGGACGCACCCACAAGTACGGTCAGCCGCGAGTCGGTACCGCCCGCGCCGTCGTCGTCGGTGTCGCTGGCGTTCAATGAGCCGCCCTGCATCACGCCGCCGCCCAGGTACGTGTCGAAGTCGTCCGACCTCATCGTGATCTGAAGCCGCTCTCCAGCGCGCCCGCGGTATTCGTAGAGCTGGTAGTGGGAGCCGTCGGAGAGCGTCGGGTCGCGGTCCGTCAGCCGTGCGGTGACGGTCTGCCCGGCGTTGATGCGCTTCTGCGCGTGGGCGAGCGCAGGCAGCAGGAGAAGTGCGAGAAGCGGCAGCGAAAGAAGTGACCGAATGGGGCGGCGGAGTTTCATGGGCGACGCTCGAAGGGTGATCGGGTGCGCGTCAGACGCTGACTGGCATGAGAAGTTCCGCGGTTCCGAGGATCCCCCGAATCGCCTCGATACGCTCCGCAGAAGCAGGCGAGAGAGGTGGCCTGGGCGCGCCTCCGTGCAGGTTGAGGAGATCGAGCGCGGCTTTCACGCCCGAGATGCCCATCTCGGACACGATGAGCTCGTGGACCGGCGCGATGCGCTCCTGCAGGCGGCGCGCTTCGTCCTTCCTGCCCTCGCGGTAAGCGATCGGGATGCGCGCCGCCGCCGCGGTCGCCAGCATGCCCACGGCGACGATGCCGCCGACCGCTCCGAGCTCGAGCGCCGCCAGAAGAAGCGCCCCGTTTCCGATCAACACCTGGAAGCCCGGCGCACACTGCTCGACCAGCTGGCCCAGCACGTCGAGCTTCCCGCGCGAATCCTTGATGCCGACGATGTTCGGATGGCGTGAGAGATCCGCGACGAGGGCGGTCGGCAGGTCGATGGTGCTCACCCGGAGCGGGATCTGGTAGATCACGATCGGCACGGGCGCCGCGTCCGCGACGGCCCGGTAGTGGCGGGCGAGCGCCTCGGGTGTCATCGCCGCCTTGAAGAATGCCGGCGGGCTCACCAGCGCGACGTGCGCTCCAGCATCCGCCGCGACCTTCACCCGGCGCATGGTCTGCCGCGTGCTCTCGGCGCCGCACTCCGCGAGGAGCTTCGTGTGCGAGGGCATCAACCCAGCCGCTGCCTCGACCAAGAGGGACCGCTCGCGGTCGTCGAGCAGCGCGCCTTCGCCGTTCGTCCCAGCGATCAGAATGCCCGCGATCGGACACTCGAGCCAATAGCGTAGGTTGGCCCGGAAGGCTACGACGTCGACGTCGCCCGTCTGCGGCTGGAACGGCGTGGTGACCGGAAGGAAGGTCCCCTGTAGGTTCACGTGCAGGTCCACGTGCAGGTCCACGTAGAGGTCCACGTGCAAGTCGACGCGGAGGTCGGCGCGGGAATCGACTGCAGGTCGACTCGGGAATCGACGCGCGAGGCGCCCCGGTTCATCCCGTCGTCAGCGCCCCATCATCCGCGACATCTCGTCGGCGAGGTTCTGCGTTCCGCCGGGTCTCGACGTCGCGGCGCGCTGCGCCTTCGCATCTCCGAACATGTTCATCTTCAGATCGAAGTCGGCTGGGTTGTTCGCCGCCGCCTTGGCGACCTCGAAGGCGACCACGCCGGTCTTCACCAACTCCGTGAGATGCTGGTCGAACGTCTGCGACCCGTAGTGCTCCTTACCTTCCTCGATGAGGTCGGTGATCTCCTCCATGCGATCCGGATCGCGCACGCAGTCTCGGATCGTGGAGGTCATGAGCATGACCTCGACTGCGGCGACGCGCCCGCCCGCCTTGCGTTGGACCAGCCGCTGAGAGACGACGGCCTGGAGCGACTCCGAGAGGCGCACGCGGATCATCTCCTGCTCGCTCGGCTCGAAGACCGCGATGATACGCGACATGGTCTGCACGGCGTTCTTGGTGTACAGCGTCGAGATGACGAGGTGGCCGGTCTCGGCGGCCTTGAGCGCGGTCTCGATGGTCACCTTGTCACGCATCTCACCGATGAGGATGACGTCGGGGTCCTGACGCAGCACCGCGCGCAGACCGGACTCGAAGGTCGGTGTGTCGGTGCCGATATCCCGATGGGTGATGGACGACTGATTGTCGCGGTGCAGGAACTCGATCGGGTTCTCGAGCGTGACGATGTGGACGTGCTTGTTGCTGTTGATCCAGTTGATCATCGCAGCCATCGTCGAGCTCTTGCCCGACCCCGTGACGCCGGTCACCAGGATCAGCCCCCGCTCGTTGTTGGCGATGCGATTGATGACCGCGGGTAGCCCGAGGTCCTCGACGGTTGGGATCTCGAAGGGGATGGCGCGCATGACGATCATGGGCGAGCCCCGCTGCTTCATGATGTTCACACGGAAGCGGCCGACGCCCGCGATACCCCACGAACAGTCGTAGTCGAGGATCTTGTCGAAGCCCTGCCGGTCGTCGTCGTGGGGGATGAGCTGGAGCGCGATCCCCTTCACCTGTTCGGGCGTGAGCTTCTGCTGGGTGAGGGGCTGGAGGATCCCGTGGATCCGCGCCCGCATGTAGTCGCCGGCCTTGATGTGGATGTCGCTGGCACCCCGCTCCACAGCGGCCCCGAAGAGCTCCTGCATGTCGTTCCTCCGCGAACCGTGAGGCTATACCTCGAACATACTGTCAGCGCCGGAGGAAGGCGATTCAGTCGATCGCCGCCCGCCAGTCGAGGCCCATCTTCTGGCGCACTTCGGCCATGGTCTCTTGAGCGATTGCCCGGGCCCGTTTGGCACCCTCGACCAGAACGTGCTTGACCTCTTCGGGCCGCGCCCTGTAGTGGGCCGCCCGCTCGCGGAAGGGCGCGAACGCCTGCACCACGTTGTCGGAGAGGATGCGCTTGCAGTCGACGCACCCGATCTCGGCAGCCCGGCACTTGCGGTCGATGTCGGCCCGCGTCTCCGCCCCCGTGAAGAACCTGTGCAGCGTGAAGACGTTGCAGACCTCGGGGCGCCCGGGGTCGGAGCGACGCACGCGCTGTGGGTCGGTGACGGCAGTGCGCAGTCGGTCCCAGACAGCCGCCGGCTCCGCCAGGATGCCCACGGTGTTCCCGAGCGACTTGCTCATCTTGGCTTCCCCGTCGAGCCCCATGATGCGGCCGACCTGTTCGTCGATGAGCGCGTCCGTCTCGGGAAACGTCTGGCCGTAGGTCGTGTTGAACTTGCGCGCGATCTCACGGGTGAGCTCGAGATGCTGGCGCTGATCTTCCCCGACGGGCACTGCGTCCGCCTTGTAGAGCAGGATATCAGCGGCCTGTAAGATCGGGTAATTGAAGATCCCGGCCGGAATCGACTCGAAGCGCTGCGACTTGTCCTTGTACTGCGTCATGCGCTCGAGCTCGCCGACAGGCGTCACCGCGTTGAAGAGCCACGCGAGCTCGGTGTGCTCGTGCACGTCCGACTGCACGAAGATGATCGACTTCTCGGGGTCGAGGCCCACGGCGAGGAAGGAGATCGCGAGGTCGAGAACGTTCTTCGGCATGTCCGCCGGATTGCCACCCGCGGTGATCGCGTGGTCGTCCACGATGCACCAGAGACAGTCGTACTCCTCCTGCATCTCCACCCAGCGACGGAGCGCGCCGAGGTAGTTGCCGAGGTGTGCCTCCCCAGAGGGCTGCATGCCGCTGAAGACGCGCCTGCGACGCTGCGGCGCCTTGGCCTTGGTCATTGGCTAAGTTAGCACTCCTGCCCGTCGCTCCACACCGAGGGCAGCTCTGCATAAGTCGCTCGAGCCGTGTTTGGCCGTGCGGAGCAGCCCGGGACTTCCACCCTGTGAACCCACTCCTCGCGACGGCGCTCGAGGCCGCGGAAGCCGCGGCACTCGTGCAGCGCCGAGATGCCGCTCGCGGCCACGTGCGGGGCGTGACCGAGAAGGCGCGAGCCGACTACGTCTCGCAGACGGATCTCGACGCGCAAGTCGCTGCCCTCGAAGTGATTCATCGGAATCATCCCGGACACGCGGTCCTGGAGGAGGAGAGCTCCGCGAGCGTAGAAGCTCGGCTCGCTCGCTGGGACGGCCGACCGCTCTGGCTCGTGGACCCGCTCGACGGGACGACGAACTTCCTGCACGCACACCCGTTCCACTGCGCCTCGGTGGCGGTCGCCGTCGAGGGCCGACCGGTGGCGGGCGCTGTGGTGTCGGGGTCGAGCGACGAGCGCTGGTGGGCTGCGGACGGAGAGGGTGCGTTCAAGGATGGGCGACGCCTCCGCGTTTCGGGACGCCGCGGCATCGCCGACGCCCTGGTCGGGACGGGCTTTCCGTTCAAGCGCCTCGAGCTGATGCCCAGGTACCTGACGCAGCTCGACCGCGTGCTCCGGAGCTCGGCGGGTGTACGGCGCGCCGGGTCGGCCGCGCTCGACTTCTGTTTCCTGGCGCAGGGCTCGCTGGATGCGTTCTGGGAGGAGGTCCTCATGCCCTGGGATTTCGCGGCCGGCATGGTGCTCGTGCGCGAAGCGGGCGGCGTGACGACCGGGCCCGACGGCAATGAGCTGCGCCTGGCGCCGGGCCCCGTCCGCGGTGCGAACGGCGCGGATATGCTCGCCGAACTTCGGGCCGCGCTGCAGGACGAGCTGGGCGCCTGACGACGGCGGGCCCGGGCAGGTGCCCGGGCCCGCGACGTCCAGCAGCGCAGGAACTAGGCTGTGGTCTCCTAGTTCTTGGAGATCTCGATCTTACGGCCCTTCGCCTCGGCCGCCTTCGGGAGCCTGATCTCGAGCACTCCCTGGTCGAAGCGCGCGGTGGCTTCAGCGCCCACGACGGTGCGGGGCAGCGAGAACGAGCGACGGAACGAGCCGTAGCTCCGCTCCCAGAGGTGGTACTTCCGCTCCTCGTCCCCTTCCGCGTGCTCTTCGGTCTTCTCACCCGAGATCGACAGGACGTCGTTCTCGAGCTCGATCGTCACGTCCTTCTCCGTCAGGCCCGGAAGCTCGGCGGTAATGACCAGAGCGTCCGCCGTCTCGGCAACGCTCACGGCAGGCGCGAAGGTCGCCGCGTTGCTGCGGCGAATCGCGGCATCGTCGAACATGCGCGCGAGGCGGTTCGTCATTTCGTCGAGCTCCCGCCACGCGGGATATCTCACCAGTGTCATAGTCCTCCTCCCGTGATAGGGGGTTGATGGTTGCCGTTCCACCACGCAACCGGCATGCCAGCGTAGAGTCTGCCAAGATGAACGGGCCCAACGCGTTACTGGCGGTCGCGCTCTGTCAGACTGACGTCCGGCGGGGCGCCTGGCTGCCGGTTCGGCATCCGCGGCACGAGCGGCCTCTTTCGCCGCGGCGTCCGCCTACAGGACGCCGCCGCCGAGGGCTGAGGCGGCGGCGCACGGGTGCGGCGCGAGGTGGGCTGAGCGAACCGTGCCAGCCCGGTCAGGGAGCCCGGGCCGCCCCTTCCCTGAGTGACATCGCCAGCCTCGCGGCACCCACGGCAGCGTCCACCTCGTCGGCGCGGACGTCGACTGGTTTGGCGGCCAGCCGCCGCAGGAGGATGGGGCGGAGCGTCCCGCCGGGGGCGATGAGTCCACCCGACAGGAGGAGCCCCGGGCGCGAGGCCCACGGGCCTGTCCGGCGCAGCAGCGCGGAGACGTGCGCGTCCAACTGCGCGGCCGCTTCCTCGAGGATGTCGCTGGCTGTCTTGTCGCCAGCGTCGGCGCAGCGGGCCACCACCGGGACGAGCGCCGCCATCTCGGCCTTGGTCGCCGAAGCCGCCCACGGGATCAGCTCGCCAGGAGCGTCCAGGCTGAGGGCCCTCAGCACCTCGCTCGTCAGTGAGGTGGGCTCGGTACGCTCGTCCTCCGCTCGGGCGACTGCGCGTAAGGCCTTGAGACCGATCGCGTAGCCGCTCCCTTCGTCGCCGAGCTGCTGCCCCCAACCCCCGACACGGCACAGATCCCCTGCAGGACGCCTCCCCCACGCGATCGAGCCCGTGCCGGCGATGAGCATCAGCCCCGGCCCCTCCGGAAAAGCCGCGTGGAACGCCGCCTCGACGTCGGTGCCCACGTGCACACGGCGCGCGAGCCCGGCTCCGGCGAGCGCGCGCTCCACGCCCAAGCGCGAGGCCTCGTGCCCCGCGCCGGCGAGTCCCGCCCAGAGCACGTCGCCGGGGAGCGCGAACCCGCCTGCGGCAGCGGCACTGCGGACGGCG
>Ga0194132_10000230_pt1 | contig 114847 bp, 118 predicted proteins | sample TA2KigOf80mmetaG_FD_148612 | JGI IMG/M metagenome (GOLD analysis project Ga0194132, IMG submission 148612) | Freshwater microbial communities from Lake Tanganyika, Tanzania - TA2015054 Kigoma Offshore 80m | ecosystem: Environmental > Aquatic > Freshwater > Lake | place: Tanzania: Lake... | reverse complement strand
TCATTGAAATGATTGGAGATTTTATCTGGCAAGGGCTTACGTTTTTTCCGTACGGCGCGCCGTACAGACGCCGTACACCCCCTTACGCCTTTGATTTTCCTCAAGTTGTCAACAATTTAAACTGCCGAAGGAAGGCGGGCGCTACGACCTCGCGGTTGCGCTCGGCATTCTGGCCGTGTCGCGGCAGTTGCCTGAGGCCGGATTGTCAGGCACGGAGTTCTACGGCGAACTGTCCCTGTCGGGGGAATTGCGCGCCGTGCGCGGCACGCTCGCGGCCGCCGTGCACGCGATGCGCGACGGACGCCGGCTGGTCGTGCCGGCCACGAACGCCGCGGAAGCGCGGATCGCGCGCGGCGCGCGCGTTGCCGCGGCAGAGACCTTGTCCGGAGTGCGCAACAGCCTCTCCGGCGGCGCGGGCCTCGAGTTCACGGTGGGAGCGGCCCTCCCGGCACCCCCGGCGGATGGCCCCGACCTTGCCGATGTGCGCGGGCAGGCCGGAGCGAAGCGGGCGCTCGAGATCGCGGCCGCGGGCTCCCACAGCCTCCTGTTCGTCGGCCCGCCCGGCGCCGGCAAGAGCATGCTGGCACAGCGCCTGCCGGGCCTGCTGCCGCCGCTCGGCGACGAGGCCGCGCTCGAATGCGCGATGCTGCACTCGCTCGTGCGGCCGCTGCCGCCGGCGGCGGAGTGGCGCCGCCGCCCGTTCCGCGCGCCGCACCACGGCGCCTCGGCGGCGGCAGTGGTCGGCGGCGGCGGCCGGCTGCGCCCCGGAGAGATTTCGCTCGCGCATCGCGGCGTGTTGTTTCTCGACGAGCTGCCCGAGTACCGGCGCGACGTGCTGGAGGCGCTGCGCGAGCCGATCGAAACCGGCACGGTCAGCATCGCGCGGGCAGCGTGGCAGGGCGTGTTTCCGGCGCGATTCCAGCTGGTCGCGGCGATGAATCCCTGTCCCTGCGGCTACGCCGGCGATCCGAACGGCCGCTGCCGCTGCACGCCGCCGATCGTGCGCCGTTACCTCGCGCGCGTGTCAGGCCCGCTGCTGGACCGTATCGACCTGCACATGGACGTGCCGCGGCTCGAATATGCGGCGCTCATGCCGGGCGACGATTCGGAGTCGAGCGCGGCGGTGGCGGCGCGCGTGCTGCGCGCGCGCGAGCGGCAGCGGGAACGCGGCAGCCTCAATTCCGCGCTCGCTGCGGGTCCGCTGGCGGCAGCCTGTGGCCTTGGTCTGCGCGAGCACAGCCTGCTCGACTCCGCGTCCCGCAGGCTCGGCCTGTCCGCGCGCGCCTGTCACCGGGTGCTGCGCGTCGCGCGCACCATTGCGGATCTCGCGGGCGCGGATCGCGTCGGGGTCACGGAACTGTCGGAAGCGATCGGCTACCCGCGGCTCGACCGTGAGCCGGAGGCGCAGGCCTGCTAGTGGCAGCGCCCTAGCGGCTCTGGGCCACCATGTGCTCGACGGCCTTGCGCACGGCCTCGTCGGAGAGATCCGGGCGCCCGCCCTTGGCCGGCATCAGGCCCGCCTGTCCCTGGAAGCCGTCGATCGCGTGCCGTTCAAGGGTCGCGGCGCCCTGCGCGATGCGTGGCGCCCAGCCGGCCTGGTCGCCGATCCGCGGCGCGCCGGCGATGCCGGAGCCATGACAGGCGATGCAGGCCGACTCGTAGACTGACTTGCCGTCCGCCGGCTGCGCGGCATCCGGAGCCGCCGCGAGTGCGCCTGCCACCGGGACGGCCGCCTGCTGAATCGCGAGGGCGACGTTGTCCGCGCCGGCCACGGCCACTTGTCCGAACGGCCTGATGCGCTCGTGCGCGGACGCCTGCATCAGCGGGTCGCCGGTGTCCCGGGCGCCTTTCGGCCCGCTGTCCACGAGGCGGGAAACGCCGATCAGGAGCAGCGCGATCGCGATCAGGATGCCGAGTACCGCGCTGAAAACGTTGACGAAATGCCGGTCGTGCTTGGCCATGCGCGAATTATAGCGTCCGGCCGGCCGGACCACTAAAATCGACGGTCTTGCACGCGCCCGTAGCTCAGCTGGATAGAGTGACGGTCTCCGAAGCCGTAGGTCGTGGGTTCGACTCCCGCCGGGCGCGCCATTCTCCTGCCGCGCGCCGGGCAGGCTTGCTGCTGGCTGCTTTGCTCGCCACCTCATCCGCGGCCGCGGACAGCTTCCGCTGCGGTCAGCGTATCGCCACGACGATCGAGAAGTGGACCTACGACCGCGGGTCGCAGTCCTTCGACATGGTCGTCACGATCGTGGACGGGACCATTAAGAGCATCAGACGCGAGAAGTGACGGGCCCGCCTTGAAGGAACTCCTGCTCGGGCTGGTAGCAGCCGCCGCCATCGGCGGCGCGTGGCTGCTCGATCCGATTCCGCAGGACCCCGCGTACCACGCGTTCGCCGACCGGCGCCTGCTGTTCGGCGTGCCGAACTTCTGGAACGTGGCGAGTAACCTACCGTTCCTCGCGGTCGGGCTGCTCGGCTGGATCTGGATCGGCCGCATCGCATCGCCGCCGCTCGCGACGCACTACCGCGTCCTGTGCACGGCCATCGCGCTCGCCGCCTTCGGCTCCGGCTGGTATCACCTCGCCCCGTCGAACGCCTCGCTGGTCTGGGACCGGCTGCCGATGACCGTCGCCTTCATGGCGCTGTTCACGGCGCTGATCGCGGATCGCGTGTCCTGGCTGGCCGGTCGCGCGCTGCTCTGGCCGATGGTCGTCGCCGGCCTCGCCAGCATCGCCTGGTGGGTACGGACGGAAGCGGTCGGGGCGGGAGACCTCGGGGCTTACGCGCTCGTGCAGTTCCTGCCGATGCTGCTGATGCCGCTCGTGCTGCTGCTCTGGCGCGACGGCAGCCTCGCGGCGCGGAAACTCTGGCTCGCCTTCGGCGCCTACGCGCTGGCGAAGCTCTTCGAGCACTTCGACGGGGCGGTGTTCGCAGCCACCGGCGGGCTGGTCGCCGGCCATGCGCTGAAGCACCTCGCCGCGGCGCTCGCCGCGTGGTGGATCCTGCGCGCGTTTCAGGGGGCGCCGGCGAGGGCCTTGTAGAGGGCCGCGAGCGAGGTCGCGCGGCGCGTCCCGGACTGCAGGTGCTGGTCCTCGAGGTTGATCTGCTGGCGTTCCGCGACCAGCACCGCGAGGTAGTCGCTAGCGCCGGTGTCGTAGCGCAGCCGCGCGAGCCGCGCCGCTTCCCGCGCGGCAGCCGCGCCGAGCTTCAGCTCGTGCTCCGACTGGTTGGCGGCGCGAAACCCCGCGAGCGCGTTCTCCGTCTCCTCGAGCGCGGTCAGCACGGTCTCCTGGTAAGCGGCGATCGCGCCGTCGCGGCGCGCCTCGGCGGCCTTCACGCGCTGGCGGGTGCGGCCGGCGTCGAGGATGCTCCAGGTGATCGAGGGGCCGTAGAACCAGCGCTCGGCTTCCCGCTCGCCGATGGCGGAGCGGTCCTCGGCGGTCCAGCCGAATCTGCCGAGCAGCGTGACCTTGGGGAAGTACTCGGCGATCTCGTCGCCGATGTCGGCGTAGGAGGCCGCAAGCAGGCGCTCGGCCGCGCGCACGTCGGGCCGGCGCTTCAGCCACTCCTCGGGCGTGCCGGTCGCGACCAGGGCGGGCAGCGGCGGCAGCTGCGCCTGCGGCGCGAGGTGCTCGCGCAGGGTCCCGACCGGCCAGGCGGTCAGCACCGCGAGCCGCTGCTCCTCGCGCACCAGGTCGGCCTCGGCCTGGGTCACCGAGGCCGCGACGCTGCGCATCTCGGCTTCCGCCTGGGCGAGATCCAGGGCGTTCGAGCTGCCGGCGCGCACGCGCGCATCGAGGATGCGGACGTTCTCCTCCAGGTTCGCGTGCTGCCGGCGCTGCAGCGCGAGGCGCTCGCGCGCGCCGATCATGGCGAACCAGGCCTGCGCGGTCTCCGCGACGATCGTGAGCTGTGCGTCGGCCAGCGCCGCCGCCTCGGCCACGGTGCGGCTGTCCTGGGCGCGGAATTCGTTGCGCAGCGAGCCGAACAGGTCGATTTCCCAGGTGGCGTCGAAACCCGCGCGATACACGTCGCTCGTGAACCTGCCGGGCGGGGCGAACGGTTCGTCGCTGCTGAATTGCGAGCGTTGCCGGTCCGCGACCGTGGTGACCGTCGGAAACCAGTAATAGATGGAGGCGCCGGAAATCGCGCGGTTTTCCGCCAGGCGCGCATTGGCCTGCGCGATCGTCGTGTTCGCCTCCAGTGCGCGCGCGATCAGCGCATCCAGCTCGGCGCTGCCGAATCCTGCCCAGAGACCATCACCGGCCGGCTCCGCGGCCGCCTCGGGAGGCGCCTGGTCGAAGCGCGCCGGCATCGGCGTCTCGGGCTCGTCGTAGCGCGGGCCCACGGTGCACGCCGTCGCGAACAAGGCCAGCACGACGACGCAATGCCGGCTACGCATGGCGCCTCCGCTCCTCGCGGCGCACCACCAGCTTGCGCAGCACCACGTAGAACACCGGCGTGAAGAACAGGCCGAAGAAGGTGACGCCGAGCATGCCGGACACCACGGTCACGCCCATGACGTAGCGCACCTCGGCGCCGGCGCCGGACGCGAACACCAGCGGCGTCACGCCGGCGATGAAGGCGAAGCTGGTCATCAGGATCGGGCGCAGCCGCAGCCGGCAGGCCTCGATCGCCGCCTCGACGATGCCGCGGCCCTGTTCCTCGAGATCGCGCGCGAATTCGACGATCAGGATCGCGTTCTTGCAGGCGAGTCCGATCAGCACCGCGAGCCCGATCTTGGTGAAGATGTTGTTGTCGAGGAAGGTCGGCGCGAACGGCGGCGGCGACACCGCGAGCCACAGGCCGTGCAGGAAGTTGATCAGCCACATGCCGCCGATGGCGGACAGCAGGCACAGCGGCACGATCAGGATGATCGCGAGCGGCAGCGACCAGCTCTCGTACAGCGCGGCGAGCACGAGGTAGACCAGCAGCACGCACAGCGGGAACACGAGCAGGGCGGTGTTGCCCTGGGTGATCTGCTGGTAGGTGAGGCCGGTCCACTCGATCGACATGCCGCGCGGCAGGACCTGGCCGGCCACCGCGGCGAGCTTCGCGAGCCCGTCGGTCGAGGAGAGGATCGCCGGGTTGAGTCCCACGGACATGTCGGCCGCGGGGTAGGCGTTGTAGCGGATCACCGGGTCGGGCCCGTAGCTCGGCCGGATGTCGACGACGCTGCCGATGGGCACCATCTCGCCGCGCTGGTTGCGGACCTTGAGTCCCTCGATGTCCTCGACGCTCGCGCGGTGCCCGGCATCCGCCTGCGCGTACACTTGGTAGGTGCGCCCGAACAGGTTGAAGTCGTTGACGTAGGCGGAGCCGAGATAGACCTGCAGCGTATTGAACACGTCGGTCAGCGAGAGACCGAACTGCTTGACCTTGGTGCGGTCGACGCTCGCATCGAGCTGCGGCACGTTCGACTGGAAAGAGGTGAAGGTCGCCATCGGGTCGAAACCGGGCGTCGAATTGACCGCGCCGATGAAGGCCACGGTCTGGCTGTACAGCTCGCCGTAGCCGAGGCCGCCGCGGTCCTCGACGTAGAGCTCGAGGCCATTCGCGTTGCCGAGCCCGAGCACGGCCGGCGCCAGCAGGGCGAAGGCGAGGCCCTCCTGGATCCGGCCGAAACCCATGTTGATGCGCATCGCGATGTCGCCGGCCTCAAGCTCGCGCTTGCCCGGTTCCTCGAGCCCGATGAACATCACGCCGACGTTCGGCGTCGCGACGAAGTGCACGGCGTTCAGGCCCGGGAACTGCACGACGTTCCTGACGCCCGGCACCGCGAGTGCGATCTCGCCCATGCGGCGCATGACGGCGTCGGTACGGTCGATGGTCGCGGCCTCGGGGACCTGGACGACCGCGAACAGGAATTGCTTGTCCTGGGTCGGGATGTAGCCCCCTTGCACGCCGCGGAAGGCGAGGAAGGTCACGACGATCAGCACGCCGTAGATCGCGAGCAGCCGCGGGGCGCGCCCGATCGTGCCGCCGATCCCGCCCGAGTAACGGTCGCCGAAGCGCCTGAACACGCGGTTGAAGGCCGCGAACACGCGCCCGAACACGCGCTCGATCCAGCGCCCGACCACGTCCTTCTCCGCGCCGCGCGGCTGCAGCAGCATGGCGGCGAGCGCCGGCGACAGGGTCAGCGAGTTGAACCCGGAGATGATCACCGTCGCCGCGATCGTGACCGCGAACTGGCGGTAGAACTGGCCGGTCACGCCGCCGAGGAAAGCGAGCGGCACGAACACCGAGGCGAGAACCAGCGTGATCGCGACGATCGGCCCGGACACCTCGCTCATGGCCTGGTGGGCCGCGTCGCGCGGCGACTTGCCGGACTCGATGTGCCGCTCGACGTTCTCGACCACCACGATCGCGTCGTCCACCACGATGCCGATCGCGAGCACCAGGCCGAACAGCGTCAGCACGTTGATCGAGAATCCGAGCAGCCACAGCACGGCGAAGGCGCCGATGATGGATATCGGCACCGCGACCAGCGGGATCAGCGAGGTGCGCCAGGTCTGCAGGAACAGCACGACGACGATCACCACCAGCAGGATCGCCTCGAGCAGCGTCCCGATCACCGAGTTGATCGAGTGCTGCACGAACACCGTCGGATCGTACACCACCGACCACTTGACGTCGGCGGGGAAACCGCCCTCCAGCTTCTTCATGCGCTCGCGGATCGCCTGCGCGAGCGCAAGCGTGTTGGCGCCCGGCGCCTCGAAGATCGCGATCGCCGCGGCGTCCTCGTTGTTGAGCAGCGACTTGATCGCGTAGGTGCTGGCGCCGAGCTCGACGCGTGCGACGTCCCTGAGGCGCGTGAGCTCGTCGCCCTCGGCCTTGAGCACGATTTCGCCGAATGCCTCCGGGGAGTCGAGGCGGCCCTGCGCGTTGACCGAAATCTGCATCACCGCGCCTTCCGGCGTCGGCGGGCTGCCGATGCTGCCGGCCGATACCTCGACATTCTGCTCGCGGATCGCGGCGACGATGTCGAGCGCCGACAGCGAGCGCGCCGCGGCCTTCTCCGGGTCGATCCACACGCGCATCGCGTAGTTTCCCGCGCCGAATGCCTGCGTCTGGCCGACGCCCGGCAGACGCGCGAGTTCGTCGCGCACGCGCAGGTTCGCGAAGTTCGAGAGGTAGAGCGCGTCGTAGGTCTTGTTCGGTGACTCCAGGTGCACGACCATCATGATCGAGGGCGTCGCCTTCACCGTCGTGACGCCGAGCGTGCGGACCGCCTCGGGCAGACGGGGCAACGCCTGGGCGATGCGGTTCTGCACCTGCATGGCGGCGAGGTCGACGTTCGTGCCGCCCGTGAAGGTGACGGTCAGCTGCATCTGGCCGTCGGAACCCGAGGTCGACTTCATGTAGATCATGTTCTCGACGCCGTTCACCGCCTCCTCGATCGGGCCGGCGACGGTTTCGGCGATCGTGTGCGGATTGGCACCCGGGTAGTTCGCAACCACCTGTACCGACGGCGGCACCACGTCCGGGTACTCGCTGATCGGCAGATTCGGGATCGCGATGACGCCCGCGACCAGGATCAGCGCCGACAGGACCGTCGCGAGGATCGGCCGGTCGATGAAGATCCGGGAAAAGTCGGTGTGCCTGGACATCACTCGGGCGCCGGCACCGGCACGTTGGGCTGGTCCATAGGCACCGCGTGCGGCTTCACCGGCTGGCCGGGGAAGAAGATCTTGCGCATGCCATTGACGATGACCCGGTCGCCGGGTTTGAGCCCGGACTCGACGATGCGCAGGCCCTCGACCGGCGGACCGAGCGTCACGTTGCGGCGCTCGGCCGTGTCGCCCTGGCCGACGATGTAGACATAGCGGCGGTCCTGGTCCGTCAGCACCGCCTGCTCGTTGATCAGGAGCGCGCTCGGCAGCGATTCTCCGAGCAGGCGCACGCGCGCGAACAGCCCGGGCGTGAAGCGGCCGTCCGGGTTCGGCACGATGGCACGCGCCCGGATGGTGCCCGTGGCGGGGTTCAGGGCGTTGTCGACGAAGTCGACCACGCCCTCGTGCGGGAAGCCATCCTCGTTAGCGAGCCCGACCCGCACGGGCGTATGCGCGTTGCGCGGGTTCTCGGCATTGCCCGCGCGGACGATCTCCTGGTAGCGCAGGAACGCGCGCTCGTCGCCGACGAAGGTGACGTACACCGGATCGACAGAGACCAGCGTGGTCAGCACCGACTGGTTCGGGACGACGACATTGCCCGGCTTCACCAAGGCCTCACCCGCGCGGCCCGCGAACGGCGCGGTGATGCGCGTGAAGCCGAGATTCAGCTCGGCCTGCGCCAGGCGCGCACGCGCGGATTGCAGGTCCGCCTGCGCCTGCTGCGCTTCCATGCGCCGCTGGTCGAGCTCGCCCTGCGAGATCGCGCGCTCGCCGATCAGCTTCTCGGCGCGCACGAGTTCCTGGCCGGCGAGCGCGACGCGCGCCTCGGCGCGGCTCGCGTCGGCGGTTTCCGCAGCCGCAGCGGCGCGGTATTCGCGGCTGTCGATGGTGAACAGCAGCTGGCCCTTCTCGACCAGGCCGCCCTGGCGGTAGTGGATCGCCTCGAGGTGGCCTGCGACGCGCGGACGGATTTCAGCCGCGTCGATCGCCTCCACGTGACCGCTGTAATCGTCCCAGCGGGTCACCGGCTTCTGCACGACCGCGGCCACATTCACGTCGGGCGGCGGCATCTGGTGCTGCTGGTTTCCGCCGCAGCCGGCGAGGGTAATGGCCAGGGCAGTGACGAATCGGCGCATGACTCTGGCTTCCTTGATGAATGGAGGTCACGTCCGCTTTCATAGCCAGCCGCGCCGGCGGAAATAGATGTAGGGCACGACCGAGGAGAAGGCCATCAGCAGCAGCGCGACGACGTACCCGTAGTGGCTGTCGAGCCCCGGCAGGAAATCGAAGTTCATGCCGTAGATGCTCGCGATCAGCGTCGGCGGCAGCAGGATGGTGGCCGCGACCGAGAAGATCTTGATGATGTTGTTCTGCTCGATGTTGATGAGGCCGAGCGTCGCCTGCAGCATGAAGCTCGACTTGTTGGCGAGGAACGACGCGTGGTCGGACAGCGCGAGCACGTCGCGCGACATGCTCCGGTAGCGCGCCACCAGTTCCTTGGGCAGCTGGATCGCGCTCGACTGCTGGATGAACGTGAGCTGGCGGGCGAGGGTCACGAGACTCTCGCGGGCCTTGCTGGTGAGGTCGCCGTCGCGGCCGATGCGGGTCATCACGCCGCGCAGGTCCTGAGCGCGGGCGGAGGTTTTCGGTGCCGGCGTCGCGAATATGCCCCCCGAAAGTTCATCGAGCCCGATGCCGACGCGCTCCAGTACGTCGGCGGTGCGCTCGATCACCGCCTCCAGCAGTCCCGCGAGGATCGCCGGCGCGTTGGTCGCGGCGGACGGGTGGCGCTCGGAGTAGGCTACGAAGCGCCGGAACGGCAGCGGGTCGACGTAGCGGTTCGTGATCAGCCGGTTGCGCGACAGGATGAAGGTGATCGCCGCGGATTCGGGCCGGTCGGTGTCGATCTTGGTCACGACCGTCGCCGTCATGTACAGCGTGCCGTTCTCCTCGTACAGGCGGCTGCTGGTCTCGATCTCGCGCATTTCCTCGCGCGAGGGCACGTCGATCGCGAGCAGCCGCTCGACGGCGCGCTCCTCGGCGAGTGTCGGTTCGAGCAGGTCCACCCAGACGCATTGCTCGGGGATGTCCGCCGGCGGCGGATCCAGCCTGTCGAGACCCTGGCTGCCCGGTACGAAGCAGTTCAGCACACTGGCACCCGGATCGGGTCAGCTCGCTTCGCGCTCGCGAGCCGCCAGGTCGTTGACGAGCTCGAACAGCTTGTCCTGGCCGCCGGCCATCTGCACGTCCGTGAGGTACTTGCCGTGCACGATCATCATCGGCGCATGGTCCAGCAGGTAGCGCCGCGAGAGGTTCTCCGTCTGGCGCAGCCGGTTCTCGGTCGAGAAGGAACGGTAATGCTTCGCGAAGTCTTCCGCCGACACGCCGCGTGCCGTCAGGAACTCGCGCGCGGCCTTCTCGGTTGCGGCCAGGTCGACCCTTCCGCCGCGCACCACGGTGATCGGCCGGTGGTTGACGTGGATCTCGCGGAATACCTCGCCATGCAGCTTGTCGACCAGGCCCAGCGACTCGATGGTGAGGAACAGGCGCGCATCCTCGCGGGTGACCTCGTTCCAGACGACCGGCAGGCGCTTCAGCGCGATCCAGTCGGGCCTGGACTTGTCCCAGGCCTCGACCCGCGGCTCGAGCGAGTAGCAGTGGCCGCAGCCGTACCAGAAGGCCTCGACGACCTCGATCTTGCCGGGCGGCGTGCTGACCGGCTGCGCGACGGGGTAGGCGGTGAAATTCTCGCCCTGCTTCCAGCGGCCCAGGCTGCCGGACGCCGGCGCAGGCGTCGCCGCCGCGACGGCGGCCGCGATCGGCGTGGTCGTGCTGACCGCGGCTTCGACGCTCTCGCCGTCGCTCTCGCGCGCGGCTTCCGCGGTCGGCGCCGGCGCCGGTACCGCGGCTGGCGGCGTGGCGGCGGTTTCCGCCGGGGGCGGCGCCTCGGCCGGCTGCGCCGGGGCGGGTGCCGTGTCCTTGCCGCAGGCGGCGCAGGCGAGGAGCGAGGCGAGTACCGGGTAGAAAATCCTGTTCATCGCAGACCCTGTGTATAGGAGGCGAGCGCGCGCATCTCTTCGTCGGTCAGCCGCGAGGCGATGCCCTGCATGATCTCGTTGCCGCTCGAGGTACGCGTGCCGCTCGCATACGCCTGGAGCTGGTTGTACGTGTAGACGCCCTGCTGGGCGCGCAGCGCCGGATAGCCGGCGGGCGCGTTGCCGCGGCCCTGCGGCCCGTGGCAGGCGATGCACGCCGGAATCCCGCGCGCGGCGTTGCCGCCGCGGAACAGCTTCTCGCCCGCCTTCCAGTTCGACGGGTCCGCCTCGAGGCCGGTCGGAGTCTGCCGGGAGAAATGCGCGGCGAGATCGGCCATGTCCGACTCGCCGAGCGGGGCCGCCATCGGCGTCATCAGCGGGTTGACCCGGGTGCCCTGTTGGTACTGCTTGAGCTGCGCGACAAGGTAGGACGGCGGCTGGCCGGCGAGACTGGGCCATTCGGGATTGATGCTCGAGCCGGTCATGCCGTGACAGGCGCCGCAAACGGCGGCTTTCTGCGCGCCGAGCGCGGCGTCACCCGCGGTGGCGGGACCGGCGGCGACGACCAGGGTGAGGAGCGAGCCGAGCCATGCTGTCTTCATGCCAGAATTATATATGTCCCGGTATTCCAAGGCCCGGTTCCTCAGAAGCGCCGGCTCCCCAGCCGCGTTCGGCGACGATTCCGGCTACGAAGTCGCGATCGCCGGGCGCTCCAACAGCGGTAAATCCAGCGCGCTGAACGCGATCCTCCGCCGGGACCTGGCCCGCACCAGCGCGACCCCCGGGCGGACGCAAGCGGTGAACCTGTTCGAGCTGCAGCCCGGGCAGCGGCTCGTGGACCTGCCCGGCTACGGCCACGCGCGCGTGCCCGATGCCGTCCGGGCGGCGTGGGGGCGGCTCATGGACGCCTACTTCGCGGGCCGCGCCTCGCTCGCCGGACTGCTGATCGTCGTGGACGCGCGCCGCGGCTTCGGCGAGCGCGACGAGGCGATGCTGCAGTACGCAGCTGCGCGCGGGATTCCGTCACGCGTCCTGCTCACGAAGTCCGACAAGCTCGGCCGGAATGAGGCGCGGCAGGCGCTCTCGGCCGCGCAGGCGGCACTCGCCGGCCGCGCCGGGGTGCAGCTCTTCTCGGCGACCAGCGGAGAGGGCGTCGATGCGGCGCAGGCCGCACTCGAGGAGATGCTGGCGGGCCACGCTAAAACGCCCGGCGATCCGTGAGGACCGCCGGGCCGACACCCGGCTGGGGGATGCCATCCGGGCGACCCGCTCAGGGAGGGAAGCGGGGAGCGTCTCACGGCGCTCGTCAACTTAGATGGGGGCGGGGAGCGGAAGTTCCAGCCCTAATGAGCGTCGTCCCAGTTCCCGCCGGTGCCGGTGTCGACCTTGAGCGCGACCGCGAGTTCGGCGGCGCCGCACATGATTTCGACCAGCTTTTCCCGGACCTTGCCGACGGCGCCGGCCGCGACCTCGAGCACCAGCTCGTCGTGCACCTGCAGGACGAGGTAGGCCGGCAGGCCGGATTCCGCCAGCCAGGCGTGCACCCGGATCATCGCGCGCTTGATGATGTCCGCGGCCGTGCCCTGCATCGGCGCATTGATGGCGCTGCGTTCCGCGTACTGCTGCAGGTTGCGATCGCCCGAGCGAATGTCCGGCAGGTACAGCCGCCGCCCGAACACGGTCTCGACGTAGCCGCGCTCGCGCGCGCCCGCGCGCGTGCGCTCCATGTAGTCGCGCACGCCGGGGTAGCGGCCGAAATAGCGCGCCACGTAGTCCTGCGCCGCCGGGCGCTCGATGCCGAGCTGGCGCGCGAGCCCGAAGGCGGACATGCCGTAGATCAGCCCGAAATTGATCGCCTTTGCGGCACGGCGCTGGTCGTCCGTGACCTGCTCGGGCGTGGTGTCGAAGACTTCCGCCGCGGTCGCGCGGTGGATGTCGCCGTCCTCGGCGAATGCGCGCCGGAGCCCCTCGTCGCCCGATAGGTGCGCCATGATCCGCAATTCGATCTGCGAATAGTCGGCCGATAGCAGGACCCAGCCCTCGGGCGCGACGAAGGCCTGGCGGATGCGCCGTCCCTCAGGCGTGCGGATCGGAATGTTCTGCAGGTTCGGATCGCTCGACGACAGCCGGCCGGTGACGGCGACCGCCTGGTGATACGAGGTGTGCACGCGCCCGGTCTTCGCGTCGATCTGCTCGGGCAGCTTGTCCGTGTAGGTCGAACGCAGCTTCGCGAGCCCGCGGTATTCGAGGATCAGCCGCGGCAGCGGGTATTTCTCCGCCAGCTCCTCGAGCACGTCCTCAGCCGTCGACGGCTGCCCGGTGCGGGTCTTCTGGCGCACCGGCAGGCCCTGCTGGGTGAACAGGATCTCCTGCAGCTGCTTCGGCGAGTCGAGGTTGAACGGCTGGCCGGCCGACTTGTGCGCCTCGGCCTCGAACTCCATGAGCCGTTTCGCGATCTCCGCACTCTGTTTCCTGAGCCGGTCGCGGTCCACCAGCACGCCGCGGTGCTCCATCGCGAGCAGCACCGGGACCAGCGGCTGCTCGATGTCCTCGTAGACGGCGAGCAGCGCCGGTTCTCTCCCGAGCGCGGCGTGCAGCGCGCGGTGCAGCTGCAGCGTGACGTCCGCATCCTCGGCGGCGTACTCGGCTGCCTTGTCCACCGGCACCTGGTTGAACGGGATCTGCTTTGCGCCCTTGCCGGCGACGTCCTCGTACTTGATCGTGTCGATGCCGAGGTAGTGCCTGGCGCAGGAATCCATGTCGTGCCGCGTCGCGGTCGAGTTCAGCACGTACGACTCGAGCATCGAGTCGTAGCGCATGCCGGCGAGCGCGATACCCGAGCCCAGCAGCACGTGCGCGTCGTATTTCAGGTGATGGCCGACTTTTTTCAGTCTCATGTCCTCGAGGAGCGGTTTCAGCCTCGCGAGCGACTTGTTCCTGTCCAGCTGATCCGGCGCGCCGGCGTAGTCGTGGCCGAGAGGGACGTAGGCAGCCTTGCCGGGCTCGATGCAGAACGAGACGCCGACGATCTCGGCCTGCATGTAGTCGAGGCTGGTCGTTTCGGTGTCGAAGGCGAAGAGCGGCGCTTTATTGAGCGCAGCGAGCCAGGTTTCCAGTTGTTCTGTAGTCGTGACCGTTTCGTACTGGCGCGTCGGGGCGGGCGGCCGGGAGTCCGGCTCGCTTGCTCCGCCGGAACTTAGTCGCGCGCTCGCCGGCTCCCGGCCGCCGGCCTCCGGCGCGCTGGCTGCGGCGGTCAGCTGACGCTGCAGTGACTTCAGTTCCAGGCGCTCGTAGAACGCCTGTAGCGCGGCGATGTCGGGCGGCTTACGTGTCAGCGCTGCGGGCGCGTGCGGCAGGTCGAGGTCGCGGCGGATGGTGGCGAGCTTGCGCGAGAGTTCGAGGGTCGCGAGATTCTCGCGCAGGCTCTCGCCCACCTTGCCGGCGATCTGTGCGGCATGCGTGACGATGTTGTCGGCGCTGCCGTACTCGCCGAGCCACTTCGCGGCGGTCTTCGGGCCGACCTTGGGCACGCCCGGGATGTTGTCCGAGCTGTCGCCGACCAGCGCTAGGTAGTCCACGATCTGCCCGGGCAGGACGTCGAACTTCGCCTTGACGCCGTCGCGGTCGAGCCTGGTGTCGAACATCGTGTTGACCAGCGTGATGCGCTCGTTCACGAGCTGTGCCATGTCCTTGTCGCCGGTCGAGATCACGACCTCGAGACCCTCGCGCGCGGCGCGCTCGGCGAGCGTGCCGATCACGTCGTCGGCCTCGACGCCCTCGATGCGCAGCATCGGCAGCCCGAGCGCGGGGATCGCCTCGACCAGGGGCGCGACCTGTGCGCGCAGGTCGTCGGGCATCGGCGGCCGGTGCGCCTTGTACTGCTCGAAGAGATCGTCGCGGAAGGTCCGGCCCGGTGCGTCGAGCACCACCGCGACCAGTTCCGGATCCTCCTCGCGCAGGAGCTTGTTCAGCATGTTGAGCACGCCGAGCACGGCGCCGGTCGGCACGCCCTGCGAGGTCGTGAGCGGCGGGAGCGCGAAGAACGCGCGGTACAGGTAGGACGAGCCGTCCACCAGCCAGAGCTTGCCGGTCTTGCCCATGGGATCAGCGCCCCGGCGGCTGGGAGGGCTCCTGGTCCTTCTCTTTCTCCTCCGCGGGCATCTGGTCCGGCCCGCGGATCTCGACCGGCGTCTCGACGCTCTCGTCTGGCAGGTACAGCGAGCCAGTCTGGCCGCAGCCAGCCGCCGCCAGCGTGAGCGCGAGCGAGATGAGGATCCGCATGCGCGGAGTATAGGCCAGCCTAGCGCGGCTGGCGTTCGATCACCGCGGCCGTGAAATGCGGGAACCAGATGCTCATTTGGCTGCCTTTCGCGCTTTCAGTTAGTGTACCCGCCGCGTGGCCGATCAACATGCCATTCCCGCCGCTGGCCGGCCGACCGTCGCGGTCGCGGACACCGCGCTCGTCTTCCCGGTGCGGCGCATCTTCTGCGTCGGGCGGAACTACCGGGAACACTCGCGCGAAATGGGCGCGAGCGATCTCGAGGCGCCGCCGTTCTTCTTCACCAAGCCGGCCGAGGCGGTGGTCGCGAGCGGGGGCGTCGTGCCGTTCCCGGGACGTACGCAGGACCTGCACCACGAGATCGAACTCGTGGTCGCACTCGCGGGCCCCGGAAAGATCTACGGCTACGCCGCGGGCATCGACCTGACCCGGCGCGACGTGCAGCTGGCGCTGAAACAATCCGGCAAGCCCTGGGACACGGCCAAGGGATTTGAGCATTCCGCGCCGATATCCGCGATCGCGCGCGCCGCCGACATCGGCCACCCCGCGCGCGGACGCATCTGGCTCGAGGTCAACGGCCAGATTCGCCAGGACGGCGACATCGCGGACATGATCTGGGGCGTTCCAGCTATCCTCGCCGAACTCTCGACCTGGTTCGAGATCCACCCGGGCGATCTCGTGTTCACGGGCACGCCCGCGGGCGTCGGCCCGCTTCGACCCGGTGACCGCGTGTGCGGCGGCGTCGACGGCGTGGGCAGGCTCGAAGTCACCATGGCGGCGCGATGAAGCTCTTCTCCTACTGGCGCAGTTCCGCCGCCTGGCGCGTGCGCATCGCGCTGTCATGGAAGGGCCTGCCGCACGGCACCGTGCCCGTGCACCTCGTGCGCGACGGCGGCCAGCAGCACGCCGAGTCCTACCACGAGGTGAACCCGCAGGAGCGCGTGCCCGCGCTCGAGGACGAGGGGCGCGTGCTCTCGCAGTCGCTCGCGATCATCGAGTATCTCGAGGAGAAATACCCGGATCCGCCGCTGCTGCCGGTGGATTTCGCCGGACGCGCCGTCGTCCGGCAGATGGCGCTGCTCGTCGCCTGCGAGATTCACCCGCTGCAGAATACCGCCGTGCTGAATTACCTGCGCGGGCCGCTGGCGCAGGGCGACGGCCCGGTTGCGGACTGGGCGCGCCACTGGATCGGGCAGGGCTTCAAGGCGCTGGAGGAGCTCGCGCGCCGCCACGGCGACGGCACCAATCACCTGTATTCAAGCGGAGTGACGATGGCGGACCTGTGCCTCGCGCCGCAGATGTACAACGCGCGGCGCTGGCACCTAAACCTGCGGCCGTACCCGGCGCTGGTCGCGATCGACGCCCACCTGATGACGCTGCCGGCATTCTCGACCACGCGCCCCGAGGCGCAACCGGACGCCGAATGACCGACAAGCGCGACGCGAAGCCCGCCGACCCGATGGCGGGGATCCACTGGGATCTCGACAAGTCGATCAGCTACAGCCAGTACCTGCAGCTCGACAAGGTGCTCGACGCGCAGCGGCCGCTCTCCGGGCAGCACGACGAGATGCTGTTCATCGTCATGCACCAGGCGAGCGAACTGTGGATGATGCTCTGCCTGCACGAGCTCGGCGCGACCCGCGCGCAGATCTGCGCGAACGACCTCGAGCCCGCGTTCAAGATGCTCGCGCGCGTCGCGCGGATCCAGACGCAGCTCAACCAGTCCTGGGACGTACTGTCCACGATGACGCCGGCCGATTACACGAAGTTCCGCGACTCGCTCGGGCAGAGCTCCGGCTTCCAGTCCTGGCAGTACCGGCTGCTCGAGTTCGTGCTCGGCAACAAGGAGCCGCGCCTGATCGAGGTGCACGCGCGCGACCGGCAGGCGTACTCGCTGCTGAAGCGGGAGCTTGCGTCGCCCTCGCTGTACGACGAGTCGATCCGGCTGCTCGCGCGGCGCGGCTTCGACATCCCGGCCGAGTGCACGGAGCGGGACTGGACCCAGCCGTACCGGCCGCATCCTGCCGTGGAGGCCGCCTGGCTCGCGGTGTACCGCGACTCAACCGGTCACTGGGATCTCTACGAGCTCGCCGAGAAGCTGGTGGACCTGGAGTACCAGCTGCAGCAATGGCGCTTCGCGCACCTGAAGACCGTCGAGCGGATCATCGGCTTCAAGCGCGGGACCGGCGGCTCGAGCGGCGTCGGCTACCTCGAGCACGTGCTCAAGAAGGGTTTCTTCCCGGAGCTGATCAGCCTGCGCACGTCCATCTAGTGCGATTGAGCCACTCGGCGTCCGGGTAATACGCGAACACGAACTGCCCGTCCTTCAGCACGTCGATCATCCCGCGCGCGATCGCCTCGCGCACCGCGGGGCAGCCGAAGCTGCGGCCGAGTCGGCCCTGCTTCGCGGCCGATTGCGGGTCGACGTAGGGCGCGCCGTGCATTACGATCGCGCGCTCCATCGCCGCGTCGTTGACACCGGGCTCTAGGCCCTCCATGCGCAGCGAATAGCCGTTGCGTCCCTGGTAGGTCTCGCCCGTCAGGAACAGGCCGAGGCTGGAAGTGTGGCTGCCGCTCACGTTCGAAAAGACCTTGGCGAGGTTTTCGCCGGACCCTCGCCCGTGCGCGACCACTTCCTCGTAGAGCAGCCGGTTGCTCGCGAGATCGAAGACCCACAGGCGCGGCTCGGTGGACGGCCGGCTGTAGTCGATGAACGCCAGCCGCGTGGCGTCGACGCCAAGGCCGGTGCCCTGCGCGCAGCGCATGGCTTTCATCGCCAGCGCGAGCGTCTCGCGGTTCACCTGCGGGGCGAGACTCGCGATCGCGGCTGCGCTTGCGATTGACGGCGGGGGAGCGGCCGGTAATGCGGCGCTCAGGACCCAGCCCAGGATCAGGTTGAACATCACAGGCCCGGGATTCGAGGGAGCGCCATGATAGTCGAGGCGCCTTCCACCGTGCTAGGAACGGAGTGTTTCCGTGAACAGACACTCGTCCCAGCGCACCGGCTGCCTGGCCACCACCTTGAAACGCCGGAAATCCGGGTGACCGGGATTGATCATAACGTTGCGCTCCGCGTCGAAGACGATGCTCGGGACCCGTAGCACGGCGCTCTTCGATTGCTCGAGCCAGGCGTCGCCGGCCTTGCGACTTGCGATCATGTCCGGGTTTGACCAGCCGGGCACGTCTTTCGGCTCGAGCGAGGCCGTCCTGATTGAGTCCGGCGCCTCGAACGTCACGCAGACCTGGTGTTTAGGCATGCGGCCATTCGCGTGCACGAGCTTCTCTAGCATGGCGCCGGCCTGCGTCTCGCAGGCGTAGATCACGGCGCGCCCCGGAGAATTCCAGCGGCCACCGTGAAGGCGGGCGCCTTCGCCACTCTCGGGGCCGTGCCGAGCGTCCGCGATGCGATAGAAGCGCATGGCGCGGTCAGACGGGCAGGCCGTGCAGCGCGCGCATCACGACGTCCTCGACCTGGCGCGCGCCGAGCTCGGTGAGCGCGGCCTCGATCGGCTTCTTGCCGCCGAGTTCCGGGTGCGGCGCCGCGAGGAAACGTTTCGCATCGGCCTCGTCGTCCCAGAGCAGTTCCGCGAGCGCGATCACGCGCGCGAGCCGCTCCGTGCGCTCGCTCTCCACGAGCTTCAGGCGGTGGCGGCGCTTGTACGTGGCCGCAGGCACGACGCGGTGCATGAGCTTGAGGCGGGCAGGTCCCTCGATGCCGGCGCGCTCGACGACGCGCTCGAGGCTCAGCTTCGGCAGGCCGTGCTCAACGGCCTCGGCGATGCCGGCGACCGAGCGGACGTGGGGCCGAAGGCCGAGGATGCGCGCGACGCGATCGGCGGGGACGGACATGTTCCGGTCACCTCCTGCGGCGATTATCGGCTCGAGTGAGCCAGCTAACAAGCTCATATGGATGTCTGTGGAATCCTTGTGTTTAAGATATGGGATGATATAGTACTGTACAAAATAACAGTCTACCGGAGATCGCCATGGACGGGGAGTTCTCGACGCTTTCGACGCCGGAGCTGGTGGATGAGATCACGACCCTGGCGGGGCATCTGAACGCGGCGAACGCGCGGTTTCTGGCGCTGATCGGGGAGCTGGACCGCAGGCGTGGCTGGGCGGAGTGGGGCGTGAAGAGCTGTGCGCACTGGCTCAACTGGAAGTGCGGGATCGACCTGGGTGCGGCGCGGGAGAAGGTGCGGGTTGCAAGTGCGTTGGTTGGATTGCCGCGGGTTGCGGCGGCGATGGCGGAGGGTCGGATCAGCTACGCCAAGGTCCGGGCCGTCACCCGGGTTGCCGATGCGGGGAACGAAGGATATTTGCTGAACATCGCGCTGCATGGCACGGCGAGTCATGTCGAGGACGTGGTCCGCGGGTATCGCCGGGCGCTGGATGCTGCAGAGTTGACGCGCGAGGCTGTGCAGCACCGCGACCAGCACCTGTGGTTCCACACCGAGCCGGACGGATCGATGGTCATTCGCGGCCGGGTGCCGGCCGAGATCGGCGCGTTGTTCAGGCGGGCACTGGAGGCGGCGCTCGACAGTCTGCCGATCCCGAAAGACGTTTCCGCGGAAACGTCTTTTGATGACTTACACCGTTCCCGGACGCGCCGGGTCGAGGCGCTCGCAGTCCTGGCCGAGAGTTTCCTGGCGAATGGGCCGAAAGACTTGTCAGGGGCCGATCGGCAGCAGATCGTGGTGCATGTGGATGTCGAGACCTTCCAGCATCGGTGTGCAGGTCGCTGCGAGCTCGAACACGGCCCATCCCTAGCGGCCGAGACCGCCCGGCGCCTGGCCTGTGATGCCAGCGTGGTGCGGATCCTCGAGAACGAGCGGGGCGAGCCGCTGGACGTGGGCCGCAAGACCCGGACCATCCCGCCAGGGATCCGCCGGGCATTGAACGCCCGGGACAAGGGCTGCCGCTTCCCGGGCTGTACCTTCAAGCGCTACGTGGACGGCCATCACGTCAGGCACTGGGCGGAGGGCGGGGAGACGAAACTCTCAAACCTGGGCACGCTCTGCCGCTTCCACCACCGGCTGGTGCATGAGGGTCAGTTCGCCATCCAGACCCTCGACGATAGCGCGTTCCGGTTCGTGCAACCGAGCGGTGAGTCGTTCGATAGTCCGCTACCCGCGCCGACCGATGGTCGCGCGATCGTGGTCGCACACAAGGCCGCACACCTCGACATCACGCCGACCACCGCCATCACCCGCTGGACTGGCGAGGCGCTCGACCTCGGACTCGCCGTCGATATCCTGATGCAGCGACGAGGCAAAGACGTTTCCGCGGAAACGTCTCAGCCTATTCGCCCGCCATGACGAGCCGGGCCGCGGCGAGATCCTCGATCGCCGTGCCGACCGACTTGAAGAGCGTGATCTCTTCCGCCGAGCGGCGGCCGGGCACGCACCCGCTGACGAGGTCCGCGAGCTCGCCTTCCACGCGCTCGCGGCCGATGACGCCGCGTTCCATCGGCCCGATGATGTCGCCCGCCTCGGCGAGCGCGCCCTCGAACGTGTCCACGAAGATGCGCGCCCGGCGCACGGCATCGTCATCCGCCTCGCGTGTGTCGGGCGTGAAGCTGCCGACCAGGTCGACGAACGCGCCGGGCGCGAGCCACCGGCCCGCGAGCACCGAAGCCGCGCTGCTCGTCGCACAGGAGACAATGTCGGCCTGACGGACGGCCTCCTCGAACGAACCGGCCGCGCGGACCTCGACCTGTGCTCCGACGAGTGGCCGGATCGCCGTGACGGTCGCCTGCGCGCGCTCGGCCCTGCGGCCCCAGACGTCGATCCGCTCGATCGGCCGCACGGCGGCATGCGCCGCTGCCATCCAGGGCGCGAGCGCACCGGTGCCCGCCAGCGCGAGCCGCCGGCTGTCCGCGCGCGAGAGGTACTTCGACGCGAGCGCGGAGGCCGCGGCCGTGCGCAGGCGCGTGACCATGGTGCCGTCGATCATCGCGAGCGGCACGCCTTCGCCCGAGAACAGCACGATGGCCGCCTGGATCGTCGGCAGGTTGCGCGCCGAATTTTCCGGCAGGTAAGTGATGAGCTTGACGGCCGTGACGCCGTCCTCCGCGAAGGCCGGCATGATGAAGAAGCGCCGGTCGCCCGCGCCGCCCGGCGGCGTCAGGACTTGGCGCAGCGGAACATGAGGACGGCCGCGGAAAGCCTCTTCCAGGCAGTCGACGAGGGCCGGCAGCGGCGCGCGGGCGCGGACCTGGTCGGCGTTGAGCACGCGCAAGGCTTCAGGCCTTTCGCATGCCGATGCCCTGCGCGCGGATCTTCTGCTCCCACTCACGCGGACCCGTCTCGTGCACCGACTCCCCGCGCGCGTCCACGGCGACCGTGACCGGCATGTCCGCGACCTCGAATTCGTAGATCGCTTCCATTCCGAGTTCCGGGAATGCGACGACTTGCGCTTTCCGGATCGCCTTCGACACCAGGTACGCCGCACCGCCCACCGCGATCAGGTACGCCGAACCGTGGCGCCTGATCGCCTCGATCGCGACCGGGCCGCGCTCGGCCTTGCCGACCATCGCGATCAAACCCGTCCTGGAAAGCATCAGGTCCGTGAACTTGTCCATGCGTGTCGCGGTCGTCGGCCCGGCGGGCCCGACCGCTTCGCCCCTCACCGGATCCACCGGCCCGGCGTAATAGATCACGCGCCCGCGCAGGTTGACCGGCAGTTCCTTGCCTGCCTGCAGCAGGTCCGCCAGCCGCTTGTGTGCGGCGTCGCGGCCCGTGAGCATCTTCCCCGACAGGAGCAGCGTCTGCCCCGGCTTCCAGCTCCGCACTTCCTCCTGCGTCAGCCCGTCCAGGTTCACGCGCCGCGACCCGGCAGCCGGCCGCCAGTGCACGTCAGGCCAGAGGTCGAGCGGCGGCGGATCGAGCGCGACCGGCCCGCTGCCGTCCAGCACGAAGTGCGCGTGCCGCGTCGCCGCGCAGTTCGGGATCATCGCCACGGGCTTGGACGCCGCGTGGGTCGGGAAGGTGCGGATCTTCACGTCGAGCACGGTCGTGAGCCCGCCGAGTCCCTGCGCGCCGATGCCGAGCGCGTTCACCTTCTCGTACAACTCGATGCGCAGCTCCTCGAGCTTCGACGAGGGACCGCGCGCAAGCAGCTCGTGCATGTCGATCGGGTCCATCAGCGATTCCTTCGCGAGGACGACCGCCTTGTCCGCCGTGCCGCCGACGCCGATCCCGAGCATGCCGGGCGGGCACCAGCCGGCGCCCATCTCGGGCACGGTCTCCAGCACCCAGTCGACCAGCGAGTCCGAGGGATTCAGCATCGCGAGCGTGGACTTGTTCTCCGAGCCGCCGCCCTTGGCGGCGACCGTCACCTCGACCGTGTCGCCGGCGACGAGCTCGACGTGCACGACGGCCGGCGTGTTGTCGCCCGTGTTCTTCCGGGCAAACAACGGATCCGCGACGATGGATGCGCGCAGGCGGTTCTCGACGAGCCCGTAGCCGCGCCTGACGCCCTCGTCGACCATGTCCTGCAGCGAGCGCGCCGTGTCCCAGCGCACGCCCATGCCCGCCTTCACGAACACGTTGACGATGCCCGTGTCCTGGCACAGCGGCCGGTGGCCCTCCGCGCACATGCGCGAGTTGGTCAGGATCTGCGCGATCGCGTCCTTCGCGGCCGGCGACTGCTCGCGCGCCCAGGCGCGGCCGAGGTGGGCGATGTAGTCGGCGGGGTGGTAGTAGGAGATGAACTGCAGCGCGTCCGCGACGCTCTGCACGAAGTCGGCTTCACGGATCACGGGGCTCACGGCCCCGGGATTCTACCTGACGAACGCCGCTCCGCGGGTCAGGAACGTGTAGTCGCCCTCGATCGCCATGAAGCCGATCAGCACCAGCAGGCACAGCGGCGGCAGCAGGATCGCGAACTTGAGCGCGAGACGCTCCCAGGCCATGTGCATGAAAATCGCGACGATGAAGCCGGCCTTCAGCAGCATGAAGGTGATGATCAGCGACCAACGGAGCATCCCCTGCAGGTGGAAATAGTCCACCAGGTAGGAGCCGGCGCTCAACACGAACAGGAGCAGCCAGATCCACAGGTAGATCGCGAGCGGATGCTGCTGATGGCCCTCGGTCGCTTGCACAGCCTGGTTCATGCGGTCACCACAGGTAGAAGAACGCGAAGATGAATACCCAGACGAGATCGACGAAGTGCCAGTACAGGCCGGCCACCTCGACGGTCTCGTACGAGCCCTTGCGGTCGTAGAAACCCGACCCGACGCGCTTCGCCGTGACCAGGAGGTAAATGACGCCCGCGGTCACGTGGCAGCCGTGGAACCCCGTGATCATGAAGAAGGACGATCCGAACTGCGGCGCGCCCCAGGGGTTCTCCCAGGGCCGCACGCCCTCCATGATGAGCTTGGTCCACTCGAAGGCCTGCATGCCGACGAAGGTCGCGCCGAGCGCGGCCGTCGCGCACAGCAGCAGCACCGTATTGCGCCGGTCCTTGCGGTAGCCGTAGTTGACGGCGAGCGCCATCGTGCCGCTCGAGGTGATGAGCACGAAGGTCATGATCGCGATCAGGATCAGCGGGATGTCCTGACCGAACATGTGCAGCGCGAAGACCTGGCTCGGGTTCGGCCAGGACTCCATCGTCGATATCCTGACGTGCATGTAACCGGTCAGGAAGCAGGTGAAGATGAAGGTGTCCGAGAGCAGGAAGATCCACATCATCGCCTTGCCCCAGGGCACCTGGAACGACTGCTTGTCGCCGCCGAAGTCGGCGGCGACCTGCTTCAGCGGAGGCAAGGCGGCGGCGTGGGCGTCATGGGCCATTGGCTGGGCTTCCTCTCACAGGAACAGCAGCACGCCGAACACGGCGAGCCAGACGAGCAGCAGGAAATGCCAGTAAGTCGCGCACAGCGACAGGCTCTGGCGCAGATCGACCAGCTCGGCGCCGCCCGCGAAGCGCAGCGACGCGCGGCCGAGCACCGCGAGCCCGCCGAGCAGGTGCAGGCCGTGCACGATGGTCAGCACGTAGAAGAACGCGATCGCGGGGCTGCCCTGCACGAAGTACAGCGAGGGTCCGACCGCGCGCCAGGCCAGCACCTGCCCGGCGAGGAAGCCGATCGACAGCGTGCCGGCCGCGACCAGCGCGGTGCGTGTCGCGTCGCGGCGCCCGCCGGAAACCGCGTTCGCGGCGAGTTGCAGCGCGACGCTCGCGGCGAGCAGGATCGCCGTGTTCACCCAGAGGATGTTCGGGATCGTCAGGTGGCACCAGCCGATGCTGTGGTGCATGCGCATCGAGTAGGCGGTCAGGAACAGCGCGAACAGCGACGTCACCACGGCCATGAAGACCCAGAGGCCAATGCGCTGCGGCGACATGTGCAGCACGCCGACGTCACCCTTCTGCTCGCGGTTCTCCCAGGGCTTGGCCGTCAGCCGGCTCGCGACCGCGAACCAGACCGCGATCCCGACCAGCAGCGCGACGACGATCGCCGTGTTGCTCACGCTCGGCCCGCCTCAGCCATGGTGACCCGTGCCGGTGGCGTAGCGCGAGTCGACCGGGACGTTCTGCGGGATGAAATCGTCGGGGGCGCCGGGCACGCTGTAGTCGTAGGCCCAGCGGTGCACTTCGGGCAGGCGCGGACCCCAGTTGCCGTGTTTCGCCGGCGTATCGGGCGTCTGCCATTCGAGCGTGGTCGCCTTCCAGGGATTCGGCGGCGACTTCTCGCCGCGCCACAGGCTCACGATCATGTTGTAGAGGAAGATGACGACCGATGCGGCGACGACCAGTGCAGCGATCGTGATCGCGGCGTTGACCGTGTGCACGGACTGCGGCAGGAACTCGGTTTCGCCGAGGGCGTAGTAGCGCCGCGGCACGCCGAGAATGCCGAGATAGTGCATCGGCAGGTAGATCGCGTAGGTGCCGAGGAAGGTCAGCCAGAAGTGGATCCGGCCGAGCCGGTCGTCCCACATGCGGCCGGTGAGCTTGGGGTACCAGTGATAGATCGCCCCGAACACGACCAGGACCGGCGACACGCCCATCACCATGTGGAAATGGCCGACCACGAAGTAGGTGTCCGAGAGCGGCAGGTCGACCGTCACGTTGCCGAGGAACAGGCCCGTGAGCCCGCCGTGCACGAACGTGAAGATGAAGCCGATCGCGAACAGCATCGGCACGGTCAGGTGGATGTCGCCCTTCCAGAGCGTCAGCACCCAGTTGTAGACCTTGATCGCCGTCGGCACGGCGATGATCAGCGTCGTGGTCGCGAAGAAGAACCCGAAATAGGGATTCATGCCGCTGACGTACATGTGATGCGCCCACACGACGAACGAGAGGCCGCCGATTGCGAGGATCGCCCAGACCATCATCCGGTAGCCGAAGATGTTCTTGCGTGCGTGCGTTGCGAGCAGGTCCGAGACGATGCCGAAGGCGGGCAGGGCGACGATGTAGACCTCCGGGTGGCCGAAGAACCAGAACAGGTGCTGGAACAGCAGGGGGCTGCCGCCGTCGTGTTCGGGTGCCTGGCCCATCGAACTCAAGGCCGGCATGAAGAAGCTGGTCCCGAGCGTGCCGTCGAGCGTCATCATGATCGCCGAGACGAACAGCGCGGGGAATGCGAGCAGGCCGAGGATGGTCGCCACGAAGATGCCCCAGACGGACAGCGGCATGCGCATCAGCGTCATGCCCCTGCAGCGCGCCTGCAGGACCGTGGTCACGTAGTTAAGGCCGCCCATCGTAAAAGCGACGATGAAGATGCCGAGCGAGACGAGCATCAGGATGATGCCGAGGCCGGCGCCGGGCGTTCCGGGCAGCACCGCCTGCGGCGGGTAGAGCGTCCACCCCGCGCCGGTCGGGCCGCCCTGCACGAAGAAGCTCGCGAGCAGGACGATGACCGCGAGCAGGTACACCCAGAAGCTCAGCATGTTCATGTACGGGAACACCATGTCCCGCGAGCCGCACATGAGCGGGATCAGGAAGTTGCCGAATCCGCCGAGGAACAGCGCGGTCAGCAGGTAGATCACCATGATCATGCCGTGCATGGTGATGAACTGGTAGTACTGGTTCGGATCCACGAAGTGGAAACTGTCCGGGAAGCCGAGCTGCAGGCGCATCAGCCCCGACAGCACGAGCGCGACCAGGCCGACGAAGATCGCGACGATGGAATACTGGATCGCGATGACCTTGTGGTCCTGGCTCCAGATGTACTTCTCGATGAATGTATGCGGATCGTGGATCGGGGCGTCACGGTCCGCGATTGCGACGTATGCCATCAGTCCTTCCTCGCCGTGCGAACCGGCTCAGGATCGAGCGTGTTGATGTAGGCGACTACGTCGTTGATCGACCGCTCGTCCTTGAGCGCGTCGGCGAAGGTCGCCATCTGCCAGCCGTAGTAGTCCCCGGCATCCGTGCCGCGCACCCCGTGCTGGAAATTCTGCAGCTGCCGGACCAGGTACCAGTCGGACATGTGCGCGAGGCGCGGCGCGTTGAGCGCCCAGATGCCCTCGCCCTGGTGGCCGTGGCAGTTAGCGCAGTTCGCGTACAGGCGCCGACCGCGATCCACGTCGCCTGCAACGGTTGCCTGCGGCTGCGGCGCGGCCAAGCCCTCGAGATGTGCCGCGAGATTGCGGGCCGATGTGTCGTCCTGGACCATCGCCGCGAAGGCGCGCATCTGCGCGCCGTAGACGTCGCCTTCCTTCGCGCCGCGCCGGCCGTCGCGGAAGGCGTCCAGCTGGCGCCTGATGTACCAGGCCTGCTGCCCGGCGAGCCGCGGCGCGTTCAGCGCCGGATTGCCCTCACCGGAAGCGCCGTGACAGGCCGTGCAGACTGCGTACAGGCCCGCGCCCGCGGCAGGATCCGCGGCGGCAAGCGCCTGCGTCGCGCCGAAGGTCGGCAGCGCCGCGAGCCAGGTCTCGAACTCCTCGCGCGGTGTCACGACGACGCGGCCGCGCATGGCGAAGTGGCCCATTCCGCACAGTTCCTCGCACAGGATCTCGTAGGAACCCGGCACTGTCGGCGTGAGCCACATGTGCGTGATCATCCCGGGCACCAGATCCATCTTCACGCGGAACTGGGTGACCGTGAAGTTGTGCAGCACATCCTTGGAGCGCAGCAGCACCTTGACCGGCTGGTCGACCGGCAGGCGCAGTTCCGGCGACGCGACCAGCACGTCGTCGCTGCCTCTTGGATCGTCCGGGTCGAGACCGAACGGATTCTCGGGCGTGATCAGCGTCGCGTCGCTGTGGCCGAACTCGCCGTCGTCGCCCGGGAAGCGGAAGTTCCAGTGCCACTGCTGCCCGACCACCTCGACGATCGCCGCGTCCTCGGGGACATTGACGAACTTGCCCCATACGAACAGGCCGGGGGCGAGCATCGCGGCGACGCCGATCGAGGTGACGATCGTGAGCCACCACTCGAGTTTCTTGTTCTCCGGGTCGTACTTCGCCTTGTGGCCCTTGCGGTGGCGGTACTTCCAGACCACCCAGGCGAGGAACAGGTTGACCGCGATGAACACGACGCCCGTGACCCAGAACGTGAGGATCACGGTGTCGTCCATGGTGGACCAGTTCGACGCGATCGGCGTGAACCACCACGGGCTCGCAAAATGGAATATCAGGGAGCCGATGACGAGGAGGACCAGGACTACCGCAATCGCCATCGGGGAACCCCCTTGTTACGCTCGGACCCGATCGCCTGTGGTCCGGCGCCGCCTGACGGCCGTGAACGGGTTTACGAAGTGGCTGTCGAGGCCCGCGAACTCCGCCTCCGGATGGCGCCTGCTCATCATGTGCCGGACCACGGATTCCTGGTCGCGGCGCGCGTAGATGAGGATCAGGTACTTCCCGGCCTCGATGTCGTCGTGGAAGCGCTCGAGCTTCTTGTTTTCCTTTTCGACGCCGATCAGGCCGCCTTCCCAGGCGCCGAACAGCGTCGCCACGCCGCACAGCGCGACGTAGACGTACCACGGGATGTTCTCGAACGGCCCGAACTGGTCGAGCATGATGCAGCCGACCACGCCTGCGAACAGGCCGATCGCCGCGCCCATGAAGCCCTCGCGGATGAAGTCGAGAGTCTCGAGGTAGTTGCCGGCGTGGATATGCCGCTTCTTGAGCCCGGACTCGTCCTTGGCGATGACGTGGACGAAGAAATCGTCGATTCCGACGTCATGCAGGTCGTCGGCAACACGCGCTGTGCTGTCGAGCTCCGGTGCGACGTAATAGAGACACTTCATCCCTACCCCCCACGTACGGCGACCGAGTCTAGCGCATCCGCTACGCCGCCGTCAGCCAGTCGAGCGCCTCGGCCTCGACCGTGAATACCCGCGCATCGGCACCGCGATTGCGGGCCACGATCTCGCCGAACCGCTCCGGGTGGATCATCGGCTCATGGCCGAGCAGCGCCAGGCGGATCGGCGGCGTCTGCTCGCGGTGCAGCGTCGCGATGCGCACGCCCATGTCGAAACGGTCGAGGATGGTCGGGATGCGGCCGTTCACGCCGCGCACGTCGACCCGGATCCGGAACAGGCCGCCGATCAACGCGCCCTCACCAGAGCCAGCCGAACGCCCCGCCGGTCAGCAGCCCGTAGATCAGCCCGTCCAGCGTGAACTTCAGCGTCGTGCACCACGGGCGGCTGTACCAGATCGATTGCGGCCAGACGCCCGCTGCGTAGGCGATGAAGGCCGTGGTGCCCGCGACCCGGAACACGGACAGGTAGCTCGCGTCCGCGGCGAGCGTCGCGCCCGCGACGTAGGCAGTCAGCATCGACACGACGACCACGAAGATGAACCACTGCACGAGCGGCCGGGACATGTTGATGGGCCCGTTCGCAATCACGGTCATGATCAGGACCGGTCCGCGAGTCAGCTTCTCGATGAACGCGGGCGAGTTGCACTCCTTCATGCTCTGCATGCGCGGCAGCATGTACTCGCCGGGCTTGAGGCCGAACGGCCGCAGCGCGTCCTGCAGGCGGTCGCCGTCGGGCGGCGCCGGCAGGTCGTTGCGGTGCCAGAGCGGCGCCATGTGGATCACCGAGCTCGCGGCGAACACGAGCACGGCCTAAACGAGGATCGGGAACCAGAGCGCGGCGATTGCTGTCATTTCCAGTCTCCCTTATGGCGGGTGGTCAACGTCCCTGGCCGCGGTACAAGTAGGCAACTGCCGCGCCGAGGATCAGCGTCATGGTCGTTTCGAAGACGATCTGCTTGGCCGCGAGCGCGCCGGGCGTAGGTTGCACGACGTAGTAGATGATGTAGATCGGCACGACCAACGCCGCCACCGCGAGGCCGAAGCGCAGTCCCTGGCCGAGCCAGGGCTTGTCCTTCTCCGCGCCGCGCGCGTAGATCCACACGAATGCGCCCGCGATCAGGACGTGCGCGAGCACCATCAGGAGCATCATCTCCTGCTGCTCGGCCTCGGGGCGCATGAGGCCTGTCGCCAGGTAATCGGCGCTGAGCAGGATGCCGTGGACGACGATGCCGCCCGCCATGAACAGGACGAACAGGACCAGCCAGGCGATCAGGAATTTCTTGTCCATGAGCAATTCTCTCTTGGCGCGCATCTTACGCTCTGGCGGCTGCGCCGATCAGCACCGAGCTCATCGAGATCGTTCCCGGCACCGAGACGTTGAAAAACTCCGCTGTTTCATCGACTTGTTGCAGTGCAACCGGATACAGCAGCGGCAGGTAGTGCTCGGCCGTGGGTACCGCAAGCCGCGCTTCCGGGCGCCCCGGCCAGGCGGTGAGCTCGTCCATGCGGCGTTCCGCCACCAGAGCGCGGACCGTGGCGTCGGCGGCCAGCGCCCATGCGCGCGGTGCGAGGTCGCGATAATCGAGCAGCGCGAGACAGGATGGACTTCGGTCGCGGTAGCTGCCGCCCCAGCGATTCCCAGTTCGATCGGAATTCATTCGCCCGGATGGCATTCATCGGGTTTCCGTGGCCGACGAACAGGGGGGCATCCTAATGCTCATCGCTGCGCGAACGCGAGTCGCAGGCCGAGCGCGATCAGCACGGTGCCGCACAGTGCGTTGAGCCAGCGCCTGACCGCCGGCGTCAGGAACAGGCGCCGCGAGCGATCCACCGCCCAGGCGACAAAGCCGAGCCACAGGATTCCCTCGGCGCAGTGGATCGCGGCGAGCAGGAGCGACCTGGCGAGCACCGGGTCGCCCGGTTCCATGAACTGCGGCAGCAGCGCGAGATAGAAGACGATCACCTTCGGATTGAGGAGATTGGTGAGCAGTCCCTCGCGGAAGCTGCGCAGGGGCGGCACCTGGGCCGTCGCGACCTCGCCGGAAGGCGCTGGCGGGAGGCGGCCGAATCCTGCGCGAAGAGACTGGATGCCAAGCCAGGCGAGGTAGGCGGCGCCGGCGATCTTGAGCGTGAGGAAGGCGCCGGCCGAGTGCGCGAGCACCGCCGAGACGCCGAGCGCCGACAGGAGCGCGTGGAAGTAGAGGCCGCTCGAGATGCCGAGCACCGTCATGAAGCCGTCGCGCCGCCCGCCGCGCAGGGCGTTGCGTACGACCAGGAAGGTGTCCGCGCCCGGCGAAATCGTCACCAGCGCGGCGACGACCGCGAATGCGAGCACCTGCGGGTCGAGAAGACTCACGAGGCCTTGCGCCTGAAACAGCCTGACGCGTGGTCGTTCACGACGCCGACGGCCTGCAGGAAGGCGTAGCAGATCGTCGTGCCGACGTAGCGGAAGCCGCGGCGCTTCAGCTCCTTGCTGAGCGCGTCGGACAGGGCGGTTCGCGCGGGCGGGCGGCCGCCGCGGCTCACGATCGGCCGGCCGCCGGCGAAATCCCAGAGAAACCGGTCGAAGCTGCCGAACTCGCGCTGCACGTCCAGGAACGCGCGTGCATTGGTGATCGTGCTGTTGATCTTGAGGCGGTTGCGCACGATGCCGGCATCCTGCATGAGGCGCCGCTGCCGCGGCGCCGTGAAACGCGCGACCTTCGCCGGGTCGAAACCCGCGAACGCCCGGCGATAGGCGCCGCGCTTGTTCAGTATCGTCTCCCAGCTGAGACCCGCCTGCGCGCCTTCGAGCGTGACGAACTCGAACAGCACGCGGTCGTCGTGAACCGGCACGCCCCACTCACGGTCGTGGTACTCGATCATCGCCGGCGACTGCGCCCAGGCGCAGCGCTTCACGGGTCGCTCACGAACAGGCGCAACTCCTCGGAACCGAAGGCGATCATGCGGTCGAATCGGAACCCGAGTCTGGCGAGCAGGCGCATCGAGGGCTCATTGTCCTGTGTCGTGATCGCGAGGATCCGGCTGAGCCCGAGCGATTCGCGCGCATGGTGCAGGACCGCGCGCGCGGACTCGAGCGCGTAGCCCTGCGACCAGTGCTCCGGGAAGAAGGAAAGCCGAGGTCCGGCTCCGGCAGCGTGTCGCGCCTCAGCACCCCGCACATGCCGATGCCGGCGTCGTCGGCCTTGCGCACTACCTTCATCAGACCGTGGCCGTGGCGCGCGTAGCCGGCAACCGGGCCATCCGTGATGTAACGGCGCGCGTCGTCGAGCGTGCGCACGCCGCGATCGCCGATGTAGCGCAGGAACGAAGGCTCGTTGACGAGCCGGTGCACGAACCCGGCGTCATCCGCCGTGAACTCGCGCAGCACGAGGCGCTCGGTCTCGATCGCCGTCACTGGTGCAGAGCCCAGAACGGCAGCACGGTGCGGTCGGCGAAGGACATCCGCCGGTAGACGCCGATCGCGCGGGTGTTGTCCGCGTAGACGTGCAGGAACGGCGTGAAGCCCTGGTCGAATGCCCGACTGCATAGGATGCCGAGCAGCCGGTGCGCGTAGCCGCGGCCGGCGTAGTCCGGGTGCGTGCAAACCGCGGACAGCTCCTGGTAACCGTCGAGGCGCATGCGTTCACCGCCCATCGCCGCGAGCAGTGACCCGTGGTAGATGCCGTAGTAGCGGCCCATGTCGAGGGTTCGCGCCCGGAAGAATCCGGGAAAAACGAGGTCCGTCAGGCCGATCATGTCCGGGACGTTCTCGGCCGTCATGACCGACACCGGCGGGCCGTCCACGACGGTCGTGCGCGCGTTGCAGACCATCTGCAGGACCGGTTTCTTCGGCTCCAGCTTCCAGCCGGGCGGCGGCTGCGGCGTGACGCCGACGACGAACAGCGACTCGTCGTCGTCGATGAGACTGGTGAGCTGGTCGGCCGCGCGCGGCGACGGCACGCCGACGGCGGCGAACGGCACGATGGCCGCGGGGTAGCGCGCGGCGCCGTCGGCTGTCAGCGCGAGCCCGGCATGCTGGGTCGAGAGCGCGTGCCAGACGGGATTGTCGAGGACGTGCCCGGCCATGGCGGGTGCCTCAGGCGGCGATGCCGAATGTGCGGCCGATCGCGGCGGTCAGCGCCATCGCGATGGCGCCCCAGAAGGTCATGCGCAGCGCGCCCCTGGCGGCCCCCGAGCGGCCGATGCGCGCGGAGACGGCGCCGAGGAAGGCGAGGAAAACAAGCGACAGGCCGGCGACGATCCTGGGCGCGGTCTCGGCCGGGGACAGCGCCACGGCGGTGAGCGGCAGCGCCGCGCCGGCCGCGAAGGCGGCGGCAGAGGCGAGCGCCGCCTGGATTGGCCGTGCCCGCAGCCGCTCCAGGATGCCGAGCTCGTCGCGCGCGTGGGCCTCGAGGGCGTCCTTCGCGGCGAGCTGTTTCGCGACCTCGGAGGCGAGCTGCGGGTCGAGCCCGCGGCCCACGTAGATCGCCGCCAGCTCGCGATGCTCGGCGTCAGGGTCATCCGCGAGCTCCCGGCGTTCGCGCTCGAGGTCGGCACGCTCGGTGTCGGCCTGGGAGCTCACCGAGACGTACTCGCCCGCCGCCATGGACATGGCGCCGGCGACCAGCCCGGCGAGGCCGGCGGTGAAGACCGCTGCTTGCGAGCCGCCGGCCGCCGCGACCCCGATCAGCAGGCTCGAAATCGAGATGATGCCGTCATTCGCGCCGAGGACGGCTGCGCGCAGCCAGCCCGCGCGGCCGGACCCGTGGTATTCCCTCATTTCTGGTTGACGGCGTGCCGCCCGGGGCCGATCAGCGCGAGCGCGGTGGCCGTGAAGAAGTACATGTACTGCAATTCGAGCTTCAGGCCTCCGCCCTGCGGCTCGAGCTCGAACAGCTCCGCGCCGTGCACCAGGCCGATTGCGAACAGCATGTTGACCGCGATCAGCCAGGCGCCGATGCGCGCGTACCAGCCCGCGATCACGGCAAGCGGGGCGAGGACCTCGCCCACGTAGACGCCGTACTTGAGGTACACCGGCAGCCCGGCATTCGCGAGCGCGCCGTCCAGCCAGCCGATGCCGTTCCTGAGCTTGCTGATGCCGTGCAGCAGGACGAGGAGGCCGAGCACGACGCGCAGGATGAGCTTGCCGGTGTTTTCGTTCATGGGGTCAGGTCCTCCTCATCTCTCGATCCGGTACTCGACATCGACGGCGGATTCCCTGCCGGACTCGGCGGCGATCTCCCAGCGGTCGCCGATCGTGTAGCGCAGCTTCAGCGTGTTGATCTCGTCCACCAGGGAGATACCGTAGCTGACGTAGAGCCGCGGCGACAGGTATTTCCCGAGCACCAGCTCGGCGCCGGCGCCCGCGTCCTCGATCAGGCCGACGTCGTCGAGGCCGACGTACTTGCCGAGCTGGCCGGCGAGCAGTGCGCCGCCGCGCTCCGTGTCGGTCAGCTCGCTCTCCGGCGCCCCCGGGTCGCCCTGGACGTTGGAGCGGCCGACGATCAGCATCGAGGCGATCTGGGCCTGCGGCAGACTCGGTTCCGAGAACAGCGTCAGCTGCGGCCGGCGCAGCGGGCCGCGGGCGATGACGCCGACCGTGTAGCCGGGCAGCTCGCGGATCGCGCGCAGGTCGACGCCGGGATCCGTGACCGCGCCGCCGGTGAACAGCAGGCGCCCGCGCTCGACCTCGAGCTCGCGCCCGTACGCGCGGTACACGCCTTGCGCCACTTCGAGCTCGCCGGCGGCCGTGGTGCCGCCCTGGGCCGCGGACTGCGCGCGCACCGCGCCGGTCACCGCTGCCGCCAGGCCGAAGGCCCTGACCTGGACCTTGTCGCCGAGCCTGAGCCGCACGTCGCTCGTGACCGAGAACCGCTCCGCGACGTCCGGTTCCGCTTCGGGCCGCACGATGCGCTCGTCCGCGGACACGAGCACCGCGCCCGCCGTGTCGGCAGGCTGGATGCAGGCCTCGGGGATGACGACTTCACCCGTCACCGCGATGTGCCGGTCGTCCAGCCGGAAGCGCAGGTCCGGCGAGGCGAGGATGCGGGCCTCCGGCACGTTGGCGACCAGGAGTCGCTCCCCGATGAGTGCGAGCTCGCCCGAGAGCCGCCGGTCGCGCCAGCCGAGCCGCCCGTCGAGCGCGAGTGTCCCGTCGCCGGCCCTGCCGGCGGCATCGAGCGTCAGCGACGTGTCGGCGAGGCGCACGGTAGCGCGCAGTTCCCGGAGCCGCAGATTCGCCTGGTAGAAGTCGAGCGTGCCGCCGGCGAGGCGCGCTTCGCCCTCGAGCGCAGGCGCGGCGACCCGCCCCGCGACCCGGAAGTCGAGCTCGGCCTCGCCCGAGGCGCTGTCGGTCGTGTTCACGAGCAGCGGCAGCAGGTTGAGTTGACGCGTGCGGCCCTTGATGCTGCCGGCAAGCGGGAGGTCGCCGAGGTCGCTGCCCGGAGTGCGGATCGCCTCGAGCGTGGCGTCGAGTTCGAGGGCCGCGGGGTCGGCCACGCGCAGGTCGAGGCGGTGCAGTTCGGGGGCAGACGCGAGCGTGAGGCGTGTGAGGCCAAGCTCGACGCGTCGCTCGGCGCCGCTCGCGGACTGGTAGGTCAGCGACGCGTCGCGGATCTCGGCGTTGACGTCGGCGAGCCAGGGCGTGCCGGCACGGCCCGATATCTCGGCATCGACCGCCAGGAAGCCCCGGTAGCGGGGCGCGCCGAGACGCTTGGGGTCGAGCGCTTCGAGCGGGAACGATTCCGTCGCCGCCTGCAGCGTCCAGTCGCCGCCCGATCGCCAGCGGCCCTGCAGGCAGAAGCGCCGTTCCTCGTACACGAGGCAGACCGGATCGAGCGAGGCCTCCCTCAGGTTCACGGACAGCGCTCCCGGCGATTCCAGCTGCCAGGGCACGAGGCGAGGCCCGCTTGCCTCGGTGCCTTCGAGCCGCAGCGTGTATTGGCCATCCACCCACGCGCCGTGACCATGCAGCGACAGCGCGTCCTGGCCGGAGCCGACACGGAATCGCAGCGCGTGATCGCCCGTGAGCCCGTCGAGGGCGAGGCGCGTGTCGTTGATCGGAAACCCTGACGCGCTGATGCCGTTCGAGCGCAGGCGAAGCCAGGAATGGTCCTGGCCTCCGCGATCGATGCGCGCATCGGCCGACAGCACGACCGCGCGGTGCTCGCCCCAGGCGAGCCCGTGACCCGTGATGCCGATGTCGATCGTGTCCGCGCGCGCCGAGACCTTCGCATCGAGCTCGCCCCCGAACTCGGGCAGTAGCGCGGACAGGTCGTCCGAAACGACCCGTGCGCGCAGGTCAGCGTCCTGGCCAAGCCTGCCGTCCGCCTCGAGGCGTGTCGAACCGAGCTTGAGAACAACGTCCTCGAGCTCGATCGTGCCCGGCGCGCGCCGCATGGCGCCGCTGCCGCTGGCAGGCAGGCCTCGCAAGGTCCCGCGCAACTGACGGATGCTCGCCGACCACGGGCCTGTTGCCGCGAATCCGCTGCCCGATCCGGTGAACTCGAAGCTGAGGCGCCCCGGCAGCTCCTCGCGCAGCACCGCGGGATTCACGTCCGTGGCGCGGCCGCGGGCCGACCAGGCATTGCCCCCATCGCGGCCCAGCGAGCCCGCGAGCGACACGCCCCCACCCAGGACCTGCCACGACGAATCCTCGACCTCGATCGCCGAGGCCGTGAATCTTCCCGTACCCTCGCCGGTGAGCGGGGGCCCGGCGGCAGGCCGGAACTTACCGTTCACGCGCCAGGAGAATTCGGTCCAGCCCTGCGCGGCGAGCGAGCCGCGCGGCGAGGCGACCAGCAGTTCGCCGGTGAGCGGCCAGCGGAAATTCGTCCAGTCGGCCGATACGGCATAGGTTGGATCGTCGCCGAGCGTCATCCGGCCCGTCGTGCGCAGTACCGACCCCGGCGCGGTTTCGAGGGTGAGCGGCTCGACGTGCAGCACCTGCTCCGCGTAGCGCAGTCTTGCGTCCACCCGCAGGCCCGCCCCTGGCAGGCCCGCGCCGCGCAGGACTCCATTTGCCTGGTAGTGCGCGAGATCCCCTTCGATTTCGAATGCCCCGGCCAGTGGGCCGACGGGTGGGGCGTCCATCCACTGCGCGAGGTCGAGCTGCTCAATGTCTGCCGTGCCGCGCCAGCGCGGGCCGGCGGCGAGATTCGTCAGTTCCACCCTGACGCGACCGGTGCCGGGCGAGGCGATCGGTGCGTCGACGAGCAGCCGGTCGAGATCTCCGACCGCGTGCGCGACGCCGGCGGCGCGGTTGTCGTCGCCGAGGGACCAGGCCGCACGGACGTCGAGCGCGAGCGGCTCGCGCGCGTACAGCGTGCCGCCCGCGCCGGCGACGGCCCAGCCCGTGCCGCGCACGCCGACGCCGTCGAACTCGATGCGGGCCCGCGAGACTTTCGCCGAGCCGCGGATGTCCGTGAACGCGGTCTCGACGCCGGCGGGCGAGACGATCGACACGCGGGCGGCCTGCATGTCGTCCAGCACCAGCGACAGCCAGCCGGGCATGAACGACGGCGGGCGCGCTGGGCCGGAACGCGGCCGCAGCACGACGCGCGCCTCGGCGATGCGCGCGCCGTCGGCCGAGATGCGCCCGGCGAGGATCTCGAGCGGTTCGTAGTCCGCGGCGAACCCGCGCACGCGGATCGACGCGCGCGGATGCTCGATCTCGACCGCGTCGATGTCGAGCGGGCCGATCAGCCGGCCGCGCGCGCCCTCGAGCCGGATCTGCACCGTTCCCAGCGATTCGGCGAGCGCGACCGCGCGACGCAGCCCCGCCTCGGTGGTCACGAGCCAAGTTGCCGCGAGGAGCACCGCCAGCAGCAGCCCGGCGATTCCGGCGGCCAGCCAGCGAACCCAGGGACGGATCTGCCGCTTCACGTCAGAACTCCGGCGTGAAGTTGACGTGCAGGCGCGGCGAGCGGTCGGCTTCCGAAACCGACTGCGCGACGTCGAGCCCGACGCTCAGGAATGGCAGCCGATAACGCAAACCGACGCCGACCGAGTACTCGAGCGGATCGCCGAAGGTATTGAAGGCGTTGCCGCCGTCCACGAATACCGCCGCAACCAGGTTGCGCGGCAGGTTGCGCTGCAGTTCGACCGTGCCGGTCAGGAGATGCCGGCCGCCGACCTTGTTGCCTGCCGCGTCGACCGGTGACAGTTCCTGGTAGCCGTAGCCGCGCACGCTCTGGTCGCCGCCCGCGAAGAACCGGTACTGCGCCGGCAGTTCCTGGAAATCGCCGACCACGCTCGCGCCCAGCTCGGCACGCAGGTAGAACCGCCACTTGTCATTCAGTCGGAGGAAGCGCTCGTCGCGAACATTCAGCCGCGTGAAATCGGTGTCCGATCCGAGCGCGCTGGTGGAAGCCAGGATCTCGGCGCGCAGGCCGGTCGCCATCGCGTTGGTACCGAGAAAATCGGGCGGCAGGCGCGCGAACGAAATTCCCGGCACGAGCAGCAGGCTGCGGCTGCGATCCACCTGGGTCGAGTCGCCGGAGGCCGTAGTGACCTTGTCCTCGCTGCTGTCGAGAGTCGCGGACAGCACACGCTGCCAGCGGCCGCGCACTTGCGTGAGGGCCGTCTTGAACGTCCCGCCCGTGGTCTCCACGTCCGCGCGCTGCTCATCGAAGCCGCGCAGCTCGAACGCGAGCTTCTCGAGTGCCGGGTCGGTCGAGGGAACGACATACGTCAGGCTCACCGAATCCTCGACGTCCGAGGCGCGCGCCTGGGCGCGCAGCCGGTGGCCGAGATCGTTGCGCCTGCGGTCCTCCCAGCCGAGCGTGCCGCGTGCCCCCGTGTCGGTGCCGTAGCCCGCGGCGATCGTCCAGACGTGGCGTTCGTTCCGCTCGGAGGTGATCCGCACCGGCACGACCTTCGCGACGCGGTCGCGCTCGCCGGGCAGCACCTCCGACAGCGAGAAGTACTGCGAATCGTCGAGCGCGAACTGCGTGCGCAGCAGCGCCTCGGCGCTGTACCAGTCGCCTTCTTGGTACCGCAGCATGCGCCGCACCAGGCTGTCACGTACCACGTCCTGCTCGATCGCCGTGGGCCCGAAGCGGTAGCGCTCGCCGGTGTCCAGCGTGAGCCGGGCATGCGCCGCGAGCGTGGCGGGGTCGACCGACAGCAAGCTGACGGTGAAGCGCGCATCGAGGAAGCCGTTGCCGAGCGCCGCGCGCAGCAGCTCGCCTTTCAGCTGGTCATAGGCCGGGTGGCTCAGGCGCTCGCCGGTGCGCAGCGGGGACTGCTCCAGCACGCGCTGCAGGAAGCGCTCGTCGCGGCCGGGGCCGGTGATCGCGACGTCCTGCGCGACCAGCATCACCGGTGAGCCGGGCTCGATGGTGATGACCGCGTGCCAGCCCTCGTCTTCCTGCTCGAGCTTGGTCGCGACCCTCGGCTCGTAGTAGCCGAAGGGCCGCAGCGCCGCGCGCGCCTCCGCCGGAGCGCGCTGCACGAGCCGGGCGATCATTTCGGCATCGAGGTCCTGCGCGGCGGACAGCCGGTTGAGGCTGGAGAGCGCACGCACGTTGTCGAGCAGCGCGCCGTCGACGCCCCGGAACTCGACCTCGACCACCGCGGCCGCACCGGCCTCCGCCTTGCCGCAGGGCGGCAGCGACGCGGTTCCCCCGCTCGCGGGCTGAGCGGCGAGGAACGCCATGCACGCGGCGGCGGGCAGGACGAGCGGCACGGGAAGTCAGGCCTTGCGCCGGCGCCGGCGTTGCAGCATCCAGACTCCGAGGGCGGCGAGCACGAGGATCGCAATCACGGGCAGGACGACCGCGAGGGCAGAGATCACGATCGAGCTCGCGAGCTCGGCGGTCGAATAGGCGTGATTGCCGATGCCGCCGGACATGGCGCCGGTTTTCGCGCGGCCGACGGCATTCAATGCGTGGCCCGCGGTGGCGATCGCGCCGCCGGCGCCGATTGCGGTGAGCCAGCGCAGCCAGTCGGGCAGGCCGACCATCACGCCGGCGGCGGCCACGATGCCGGCGATCACTGCGACGGGCGCGCCGAGCAGGTCGAGCACGTGGTCGACGCCGGGCAGGTAGTAGGCGGCGATCTCGGCCACCGTCGCGATCCCGAGTGCGGTCAGCACAACCGGCTCGCCGAGCCAGTCGAAGCCGCGCCCGGGTTCCACCCAGCCGAAATGAATCGCGAGGCCGGCGGCGAGGAGCGGCACGAATGCGCGGAATCCCGCGGCGGCCGCGAGCGCGATACCGGTCGCGACCGAGAGCAGCATGTTCAGGGGTTCAGCCATTCCTGGATCAGCCGGTAGGCGATCGACTGCGGGAATGGTAGCATCGCGCCGCCCTTCAGCTCGTCGCGGTGGAACCAGCGCGCGTCCTCGAGCTCGGCGTCGCCGATCCGAATCTCGGTGGTGCGCGCCTCGGCGCGGAATCCGAGCATCAGCGAGCGCGGGAACGGCCAGGGCTGCGAGGACTGGTAGCTCATCATGCCGGTCTCGACGCCGGTCTCCTCGAGCACTTCGCGATGCACCGCGTCCTCGAGACTCTCGCCGGGCTCGACGAACCCCGCAATCGTCGAGTAGCGCCCTGCCGGCCAGCCGGGCTGGCGCCCGAGCAGCGCGCGGTCGCCGTCGGTCACCAGCACGATCACGGCCGGGTCCACGCGCGGGAAGAACTCCGTCTCGCAGCCCGGCCGCGTGCAGACCATCACGCGGCCGCTCTTCTTCGGCAGCGTCGGCGCGCCGCAGCTGCCGCAGTAGCGATGACGGTGGCGGAAGGAAATCATGGCGCGCGCGTAGGCGACGAGTCCCGCCTCGTCGTGCGGCAGGAGCGCGGCCGCGAGCCTCAAGTCCGCGAACTCCGCGCCTGCGGCGAGCTCGAGCGGGCTCGCCGCCTCGATCTCGGCGGTGAAGACCGCGAGCCCCCGGTAATCGCCGAGCAGGACCAGCTCGTCGAGCGCGATGCCGGCGAACGGGCCGCTGTCGATGGGGAACAGATATGCCGCAGGGGAGGGCTGCCGGACGACCGGGCAGCGCGACTTCCAGACCGGGATCAGTCGCGCGGAACCGCCGGCGATCGCGCGCGCGATGGCGTCGGTATCGGCGTTCGCAAGCTTGAGCCGGTCGACGTGCGGCCCGGCGAATACGTTGGGGCGCATCCCTTCCCGTACCTGGCAGGAAAACGCGTCATTCTAGCAGTCGCCTACCGACAGCCCGGGCCGTGCCGGCGGCCGGGTCGAGGCGCAGAACTCGCAGACTTTCGGTCGCTGCGCGTAGCGCAGGACGACCAGCGGGCTCCCGCAGCCCTCGCAGTCGTCGAGGCAGATCTCGTTCTGTTTCTCGAGCGAGCGCAGCAGGTGACAGGCGTGCTCGAAGGAGATCTGCGGGCGCTCATTGAGGCTCAGGAAGGTTTCGTAGGCCTCGCAGAATGTTTCCCCGAAGCGCAGTTGTTCCAGGGCGCCGGTTGCGGCGCCGCCATCGCGTTTCAGGATCCCGAGCACGCAGAGCAGGGTGGCGAGCCCCGCCGCCTCGTGGCGGATGCCGGCATTGCGCATGAAGTAGGCGCTCTGGCGCGGGCTCTTGCCGCAGTGCCTGCGCACGTCGCGCCGGCCGGCGTCGGCGACGTAGGAGCGCTACAGCTTGCGGACCCGGTCATCCGTGAGGCCGGTCCAGCTGCGGATCGTCCGGGTCCGCGCCTCGTGGCGGATGAGCCGGAGCGCCAGGTCGAGGCGCAGGCGGTCGCGCGTGTAACGGTCGTCGGTGATGCGCATGGAATCTGCCTTGACGCTACGGGATGGTACTGGTAGTTTCGTACCAGTCAATCGTAAGCCGGCCCCAGAGCCGGCGAACCGCGAAATGGCGTGTCTACGGGGAGAAATGCCATGCATCGCCAACACCCGCTTGCGCTCGCGCCGCCCGCCGGCGATGCCGACTGGCATCAGCGCAGCCTGCTCGACGAATCCACGCGCCGCGCCCTGCTATCGGTCAACCTCGCTTTCCTCGACCTGGCGGTGGAGCTCGCCGAGGAAGGGCGGCTGAAGCAGATCTGACCTGACACCCTTTTTAGTCCCGTCCGGATCTAGAGTCCGCGGTTAAAGATACTGCTTTTTCGCTCCGCTGGATCAGCATCTGCGCGTACTCCTGCGGGGTCCGTTTGCCGAGCGAGCTGTGCTCGCGTTCCGTGTTGTATTCGATCCGCCATGGCTCGATCACCCCGCGGGCATGCTGCAGCGTCAGGAACCAGTGCTCGTTCAGACACTCGTCGCGGAACTTGCCGTTGAACGACTCGATATGGGCGTTCTCGTTCGGCTTGCCCGGACGGATGAACGACAGCTGCACGATATTCTCGTACGCCCAGACGCCGAGCACCTGGCCCTCGAACTCCGGGCCATGGTCGACGGTGATCGAGCGCGGCAGCCCGCGCGTCTCGGCCAGCCGCTCGAGCACCGCCCTGACGCGGGTGCCCGTGATCGAGGTGTCGACCTCGATCGCCAGGCACTCCCGGGTACAGTCATCGACGATCGTCAGGCAGCGCAGCCGCCGACCATCGGCCAGCCCGTCCGAGACGAAGTCCATCGACCAGCTCAGGTTGGCAGCCAGAGGTTTTGGTAAGGGCTTGCGCTCGAACGGCCCGATCCGCTTGCGCTTGCGCCGCCGCACCGCAAGACCCGCCTCGCGGTACAGTCGATACACCCGCTTGCGGTTGACCAGGAAGCCCTCCCGCCGCAGCCGTCGGTAAATGCGCCGATAGCCGTAGCGGCGTTTCTCGGCCGCGATCGCCAGCATCCGCTCGATCAGTCCGGCGTATGGCACACGCCGGCTCCGGTAGCGATACAAGGACCGGGACAGCCTGAGCAGCCCGCAAGCGCGCGTCACACCGAAGCCCCGTTCCGCCATCAGCGCGGTCACCGCTTCGCGCTTCACTTGCGGGCCTGCCATTTTCGGCCCAGCAGATCCTTCAGCGCCGCCTTGTCGAGCTCGGCATCAGCCAGCAGCCGCTTGAGCTTCGTGTTCTCGGCCTCCAGTTCCTTCAACCGGCGCGCCTCCGAGACCGTCGTCCCGGAGTACTTCGCCTTCCAGTTGTAGAACGTCGCCTCGGAGATCCCGTGCCGCCGGCACAGCTCCTTGGTCTTCGCTCCAGCCTCCGCCTCCCTCAACACCCCGATGGTCTTCTCTTCCGTATATCTCGTCGCCTTCATCGCCTGCTCCTGGTGAAGCAGACTCTGCTCCCGTCCGGGACTAAACTCGGGTGTCAGGTCGGAGGAGCATATTCGCGCCCTGGGGACAAAACCGGCAAGAACGATGGCACAAAATTGGTCGGGGCAACAGAGGTCCGGGTCGACTGACGTGTGGCGGGTAGCTCCCAGTCTAGGCTTTTCTTGACGATTGTCGCCTAGCGCCGTGGCGGCCAGGAGCGAGGTAGTCATCCTAACCGTCGACAAGGCGCTAGATGCGTTGCCCGTCGGCCAGTGCTTGCCTATACTTCGCGCCCCATCGCCGGTGTAGCTCAGTTGGTAGAGCAGTCGCTTCGTAAGCGAGAGGTCGGGGGTTCAAGTCCCTCCACCGGCACCATCCAGTTCACGATTCCGCGCCTTGCTACGTCCCCGGTCGGGATACCAGCGGAAACCTCTCCGGGTGACGGATGGATTCGACGGCAAGGTCGATATCGAGCGCCGGCCAGCGCAGGTGGTGCGGCGCAGGCAATTCGACGCGGGTCAGCTCATCGATCGACGCATCGCGGAACCACGGAAATTTGTCGAAAGGCACGAACAACTCCTCGCTGCCGATGAGCAGCCAGAAGCCGTGGGGCGATACGTTGGCAACTTCAACCGCCGAAGTGGCGGTTCCACGCGGTGCGGATTTCATCTGCGTGAACCTCGATCAAGCCCGCTGCAGTTCGAAGTTGGCGGTCAGTAAGGCCATGATTCTGCGCCAGCGCCAACTGCGGCTCAAGCCAGAATTTCGCTTCCCCGTCAGGGCATTGCACGTGGACGTGACACCGCGGCTCCTCGCGTGAGAAAAAGTAGAAGCGATACTGGCCATCGCGAAATATGGCGGGGCTCATCCAGGGGGCTTACGGTGGGCAGCATGTTCGAGTCGGAGGGTGCGCGCTAGACATGGCAACGTTCCCACTTCGCCTCATGCTCGTGATCGCCTCGGTCGTCGCCTACGCCGTGCTCGTGCAGTTCACGCCGCTCCTCGACACGATCGAGGGCGTGCCGAGCGCCAACACGCTGTTCCACTTGATGATCGGCGCGATCTTCGGTGCGCTCGTGCTCGCGCCCTTCGCGAAGGCGCCGCAGCGCATCGCGCGCGGCATCGCGCTCGTCGTCGCCGCTGCGGCGATCTACTACGGTGCGATCCGGTTCGTGGTGGACGGTCCCGCGAACCTTGATCCACTGGCGTCGTTGGTCATCGGCGGCATCTTGTCCGCACTCCTGTGCGGGCTCGCGGTCGCGCTGTTGGCGCCGGGTCCCTTTACGCCGCGCCTCGGGGCCGCGCTCGCGATCGCAGGGGCCGTCGGCGGCGCCGTGTTCGACGCCAAGCTGAACTTCGACCCGAACCTGCTGGTCGGCCACGCGGCCTGGCAGCTCGGGGTCTTCCTCGCGCTATGGTTCGCGCGGCCCTCGCAGCGGTAGGTGTCGACGTCGTGATCGGTTACGGCGTGTTCGCCGTGATCGGCCTGTTCGTCGCGCTGCTCACCACCGACGGAGTCGCGAACGTCGACGCGACGCTCGCAGACCTGCTCTCCGGTGACCTCGCGCAGGCTGCACTCGGCGGCAGCAGCGGACGAGGCGTGTTCCTCGTGCTGCTCGCCACGGCGACCGTTGCCGTGCCGATCGTCTGGAAGCACCGGCTCGCGCCGCTCGCCTTCGTCGTGCCGCTGCTGTTCACGCTCGCGGCGTTCTGGCCGCTTTACGTGCAGCACCGCCGGCAGCAGGAAGCGATTCGCGCGATGGGGGAGCTGGGGCAGGGGCTCGGCGAGCTGGCGCAGCAGATGACCGCGGAGCTGGCCGGGCCGCTCGCGAACCTGCAGGTCGCGTCGTGGCTGCTGTTCGCCACGGTTTTGTTCCTCGCAATCAAAGGCGTGGGGTCGAGCCTTTCGGCGAGATTTCCATCGAGTTGAACACTCGGTCGATCGCGCCGCGGGCACCCTGGAAGTCCTGACCACCGGCGTCGGCAGCGGCACCGGGGTCCAGAACTTGGAGTTCGACTGGGACAAGGCCGGCAACCTCAACGTGCGCCGGGACAATCAGGCGAACAAGCGCGAGGAGTTTGATTACGACGGTGTCTATCGCCTCGCCCAAGCGCGGCGTTATGCGACCGTGGGTGGCGGTACGGTGGCCGCGACCGATAACTTCACGTACGACACGATCGGGAACCTGGTCAACAAGGGCGGGGTATCTCCGTCCTACACCTGCTCGGCCTACAACTACGGCACCACCAAGGGCGCTTCATCGCCGCCATGGTGTATCCACCAGGTAGTAGATGTTATTCAAGGCGTTGGCAACGTCCCCCCGCTATTGAATAGCGGGCAGGTTTAGAGTCTAAGTTTTCGGCTAATTCTTCTGCGAGTCAGGGCTGCCGGGATCGTCTGCGAGGGATGAAAGGTGGTCTTGGATCACCTGGTCCAGCGGTATGGCCGACCAAGTGTTGAACGTGGCGGTCCGCACCGGATCCTGCTCCTTGGGATCGACGACGAGGTTGTAGATCGACGGGAAGTTCAGGGTCTGGATGGTCTGATCGTCGCTGGCGATCTGCTTCGTCAGCATCTTCCAATTGCGCCACTTGGCGCCGTACAGCGCGTTGTTGACGTAGATGACGATCGACTCCCGCGGCGAGCGCTCGGTGCTGCCGGCAAAGAATGCCGACTGATCCAGGCCGTCGAGCTTGCGGTCCGTGGGCACGCCGGTGCCGGCCATGGCGGCCAGGGTCGGAAAGACATCGATCTGATGGACGATTTCGTTCGACACGCGACCCGCCGGCACTCTGCCGGGCCAACGAATGATGAATGGCACGCGCAGCGAACCCTCGTAGGGCGTATACATGCTGCCGCGCCAGGGACCGCTGAAGCCGAAGGAGTTTTCGACGAAATCGTTGCCGTTGTCAGACGTGAAGATGAAGATCGTGTCGCGTGCGAGTCCGAGCTCGTCGATCTCGTCCAGCAGCTCGCCGACGTAGGCATCGGACTGCGCCAGCACGTCGGCGAAGACGCCATTGCCGGTCCTGCCCGCGAAGTCCGGGTGGGGTTCGACCGGATCGTGCGTCTGCGTGTACGGAACATAAGCAAAGAATGGCTTGCCGACCCTGGCATTGCGGCGCATGAATTCGAGCGCTCGATCAGTGATCTCGCGGTCGATCAGACGCCGCTGTTTGCGGTCGTAAACCGCGAGACTCTGCGGCGCCGAACCACGTGTCGAGCTCATGACGTGCTCGGGCCTGGCCAGCGGGTGTGAATCCGGCTGGAAGAGGTCGCTGTCGGGCCAGTAAGCGACGTCCGAGGAATTCGGAATGCCGTACCACTCGTCGAAACCCTGGTCGGTTGGGAAGCGACCGGGTTCATCGCCGAGGTGCCACTTGCCGAAGATGCCCGTGGCGTAACCCGCTGCAGACAGCTGTTCCGCGATCGTGACTTCCCAGCCGGTTAGGCCGTACCAGATGCCACGCGGGGGCCCGCCCTTCCTGAGTCGCGTCCGTACTGCGTAGCGCCCGGTCAGCAGCGCAGCCCGCGAAGGCGTGCACTCCGACTCCACGTTGTAATTGGTGAGCCGCAGCCCATCCCTGGCGATGGCATCGATATTCGGGGTGGCCGCGCCGCGCAAGATGCCGCCGCCGTAGACGCCCGGCTCTCCATAGCCGTAGTTGTCCATGAGCACGAGCACGACATTGGGGCGTGACGAGCGCGTCTGTGCGGCTCCGGCGAGGGAGGGCAGAACGAGGGCCACAGCGAAGAACAGTGCAAGCGTGCGCACGGGTACATGCGTCCCGGCAGACTTCCTGTCACTTCATCGTCGGCATGACGAACTCGGCGCCCTTCGAGCCTTCCGGCCAGCGCGCCGTCACGGTCTTCAGCCGCGTGTAGAACCGCACGCCATCCGGCCCGTGCATGTGCAGCGGGCCGAACAGCGAGCGTTTCCAGCCGCCGAACGAGTGGAAAGCCATCGGCACCGGGATTGGCACGTTGATGCCGACCATGCCGGCCGCCACGCGGCGCGTGAACTCGCGCGCGGCGCCGCCGTCGCGCGTGAAGATCGAGGTGCCGTTGCCGAACTCGTGGCGCTCGATGAGGCCGAGCGCCTCGTCGAGCGACTTCGCGCGCATCACGACCAGCACGGGCCCGAAGATCTCCTCGCGATAGACGCGCATCTTCTCGGTCACGCCGTCGAACAGCACGGGGCCCATGAAGAAACCCTGTTCGTGGCCGGGCACGCTGAGCTTGCGGCCGTCGGCGACGAGTTTCGCGCCTTCCTGGATGCCGGTCTCGACGTAGCCGAGCACTCGCTCGCGGTGCTCGCGCGTGACGAGCGGGCCCATGTCGGCGCCTTCGGCGGTGCCAGGGAGCACCTTGATGGCGGCGAGCTCGGGCTTGAGTGCCGCGATCAGCTTGTCGCCCGCGTCGCCGACCGCGACGGCGACGGAGATCGCCATGCAGCGCTCGCCGGCGGAGCCGTAGGCCGCGCCGATCAGCGCATGCGCCGCCTCGGCCGGGTTCGCGTCCGGCATCACCACCATGTGGTTCTTGGCGCCGCCGAGCGCCTGTACGCGCTTGCCGGCCTCGGAGCCGGTGCGATAGACATGCTCGGCGATCGGCGTCGAGCCGACGAAGCTGATGGCGTCCACCCCAGGATCCGTCAGCAAGGTGTTGACGGATTCCTTGTCGCCGTTCACGACGTTCAGCACGCCCGCGGGCGCACCGGCCTCGGTCATGAGTTCCGCCAGCCGCAGCGGGCAGCCGGGGTCCTTCTCCGAAGGCTTGAGCACGAAGGTATTCCCGCAGGCGATCGCCACCGGGAACATCCACATCGGCACCATGGCCGGGAAGTTGAAGGGCGTGATGCCGGCGCAGACGCCGACCGGCTGGCGCAGCGACCAGCTGTCGATGCCCTTGCCGACGGCGTCGCTGTATTCGCCCTTCAGGAGCTGCGGGATGCCGCAGGCGAACTCGACGATCTCGAGGCCGCGCGTGACCTCGCCGCGCGCGTCGGCGAGCACCTTGCCGTGCTCGCGCGTGATGATGGCGGCGAGCTCGCCGGCGTGCTGCTCGATGAGCTCGCGGAACCGGAACATCACGCGTGCACGGCGCAGCGGCGGCGTCTCGGCCCATTCGGCGAGCGCGGTGCGCGAAGAGGCAATGGCGGCCCGCGTCTCGGCGGCGGTCGCGAGCGCGACTTCCGTCGTCGCGACGCCGAGCGCCGGGTTGAAGACCGGGGCGGTGCGGCCCGACGTGCCGGCGACGGGCTTGCCGCCGATGTAATGGCCGAGTTGGGTGAGCTTGGCGGTCATGGGTTGCCACTCCGGCGGTCGAATCGGTGCTCGAAGGCGGGAACCGGTTCGCCGCTGCCGTCATCCGGCGTCGTGAAGAAGCGGATTGTCGCCTGATCCGCGTCGAGTGTCACATGGGCGAAGCCCCAGGCCAGGCCGACGGTGTACAGGCTCGTGAGTTCGGGGTGCGCCGCGAGCTGGTGCCTTGCGAAATTCGTGTTCAGCGGCCGCTGCTTGCCCGCGGCGCCGGAGACGACCTGGGGCGCCAGCTACCAGAAGCAGGGTCCGGCGCAGGAATGGCAGAACGTGAGCGCCGAGGCGAAGGAAGTCACGGACGTCGAGTTCGACGGCAATCTCGAGCTGTTCATCGAGAAAACGATCGCCGATCGATTCGTCATCCGGCTCGCGGCCCAGAACCTGCTGGACGCCGAAAAGGTCGAGACGCAGCGCGTCTACGAATCCGTGGAGCAGCTGCAGACCGGCACGCCGGTCACGACCGTCGGCCAGGTCGAGGAATCGGATCCAGCGTACATCCTGACCTTCCGCGGCACGTTCTAGCCGCGCACGGCCGGGCCGCTTCCGGGTTCGCGGTGCCGCCGGCGCCGCGGATCCGGTAAGCTGCCCGCGGCATGCGCTTACCGTCCGAGATCAAGAAGGTCCGCCACCAGCGGTTCCGCAAGCGCGCCGCGGACCTCGAGGACCGCAAGCCCTTCGCGCGCTTCCCGTGGTGGCTGCGCCTGCTGTCGTCCCTGCCGCTGTCGGCCTGGTACGGTTTCGCGACGCTGCTCGCCTTCCTCATGGATCACGTGTTCCGCGCGCGCCGCGAGATCATCGACATGCAGCTCAAGGCCTGCTTTCCGCAGGAGGACGAGGCCTGGATCCGCAGGACGCGCAGCGCCTTCTACCGCAACTTCGCCGATGTCTCGGTCGAGATCGTGAAGGCCATCTCGATGACCCGGCAAGACATCGACCGCAGGATCCGCTTCGAGGACGACGGCCCCGCACGGACGGCCCTCGAGTCCGGCCAGTCGGTCATGATCGTGACCTCGCACAACTGCAACTGGGAGTGGACGCTGCTCAAGCTCTCGACCGGCTTGCAGCGGCCGATCCAGGCCGCCTACAAGCCGCTGAAGGGCCGCTGGGGGGACCGGCTCATGCTGACCATCCGTTCGCGGTTCGGCGCGGAGATGATCACGGCCAAGCGGCTCCTGATCCGTGTCATGCGTTACCGGCGGGGCCCGGCGCGCATGATCGCGATGGTGACCGACCAGGCGCCGACCTCCTCGGGCGTGCGTTATTTCGCCCAGTTCATGGGCCTCGATACGGCGTTTTTCGTGGGGCCCGAGGCGATCGCGCGCAGCGGCAAGCTGCCGGTCTTCTACCTGGCGATGCGCCGCGAATCCCGCGGCCGCTACTGCATCAGGTTCGTGCCGATCGCGCGCGCGGGTGAGGAACTCGCGCCGGGTCAGATGATCGAGCGCTACGCCGCCGAGGTCGAGCGCGTGACCCGCGAGAGCCCGCCCGACTGGCTGTGGAATTACCGGCGCTGGAAGGTGCAGCGCGACGCCGAGGGCCACCCGCACGTTGTGAAATCCGGCCTGATCCGCGCGCCGGATTGACATAAGTACCGTAAGGAATACAGACGCTTACCTTGCTTTCCTAGACATTTGTGAAACAATGCGGCGCAAGGTGCCGCAGGTGCAAGGCGAATCGTTTCCCGACTTCACGGCTTCGGAGGTCCTGTCCGCGAAGCTGTGGCAGCCGCGACCCGACCGGCCGCCGCTCGGCATCGATCTCGCCTGTACCAAGATCGCGGTCGACTTCCAGAACATCACCGCCGGCAACGCCGATGCGGTGATCCGCCAGAGCCTCGACATCCTGCGCGAGGCGACTGGCACCGATGCCGTGTTCCTGGCGCTGCTCGACGCACACGGCGCGCGCATCGATTCGATGGCGACAGCCAAGGGCCCGTTTGCGCAGTGCCGGCCCGAAGTGCTGAAGGGCGAGACGCTCGAGGCCCTGCCGTGGATCCGCTCGCGGCTCGAGCACGTGCGCATCCTCGAGATCCGCGACACCGTCAGCGCCCGGCCCGAGCAGGCGGGAGACGCGGAGCGCCTCGCCGGACTCGACATCCGCTCGCTGCTCTTGATCGCGTTCGCCGTGCAGGGCACGGTGCGCGGCTTCCTCGCCTTCGTGTCCGCGACGCCGCGCGACGGCTGGGACGTCAATCTGCACCTCCTGCTCAAGCTGGTCGGCACGAGCCTCGCCTGTGGTCTCGAGAAGGTCGCGCTCGCCGACCGGCTCGCGGACATGCAGGAGCGCGAGGACATGGCGCTGCCCTGCGCCAACGACGGGCTCTGGGACTACGACGCGCAGACCAACCACACCTGGTTCTCGCCGCGCTGGAAGGGGATGCTGGGTTTCGACGAGGGCGACGTGATCACGTCCCCGGACTGGCACCGCATGGTGCACCCCGAGGACCTGGCGCGCGTGTCCGCCGCGATGCGCGACCACATCGCCGGCAAGACGCCGATGTTCGAGAGCGTGCACCGCCTCAAGCACACGGACGGCGAGTGGCGCTGGGTCGTCGGCCGCGCCTGCGCGCGCGTCGATGACCAGGGCAGGCTCCGGCGCCTGATCGGCGTCGAGCTGGACGTCACCGAGCGCAAGCTGTACGAGGAGGCGCTGTTCCGCGAGAAGGAGAGCGCGCAGATCACGCTGCAGTCGATCGGCGACGGCGTGATCACCTGCGATGCGCACGGCCGGGTCGAGTACCTGAACCCGGTGGCCGAGGAGCTGACCGGCTGGCGGCTCGAGGACAGCCTTGGCCGCACCATCGACGAGATCTTCCGCTCGTTCCACGAGGAGACCTGCGAGCCGCTCGAGAACCCGCTCGCGGTCGCGGTGCGGCGCATCCGCTCGATCAAGTCCGTGCGGCCGATGCTCCTGATTTGCAAGGACGGCAACGAGCTGTACATCGAGAGCACGGCCTCGCCGATCCGCGACGGCACCGGCACCGTGACCGGCGGCGTGCTGGTGTTCCACGACGTGTCCGAGTCGCGCGAGCTGAACCGGCGCCTCTCGTACCACGTAAGCCACGACGTGCTGACCGGTCTCGTCAACCGGCGCGAGTTCGAGACGCGGCTCGAGCGGTCGCTGAAGAGCGCCAAGGCGCGCGAGACTTCCTACGCGCTCTGCTACATCGACATCGACCAGTTCAAGATCGTCAACGACACCTGCGGTCACTCGGCCGGGGACGCGCTGCTCGGCCAGGTCGGGGCGCTGCTGAAGTCCAAGGTGCGCTGGCGCGACACGCTCGCGCGGCTCGGCGGCGACGAGTTCGGCGTGCTGCTGGAGAGCTGCTCGCTGGAGGAGGCGCTGCGCACCGCGGAGTCGCTGCGCGAGGCGATCCGGAACTTCCGCTACACCTGGGAGGACCGCACGTTCCGGCTCGGCTGCTCGATCGGCGTGGTGCCGATCACGGCCGACAACGAGGACGTCGCCTCGGTGCTGTCCGCGGCGGACTCGGCCTGCGGCGCCGCCAAGGAGTCCGGCCGCAACCGCGTGCACTGCTTCGAGGAGAACGACATCGACCTGATGCGCCGCCGCCGCGAGATGCAGTGGGCGGCGCGCATCAACAATGCGCTCGAGGAGTCGCGCTTCGAGCTGTTCCGCATGACCATCCTGCCGCTGCAGCAGGAGGGCGCGGGCGAGCACTTCGAGCTCTTGCTGCGCATGCGCGACGAGAGCGGCAAGATCGTGTCACCCGACCAGTTCATCGCCGCCGCCGAGCGCTACGGCATCACGCCCTCGATCGACCGCTGGGTGATCGACAGCGCGTTCCGCTGGCTGGTGTCGGAGGCCGACGAGCGCAAGCGGCTGACGATGTGCTCGATCAACCTGTCGGGGCAGAGCCTCGGCGACGACAAGTTCCTGCCCTACGTGATCGAGCAGTTCCACCGGAGCGGCATCGACGGCAGCAAGATCTGCTTCGAGATCACCGAAACCGCGGCGATCGCCAATTTCTCGCAGGCCAGCCGCTTCATCCAGGCGCTCAAGGAGCTCGGCTGCAAGTTCGCGCTCGACGACTTCGGCACCGGCCTGTCGTCATTCGGCTACCTGAAGCACTTCCCGGTGGACTACCTCAAGATCGACGGCAGCTTCGTGAAGGGCGTGCTGCACGACCCGATCGACCGCGAGATGGTGCGCTCGATCAACGAGATCGGGCACCTGACCGGCAAGCAGACCATCGCCGAGTGGGCCGAGAACCCCGAGATCATCGAGGTGCTGCGCGGCCTCGGCGTGGACTATGCCCAAGGCTACGGCGTCAGCCAGCCGCAGAAGGTGCAGCGGGCGGCGATCGCGTAGGAATTCCCTCCTTCTCGCTCCGTGGTTTCCCGTCCTGCGTGCGCCGTCAGGCGACTGTGCCAGCGCAGATCGATGAGCGCTTCCCGTTGCGCCCGCTCCGCCAGGAAAAGCTCGATGTACTACTGCTGCAGGTTGTACATCGGGTGGAAGCGCTCGTCTTCGGAATGCGGCATGGCCAGCCGGAACATCGGCCGGCCACGGCTTTGGCGCGCGATGCAGATGGCGCGGCTGCCGTCGTTGACGGTGCCCTTGTCGTCGAACACCACGCTCGCGACGCCGTGCCGCGCAGCTCCGGCGGCGTGCGGAACGAATACTCGGGATACCGGAAATACAGCGACGAGTTGCGGTTCGCGGGACGCATGCGCGGCATGCTCTCAAAGCCAAGGGGAACCAGCCTCAAGGCTTGTGCGTTGCAGGTTTCTCGCCGACCAGGCCGTAGTGGTACGGCGGTAGCGACACGAAAGGAACCGCGAGCGCAAAGCCCGCCTCGCGGGTCCAGGCCTGGCATTGTTCCGGGCGCGGGCGGATGGAGAGGTCCGGACCGCGCGGCGTGCTGGCGTCGTAATTCCAGTGAATGACGCCAAGCTTGCCGCCGGGCTGCAGGACGCGATGCGCTTCGCGCAACAGGCCAAGGGGATTCTCCGCGTGCAGAATGTTGAACAGCATGGCGTAGCCCACGGAGTCATCCGGCAAGCCAGTACCCTCGGCCACGAAATCCCGCCGCAGTGGCCGGACATTCCCGAGTCCGGCTTGCTGCGCGCTGCGCCGGGTCATGTCAAGCATCCCGGATTCGAGGTCGAGCGCGTAGACGATGCCGCGCGTCCGCGCGGCGGCGGCGATCGTGAACGTGCCGTAACCGCAGCCGAATTCGACGACATCGGCGGCGGGATCGTCGAGTCGCAGTTGCGCCAGGATGCGCGGCGGATCAAAAAACGCCGCCCACATGGCCTCCTTGGGCATGCCACTGTCGCGAACTTTCATGTCCTCACCGCTGGTGCCGAGCGGGCTTTCTACTATTATGTTTCTTATAGTTGACAGAATTCATAATATGTCTATCATAAGAAACACAATGCTAGCCACTACTCCTGCCATCGCAGCTTCGGACCGGAAGCGCCTCGCGCTACTGGGGGAGCGTATCCGCACGGCCCGCAAACGCCAGCGTGTCACCACCGTCGCGGCGGCTGAGGCCGCAGGTGTCTCACGCGTGACCCTGCATCGCATCGAGCGCGGCGAGCCGACCGTGGCCGTTGGCGCCTGGCTTACCGTTGCGACCGCACTCGGCCTGAACTTCGACTTGCTCGACGCAAGGGCCATGGCCGTAACGACCAAGCTGCCCAAGAAGATCAGGCTTCGCGACTTTCCGCAACTGAAGCGCCTCGCCTGGCAGTTGCACGGCGTCGGTGATATCCCGCCGCTGGTGGCGTTCAATCTGTACGAACGCAACTGGCGTCACCTGGATCGCGCCGCACTGTCCGCCGGCGAAGCCGCCCTGATCGATGCGCTGGCGCGCGAACTCGGCGGAGGACGCCTGCTTGTTTGAGCGCCCTCACCACCGCGACATCGCGCTCGTGCTGCAATCGCTCGATGCGCCGGTCTTGTCGCGGCGCCACTGCTACTTCGGCGGCGGCACGGCGATGGCCTTGCTCTATGGCGAATATCGCGAATCCCGGGACATCGATTTCGTGGTTTCCGACCTGGCGGGCTATCGCGAGCTGCGCCAGATGGTCGGAAACGCCGGCGGACGACTGCCGTTCACGCGCGAGGGCCTCGGGGTCGAACTGGCGCGGCCGGTTCGCGCGGACCAGTACGGCATCCGTACGCAGGTCCGTTCGGGCGAATCGGCAATCAAGTTCGAAATCGTGCTCGAGGCGAGAATCGGCCTGACGCTGCCGGAAGACGACGACCGCATCTGCGGAATCCAGACCCTGTCTCGCGTCGACATGGCTGCGGAAAAGCTGTTCGCGAACGCGGACCGCTGGGCCGATGAGTCGGTGTACAGCCGCGACCTGATCGACCTGGCGATGATGCGCGCGGATCGGCGGCTTCTGGAGGCTGCCTGCGAAAAAGCCGAGGGTGCCTACGGCGCATCCGTGCGAGGGTCCCTGTATGACGCGGTAAGCAGGCTTGAAACGCAGCGCGGAAGGCTGGAAGCCTGCATGACCGCCTTGAGCGTCGACGGGGTCACCCGGGCGCAGCTGTGGCAGGCGATTCGAACCGTGGCGCGGCAACTGCTTGCATGACCCTCGTGACCGGCCTGCCGTAACCTCCAGGCGCCATCGGCGACTCCTGAAACTGCTCGGCCCCGCTTTTTCCGCAGTGCCCGCCGCGCTTGCCAGGCGGACGTTTCCGCGGAAACGTCCTCGCGCTGCTGGCAAGCCTGTCGACGTCAATACGGTATATTCAGCGACGATGCAGCCGCTGTCGCGGCGCAGGAGGAGCGAGATGACCGTCGGTGACCGCTGGCGCATCGCGCTGGCTCTGGCCTTGCAGGCCTTGCCGGGTGCCGCCGCTGCTGAGTGGCCGCAATCTACGCCGGCCGCGGAAGGCGTGGATGCCGCCGCGCTCGGGGATCTGGAGTCCTCGGCAGCCGAAGCCTATTTCGGCTCGCTGCTCACCGATGCCGGCATCGGGGTGCCTGCTGACTGGCGGGAACGCGTTCGCGTAGGGTCCGACCGGGAGCAGAGCGGGACCGCACGGGAAAATCTGCGCGGCCAGGAAAGCGAGGTTCCGGCGGTCCTGCCAGACACGCAGAAGCAGCTCGTTGATTTTGCGGTTCCGGGCCTGCGACGCATCCTCGGCTATGCCTGATGCGCTCGCCTGCTGGAAATGCGGCGCGCCGCTCGCCGACATGCCGCTGCCCGTCGGCCGCGGCGAGTACTGCCGGGCCTGCCGCGCCGAGATCCACGTGTGCCGGATGTGCCGGTTCTACGACACCACCAAGTCGCGGCAGTGCGCGGAGCCGGTCGCCGAGCCCGTGCAGGACAAGGAACGCGCCAATTTCTGCGGCTATTTCGAGCCCGTCGCCGGCCGGTTCAAGCCGGCGGATCCGGCGGCGGATTCGGCCCGCGCCGCGCTCGACGCGCTATTCGGCCCCAGGAAGTGACCCGGCGCCCGCATGGTCCTCGAACAGGCTGCGCAGCAGGGCCGCCGTGCCGACCAGGCAGATGAGCAGGATCGGCAGCGAGGAAACCAGGATGCCGGTCTTCACGACTTCGATGCCGCCCACGTAGATCAGCACCGTCGGCAGCAGGCCGACCCCCAGCGCCCAGAACACGCGCAGCCAGCGCGGCGGGTCCTCGCCCTCGGGAAGGTACAGCGTCTGGCTCGCGGCCAGCGCCTGGGCCGCGGCATCGTAGGTGGTCGCCGCGAAGGCGAGACTCATCAGCGCGAAGACGGCGATCACGAGGGCGGGCAGCGGCAGCTGCTCGAGCACGCGCAGGATCGCGATGTGGCCGCCCTGCTGCACGACCAGGTCCGAAACGGGCAGCAGGCCGTTCAGCTCGAGGTGCATCGCGTAGTTGCCCAGCACCATGTAGAACACCCAGCAGCCGAGCGAGCCGAACGCCAGCATGCCGAGGATCAGCTCGCGGATCGTGCGCCCGCGCGAGATGCGCGTGACGAACAGCCCGATGAACGGGGCGTAGGAAATCCACCAGGCCCAGTAGAAGATGGTCCAGTTCTCGACGAAGCCGGAGCGCGCGTAGGGATCGGTCCAGAAGTTCATGCGCACGAAGTTCTGCAGCATCAGGCCGACGCCGTTCAGGCTGGAACGCAGCAGGAACGTGGTCGGGCCGACCAGCAGCACGTAGACCAGCAGCCCGAAGCCGAGCAGCAGCGTGACGTCGCTCAGGTTCTTCATGCCGCGCCTGAGGCCGAGCCACACGCTGGTGGCGAAGATGGCGACCGAAAGCGCGATCACGACCAGGTCCATGCCGAAGCCGTACTCGACGCCGGCGAGCCGCGCGAGGCAGGCCGCGATCATCGGCGTGCAGAAGGCCAGCGAGGAACCGGCGCCGGCGATGATCGCGATCGCCAGCCAGAAGTCCACGAACCGTCCGGTCGCGCCGAACTCGTTGCCGCGCAGGAAGCGGTGCCAGGAATTGCTGAAGCGCAGCCATGGCAATCGCTGGCGGTAATACGGGTAGGCGATCGCGAGCGCCGGCAGGCAATAGAACGCCCAGGCCGTGAAGCCCCAGTGGAACATGCCGTAGGTCGACGCCCATTCGGCGGCTTCGGCGCTGCGCGGCATCGCCCCGAAGGGCGGCGCCGCGTAGTAGTACGTCCACTCGATCATGCACCAGTACATCAGACCCGCGCCGATGCCGCCGCAGAACAGCATCGCGATCCAGCTGGGGGTGGAGAACTCCGGCCCCTCGCCGTGCGCGGACAGCCTCACCTGCGAGAAGCGCCCGAGCGCGAGCCAGGCGAGCAGCGCGATGCAGGCGACGCTCGCAAGCAGGTAGAGAATCCCGAATCCGTCGCTGATCGCGGCATAGATCCGCTTCAGCGCGGCGCCGCCAACGTCCGGATCCAGCGCCAGCGGGACGCAGATCGCGAGCACCACGGCGACGCAGGTCCAGAAGTTCGGCCAGTCGATGCGCCTCGCGTTCAAGCGCGATCCAGCAGGCGCTGCCGGCTCGCCAGGTCCTCGGCGTTCAAGTAGCAGCCCTGCAGGTGGCGCTCGCCGGTGCGCACGTCGAAGGCCGCCCGGCCGTGCAGGACGCGGTTGTTGTCGTAGGCGATCAGGTCGCCGGCCTCGAGGCGCAGGTCGAGGTGATAGCGCGGGTCGCGCAGCATCCGCCACAGTGTGCCGAGCGCGGCGTACATCGGGTCGATCAGCGCCTCGATCCACGCGCGCATGCCCGCATTGCCGTTCATGTAGTCCGTCCACGCCACGGTCGGCAGCCGTGAGCGGATCGAGGTGTCCCAGGCCTCCGGGGCGGCGGCGCGCTCCGCCAGCGCCTCGGGCGAACAGCAACGTTCACGCAACCAGCCCGGCGCAAAGCGCGTAACGTGCCGCTCGCCCTGCTGCTCGAATCGCACCTCCAGGTCACCCTGATCATCGACGCTGGCCTCGCCGATCGCCGGCGGCGGGTGATCGATGAACAGGTACGTGCGCTCGAGCGCCTGGGGATGCCGGCAGCGCGGGCACGGGCAATTGTCGCGCAGCCACTCTGCCGGGAAACGGCTGACGCGTCCATCGTCCCAGTACAGCACGACGCGGCCGGAATCGTGCGTGACGCGCGTGATCGCGTGCGCGGTATGGTAGCGAGCGAGGTCGGCCATGGCCGGAGCCTCGTGTGCAGTTTCGAAGCGCATGCTATCGGGACCTCTCCGGGACGTCCTCACGAAGTGCCTTGACCAGGCACACGGCCATGAACACCAGGGCGACCGCGAACGGCAGGCCGGTGGAGATCGAGGCGGTCTGCAGGGCGGTGAGTCCGCCGCCCAGCACGAGCACGGCGGCGACGGCGCCCGCGAGGAGTGCCCAGAACACGCGTTGTGGGAGCCGGATGTCGGTGGTGCCGCCGCAGGTGATGATGCCCATCACGAGTGACCCGGAGTCGCAGGAAGTCACGAAGAAAATCATGACCAGGAAGATGGCCAGCAGCACGCTCAGCTCCTGCAACGGATAGCGCGACAGCAACTCGAACAGGGCGGTCGCGACATTGTCGTTCGCCGCGTACACGATGCCGGGGTCGACGAACAGGCTTTCATAGATGGCGGCACCGCCGAGCGTCGCCATCCATACGAAGGTGAGCAGGGAGGGCATCGCCAGCACGCCGAAGATGAACTCCCGGACCGTCCGACCCCTGGAGATCCGCGCAATGAACATGCCGACGAACGGCGACCACGCGATCCACCAGGACCAGTAGAAGACCGTCCAGGATCCCTGCCAATCGGATTCGAGCGAATAGGTTTCCGTCCAGCTTCCGAGCACGAGCAGGTTTTGGAGGTAGTGGCCTGTGCTCTCCACCAGGTTCTCCAGCAGGAAAAGTGTCGGGCCGGCCAGCAACACGAAAACCAGCAGCAGTAGCGCGGCGAGCAGGTTGACGTTGCTGAGCAGCTTGATGCCGCGTTCCAGGCCGGACCCCACGGAGGCGGCCGAAACGAGCGTGATCAGGGCGATCAGGCCCAGCTGCGCGCCGGTCGAGAAGGCGATTCCGAACGCGTAGTTGAGGCCGGCATTGATCTGCGCGACGCCGAGACCGAGCGAGGTGGCGAGTCCGAACAAGGCCGCGAGTACGGCCAGCACGTCGATGGCATGGCCGATCGGCCCATGGATGCGGTCTCCGAGCAACGGATGGAAGGCACTGCGGATCGTCATCGGCAGGCCACGGTTGTAGGCGAAGTAGGCGAGCGCGAGCCCCACCAGGGCGTAGATACCCCAGACGTGCAGCCCCCAGTGCAGGAACGTGAGGTCGAGCGCGCGTTGCGCGCCTTCCGGTGTCATCGGCGTCGCTCCGGGAGGATTCTGCAGGTGCAGGACCGGTTCCGCGACGCTCCAGAACATGAGGCCGATCCCCATGCCGGCGGCAAACAACATCGCGAACCAGCTCAATGAGGAGAATTCAGGGCGTGCGTCCGGTCCGCCGATCCGGATCCGCCCGAAGCGGCTCGCCGCGAGCACGACGCACAGCAGCAGGAAGCCCTGCACGCTCAGGATGAAGAACCAGCCGAAACGCCGCGCGATGCCGTCCTTCACGGCGCTGAACATCGCGTCCGCGGCGCCGAGGTTCGCCAGCGTCAGGATCAGGAACAGCACCGTCAGGCCGGCCGAAAATCCGAATACGACGGGATGAATGCCGAACTTGCTGCCGCCGGGCTTTGAATTCATTGGGTCTCCGTAGCCGATTCAGACGCGGTCGGCACGAGCGCCGCGTGCCTGTGCCGCGAACGCCGCCAGAATACGAGGCAGAGCACGGCACCGAGATAGCCACACAGCGCGATGCTCGTGAAATAGATCTGAAAGCTCACGGCGCGGGGATATTGGCGCGACAGGAATCCGTCGTAAAGCGGCAGCAGCACGTCGGGCAGGTAGCCGACGAAACTCACGAGGCCGATGGCCAGCCCGACGATGTGTCTCGGCACCGGGCAGTGGTCGAGCAGCGCCCAGTACAGGCCCTTGATCGCGTAAGTCAGATAGCCGATGACCAGCACGATGCCGACGATGGCCGGCATGTTGCCGCCAAGGTCCGCGAAGCAGATCGCGATGAGGCTGGTCGAGGCGAGCGCCAGCAGCCAGGCGAGCAGCAGTTCCTTGGAAAGCCAGTCGCCGAGGAATCCGATGGTGATGCCGCCGACCGGTCGCATCCAGAGCTTGGTCAGCACGACGGAGCCTGCGGCGAGAGCCGACAGCCCGAAGTTGACCTGCAGGAACGCCGAGATCGAGTAGGTCACCCAGAACAGCGCCTGGCCGATCATCATGACGACGGCCAGCAGCCAGAGTTCGGGGATGCGCACCAGCAGGCCGAGCTCGGCGAGCAGCCTGCCGCCGCGTGGCGTCGGGTGTCCCCGGCGTGACACGGACGGCGCGTGATCGGGGTCGTTCTCGACGAGCAGGAACACCAGCACGGCAATCACGAGCGCCGCGGCGGCATACATGTGGATCACCGGCGCGAGCCGCACGGCGGCATGGTCGCCGGGCGCGGACAGGCTGCGAAACAGCAGCACCGCGATCGACGCCAGCAGCGCCTCGACCAGTCCTCGGCCGCCGTCGAGCACGCCGAAGAAACGCCCCTGTTCGCGCGGCCCCGCGAGCAGGTTCACGGCCTTGATCAGCGAGGCCCAGAAGCAGAGCCCGCCGGCCAGGCCCCAGCCCAGGAAGATCAGCCGCAACTCGAACAGCGACGGGTAGGTCGAAAACCAGAAACCGAGCAACCCGACTGCCGCAAGCGCGCACGCCATCAGCAGCCGGGGCGGGTAGCGGTCGGCGAGCCAGCCGCTCGGGAGGTACGCGACCGCGAACACGAAGCCCAGCAGCGAGTACAGCTCGCCGAGGTCGCTCGCGGTGATCCGCAATGCCTCGAGCACGCTGATCTCGAAGTTCTGCCTCAGGTACATCAGCGGGTAGATCGCGCCGGCGGCGACCACGATGATGGCGAACTGCCCGTAGCGGCGCGCGCGGCTGGCGATCATTCAGGCCAGGCCCCAGAGTCCCTGCGCCTTCATGCGCGCGGCGATCTCCCGGCCGTCGACGGCCTGAACCGGGACTCCGGCCCGGAGTGCGACCCCGGCCGCGGTTCCGGTCGCCTGTCCCATGGCCATGCATTGCGGCATGCCGCGGATCGAGGCGAAAGCCACCGGATCTGCCGAAACGTTCCTTCCCGCGAACAACAGGTTTTCGACGGACGCCGGCACGAGACAGCGAAACGGCAGCGTGTAATAGCTGGCGTCGGCTACCGCGGCGTCGTGCGTCATGCCTCCCGCGCCGCGCATTACGTCGTCGATGGGGTTCGCGCAGGCGACGATGCCGTCGGAAAAATGCCTGGTGGCGGCAACGTCGGCGGCGGTGAGGCGGTAGAGTCCGCAGAGCTTGCGTGTCTCGCGGACGCCGACGGTGGGTCCGAGCTGGGTCATCCAGGCGTCCTCGAAGCCCGGCACCTCGTCACGCAGGAATGCCGCCAACGCGCGGCAGCGCCGCCTGCCTTCCTGGGTCGCGCGCGCGACCTCGTCGGGTTTCGTGCCGTCGATTCCGCGAATGACCACCGAATTGCAGAACACGGTGTCGGGGTGAAAGCCCTTCATCAGGTACAAGCGCGCCAGGTCCGGGTGCAGACGGCCGGCGGCGACGCCACGTTCGGCATGGCGCGTGAAGTAGGGATCGCCTTCCGCGAAGACCGCATCCCACCGGGCGTTGACCATCAGGAACGACAGCGTCACGCCCATCATCCGGCCCTGCGCGTCGCCGAGCTCGAACGGTACGCCGGCCTGCGCCGCAATGTCGCCGTCCCCCGAGCAGTCGACGACCAGTCGTGGCCGCACGACGCCGGCGCCATGCCGGTCGCCGAAGGTCACGGTCTCGATCCGCGTGCCAGCCATGTGCGGGGCCGTTGCGGTGGTGTTGAGATAGACCCGCACGCCCGCTTCTTCGAGCATCTCGAACATCACGACCTGCGCCAGATCCGGGTCGTAGACGATTTCGGGGCCGAAGTTCGCGAGGGTGCACGGCCGTGTTGCGGCCGCCGGCGGATTCATGCCGGCGAGCCGGTCACGGAGTTCCGCGATGAGGCCGCCGATGATCTGGCCGCAGGGATACGCGCCTCCCCATGGCATGCCCGGACAGAACGACATGACCCCGCCAATCTTCGGGCCCGTTTCCATGAGCACGACGTCGAGGCCCTGGCGGCCGGCCGCGACGGCCGCGCCGAATCCCGCGGTGCCGCCACCGACGACCAAGACATCGCACGCGAGCTCCTGACGTGCCGCATCGCTCGCGTCCTGCCATCGCAGCGGGGGTTGGGCACGGAAGATCACGGAGGTCGCGCGCGGCCCAATCGCCAGCGCCCAGCTGCTGTTCGGCGCACAGCCGAGCGACGCATGACGTGCGAAGCCGGGTCAACGGTGCGCCTGTCCTGAACTCGTTCCGGAACAGGCTCCCAGAGTTTCCGCTCGATCTCCATCTGGCTCAAGCCTGGCCGGCAATACCGGCATGCGCCGGTCAATTCGCCCTATACACCCAGTCGCCGGCAACCATCGTGCCGAGCACTTTCGTGTCCCGCATCTGCTCTGCGGGAACCGTCAGCACATCGCGGTCGACCAGCACGAAGTCCGCGGCCTTGCCGGGTTCGATCGAGCCAATGACGTCTTCCTGGTTCATCACGCGGGCGGCATTGATCGTGTACGCATAGAGCATCAATTCCCGCGGCACGACCTGGCCCGCAATGAGGACCTCGCCGGTCTCGCCCTTGCGCGTCTCGGCCTGGTAGATGGCCTTGAACACGTCGGGAGTCGACACCGGCCAGTCGCTGGCACCCGCAATCACCGCCCCGGATTCGAGCATCGAGCGCGCGGGGTACTGCCACGGGAAGATGTCTTCCGCGACGTAAGGCTTCACCAGGTCGACCGAGTCGATTCCGTACGCCGCCCACAAGAGCTGGTACGAGGCCAGGACGCCGAGCGGCTTGAATCGCCCGATGTCATCCGGCCGGATGAACTGCAGGTGCGTGATGCTTCCCGGCAGGCCGCTGTCGCCATTGGCCTCGCGCATGGCCTCATAGCCGTTCAGCGCTTCATGCACGGCGAGGTCGCCGATGGCATGCGTATGCACGAACAGGCCGAGCTTGTCGGCCTCGATGCACAGTTTCGCGAACTTCTCCGGCTTGAAGAGCAGGTCGCCAGTCTTGCCGGTGTTGGCGTACGGCCGGGTCATCGCGGCGCTTTGCGACGGATACTCGACCACGCCGTCGGCAAACACCTTGACGCCCGGTATCGAAAGATTGGCGATGCCGCCGAACTTTTCGCGCAGTGCGAGTGCGTCCTTGAAGGACTGCGGGTCATCGGGCCTTACCACCGGCAGCGCCGCGACGCGGGCCGACAGGCCGCCCGCAGCCGCGAGATCACGATAGGCGGCAAGCGTGGACTCATCGACCCAGGGGTCGAGCCACGAGGTGATGCCGAGGCTGTGCAGGTACTCGACGGCCGCCCGCGCGCCCGCGGCACTCTTGCGTGCATCGACCGGAGGAATCTGCTTTTCGACGATCTCCAGGCCCTCGTCGACGGCAAACCCGTTCGGCGTCAGGTCATCGCCGATCCCGTAATACTTGCGCTTCTCCTCCGGCAATCCGGCAATGAAGGACTTGTCGAGACCTGCGCGCTTTCGCAGTGCCGCGTTCGACCAGCCCGTATGCCCGTCCATGCCGCGCAGGAACAGCGGCTGACCCGCATAGGTTCCGCCGTTGAAACGCTCATTCAAGGCTGCGTTCTGCGACCAGATGCCCAAGGGCACGCCCGTGACGACGAGCACATCGCCGTTCATCCCGCGGCCGCTGCGCTTGGCCTCGGCCACGAATGCCTCAAGCGCAGCGATGTCGGCGATGTCATTCCTGGCATCGGCTGACAACAGGCCGATGCCGCCGAACACGGCGTGCACATGGCTGTCGATCAGGCCCGGCAGGAGTGTCTGCCCGCCGAGATCGGTCACGACCGCGTCGGCACCGACGCTCGCCGTCGCCTCGGTTCGGGTTCCGACCGCGACGATTCTGCCGTCACGTACCGATACCGCCTCGGCGTAGGCCTGCCGGGGATTGGCCGTGAACACGTGCCCGTTGACCAGGATCTGTTCCCCGGCGAAAGCGGCGATCGGCGTCATGAACGCCAGGCACGCCAGGCAGCCCATGGCCCGGATTGCTTTCATGTCATGTCGTGCGGCGTTTACAGTCGCCAGGTGGCGGTCAGGCCCACCATGCGCGGTCGTAGCGCCACGTCGTACCAGTCCTGGGGGTCGTAGTACGAACTGGCCGAGAGGTCCTGGCGCGGCGCCTCGTTGGTGAGATTCTGCGCGAAGAGCGAGACATCCCAGTCGCCGAACCGCATGCCGAGCCGCAGGTTGACCAGGCCGTATGACTCCGTGGGCTTGAGGCGCGGATCGTAGAACGGGTCGGTGGGCACCTGGTCGCCCACGCGCCGCCACTCCGCCGACCAGGTGTAGTCGAGGCGGGCGTAACCCTGGTGGGCGCCGATCGGCAGGTTGAATTCGCCGGTCAGCGAGAACGTCTCCGGGGCGCCCGCATTCGGCACTGCGGAGCCACCGGCGAAGATCACCGCGCCGCCGGGCGAGGTGGCGTCCTCGTCGAAACTCGGATCGTTGTAGCCATACGCACCGCTCAGCGTGAATCGCTCGGTGACCAGGTAACTGAAGGCGAGGTCGAATCCGTCGGAGGTGGCATTGCCCAGGTTGTCGACGAAATTGTAAGCGCAGTTCGGCAGGCTCACGTTCGCCTGGATGTCGCTCCATTCGATACGGTAAACGCTGCCTTCGAGGTACAGCCGGCCGTCGAGCAGGCGGTTCTTCGCGCCGAGCTCGTAGCTCCACACCGAGTCCGAGTCGTAGGTTTCGGGCTGGAACGGGTTGCCGCTGTCGTCGACGTAGCCGTTCTGGATCAGGTCGAAGTCGCAGATCGCCGGCACGCGCAGCGAAGCGCCCGCCGGCCGGAACCCCTTGGCGGCGCTCGCGTAGATCATGTGCGCGTCGCTTGGCTGCCAGGAAATGCCGAACTTTGGCGTGTAGGCGGTCTCGCTTCCGCTCGTGGACGAAGTCGGGTACGAGGGCGCCATCGCACCGCTGCCAAAGGTGCAGTCGCCCGGATCCGCGCACGGAAAGCCGAAGGGCGCGTTGGCGTTGTTCTCCGGCCCCAGGTAAGCGGCATTGAATTCCAGCCTGTTCTCGCTCGCCCGGATGCCCGCTGTCAGGGTGATCGTGTCGGTGACTTCGTAGTCGAACTGCGCGAAGCCCGCGATCTGCTGTTCCTGCGTCGCCCATTCGCCGTAGAACATGACCGCGTTCTCGAGCGGGTTGTCGCCGAAGAAGTTCTGCAGCGCGGTCGTGCCGGGCCCGAACGGCTCGCCGTCGTTCGTGGTCCAGTAACCCCAGTCGAAGGCCGTGGGGAAGAAGCCCATCCAGGTCGCGTTGATCATCCAGTTGTGGTTGATCGGCTGGCTCGCTTCCTGCTCGAGGTCCGAGTAGAACAGGCCCGCGACCCAGCTCAGCTTGCCGTCGCCGGTGGACTGCAGGCGCACCTCCTGCACCCAGTTCCGCTGCGCATTGTTGTACTGCGACATGCCCTTCAAGCCCTCGGGCAGGTAGGTTCCGGTCGAGGTCACGCCATCGGCCTCGAGGAAGAATTCCGGCGCATAGAACTGGGCATACCCCTTCGTGTAGTCGGCCCACTGGAACTGATCACGGTCGAAGTACGAGGTGTTGGACACCAGCTCCGCCCAGCCAAGGTCCCAGTCGATCTTGAGCGTCGTGAGGGTGAACTCGTCCTCGCCGCGCGCGTTCTCGGGCGCGGTCATCTCGTTCAGCACCGTGGTGTGCGGCGTGTTCGGGAAGGTGTAGAGCGTGCCCGCGGCAAACTGCACGTAGTGCTGGCGCGCGTAATCGGCATTCCCCTGGTTCGATAGCGCGAGGTCGTAGCTAGGGGAGCCGCCGTTGTTCCTGACGTTCTGGTAGAAGACCGACGGCGTGATGGTCAGGTTCTCGGTGACCGCGAATTTGAGCGCCAGGCGCGCGGACTTCGTCTCGGACCAGTTGATGTCCTCTTCGTAGGTCGTGGTCCTGGTGAAGTTCACCGAATCCCCGTAGCTCTCGCCGGTGGGATCGACGATCTCGTAGCTGCCGCCCACCGCGTCGACGTACCCGCCATCGCGGCGGTAGTAGGCGCTGCCACGCAGTGCGACGCGATCCGAGAGCGGGCCGCCGTAAGCCAGGCCCAGTTCGTAGGACTCTTCGCCGTTCTCGGTGCTGCCCATCTCGGCACGTGCGGTGCTGCTGGCCTCGTCCCGCCCCGGCTCGGTGGTGATGAAGCGTACCGTGCCGCCCTCGGAGCCGGCGCCGAACAGCGTGCCCTGCGGGCCGCGCAGTACCTCGATGCGCTCGATGTCGAACAGGCCGGGAAAGGCATTGCCGGCGCCGAATCCCATGTTGCGGACTTGGATGGGCGTGTCGTCGATGTACAGGCCGGTGGTGCCCGAGCCGGCATTGGAGGAGATGCCGCGGATCGCGATCTGGCTGGCGCCGGTGAAGGACTGGCGGGTCAGGTTGAGGCCCGGCGTCAGGCGGATGATATCGTCGAACTGGCGCGCGCCGCGCTGCTGCAGCTCCTCGTCGCCGATCGCGCTGACGCTGATCGGCACGTCGGAGAGCGCCTGGCTGCGTCTCGTGGCCGTGACGATGATTTCCTCGAGCTGCGGGTCGGCCGGCGACTGCGCGCCGGCCTGCGGGGCCAGCGCAACGCCGACCGCCATCGCCACGAGCAACGAACCCGGATGATTTTTCTGCATGACGGTGCCCCCTTACCCCTAGAAGACCAGAGTCCCGGAACCGGTGTCAATCCGCTGCGTCAGCCACGGGGCTCGCGCAGCGCCAGTGTGGCTGCGCACAGCTTCGCGGCGACCAGCGCCACGGCATTGGCCGCCGCCAGCAGGGCCTCGCTGCGCGCGGCCTCGAGTCCCGCGACGATTTCGTGGTCCGCGCCCCGGTCGCGCAGCGCGCGGCAGGCGGTGTCGAATGCGGGCAGCGGCGGCGGCGCACGGTGGCCGAAGCGGCTCGACCAGCCGCCCTCGCCGGACCAGAAGTTGCGTTCGAAAGCGTAGGCGCGCGCGGACAGGCGCGCGCATACCCGCCCTTCATAGAGGACGGCGAGCGCTTCCAGCGCGCCGGTGGGGCCGTCCGCCCGCAGTCGCTCGAGTGCCTTGTCGAGCGCGGCCACGCGGTTGGCGTACTCGCCGGTGCGAGTTACCTGCGTGAAGTCTCCGTCCACCGCGTACAGCCATGGAACCAGCTCATGGCGCACAACCATCAGCAGGCGGTCGGCGTCCTCGCCACGCAGGCCGGCCACGTGGTCCGACTCCACCGCGGCCGCCGCATCGCGAAAATCGGCCAGGGCCGCGTTCAGCTCGTCGAACCGCACGCCTGCCAGGCGTGCGGCGTCGGCTGCGAAGCGCTCGCCGACATGGTCGGCCAGCGCGGTCAGCGCCGCGGTCTGGCGCGGCGCCGTGGCCGCGCGCGCCAGCGCGAGCGCCAGCAGGCTGAGGTCGCGCCCGAGGTTCGTGAAGCGCTCGGGAAGTACCACGTCTTCCTGCGTGTGATAAATCGCGAAGTAGCCCTCGTCCATCGAGAACAGGTGGTTGGTCGCCGCGCCGCCCAGTACGCCGTAGTTCCAGGCGTCGATGGCGCTGACGGTGTGCGGCTGCTGTGCAACCGCCTGCGCCAGGCCCAGGTCCTCGAGCACCCCGCGCTGCGCGGCCTGAACGTCCGGCGTACTGAAGAGGCGCACTTCCTTCGCGCGCCAGCCAAAACCGTCCACGTTGTAAACCAGCGCCGCATGTCGGAACACTTCTGGGTGCGCCAGCAGGAAGGCGTGCGAGCCTGCCAGCCAGTCACGCTCCGGATCCACGAGCCCTGCTTCCTCCGCGCCGACTGCGAGGAACATCAGCGAGCGGCGCGGCCGCAGGCCGGCCTGCGTGACGGCACGGGCAACCTCCAGCAACGCCGCCGTGCCGCTCACGTTGTCGAGCCCGCCCCGGAACCAGCGGTCGTAATGGGCTGAAGTCATGACCCACTGGTCGGGGTTCTCGCTTCCCTGCAGCACGCCGACGACGTTTCGCGATTGACCGTCGCGGACGTCCACCGCGCTCTCCAGCGTGATCTCCACCGCGGACTTCGCGAGTTTCTCGCGCAGGGCACGTCCCGAGGCGATGCTGATCGCGACCGCCGGCAGCTGCTCGTGCGCCCACAGGCTGTCCTGGCGCAGCGCATCCACGCGATCGCCGGAGGAGGGGTGGTCGTAAAAGACGATGGCCGCGGCGCCATGCTGTGCTGCCTCGGTCACCTGCAACGGCGGCCAGTCGCGCTGCTCGCGGCGCACCAGCACCGCTTTGCCTCGCACGTCGCCGGCCCGCGCGTAGTCCGCCGCGTAGCCGTCGCCGACATGGACCAGCGTGGCGCGTAGCCGCGTGCCGCCGGCCTCGTTGCCGCGCGCAAATGGCACGCCGTCGCGCCGCCCGCTGACCGCGCCGGCCGCGTGCAGCGCAATCGCCGCGAGCGGCTCGCCGTCGATGTGCAGCCGCGGCACCGTGTAGCGATAGGCACGCACCGGGAAGGTTTCGATGCGTGTTGCGAGGCCGAGCTCGCGGAAGCGCCGCGCGATGGTCTCGGCGAGCGCGGTCTCTTCCGGGCTGCCGGCCACCACCGAGCCTTCGCCCACGCCCTGCGCGATGCCGGCGGCACTGGCCGCGATGAGCTGCATGTCGGCCAGCGCGCGCCCAGCGTCGAGCGCATCGAGCACGCGCTGCTCGTCGGGTGTGATGGCGGGCGCCGCGGCCGAGGCCCGGCCGAGGATCGTGAGTGCTGTGGCGAGCAGGAGGGCGAGCAAATACCTACAACGGCAGGCCGTGCATCTGTCCGCCCATGCACATGAGCATTGGCACGGACAGGATGAAATTGGTGCGCGATGCGTAGAGCGCAGTCTTGCGCGCGGCGGCCTTTTGCTCGTCCGTGGCCGGCTTCAGCCCGAGGATCTTCTGCTGGTTCGGCCAGATGAAGACCCAGACGTTGAACAGCATGATGGTGCCGAGCCACACTCCGACGCCGATCGTGCGGAATCCCGGCTGCAACGTGAACGCGCGCACGAATGCGCCGCTGTCGCCGAAGCCGCTTCCGAGATACCAGGCGCCGGTGATCCAGGTGACGACGGCTGCCCACCGGAACCAGAACAGCGCCTTGGGCGCGATGTACTTGCTGATGCCCGCCCCGCCGGGTCCGCCCTTGTCGGCCGCAGCGTCCGCGAGCCCCGGCACCTGCACGACGTTGAAGTAGTAGAGGAGTCCGATCCACATGACACCCGAAACGATGTGCAGCCAGCGACCGAGCTGCGCGTGGCTGAAAGCGATCTCGGTGCCCGCACCGATCGTGAGCCAGATGCTGACGATGGCCGCCAGCACGAACGCCGTGATGAAGGAACCCTTGACGCTCAAGAGCGGATTCATGGCGCGCCTCCCCTAGGTTCGTTGAAGAATAGGGCAACGCACCCCATAATTCAAACAGTTAGGCCACCAACCCGATGGACGAACGCGGCCCCGGTTCTCCCTGTCTCAACCTCTGCGTGCTGGACGGTCAGGGCGTGTGCCGCGGCTGCCACCGGACACTGGACGACATCTCGGGGTGGCTCAGGATGACGCCGGCGGAACAATGGGCGGCGGTCGCCCGCGCGGACGCGCGGCGGCTCGCAGCCGAAAAGGAGCGTGGACGACGATGATCGACGAAGCAACCACCCGCAAGATCCGTGAGCACCTCGATGCCGCACCGGTCGTGCTGTTCATGAAGGGCACGCCGGATTTCCCGCAGTGCGGCTTCTCCGCGCAGACCGCGGGTGCGCTACGCGCGCTTAAGGCGAACTACCGGCACGTCAACATCTTCGAGGAGCCGGAGTTGCGCGAGGCGCTCAAGGCCTACTCGAACTGGCCGACCTACCCGCAGCTCTACGTCAATGGCGAGCTGGTCGGCGGCTGTGACATCGTCACCGAGATGTACCGCTCCGGCGAGCTCAAGTCGCTGCTGCAGGAAGCCGGCGCGATCACGTAGGACGGTGCCGGGTCGCACTTATCGTACTTATTGCCTCGCAATAAGTACGATAAGTGCGACCCGGCACCGTCCTACTCTTCCTACTCCGGTGCTGGTTCGAGCAGCGGGTTGGGGGGCTCGGCTTCCGGAGCCGGCGTCGCCGCGAGGCGTTCGGCGGCGGCATCAAACAGCGGCCGGAACTGGTTGCAGACCACGCAGAAAAGGTCGGCCGTCCGCTCAGCGTCGTAGGACGCGGAGTGCGCCTCTCCCGAATTCCACTCGAGCCCCGCGGCCTGAATCGCCCGCGACAGCACGGTCTGCCCGAAGGCGACGCCCGCAAGCGTCGCCGTATCGAAGCTGGAGAACGGGTGGAACGGGTTGCGCCGGATCCCGGCGCGCGTGACCGCAGCATTGAGGAACCCGAGGTCGAAGGACGCGTTGTGACCGACTAGGATCGCGCGCGTGCACTGCTGCTCGCGCACCGCGCGGCGCACCTCGCCGAAGATTGCGCCGAGCGCGTCGCCCTCGGTCGACGCGATCCGCAGCGGGTGGTACGGGTCGATGCCGTTGACGGCGAGCGAGGCCGGATCGAGCCGCCCGCCCTCGAAGGGCTTCACGTGCTGGCGATGGGTCGCGCCGCGCAGCAGCCGCCCCTCGGCGTCGATCTCGATCAGCACGGCGGCGATCTCGAGCAACGCGTCCGTCGCGGCGTTGAAGCCGCCGGTTTCCACGTCCACCACGACCGGCAGGAAGCCGCGGAAGCGGTCCCGCATCAGCGGCGCGGTAGGGCTCACGGCGCGCCGCCCGCGTCGCGCAGCTGCCAGGCGAGTGTCTCGCCGGCGCACATCGGCACGATCTCGCCCGCGCCGAAAGGCAGGCTCTCCGGGACCGTCCAGGCGCGGCGTTCGAGCGTTACGCGTCCCTGGTTGCGGGGCAGCCGGTAGAAGTCCGCGCCGTTGAAACTGGAAAAGGACTCCAGACGATCGAGTCGGCCAGCCTCCTCAAACGCACGCGCGTACAGCTCGAGCGCGGCCGGGGCGGAGAACACGCCCGCGCAGCCGCAGGCCGTCTCCTTGGCGTAACGCTCGTGCGGCGCGCTGTCGGTGCCGAGGAAGAAGCGCGGGTCGCCGGCGATCGCGGCCGCAACCAGCGCCTCGCGGTCGCGCTCGCGCTTCAGGATCGGCAGGCAGTACAGGTGTGGACGCAAGCCGCCGCGAAACATCGCGCCGCGGTTGTATAGCAGGTGCTGCGGCGTGATCGTCGCCGCGACCTTCCCGGCGCCCGCGCGCACGAACTCGACGCCGGCGCGGGTGGTCACGTGCTCGAGCACGACGCGCAGCCCGGGGTGACGCGCGACCAGCGGGGCGAGTTCGCGCTCGATGAAGACGCTCTCGCGGTCGTAGGGGTCGACGTCGTCGCCGGTTGCCTCGCCGTGCACCTGCAGCACGACGTCGCGTTCCTCCATGCGCTCGAACGCCGCCGCGCAGCGCGCCAGCGAGGTGACTCCGGCGTCCGAATGCGTGGTCGCGCCGGCCGGGTAGAGCTTCACGCCGGCGACGAAGCCGCTCGCCGCGGCGCGGTCGATCTCCGCGGGCGAGGTCGTGTCGGTCAGGTAGAGCGTCATCAGCGGCTCGAACGACATGCCCGCCGGCAGCGCCGCCCGGATGCGGTCGCGATAACGCGCCGCCTGCTTGACGGTCGTCACGGGCGGCCGGAGGTTCGGCATGACGATCGCGCGCGCGAAGGCGCGCGCCGTGTAGCCGAGGACCGACGCCAGCTCGGCGCCATCCCGCAGGTGCAGGTGCCAGTCGTCCGGCCGCGTGATCGTCAGTGTGGAAACCGGGCTCGACAAGGGGATTTCATTCTTGACCCGTGGGCGCCGCAGACCGGATCATATCGGGCCTGCCGCCGGCGTGGGAATGAATCCGAGGCACCTCGATGGCTGACGGCCCAGACTCCCGCGACATCGATCCGCTGGAAACCGGCGACTGGATCGACTCCATCGACGCGGTGCTGAAGGTCCACGGCCCGGGCCGCGCGCATTTCCTGCTCGACCGGCTGATCGACCACGCGCGCCGCTCCGGCGCCTGGCTGCCATTCAAGGCCAATACCGCGTACCAGAACACCATCCACGTCTCGCGCGAGAAGCCCTACCCGGGCGATCGCACGATCGAGCGGCGCATCGAGGCGCTGATCCGCTGGAACGCGGTCGCGATGGTGGTGCACGCGAACCGCGTCAGCACCGAGTACGGCGGGCACATCGCGACCTATGCGTCCTCGGCGACGCTCTACGAGGTCGGCTTCAACCACTTCTGGCGCGCGCCGTCCGAGCACCACCGTGGCGACCTGGTCTTCATCCAGGGCCACGCGAGCCCGGGCATCTACGGGCGCGCCTACCTCGAGGGACGCCTCACCGAGGACCAGCTGCGCCATTTCCGCCAGGAGGTCGGCGGCAAGGGCCTGTCCTCGTACCCGCACCCGTGGCTGATGCCGGAATTCTGGCAGTTCCCCACGGTGTCGATGGGCCTCGGGCCGCTGCAGGCGATCATGCAGGCGCGATTCGTGCGCTACCTCGAGCACCGCGGCCTGGTCGAGCCCTCCGACCAGAAGGTCTGGTGTTTCCTCGGCGACGGCGAGATGGACGAGCCGGAGTCGATGGGCGCGCTCACGATGCCGGTGCGCGAGAAGCTCGACAACCTGGTGTTCGTCATCAACTGCAACCTGCAGCGCCTCGACGGGCCGGTGCGCGGCAACGGCAAGATCATCCAGGAGCTCGAGGCCGCCTTCCTGGGCGCCGGCTGGAACGTCATCAAGGTGATCTGGGGCTACCGCTGGGAACCGCTGCTCGCGCGCGACACGACCGGGAAGCTGCGCCAGCGTATGGAGGAGGCGGTCGACGGCGAGTACCAGAACTTCAAGGCCAAGGGCGGCGCGTACACGCGCGAGCACTTCTTCGGCAAGTACCCGGAGTGCCTCGAGCTGGTCGCCAACATGTCGGACGAGGAGATCGCGCTCCTGAACCGCGGCGGCCACGACTCGCTCAAGGTCTGGAACGCCTACGCCTCGGCGGTCGCGCACAAGGGCCGGCCGACGGTAATCCTCGCCAAGACCGTCAAGGGCTACGGCATGGGCATGGCGGGCGAGGCGCTGAATGTCGCGCACCAGGCCAAGAAGATGGACGACGAGGCGCTCAGGGCGTTCCGCGACCGCTTCAACATCCCGCTGTCGGACGAGGAGATCGCGCGGCTGCCGTTCTTCAGGCCGGCCGAAAACAGCGCCGAAATGCAGTACCTGAAAGCGCGCCGGAAGTCGCTCGGCGGCTCGCTGCCGGTGCGCCGGACCGCGGCTCCGGCGCTCGCGGTCCCGCCGCTCGAGGCGTTCGCAAGCCTGCTCGACGGCAGCGAAGGGCGCGAGATCTCGACCACCATGGCCTTCGTGCGGATCCTGACGCAGCTGCTGAAGGACAAGAACATCGGCCCGCACGTCGTGCCGATCGTGCCGGACGAGGCGCGCACCTTCGGCATGGAGGGCCTGTTCCGCCAGGTCGGTATCTACTCCTCGGTCGGCCAGCTCTACACGCCGCAGGACGCCGACCAGCTCATGTACTACCGCGAGGACAAGAAGGGCCAGATCCTCGAGGAGGGCATCAACGAGGCGGGCGCATTCTGCTCCTGGATGGCGGCCGGCACGGCCTACGCGAACCACGGGATCAGCATGATCCCGATGTACATCTTCTATTCGATGTTCGGTTTCCAGCGGATCGGCGATTTCGCCTGGGCGGCAGGCGACGTGCAGGCGCGCGGCTTCCTGCTCGGCGCGACCGCGGGCCGCACGACGCTCGCGGGCGAGGGGCTGCAGCACCAGGACGGGCACAGCCACCTGCTCGCGTCCACGATCCCGAACTGCGTCGCCTACGATCCGTGCTACTCATACGAGCTCGCGGTGATCATGCAGGACGGCCTCCGGCGCATGTACGCCGAGCAGGAGGGCGTCTTCTATTACATCACCTGCATGAACGAGAACTACGCGCATCCGCCGATGCCGCAAGGCGTCGAGCAGGGGATCCTGCGCGGCATGTACCTGCTGCACATCGGCGGCCGCGGCGCGGTGCGCGCGACGCTGCTCGGCTCCGGCACCATCCTGCGCGAGGCGCTCGCGGCGGCCGAGCTGCTCGAGTCCGAGTTCGGCATCCCCGCGGACGTGTTCAGCGTCACCAGCTTCTCGGAGCTCCGGCGCGATGCGCTTGCCGCCGAGCGCGAGGCCATGCTGAAGCCGGGCGAGAAGCCGCGCCAGCCCTGGGTGCGCGAATGCCTGGCGGGCCGGCGGGGCCCGTTCGTCGCCGCGACCGACTACATGAAGACCGTCGCGGACCAGATCCGGCAGTGGGTACCCGGCCGCTACGTCGCGCTTGGCACCGACGGCTTCGGGCGCAGCGACGCGCGCGAGGCGCTGCGCGCGCACTTCGAGGTGGACCGGCGCTGGATCGTGGTGGCGGCGCTCAAGGCGCTCGCGGACGACGGGCGGATCGACCGCTCGAGCGTCACGCTCGCGCTCAGGAAGTTCGGCATCGACCCGCGTAAGCCGGCGCCGCTGGAGAGTTGAGCGCGCGTGGCCGGGAAAACCACCACCGTCGTCGTGCCCGACCTCGGCGATTTCGCCGACGTCGAGGTGATCGAAGTCATGGTGAAGACCGGCGACGACGTCGCCGTCGAGACGCCGCTCATCACGCTCGAGACCGACAAGGCGACGATGGACGTGCCGTCCACCGTTGCCGGCCGCGTCGCGGAAGTCGTCGTGAAGAAGGGCGAGCGCGTCTCGAAGGGTTCGCCGATCGCGATCGTCGAGACCGCCGCGACGGCCGCGGCTGCCCCGAAACCCGCCGCCGCGGCACCCGCAGCGGCGCCGCCTGCGCCGAGCCCGGAGGCGACCGTGCGGATGACCGCCCCGGCGGCGGCTCCGGCCGCGGCCCCGGCCGCGGCGCCGCCCGCCGACAACCGCGCGGCGCACGCGAGCCCGGGCGTGCGGCGCTTCGCGCGCGAGCTCGGCGTCGACCTCGCGCGCGTCGCGGGCACGGGATTCAAGGGCCGCATCAGCGAGGACGACGTCAGGGCCTGGGTCAAGAAGGCGCTTGCATCGCCCTCGCAGGCGATGACCCCGGGCGGCGCGCTGCCGAGGGTGCACGAGGTGGACTTCGCGGCCTTCGGGCCGGTCGAGGTCAAGCCCCTCGGCCGCATCCAGAAGATCTCGGGCGCGCGCCTGCAGGCGGCCTGGGTCAATATCCCGCACGTCACGCAGCACGACGAGGCGGACATCACTGAGCTCGAGAAGCTGCGCGCCTCGCTGAAGGACCGCGCCGCGAGCCGCGGCATCAAGCTGACGCCGCTCGCTTTCATCGCGCGCGCCTGCGCCAGGGTCATCGCCCGGTTCCCGAATTTCAATGCTTCGCTGGACGCGGGCGGTCAGAACCTGGTGTTCAAGAAGTACTTCCACCTCGGCTTTGCCGCGGACACGCCGAACGGGCTGGTCGTGCCCGTGATCCGCGATGCCGGCCGCAAGGACATCTATGAGCTCGCCCGCGACCTCGGCGAGCTGGCCGGCAAGGCGCGCGCCGGCAAGTTGACCGCAGGCGAGATGCAGGGCGGCTGCTTCACGATCTCGAGTCTCGGCGGCATCGGCGGCACGGCTTTCACGCCGATCATCAACGCGCCCGAGGTCGCGATCCTCGGCGTCTCGCGCTCGCAGCAGCGGCCCGTGTGGCAGGGCGGCGGGTTCGAACCACGCCTGATGCTGCCGTTGTCGCTCTCCTACGACCACCGCGTGATCGACGGCGCCGAGGCGGTGCGCTTCGTGGTCGCGCTCGCGGAGGCGCTCGCGGCGCCCGGCGCTCTCACCGAGGCGGTGCCTTGAGCCGGGCGATCGAGCAGCGCGTCCCGGATCTCGGCGAATTCAAGGACGTCGAAGTCGTCGAAGTGCTGGTCAGGCCGGGCGACCGCGTGGAGCCCGAGACGCCGCTCATCACACTCGAGACCGACAAGGCGACCATGGACGTGCCGGCGACCGCCGGCGGCGTGATCCAGGACGTAAAGGTGAAGAAGGGCGACCGCGTCTCGAAAGACACGCTGATCGCCCTGCTGCAGGCGGGTACCGGCGACACGGTACGGATTCCGGCGTTGGCCGAGTCGGTGGCGCCGGAGCGGGCGGAGCCGGGCGAGGCGGCACCGGGCGAGGCGGCGCCGGACCTCACGGCGCAACTGCTCGTGATCGGCGCAGGCCCCGGCGGCTACACCGCGGCGTTCCATGCCGCCGACCTCGGGCTTTCCGTGACGCTCGTCGACCGCTGGCCGCAGCTCGGCGGAGTCTGCCTCAATGTCGGCTGCATTCCCTCGAAAGCGTTGCTGCACGCCGCGCGGGTGATCGAGGAAGCCCACGCGATGTCGGAGCATGGCATCAGGTTCCAGGCGCCGGAAATCGACCCCGCTGCGCTCAAGCAGTGGAAGAACCGCATCGTCGGCAAGCTGACCGCCGGGCTCTCGACCCTCGCCAGGCAGCGCAAGGTCACCGTGTTGCGGGCGACCGCGCGCTTTGTCTCGCCGCACCGCGTCGAGCTGGTGGATGCGGAGGGCGCGCGCAGGATCATCGGCTTCGAGCAGTGTATCGTCGCCGCGGGCTCGGAGCCGGCGCGCATCCCGGGCCTGCCCGACGACCCGCGCGTCGTCGACTCCACGGGCGCGCTCGACCTGGCCGGCATTCCGGAGCGTTTCCTGGTCATCGGCGGCGGCATCATCGGCCTTGAGATGGCCTGCGTGTACGACGCGCTCGGTGCCGAGGTGAGCGTCGTCGAGCTGACCGATACGCTGATGCCGGGCTGCGACCGCGACCTCGTGCGGCCGCTGGAAAAGCGGCTCAAGTCGCGCTACGCGGCGGTCCTCACCGGCACCAGGGTCAGCGGCGTCAAGGCGACCGACGGCGGCCTCGAAATCTCGTTCGCCGGCAAGGACGCACCGCAGCCGGCACTGTACGACCGCGTGCTGTGCGCCGTCGGGCGCGTGCCGAACGGCAAGGCGATCCACGCCGGGGCGGCGGGCGTCACGGTCGATGAACGCGGTTACATTGCGGTCGACCGGCAGATGCGCACAAACGTCCCGCACATCTTCGCGATCGGCGACATCGTGGGGCAGCCGATGCTGGCCCACAAGGCGACGCACGAAGGAAAAGTCGCGGCCGAGGTCGCGGCCGGGCAGAAGAGCGCTTTCGACGCGCGCGCGATCCCGTCGGTCGCCTACACCGACCCGGAAGTCGCCTGGGCCGGCCTGACCGAAACCGAAGCCAGGGCGACCGGCCGGGCCTTCGAGAAGGGCATGTTTCCCTGGGTGGCGAGCGGCCGCTCGCTCGCGCTCAATCGCGACGACGGATTCACCAAGCTGCTGTTCGACCCGGACACGCACCGCGTGATCGGCGGCGGCATCGTCGGCACCAATGCCGGCGAGCTCATCTCCGAGGTCGCGCTCGCGATCGAAATGGGAGCGACCGCGGCCGACGTCGGTCTCACCGTCCACCCGCACCCGACGCTCTCGGAAACCGTCGCCTTCGCGGCCGAAGCCTGGGAGGGCACGCTCACGGACCTTTTCATCCCGAAGAAGTGACGCCCGCCGCGGCCGCGGTCTTGTGCGGCCACAGGCACAGGTCCCGGATCGGGCATGCCGGGCACCCGGGCTTGCGCGCCGTGCAGGTGTAGCGCCCGTGCAGGATCAGCCAGTGGTGCGCGTCGTGCGCGAACTCCGCCGGCGTCGTGGTGACCAGGCCGTCCTCGACTGCGCGGACATTCCGGCCCGGCGCCAGCCCGGTGCGGTTCGCAACCCGGAAGATGTGCGTGTCCACGGCGATCGTCGGCGCACCGAAGGCCGTGTTCATCACGACGTTCGCGGTCTTGCGCCCGACGCCCGGGAGCGCCTCGAGGGCGGCGCGCTCGCGCGGCACTTCGCCGCGATGGCGATCCAGGAGCAGGCGCGAGGCCGCGACGACGTTCTTCGCCTTCATGCGCCACAGGCCGATGGTGCGGATGTACCCCGCGAGCCTGCGCTCGCCGAGGGCGACGATGGCCTCGGGCGTGCCCGCCACCGCGAACAGCGGCTTGGTCGCGAGGTTGACGCTCTTGTCGGTCGCCTGGGCGGACAGGATCACGGCGACCAGCAGCTGGTAGGGTGAGCGGTAGGTGAGCTCGCTGCGTGGCGCGGGAATGGCGACCCGCAGCCGTTCGTAGAGACTGCGGACCTCGGCCGGCCCGAGCTGCTTCGCTCGCGGGCGGCGCCGTCTAGCGGCCATGTTCGCGCGCGAGCCGCGCGATGCGCCGTTCGTGGCGCCGGCGAAAATGCGCCGCGCGCGCGCCATCCGGAGCGGGCGCCGGAACCATGCTGATGCAATCCACGGGGCAGACCGGGATGCAGAGCTCGCAGCCGCTGCAGTCCGCGGCGATGACCGTATGCATGCGCTTCTGTGCGCCGAGGATGGCGTCGGTCGGGCAGGGCGGCAGGCAGCGCGCGCAGCCGATGCAGGCCGGCTCGTCGATGAAGGCGACACGCAGCGGCCCTTCCACGCCGCAGGCGGGATCGAGCGGCAGCTCCGGTCGCCCGAGCAGGGCGGCCAGCTCGCCGATCAGCGCAGCGCCGCCCGGCGGGCAGCGGTTGAGATCCGACTCGCCGCGTGCCAGCGCCTCGGCGTAGGGCCGGCAGGCGTCGAACCCGCAGCGGCGGCACTGCGTCTGCGGCAGCAGCGCGTCGATGCGCGCGGCGAGTGCGTCGGTCGCCGCCACGCCGGCCTCAGCTCACCTTCATACCGGCCCGGGCGCCCGAATCCGGTGACAGCAGGAACAAGCCCGTGTCGTCCGAGGCGGCGAGCGCCATGCCCTCGGAGGTGCCGAAGCGCATCTTCTTGGGCTTGAGGTTCGCGACCACGACGATGTGCCGTCCGACCAGCGCAGCCGGCTCATAGGCGCCGCGGATGCCGGCGAAGATGGTGCGGCGCTCGCTGCCAAGGTCGACCCCGAGCTTCAGCAGCCGGTCTGCACCCTCGACGAGTTCCGCGGCTTCGACGCGCGCGATGCGCAGCTCCACCTTCGCAAAGTCGTCCGGCGTGATCTGGGCCGGCTGGGTCGCGGCCGGCGGCGCCGGCGCTGCGGTATCGGTCGGGGGCATGGTCTTCTCCACGAGGTCCTGGACCGCCGCCGCGTCCACGCGGGTCGCAAGCGGGCGGTATTCGTTGATCAGGCTGCCGACGAGCGGCGTCTCGACGTCGCGCCAGTGCTTCACCGGTGCGCCGAGGTAGGCCTCGGCCTGTTCCGCGATCCCGGGCAGCACCGGCTTCAGGTAGGCCATCAGCACGCGGAACAGGTTGATGCCCTGGGTGCAGACGGCCTGCACCTCGCCGGCGCGTGCCGGGTCCTTGGCGGCGAGCCAGGGCTTCTGGCGGTCGATGTACAGGTTTGCGCGGTCGGCGAGCGCCATGGTCTCGCGCACGGCCGCCGCGTACTCGAGCGCCTCCCAGGCCTCCATGATGCCGGTGCCGGCATCGGTGAACTCGCGGTACAGCGCGGGGTCCGGCAGCGCTGCGGCGAGGCGGCCGCCGTGGCCGCGATGGATGAAGCTCGCGCAGCGGCTCGCGATGTTGACCAGCTTCCCGACCAGCTCGGCGTTGATGCGGGTCGCGAACTCCTCGAGATTGAGGTCGACATCCACCAGGCCCGGGCCGAGCTTGGCCGCGAGGAAATAGCGGAAGTATTCGGGCGCCAGGCGCTCGAGGTAGCGCTGCGCGGTGACGAAAGTGCCGCGCGACTTCGACATCTTCTCGCCATTCACCGTGAGGAAGCCGTGGGCGTGCACGGCCGTGGGCTTCCTGAAGCCCGCGCCCTCGAGCGTCGCCGGCCAGAACAGCGAGTGGAAGTACAGGATGTCCTTGCCGATGAAGTGGTGCAGCTCGGCCGGGCTGCCGGGCGCCCACCAGTCATCGAATGACAGCCCGCGGCGCGCGCACAGGTTGGCGAAGCTCGCCATGTAGCCGACCGGCGCATCGAGCCACACGTAGAAATACTTGCCGGGCGCGTCCGGGATCTCGAAGCCGAAGTAGGGCGCGTCGCGCGACACGTCCCAGTCGCGCAGCCCCGCGTCGAACCATTCGTCGAGCTTGTTCGCGACCTCGGGCTGCAGCGCTCCCGACCGGGTCCACTGCCGCAGCATCGGCTCGAAGTCGCCGAGCCTGAAGAAGACGTGCTCGGACTCGCGCGCCACGGGGCGCGTGCCGGTCACCACCGAGACGGGCTCGACCAGCTCGAGCGGCGTGTAGGTTCCGGAGCAGTTCTCGCAGCTGTCGCCGTACTGGTCGGGCGCGCCGCAGATCGGGCAGCTGCCCTTGACGTAGCGGTCCGGCAGGAACATGCCGGCCTTCTCGTCGTAAGCCTGCCTGACGCTCCGGCGCGTGATGTGCCCGGCCTTCGCCAGCGCCTGGTACATGCGCACGGTGAGGCGCCGGTTCTCCTCCGAGTGCGTCGTGTAGTAGTTGTCGAAGCCGATTCCGAAGGCGGCGAAGTCGGCGCGCCGCTCGGCGCCCACGCGCTCGATCAGCTGCTCGGGCGTCACGCCCTCGGCCTGGGCCTTGAGCATGATCGGCGTGCCGTGCGTGTCGTCGGCGCAGACATAGACGACTTCGTGGCCCATGAGCCGCATCGCGCGCACCCAGATGTCGCACTGGATGGTCTCGGTCATGTGCCCGAGATGCGTCGGCCCGTTCGCGTATGGCAGGGCGCTGGTGACCAGGATGCGGCGCGCCATCACTCCTGCTCGCGGCCGGTCTCGAATCTGGCCTTGTTGATGGCTTTCTCGTAGGCGGAGCGGCCGCTGATCTGGCCCTGCTCGAGCAGCTGCTCGATCGCCGAGTCCATGGTGCGCATGCCGGCCGCGGCGCTGGACTGCATGGTCGACTCGAGCTGGTCGATCTTGCCCTGGCGGATGAGGTTGGCGGCGGCCGGCGTATTGATCAGCACCTTGAGCGCCGCCACGCGCCCGGGCGTGCCCTTGCGCGGGATCAGCTGCTGTGACACGACCCCGCGCAGCGAGGTCGAGAGCATGGTGCGCACGTGGCCCTGCTTGTCGGCCGGAAAGGCGTTCACGATGCGGTCCACGGTCGCCGCCGCGCCATTCGTGTGCAGCGTCGCCATCACGAGGATCCCCATTTCGGCGGCGGTGATCGCGGTCGAGATCGTCTCGAGATCGCGCAGCTCGCCGACCAGGATCACGTCGGGGTCCTCGCGCAGGGCGGACAGCAGCGCGGAGGCGCAGGAAGCCGCGTGCGCGCGATCGTGTCCTTGCCTTCGACGCGCGAGATCAGTTCGTCCACCGAGCTCGCGTCCACCAGTTCACCCGCGATCCGGAACAGCGCCGCCTTCTCGTTCGGGTCCTGCTGGTACGCGGCATTCAGGAGATCGCGCAGGTTGAAGCGGTTCTTCTGCGCCGCGATCACGTCGAGGACCGCGGGCTTGGCGACCGCCGGGTTCTGCAACAGGTCGAGCAGCAGGTTCGGCGAGTAGTTGCGCGAGGAGGCGAGCGCCCAGGCGACGCTGGCAATGGCGCGCGGGTGCTGCTCCGCCAGCACCTTGGCAAACAACGGAAAAGACCTGTTGTTGATGAGCGGCGTCAGCGCTTCGACGAACGCGATCGTCTCGCGCTTGTCGGAGGTCGCGAGCGCGTCCACGATCGGCAGGATGGCCGCCTGACCGAGCCCCTGCAGCCTGGTCAGTGCCGTCTTCGCCTTTGCGCTGGTCGGGTCACCGCTTTCCCGAACCTCGGCGATCAGACGGTCCGCCCGGTAGCCACCAAATAAGCCCATCCGACTCCGGTCGTTCTCGTGGGACGATTGCGAAAAACTGCTGAGCAATCAGTATGCCACAGGGCGCCGCCGGCCCGATTCCCGCGGGCGCTTCGGCTACAATGCCGCCCCCGAACCGGAATGGAACCATGGCGACGCCGCTGAACGACCGTCTCGCAAGCGCGCTCGGGCGGTTCGTCGAGCCGCTGCTCGGGCTGTCGCTTGCCGAGGCAGGGGCCATCGCGGGCGTGGAGGGGGGGCCTGAGGAGCCGCGGGTACACATCGTGCTCGGTTTCCCGCTCGGGGGCTACGAGACCCGGCTGCGTGAGGCGCTCGATGCGCATCTCGCCTCCGAGGGCATCGACGCGCGCCCGGCCTATGCATTCGAAGCCCGCATTCCCGCGTTCGTCGCCGATGCGCGGCAGCGGCCGCTGCCCGACGTCGCGAACGTGATCGCGATCGCCTCCGGCAAGGGAGGTGTCGGCAAGTCGACGGTAGCCGTGAATCTCGCGCTCGCGCTGGCGGCCCAGGGCGCCCGGGTCGGGCTGCTCGACGCCGACGTCTACGGCCCGAGCATCCCGCGCATGATGGGCCTGCAGGGCGCGCGGCCCGCGACCCCCGATGGCAGGACCCTGGAGCCGCCGCGCGGCCACGGCCTGCCCGTCATGTCGATTGGATTCCTGGTGGACGCCGACCAGCCCATGGCCTGGCGCGGGCCGATGGCGACGCAGGCGCTCGCCCAGATGCTCGGCGACACGCGCTGGGGGCCGCTCGACTACCTGGTCGTCGACATGCCCCCGGGCACGGGCGACATCCAGCTGACGCTCAGCCAGCGGGTGCCGGTGTCCGGCGCCGTGATCGTCACGACGCCCCAGGAGATCGCGCTGCTCGACGCGCGCAAGGGGCTCGCGATGTTCCGCAAGGTCGGCGTGCCGGTGCTCGGCATCGTCGAGAACATGGGTCTGCACCGCTGCCCCGCCTGTGGCCACGAATCGCACATTTTCGACTCGGGTGGCGGGCGGGCGCTGGCCGAGCGTTACGGGACCGTGCTGCTCGGCGAGCTGCCGCTCGACGCCACGATCCGCGAGCAGGCAGATTCGGGCCGGCCGACCGTGGTGGCGGACCCCGGTTCGGCGGCGGCGGCGGCCTATCACGCGATCGCGCGCCGCGCCGCGGGGGCGCTCGCGGCGAGCGCCATCCGCGGCGCCGTGAAGCTGCCCGAAATCCGCATTGAGGGGGACTGATGTCGATCAAGTCGGACCGGTGGATCCGCCGCATGGCGGGGCAGGGGATGATCGAGCCGTTCGAGGCGGGCCAGGTGCGCACGGCAGGCGGGGAGAAGATCGTCTCCTACGGCACCTCAAGCTACGGCTACGACGTGCGCTGCGCGCCCGAGTTCAAGATCTTCACCAACATCAATTCGACCATCGTCGACCCGAAGAATTTCGACCCGAAGAGTTTCGTCGACTTGGCGGGCGATGTCTGCATCATCCCGCCGAACTCGTTCGCGCTCGCGCGCACGATCGAGTACTTCCGGATTCCGCGCAACGTGCTGGTCGTGTGCCTCGGAAAAAGCTCGTACGCGCGTTGCGGGTTGATCGTGAACGTAACGCCGCTGGAACCCGAGTGGGAGGGGCACGTCACGCTCGAGTTCTCGAATACCACGCCGCTGCCGGCGCGCATCTACGCGAACGAGGGCGTCGCGCAGTTCCTGTTCTTCGAGTCCGACGAGGTCTGCGAGACCTCCTACAAGGATCGCGGCGGCAAGTACCAGGGCCAGAAGGGCGTGACGCTGCCCCGCACCTAGCCGGGCTTGAAGCTGCGGATGCGGGTGTTGAAGCCGAGCTTGCCCCTGACCAGTTGCTGCGCCTGCACCACGCCGAAGCCGAGCGCGGGCGCGTGCCAGCTGATCGTCTCGCGGCTCGAGCCGTCGCGCGTGCTGCGGTAGACGAGCGTGTCGAACTCGCCGAGCGCGGTTGCGACCTTCTCGCGGCGCAGCAGCGTGTAGCGGTAGTGCTTGACCTGGCCCTTCTCGATCATCGCGATCGTGTCTGGCTCCTGGCCCGCCCGCAGGCGCGCCGTGACCAGCACCTGCAAGGTCGCCGCGTCCTGCAGGCCGGGGAGCAGGGGCAGGTCGACCGGCATTTCCTCCGCAATTCCGTGCACGCGACCCGCCCTCCAGTCGAACTCGAGCCGCACGTCGCGGTCGGTGCGCTTCGTGCCGTCGTCGAGCAGGTAGCGCAGCGGCCGCGGAAACTCGCCGACGACCTCGAACTCCGAGCGCTGTAGCACCGTGGCGGGGGCAACGACGCGCGCGAGGCCGGTCGCGGTCGCGGCGGTCTCGAGCACCCACCCGTCGCCGGACTTCGCAAGCGCGGTGTGGCTTGTGCCGCCCGGAATGCGTCCGTAGCGCACGTCGTACTCGGCCGTGAACGGCGCGACCGCGGCGTCTGCGGCCGCGGCGAGCGCGGGAACGAGCGCCGCCGCGAGCGCGAGCCAGCCGACCGCCATCACACGCATGGCTCCTCCTCGACGATCGCCGGCCGCAGCGGGGCGCCGTCCATGTACGCCGTCCCGTCGCGCCACGTAAGGCGACCTTCGGCCATCCAGCCGACGGCGCGCGGATAGATAATGTGCTCGAGCCGCTGAACGCGCGCTGAAAGCGACCCCTCGTCCTCGCCGGGGCGCACCGCGAGCCGGCCCTGGATCACGATCGGACCCGCGTCGAGCTCTTCGACCACGAAATGGACCGTGCAGCCGTGTATCCGTTCGCCGGCCTCCAGCACGCGGCGGTGCGTGTGCAGGCCGCGGTAAGCGGGCAGCAGCGACGGGTGGATATTGAGGAGCCGGCCTGCCCAGTGCCGCACGAAGCCGGCGTCGAGGATGCGCATGAAGCCCGCGAGCACGACCAGCCGCGCGCCGCCTGCCTCGAGCGCGGCCGAAAGCGCCGCACCGTAGGCAGCGCGGTCCATACCCTGCGCCGCCTCGAGCACCGATGCCTCAAGCCCGAGCGCGCGCGCAGCCGGGATGCCCGCCGCGTCCACGCGATCGCAGAGGACCGCGACGATGCGTCCGTCGATGCGCCCGTCGCGGGTCGCCCGCTCGAGCGCCAGCAGGTTGCTGCCGCGCCCCGAGATCAGCACGGCGAAGGGCAGGGCCATCAGCCGATCTGCACGCCTGCGCCCGTGACGACCTCGCCGATGACAGTGGCCTGCTCGCCGGCGGCGCGCAGCAGCCCGAGGGCGGATTCCGCGTCGGCACGCGCAATCACCACGACCATGCCGATGCCGCAGTTGAACGTGCGGTGCATCTCGGCGTCGCTGATGCTCCCGCTGGTGCGGATCCAGTCCCACACCGGTTCCCGGCGCCAGGCGCGGGATTCGAGGCGGACGCCGAGACCGTCCGGCAGCACGCGCGGAATGTTGTCGGTGAGGCCACCGCCCGTGATGTGCGCGAGGCCGTGCACGTCTGCGGCCGCAGCGAGCCTGAGGACGGACTTCACGTAGATTCGGGTCGGCGCCATCAGCAGGTCGACCAGCCGCGCGCCGCCGACCTCGGTGTCCCGATCCGCGCCGGTATCGGCGAGCAGGCGCCGGATGAGCGAAAAGCCGTTGGAGTGCGGTCCGGAGGAGGCGAGCCCGATCACCGCGTCGCCGGCGCGCACGCGGCTGCCGTCGATGATGCGGTCGCGCTCGACCACGCCCACGCAAAACCCGGCAAGGTCGTAATCGCCCTCCGGGTACATGCCCGGCATTTCGGCGGTCTCGCCGCCGACCAGCGCGCAGCCCGCGAGCGCGCAACCCGCGGCGATGCCGGCGATGACCCGCTCGGCAACCTCGACCGACAGGCGGCCGGTCGCGTAGTAGTCGAGGAAGAAAAGCGGCTCGGCGCCCTGGACCACGACGTCATTCGCGCACATCGCGACCAAGTCCTGGCCGACGCCGTCGTGCAGGCCCGTGTCGATCGCGAGTCGCAATTTGGTGCCGACGCCGTCGGTGCCCGCGACCAGCACCGGGCGCTGCCAGCGACCCTGAGGAATCTCGATCATCGCGCCGAAGCCGCCGATTCCCGCGAGCACCTCGGGCCGCATCGTGCGGGCGACGTGCGGCTTGATGCGCTCGACGAGCTCTTCACCGGCGTCGATGTCGACGCCGGCATCCCGGTAGGTCAGCGAGGGGCGTTCTGTCATGGCGGAAAATCGGGCCTGCGTCGACGGGCCCGTCCGGCGGGCAGTGTACTATTGTAGCGTGAGCGCGCGCCCCGACCCGGTTCTTGCCCGATCCCTCCGCGCCCTGGCAGCGGTACTGGTGCTGGCGGCGCCGTGGCTGCCCGCGCACGCGGAAATCCTCGACGACCTCTACTCGGTGAGCGTGCCCTACACGGGCGACAACGAGGCCGCGTTCCGCCAGGCCATGCGCGACGTCCTGGTGCGCGTCACCGGGCGCGGCGATGCGCCCGAGCTCGAAAACCTCGCGCCGCTCGTGGCCGGCGCCTCGCGCTACGTCAAGAGCTTTCGCCGCGCGCCCGGCGGCATGCTGGCGGTGAGTTTCGACGGGCCGGCGATCGAGGACGCAGTCGACGCCTCGGGGCTCGCATTCTGGGACAACCAACGGCCGGTCACGCTCGTGTGGCTCGCGCTCGACCGCGGCGGGGACCGCCGGGCGCTGGTCTCGTCGAGCGACACCAGCGCGGAAAAGTCCCGGGTCGACGCGGACGCCGAACGCCGCGGGCTGCCGCTCGTCTGGCCGGACGCCGGCGACGACCTCGTGCGCGCCATGCAGGAGGCCTGGTCCGGCAACCAGGATGCGCTGCGCGACTCTGCGCGCCGTTACGGCGCGGACGGCGTGCTGATCGGTCGCGCCCGGCTCTCGGCGCCGGGCCGCTTCGACGTGAACTGGACGTTTTCTTCCCCCGGTGCCGACGGCAGCGCGTCCGGCGACCTCGAGGCCGGGCCGGCGCTCGCGGCCGAGCGCTATGCGGGCGTGTACGCGGCCCGCGGCGCCGCCCAGCGTACCGACCAGGTCGTCACGGTCACCGGCATCGCCTCGCTCGAGGGCTACGCGTCGGCGATGCGCACGCTCGCCAAGCTGCCGCCCGTGCGCGGCGTCGCGGTGGACGAGGTGACGCCGGATGGCGTTTCCTTCCGCGTCCACGTGCGCGGCGATCCCGGCTCGCTGCACCAGGCCATCCAGCGCGACGGCCGGCTGCAGGCGGTGGATTCCGGCCGCCTCATCTACGCCCTGCAGCCATGAAGATGGCGACGGTCCCGAACCTCATCTGCCTGCTCAGGATCGCGCTCACTTTTCCGATCGTGATCTGGCTCGCCGAGGGCCGCTACGCGCAGACGCTCGTGCTGTTCGCCGTGGCGGCGGCGTCCGACATCCTCGACGGCTATCTTGCGAAGACCTTTGGCTGGACCTCGGAGCTCGGCAAGGTCCTCGATCCGCTCGCGGACAAGCTGTTGCTCGTGTCGGTATTCATCACGCTCGCGGTGATCGGGCTGGTGCCGGTCTGGCTCGCCGGCATCGCCGTGCTGCGCGACGTCGTGATCAGCGTCGGTGCCTGGGTCTACAAGCGGCTGTTCGGGCCGCTGGAAGGCCGGCCCACGATACCCTCGAAGATCAACACGCTCGTGCAGCTCACGTTCGTGATCGCGGTGGTCTGGCAGGCGGCGTTCCACGACCTGCCTGCGTGGCTGGTCACCGGGCTCGGGGCGGGCGTCCTGGTCACGACCGTGGTGAGCGGCGTCGACTACGTGCAGACCTACATTCGCAGGGCGATCGCCGTCAGCCGGGCCCGCCGCGGCGTTTCCTGATGCGCCAGCTGCCGCTCGGCGTCGAGCTCGGCGTCGCGCTCCGCTTCGAGACTTTCGTCACGGGACGCAATGCCGACGCGGTCGAGGCGCTCCGGCGCCTCGCCGATGGTGAGTCGCGTTCGCCGGTGTGGGTCTATGGCCCGCCGGGCAGCGGCAAGAGCCACCTGCTGCAGGCCGCCTGCGCGCGCGCGGGCGCCGCCGGCCGCGCGACGGCCTGGCTGCCGCTCGCAGCCGTGCAGGGCGAGGGGCCCGCGCTGCTCGACGGCTTCGAGGCGCTCGATCTGGTCGCGCTCGACGGCGTCGACGCGGTGGCGGGCGTGGCCGGCTGGGAAGCGGCGCTGTTCACGCTCTTCAACGGCATTGCCGAGCGCGGCGGCAGGCTTGCGTTCGCGGCGGCGGGCGCGCCGTCGGCGACCGCCATCAAGTTGCCCGACCTTGCCTCGCGGCTCGCCGCGTCGGAAGTGCATCGCCTCGAACCGCTGGTCGAGGCGGAGCAGGCGGCCGCGCTCCGGGGTCGCGCCGCGCGGCGCGGGCTCGAGCTGCCGGACGAGACCCTCGGCTTCCTGACGCGACGTGCGCCGCGGGACTTCGCGACGCTGTGCCGCATGCTCGACGCGCTCGACACCGAGTCGCTGGCTGCGCAGCGTCGCCTCACGGTGCCCTTCGTGCGCGACTGGCTCGCGCGCAACGCCGGCTGATCAGTGCGGCGCGGCGGCGCGCAGCGCCGCGACGATCACGGCAAAGGCCGCGAACGCGAGCCCGAGCGACAGGCCGGCCGGGAGTCGCGCGGATTCACTGACGAGATATTCCGTCACCGCGATCACGAGCAGCGGCGTGAGTGCCAGCGTCGCTGCGCGCAACGCGCGGGTGGAGCCGGCCAGGAGCGCGGGGAGCGGCAGGAGGAGCGGCACGAATGCGAGTGCCCACGGGAGCCGCCCGATCGGCGCGACGAACGGCCAGGCCGCCACCGAGAGCAGCAGCAGCAGCCAGGCCGCGACGGCGAGGCGGCGCAGCGCAGCCGCGCGCGCGCTCATCCAGGCGCGGAGCCGAGCTTCGTCGCCATCGTCGCGACGCGCGAGCCGAGCGCCTGCGCGAGCTCCCGCTCGGCCTGCGCGAGCTCGCGGCGCCCGCCCTGCGGCACGACGCGGCTCGCACCGTAGGGCGTCCCCCCGCCCGCCGTCACGGCGAGTGCGGGCTCGGTGAATGGCAGGCCCACGATCAGCATGCCGTGGTGCAGGAGCGGGAGCAGCATGCCGAGCGGCGTCGTCTCCTGCCCGCCGTGCGGCGTGCTGCCGGAAGTGAAGGCGCCGGCCGGCTTGCCGGCCAGCACGCCGGTCAGCCACAGGCTCGACGTGCCGTCGAAGAACGCCATCAAGGGCGCCGCCATATTGCCGAACCGCACCGGGCTGCCGAGCACGAGGCCCGCGCACTCGCGCAGGTCCTCGTGCGTGGCGAGCGCGGCGCCGGCGGGCGCGGCCGCCGCAGGGGCTGCGCCGAGCGCGGGCACCGTGCGCAGCCGGGCGCGGCAGCCGGCGACGCCGTCCACGCCGCGCGCCACCTGGCGCGCGAGTTCGGCGGTCGCGCCGTGGCGGCTGTAATACAGCACGAGGACGTCGAGCATCGTCTTGCCTTCGTCGCGGGCGGCTCACAGACTGCCCGGTCATGAATTCTAGGCCATCACCCGAAGCCGCGCGGCGCGTGCGCGTGCGCGGCCGCGTCCAGGGCGTCTGGTATCGCGCCAGCACGGCCGAGCGCGCGGCGGCCCTCGGTCTCACCGGTCGGGCCGAGAACCTGCCGGACGGTTCGGTGCTGGTGCACGCGGCGGGCGCACCCGCGGCCCTCGATGCGCTCGTCGAGTGGCTGCGCCGCGGGCCGCCGATGGCGCGGGTGGAGGCGGTGGAGGTGGAGGTGATCGAACCCGCGTCGTTTCCGTGGCCGGAGAGGTTCTTGGATCGTTAGACGAGGAGCGGACCCTAGCGCCGCCAGCGGGAGTTGAGGCGGCCGAGCACGAGGTCCGGGTATTCGCGCCGGTTGAGGCTGCCGTTGTAGCGCCCGAGGGCGCGGTGGTAGTCGCCGCGCTCGCGTTCCAGGTAATAGGCGAGGATGCTCGTGCCCATGCGGATGTTGAGCTCGACGTCGATCAGGTCCTTGTTCGACAGCCTGAGCTCGCGCGGCCAGAACGGCATCACCTGCATGAGCCCGACGGCGCCTGCGTACGAGACGGCGAACGGGTCGAAGGCGCTCTCGACGTCGATCACGGCGAGCACGAGCTGGGGGCGGTCGCGCAGCATCGCGTGCTTGTTGGCTTCGCAGCTCACGGCGTGCAGGATGCGTTCGGCCGCGGCCGTGACGTCCTCGCCCATGCGCAGGTCCGGCGGCTGTGCGCGCAATCGCGACTCGACGCGCGGCCGCATCAGGGCGAACCAGACTACGTCGTCGTACTTGGCGGCGAAGCAGGGGGTTTCCTTGATCGCCGCGGCGATGATCTCGCGCAGCCCCGGGTCTTTCTGACGATCGGCACGCGCCGCGGGAGCGAAGGCGAGCAGCAGGGCGGTCGCGAGGGCGGGAGCACGCAGCCCGGACATCGGCGCCGTCCTCACTCCGCCGCGAGCCTGCCGCGCAGGAACTCGACGGCCGACTCGCCCGGGAACTCTTCGCTTGTCTCGGCGCGACGGTGGCGATACTCCAGCCGTCCGGACGCCAGGCCGCGCTCCGACACGACCACGCGGTGCGGAATGCCGAACAGTTCCGCGTCCGCGAACTTGACGCCCGGCCGGGCGTCACGATCGTCCAGCAGCACCTCGATCCCGGCGGCGCCGAGCTCGCGGTACAACGCGAGCGCGCGCTCGCGCACCGCCTGCGACTTCTCCCAGTTGAGGCCGACCAGCACCACGTCGAATGGCGCGAGCGGCGCCGGCCAGATGATCCCGCGCTGGTCGTGGTTCTGCTCGATCGCCGCGGCGACGATGCGCGTGACGCCGATGCCGTAGCAGCCCATGTGCATGACGAGGTCCCGACCCTGTTCGTCCTGCACGGTAGCGCGCATCGCCTCGCTGTACTTCTGCCCGAGCTGGAATATGTGACCGACTTCGATGCCGCGGGCGACCGACAGCCGGCCGGGTCCGGAAGGGCTGGGGTCGCCGTCGACGACGTTGCGCAGGTCGGCGGTCGCGGGCTCCGGCAGGTCGCGCCCCCAGTTGACCCCGGCGAGATGGGCGTCGGCCCGATTCGCGCCGCACACGAAATCGGCGAGCTGCGCGGCCGCGTGGTCGGCGACCGCCGGGATGCCGAGGCCGACCGGGCCGAGGAAGCCCGGCTCGCTGCCGAACACCTCGCGGATCCGCGCCGCGTCCGCCATGCGCAGCGGCTTCGCGACCGCGGGCATTTTCTGTGCCTTGAGTGCGTTCAGCTCGTGGTCGCCGCGCACGAGCAGGGCGACGAGTCCCCCGTCCGCGCCCTCGACCACCAGCGTCTTGAGCAGGCGCGTCGCGGGCTGCTGCATGAATGCCGCGAGATCCAGGATGGTGCGCACGCCCGGCGTCGCGACCTCGCGCATCGCCTCGCGCGCCCCCGGGCGCGGCTCGCGCGGCGGCAGCGCCGCGGCCATCTCGAGATTCGCCGCGTAGTCGTCGGCGTCGGAGAACACGATCGCGTCCTCGCCCGAGTCGGCAAGCACGTGGAACTCCTGCGACGCGCTGCCGCCGATCGCGCCGGTGTCGGCGTGCACCGCGCGGAACCTGAGCCCCAGCCGGGTGAAGATCGCGTCGTAGGCGTCGTACATCTTCCGGTAGCCCTCGGCGAGCGAGGCCGGGTCGGCATGGAAACTGTAGGCGTCCTTCATGACGAACTCGCGCGCGCGCATCACGCCGAAGCGCGGGCGGATCTCGTCGCGGAACTTGGTCTGGATCTGGTAGAAGTTGACCGGCAGCTGGCGGTAGCTCTTCAGCTCGCGGCGCGCGAGGTCGGTCACGACCTCCTCGTGCGTCGGGCCGAGCACCATGTCGCGGTCGTGGCGGTCCTTGAAGCGCAGCAGTTCCGGCCCGAACTGGTCCCATCGGCCGGATTCGACCCACAGCTCGGCGGGCTGCGCAACCGGCATCACGATCTCGAGCGCGCCGGCGCGGTCCATCTCCTCGCGGATCACGCGCTCGACCTTCCGCAGCACGCGCAGGCCCATGGGCAGCCAGGTGTACAGGCCGCCCGCCAGGCGCCGGACCAGGCCGGCGCGCAGCATGAGCCGGTGGCTCACGACCTCGGCGTCGGCCGGGACTTCCTTCAGGTTCTGGATCGGGTACGCGGACAGGCGCATGGCTCACCGTAACGGGCCCGAGCGTGTCGCCGGTCCCAAAGCGCGGTATCTTAGGCGCTGCTTCCCGGGCTTGCCACGCCAGACGCATGAAAGTCGACTTGCACGAGGTTCGCATGCGCCGCGGGATCTTCCTGCTGCCGAACCTCCTCACGACCTGCTGCCTGTTCGGCGGCTTCTACGCGATCGTCGCCTCGATCGACGGAAACTTCGAGCGGGCGACCGCGGCGATCTTCATCGCCATGATCTTCGACGGGCTGGACGGGCGCGTGGCGCGCCTGATGCACACCGAGACCGCGTTCGGCAAGGAATTCGACAGCCTGGCGGACATGGTCGCCTTCGGGCTCGCGCCCGCGGTCGTCTGCTACCAGTGGGGCGTCGAGCGGATCGCCGAGTACGGCCTTGCCTGGTGGCGCTTCGGCTGGATCGCCGCCTTCTTCTACGCCGCCGCGGTGGGCCTCAGGCTCGCGCGCTTCAACGCGCGCTCTGCGACCCAGGACAAGCGCTATTTCGAGGGACTGCCGAGCCCGTCCGGCGCCGCCATCGTCGGCGCCTTCGTTGCGCTCGCGCACCAGTACGACATCACCGGTCTCCCGGGCCTGATCCTCGCCTTCGTGATCACGCTGCTTTCAGCGGCGCTGATGGTCAGCAAGTTCCCGTATCGCAGTTTCAAGGACCGCGCCGCCGGCGAGCGGGTCCGCTACTCGAAGCTGCTTCTCGTCCCGCTCGCCATCGCGCTGATCGCTGCAAACCCGCCGGTCGTGCTGTTCACCATGTTCGGTGTCTACGCCCTGTCGGGCCCGGTCGGCTGGAGCTGGCTGAAGCTGCGCCGCCGCCCGCGCGAGGGCGCCGGTCCCGCAGGGAGCGTTTGACGTGCAGGCGCGGCAGCTCGCGATCCTCGACGCGATGGGAGTCGCCGTGTACGTGCCGCGCGGGCGGGCGGAGCCCGCGCCCGCGCGCGCATCCGCAGACGGACTGCCGGGCGGTGGCGGCGACTGGCAGGCGCTCGAGGACGCGGTGCGCGGCTGCCGGCTGTGCGGCCTGTGCGAAACGCGCACGCAGACCGTGTTCGGCGTCGGCAACCGCAGCGCGCGCCTGATGGTGGTCGGCGAGGCGCCGGGCGCCGAAGAGGACCGGCAGGGCGAGCCGTTCGTCGGCCGCGCCGGCATCCTGCTGAACGCGATGCTGCGGGCCGCGGGATTCGAGCGGGGCGAGGTGTACATCGCGAATGTCCAGAAATGCCGCCCGCCAAACAACCGCGACCCGAGCGACGAGGAGGCGGAACGCTGCCTGCCATACCTGCGGCGGCAGATCGAACTGCTTGATCCCGCCGTGATCCTCTGCGTCGGGCGCATCGCCGCGCAGCGGCTGCTCGACACCGACACGCCGATCGGCAAGCTGCGCGGGGGCGTGTACCGCCTCGACGGGCGGCCGGTGGTGGTGACTTACCATCCGGCCTACCTGCTGCGCTCGCCCGGCGAGAAACGCAAGTCGTGGGAGGATCTCAAGCTCGCGCTCGGGGTGCTGGCGGAAGGGAGCGGTGATGGCAACCGCGCGTGAGGAGCTGGCGGCCCCGAGCTGGCGCCTGCGCGCGATGACCCAGGCGGACCTGCCGCGCGTCGCTGCGCTCGAGCGCGGATCCTACGTGTTTCCCTGGAACGACCAGATCTTTGCCGACTGCCTGCGCGTCGGCTACCACTGCGTGGTGGTCGAAAATGCCGCGGGCGTCGCCGGCTACGGCGTGCTGTCGATGGGCGCCGGTGAGGCGCATATCCTGAACCTGTGCATCGCCGACGCCTGGCGCCGGCGCGGCATCGGCCGCGCGCTGCTGCTCGCGCTGTTGGCGCACGCGCGCGACCGCGGCGTGCGCGACGCCTTCCTCGAGGTGCGCCGCACCAACCGCGCGGCGATCGCGCTCTATCACGCGTTCGGCTTCGAGTGCGTCGGCACCCGGCGCGGCTACTACCAGGCGCAGGACGGGCGCGAGGATGCCCTGGTGTACCGCCTCGAGCTCGGGGCCTTGCCCTGAGATGATGCCGAACGAGGAAATCGCCCGCCGCCGCAGCTTCGCGATCATCTCGCACCCGGACGCGGGCAAGACGACGCTGACGGAGAAGCTGCTGCTGTTCGGCGGCGCGATCCAGATGGCGGGCACCGTCAAGGGCCGCAAGGCCGCGCGGCACGCGACCTCGGACTGGATGCGGCTCGAGCAGCAGCGCGGCATCTCGGTGACGTCCTCGGTCATGCAGTTCCCGTACCGCGGCCGCGTCGTCAACCTGCTGGACACGCCCGGTCACGAGGACTTCTCGGAGGACACGTACCGGACGCTGACCGCGGTCGATTCGGCGTTGATGGTGATGGACTGCGCGAAGGGCGTGGAGGAGCGCACGATCAAGCTGATGGAAGTGTGCCGCCTGCGCGACACGCCGATCATGACCTTCATCAACAAGCTCGACCGCGACGGGCGCGCGCCGGTCGAGCTGCTCGACGAGATCGAGCGCGTGCTCGGGATCCAGTGCGCGCCCGTCACCTGGCCGATCGGCATGGGGCGCGAGCTGTCCGGCATCTACCACCTCGGCGAGGACCGCATCTACGCCTATGAAGGCGGCCGCACCGGGCGCGTGGGCACGAACCAGGCCATCGACGGGCTCGCGAGCGACGCGGCGACGGAGTTCCTCGGCGAGCGCGCCGCCGCGTTCCGCGAGGAGATCGAGCTGATCCGCGGCGCGAGCCCCGCATTCGACCCCGCAAGCTACCTTGCCGGGCGGCAGACACCGGTGCACTTCGGCTCCGCGATCGCGAACTTCGGCGTCGAGGAGCTCTTGCGCTCGTTCGTGGACCATGCCCCGGGCCCGCGCGCGCGCCAGGCGACCACGCGCGTGGTGGAGCCGACCGAGGCGCCGCTCTCGGGCTTCGTGTTCAAGATCCAGGCCAACATGGATCCCGGCCATCGCGACCGGATCGCCTTCCTGCGCATCTGCTCGGGCGGCTACCGGCGCGGGATGCGCCTGTTCCACGTGCGACTCGGCAAGGAAGTGCGCATCGCGGACGCGCTGACCTTCATGGCCGCGGACCGCCAGCAGGCCGACGAGGCCTGGGCCGGCGACATCATCGGCCTGCACAACCACGGCACGATCAACATCGGCGACACGTTTACCGAGGGCGAGCCGCTCACCTTCACCGGCATCCCGAATTTCGCGCCGGAACTCTTCCGCCGCGCCGTGCTCAAGGACCCGTTGCGGATGAAGGCGCTGCAGAAAGGGCTCGACCAGCTGTGCGAGGAGGGCGCGACGCAGCTGTTCAGGCCACTCAGGAACAACGACTTGATCCTCGGCGCGGTCGGGCCGCTGCAGTTCGACGTCGTGGCGTTCCGGCTCGCCGACGAGTACGGCGTGACCTGTGCCTTCGAGCCGGTCAACGTCATCACGGCGCGCTGGGTCGCGGGCGGCGATGAGGCGAAGCTCGAGCAGTTCCGCGAGCGCGCCCACGAGAACCTCGCGCTCGACCATGCCGGCTCGCTCGTGTACCTCGCGCCCACGCGCATCAACCTCGGGCTCACGCTCGAGCGCTGGCCCGGGATCGTGTTCCGCGAGACGCGCGAGCACCTGGCGGCGGCCGCGTGAAGCGCGCCTGGCTCACCCGGCCGGTGTTCGGCTGGGCGCTCTACGACTGGGCCAACTCGGCCTTCGCGACCACGGTGATGGCCGGGTTCTTCCCGGTGTTCTTCAAGCAGTTCTGGAGCGCGGGCACGGAGGCGGCGGTCAGCACCTTCCGGCTCGGGCTGGTGAGCGGGCTCGGCAGCCTCGCGATCGCGCTGGCGGCGCCGTTCCTCGGGGCCATGGCCGACCGCGGGGGCACGCGCCTCAAGCTGCTGGCGTTCTTCACGGTGATCGGCGCGGCGGCCACGGCGGGCCTGTACCTCGTCGGCCGGGGCGACTGGGTCAGCGCCGCCGTGGTCTACTCGCTGGCCGGCATCGGCTTCTGGGGCGGCGTGATCTTCAACGACGCGCTGCTGGTCGACGTCGCCGACCCGCCGCGCTACGACCTCGTCTCCGCCTTCGGCTACTCGCTCGGCTACGCGGGCGGCGGGCTCCTGCTGCTGGTCAACGCGGCGATGGTCGCGAATCCCGCCAGGTTCGGGCTGGCGGGCCCCGCCGAGGCGGTGCGACTCGCCTTCCCGATGGTCGCGGCCTGGTGGCTGCTGTTCACGGTGCCGTGCCTGCTGTGGGTGCGCGAGGAGAAGCCCGCGCGACCGCTCGCGGCGCTCGAAGCCGCGCGCGCGGGATGGCGGGAGCTGCGCGCGACGATCGCGGAGGTGCGCAAGTACCGCCCGCTGGTCTGGTTCCTGCTGGCGTACTGGCTCTATATCGACGGGGTCAACACGGTGATCAAGATGGCCGTGGACTATGGCCTCTCGCTCGGCTTCCCGCAGCAGAGCCTGATCGCGGCGCTCCTGATCACGCAGTTCGTGGGCTTTCCGGCGGCACTCGCCTTCGGCTGGCTCGGAGACCGCATCGGCGCCCGCAACGGCATCTTCCTCGCGATCGCGGTCTACGCCGCGGCGACCGCCGCCGCGTACGGGATGAGCGAGATCCGGCATTTCTACGGGCTCGCCGTCGTCATCGGCCTGGTGCAGGGCGGCATCCAGTCGCTGTCGCGCTCGTATTACGCCTCGCTGATGCCCGAGGGCAAACAGGGCGAGTTCTTCGGCTTCTACAACATGATGGGCAAGTTCGCCGCGGTGCTTGGCCCCACCATGGTCGGCATCACGGCGCTCGTCACCGGCGACACGCGCATCGGCATACTCTCGATCATGATCCTGTTCATCGCCGGCGCGGCGCTGCTGGCGCGGGCGCGCGCCCAAGGCGCCGGAGTGAAGCCATGAGTCGATTCCGCGGCCGCGCCGACCGTGGCGGGCACGGCGCGCAGGAGGCCGGTGCGCAAGCTGTCCAGCCGTCGGCGCAGGACATCGCCCGGCCGCGGCTGTCCTTGTTGAATGCGGAGCAGCGGGTGGCCATCCACGAGGCGTCGCTCTCGATCCTCGCCCGATCCGGCCTGCGCGTGGACTCCGAGCGCGCGCGCGACGTCTGCCGGAAAGGTGGCGCTCGGGTCGACGGCGACCGCGTGTTCTTCCATCTCGAGCAGGTGGACGCGGCGCTCGAGTCGGCGCCCGCGACGATCGAGATCTTCGATCGGCTCGGGAAACCGGCATTCCGGCTCGGGGACGGTGAGACGCGATTTGGCGCGGGCGTCACGAACCTCTGGTTCCAGGACCCGATCACCGACGAGCTCACGCCCTTCAGCCGCGCCGACATGGGCCGGTCCGTGCGGCTGTGCCAGGCGCTGCCGAATTACGACGTCATCTCGACGCTTGGCGTGATCCGCGACCTGCCGCCGGAAGTCGCCGACCTCTACGCGGTTCTCGAGATGGTCGCGAACTCGGTGAAGCCGCTCGTGATCCTGATCTCGGACGAGAGCCTGTTCCCGAGTGCGCTCGAACTCCTCGATGCGGTGCGCGGCGACCTCGGCGAGCGGCCCTTCGTCATCCCGTACCTGAATCCCGTCACGCCGCTCGTCATCAACGAAGGGACCTCGGACAAGCTGCTCGACTCGGCCGCGCGTTCGATCCCGGTGATCTACTCGAATTACGGCATGTCGGGCATGACGGCGCCGCTGCCCTGCGCGGGGGCGCTTGCGCTGCTGAACGCGGAGCTCCTCGCCGGGCTCGTCCTGTCGCAGCTCGCCATGCCGGGCGCACCGGTCATCCTGGGAAGCCTCCCCATGTACTTCGACATGAAGACGATGATCGACTTCTACGATCCCCAGACGCACCTGATCGACCTCGGTTGCGCGGAGATGATGGCCGACTACGGGATCCCCCACGCGGGCACCTCCGGGAGCGGCGACGGCTGGGGACCGGACCTGCTGGCCGCAGGAGCCTCCTGGATGAACCAGGTCACGAGCGTCATGGGCCGGGTCGGCCTCGCGCCGTTCGTGGGGAGCGTGCTGAACTCCAAGGCTTACTCACCCGCCATGACCGTGTACGGCAACGAGGTCATCGGCGCAGCCCGTCTCTTCGCCCGGGGCTTCTCCGTGGACGCCGCATCGATCGGCGCGGAGGAGGCGATCGCGCAGCTTGCGACGGAAGGACATTTCCTTACGGCACCCTCGACGCTCAAGAGCTACAAGAGCGCGTACTACCCGAGCATCTTCCCCAGGATCGGGCTCGAGAAATGGCTGGAGCTCGGCCGGCCGGGCGCGGAGGCGCGGGTGCGGGAGCGGGCGCGGGACCTGCTCGCCGAGGCGCCGGCCCCCGCGGACCAGGAGGAAATCCTCGCGAAGGGCGAGGCATTCATCGCGCGGCTGTGAGGCCGCGCGCCACTTCCGCCTCTGCCGCGAGATGGCCGAACGAGGGCCAGTCGGCTCCTTGCAGGATGGCCTGCCACAGCGCCGCCGCTTCGTCCCTGCGGCCATTGACGAGGAACCACGCGCTGACGCCGTAACGCGTGGCCGATCCGCCGGCGTCCTCGCCCGCCGCGGCGAGCAGCGCCTCCGGCGTCCGCTCACCCTGGTACATCAGCAGCAGCTGGTGGTACTCGACGTTCTCGATGACGTCGAGGTCCGCCGAGATCGGCGCGAGGACCGCCGCCGCGTCGGCCTCGCGGCCGGCGCGACGCAGCGAGAGATAGAGCCAGTGGCTCGCGGCCACGAGGTTGTCGGCATTCGGGACCGCGTCGCGGGCGCGCTGCCAGGTCTTTGCGGCGCGAGCGAAGTCGCCCTGCAGGTAGCAGGCGAGCGCGAGGTGGTACCAGACGTTCGAGTGCAGCGTTCCGGTCGGAATGTTGCGCGCGTTCGGCAGGCCGTCCGGCTCGACCGCGTCGGGCTGGCCCGCCATCAGTTCGGCCGCCCGCTCGAGATCGGCGATGGCGCGGTCGATCTCGCGCACGGTCAGGTAGCGGTGGCCGCGATGGCGCAGCATGCGCGCGTCGTCGGGGTGGCGCGCGATACCGTCGGTGAAGATCGCAATGGCTTCCCGGTAGCGCCCGAGGTAGGCGGTGCGCCGGCCGACCCAGATGAGCGCGTCCGCGTCATTGCGGTCCTTGGCCCAGGCGGCTATCGCGTCCGCGAGCTGGGCTTCCAGCCGCGTTGCCTCCTCCGGCGGGAGCGCCGGGATGACCAGCGGCCGGCCGAGCAGGGAGGAAATATCCGACGGGTGCGTCTCGGACCGCAGGCCCTGAGCCGTGCCCGCGAGGATCACGATCGTGGCGAGCAGCGGCAGTATCCGGCGCATGGCTTCCATCCTACGCCGTGCTTGCGCCGGCCGGGCGGCCGGGGCATCGTAATCGGCGGCCGCGCCATCGCCCGGTGACCGGATGAGATCGAATTCGTGCTGAAGCTCGAATCCCTTTCCGTCGACCAGTGGATCGTGATCGGGACCCTCGCGTTGCTGGCGCTCGAGATGGCACTGATCCGCGCCCACCTCGTGCGCGGGCACTACCTGTGGCGCGACACCCTTGCCTCGGTCGCATGCGCGTCGGCAACTACGCGAGCAACCTGCTGCTGGCCGGCGCCGTCGTCGCGGTTTTCGCCTTCCTCCATGAGCATCGGCTGTACGACATTGCCCCGGCGTCGCCCTGGGCGTGGATGGTGCTGGTCGTGCTCGACGACCTTGCCTACTACGTGTTCCATCGCGCGAGCCACGAGTGCCGCTTCTGGTGGGCGGCGCACGTGAACCACCACTCCTCGCAGGAATACAACCTCTCGACCGCCATCCGCCAGACCTGGACCGGCGTGCTGGTCGGCACCTGGGCGCCGTGGTTTCCGCTGGCGCTGCTGGGATTTCCGCCGGAGATGATCTTCACCGTGAGCGGCATCAACCTCCTGTACCAGTACTGGATCCACACCGAGACCATCCGCCGCATGCCCGCGTGGTTCGAGTTCCTGTTCAATACGCCGTCGAATCATCGCGTGCATCACGCCACGAATCCGCGCTACCTGGACCGCAACTACGCGGGCGTGTTCATGGTGTGGGACCAGTTGTTCGGCAGCTTCGCGCGGGAACGCGACAACGACCCGCCCCGCTACGGCATCGTGAACAACATCGATACTTTCAACCCGCTTTGCATTGCGTTCCACGAGTGGACGGCGATCGCCCGCGACGTCGGCAGGGCGCGGGGCCTGCGGGAAGCGCTGGCCTACGTCTTCGGTCCGCCGGGCTGGCGCCCCGACGGCAACGGGCCGACGGCCCGCAATATCAGGCAGCTCGCCGCGAGGCAGCAGGCATGACGCGGGTCGTCAGCTTCCGGCACATGGCCGATGGCACGCGGGAGGACTACCTGCTGCTCGAGGAACTGGAACGGGAATTCGCGGCGGGCCTGCCGGAGCGGGTGCTGGCGGCGCTTCGTCGGCTCGACCACTCGTTCGAAGGCTATCGGATCACACGCCTCGTGCACTCGCTGCAGACCGCGACGCGTGCCGAGGCGGCGGGCGCGGACGAAGAGCTCGTGCTCGGGGCGCTCCTGCACGACGTCGGCGACGAGCTTGCCCCGTTCAACCACGCGGAACTGGCGGCAGGGATCCTGCGGCCGTATGTCCGGCCGGAAGTCACCTGGATCGTCGAGCAGCATGGCCTGTTCCAGACTTACCACTACGCGCACCACCTCGGGGGCGACCGCCACCAGCGCGAGCGCCACAAGGGTCACCCGTGGTACGACGCCTGCGTCGCCTTCTGCGAGTGGGACCAGGCCTCGTTCGATCCCGATTATCCGACGCGCCCGCTCGCGCACTTCGAGCCGTTGGTGCGGCGCATCCTCTCGCGCGAGGCGTACGACCCCCGCTGGATCGCGCCCGGAACCTGACCGGCCATGACGGCGCAGCACGCACCCGGTGCGGCCGCCGGGCAGGGCCCGGTGTGGGCGGAACTGCGCGCCGCACTGCGCGGCACGAACGCCGACTACACGAAGATACCGCTCAAGCGCGCGGTGTTCCTGCTCGCCGTGCCGATGGTGCTCGAACTGGTGCTCGAGTCCACGTTCGCCGTGGTCGACATCTTCTTCGTCGCCAGGCTCGGCTCGTCCGCAGTCGCGACCGTCGGGCTGACCGAGACCCTGCTGTTCCTCTTGTACGCGATCGGCATCGGCCTCGCGATGGCGGTGACCGCCGTGGTCGCGCGCCGCGTGGGCGAGGGGAAACCGGGGGAGGCCGCGGTGACGGCCGTGCAGGCGATCTGGATCGCGGCGCTCGCCTCCCTGCCATTCGCGGTCGCCGGCATCGTGTTCGCCGAGGAGCTGCTGCGCCTGATGGGTGCGGACGCCTGGACGCTCGTCCACGGTTACGCGTACATGCAGTGGGCGCTCGGTAGCAACGCGGTGATCATGCTGCTGTTCACGATCAACGCGGTGTTCCGCGGCGCGGGTGACGCGGCCGCAGCGATGCGCGTGTTGTGGTTCGCGAACGCCCTCAACATCGCGCTCGACCCGCTGCTGATCTTCGGCCTCGGCCCGGTGCCGGCCTTCGGCGTCGAGGGCGCGGCGATGGCAACGACCATTGGCCGCGGTGCCGGCGTGCTGCTGCAGTTCTGGATCCTGTTCCGCGGCGGACCGCACCTGCGCGTGCTGCGCTCGCAGCTCGTGTGGCACGCGGGGATCCTGTGGAACATCGTGCGGACCTCGCTGGGCGGCATCGGCCAGATGATCGTGGCGATGACCTCGTGGATTTTCCTGATGCGGATCCTCGCGGACATCGGCAGCGCCGCGGTCGCGGGTGCGACCATCGCGGTGCGCATCATGATGTTCACGATGATGCCGGCCTGGGGCATGTCGAATGCGGCGGCGACGCTGGTCGGCCAGAATCTCGGCGCTGGAGAGCCGGGCCGCGCCGAGGCCTCGGTCTGGCGCATCGGCGCGTACAACATGGCGTACCTGCTCGGCGTTTCCGTGCTGTTCTTCGCGCTGCCGCGCGAGTTCATGGGCGTGTTCACGGCCGATTCCGCCGTGGTCGCGATCGGAGCCGAGTGGCTCCGGATTCTTTCGTACTCGCTGTTCGTCTATGGCTGGTGGATGGCCGCCGTGCAGGCGTTCAACGGCGCCGGCGACACGGTCACGCCCACCTGGATCAACGTCGTGTTCTTCGGGCTGATCCAGATCCCGCTCGCATGGCTGCTCGCGGTCGCGCTCGGCCGGCAGCACACCGGCGTGTTCTGGAGCGTGTTCATCTCGGAAACCGCGGTCGGGCTGTTCACCCTGTGGCTGTTCTCGCGCGGGAGGTGGAAGCAGGCGCGGGTGTAGGCCCGATCCGGGGAGAAGTCACCAGGCAGCGGGGTCCAGCCGGTAGAGGTCCGCGAGCCCGAGATAGAGCGCGGGCAACTCGCGCGCGAACAGCGCCGGTTCCTCGAAGAAGGCCTCGCTTGCGACCGCGAAGAATTCACCGCGATCCTCCGCCGCATAAGGATCGAGGAAGGTCCGCGCGCCGGCGTCCGCCTGCGCGCGCAATCGCTCCAGTTCCACGTCCAGCAGCTGCACCCAGCGCCGCTGCGCGTCGCTGCCCTCGATCCAGGGAGCGCCGCCCCACTCGTGGTCCAGGTAGTGCGCGAACTCATGAACAGCGACGTTGTAGGCTTCGCCCGGCGCACCGCGGCTGTCCACGTCCTCCCAGGACAGGATCACGCGGCTGACGTCCCAGGACTCGCCTGCCAGCACGCGCGATTCCTCGGTGACGACGCCGTGCTCGTCGTGCCACTCGCCCGGCACGACGAACTGCGACGGATAGACCAGCACCGAGCGCAGCGACTCGTAGGGCGTGCGATCGCGCCCGAGCGCCAGCAGGCAGGCGAGGGCGAGGCGCACTTCGCGGTCCTTGCCGAGCAGGACCTGGTTGAGGCTCGCGAGCGCCGCGAGCAGCGGGGCGCGGGCGGATTCGTAGGCGAGAGTCTGCGCGTTCATCGCAGCGAGGCTACGCGCTCGTGCTGCTCGGCGAGCTGCGCCAGTTCACGCTTGAAGCCCTCAAGGCGTTCGCGTTCCTGGGTCACGACCTCGGCCGGGGCGTTGCGGACGAAACTCTCGTTGCCGAGCTTCGCGCTCGCCCGGGCGAGCTCCTGCTCGACCTTGCCGCGGCGCTTGCCGAGCCGCTCGAGTTCCGCCTCCACGTCTATCAGGCCGGTCATCGGCACGAGGATACGCAAGTCGCCGAGCAGGGCGGCCGCCGCCTGCGGCGGCGTCTCGCCGGGCGCGAGCGGCGTCGCCGAGGCGATGCCGGCGAGACGGCGGATCACGGCTTCATTGCGCGCGTAGCGCTCGAGGTCCGCGGGCGAGGCCGCCTGCAGGCGCGCCGTGAGCGGTACGGAGGGGGCGATGTCGAGCTCGCCGCGGATCCTGCGCACGCCGAGGATGAAGTCCATCACCCAGCGCATCTCGGACTCGATCGCCGCGTCGGCGGCATCCGCGGGCACGACGGGGAAGGGCTGGCGCATGATCGATGCGCCCGCGACGCCGGCGCGCAGCGCGACCCGCTGCCAGATCTCCTCGGTGATGAATGGCATCAACGGGTGCAGCAGCCGCAGCAGCGCTTCCAGGGTTTCGAGCAGCGTGCGGCGCGCGCCGCGGCGGGCCGCGTCCGGGCTGTCGGGGGACTGCAGCACGGGTTTGCTGAACTCCAGGTACCAGTCGCAGAACTCGTACCAGGTGAATTCGTACACCGCCTGGGCCGCCAGGTCGAAGCGGAATTCGCAGAAGCCCTCGCGCACCGCGGCGATCGTCGTCGCGAGCCGCGAGCGGATCCAGCGGTCATAGGGCGAGTGCGTCTCCTCGCCCGCCGGCAGCGCCGCCTCGGTCGACAGCAGCACGAAGCGCGCGGCATTCCAGAGCTTGTTGCAGAAATTGCGATAGCCCTCGACCCGGCCGAGGTCGAAACGCAGGTCGCGCGACTGGGTCGCGAGCGAGGCGAAAGTGAAGCGCAGCGCATCCGTGCCGTAGGCCGCGATCCCCTGCGGAAACTGCCTGCGCGTGGCGCGCTCGATCGCCGGCGCGAGCTGCGGCTGCATGAGGCCCGTGGTGCGCTTCGCGACCAGCGCCTCGAGGCCGATGCCGTCGACGATGTCGAGCGGGTCGAGGACGTTGCCCTTGGACTTCGACATTTTCTGGCCCTCGTGGTCGCGGATCAGGCCGTGGATGTACACCTCGCGGAACGGCACCTGGCCCGTGAAGTGCAGGCCGAGCATGACCATGCGCGCGACCCAGAAGAAGATGATGTCGAATCCGGTCACCAGCACGCTGGTCGGGTAGAAGTCGGCGAACTCCCGCGTCCTGTCCGGCCAGCCGAGCGTGGTCATCGGCCACAGCCCCGAGGAGAACCAGGTGTCCAGCACGTCCTCGTCCTGCCGGAGCGAAAGCGTGTCGGCGAGGCCGTGCCGGCGGCGGACCTCGGATTCGTTTTCCCCGACATAGATCGTACCGTCCGGCCCGTACCAGGCTGGAATGCGGTGGCCCCACCACAGTTGCCGGCTGATGCACCAGTCCTTGATGTTCCGCATCCACTCGAAGTAGGTGCGGTCCCAGTGCTCCGGGACGAAGCTCAGGCGGCCGTCCTCGACCGCGCGGATCGCCCCCGCCGCGAGCGGTGCGATGCGCACGTACCACTGGTCGGTGAGCCAGGGCTCGATCACGGCGCCGCTGCGGTCGCCGCGCGGGATCGTGAGGCGGTGCGGTTCGGCCTTCTCGAGCAGGCCCGCGGCCTCAAGGTCGGCGACGATGCGCCGGCGCGCCTCGAAGCGGTCGAGGCCGCGATACGCGGCGGGCGCCGCGTCGTTGATCTTCGCGTCGGCGGTCAGGATGTTGGGCAGCGGCAGGCTGCGGCGCTGGCCCACCTCGTAGTCGTTGAAGTCATGCGCAGGCGTCAGCTTGACGCAGCCCGTGCCGAACGCCGGATCCACGAACCCGTCGGCGAGCAGCGGGATCGTCCGGCCGGTGAGCGGCAACGTCAGCTGTTTGCCGTCGAGGCCGCGGTAGCGCTCGTCGTCGGGGTGGAAGGCGACGGCGACGTCCGCGAGCATCGTCTCCGGCCGCGTGGTGGCGACCGTCACGTGGCCGGACCTGTCGGCGAACGGGTAGCGGATGTGCCAGAGCGTGCCATTCTCCTCCTCGGCGGCGACCTCGAGGTCGGAGACCGCGGTCTTCAGCACCGGGTCCCAGTTGACGAGCCGCTGGCCGCGGTAGATGAGGCCCTCCTGGTACAGCCGGATGAAGGCCTGCCGCACGGCCTGCGACATGCCGGGGTCCATCGTGAAGCGGTCGCGGCTCCAGTCGACGGAGCAGCCGAGCCGGCGCATTTGCCGCGCGATGGTACCGCCGGACTCCTCCTTCCAGCGCCACACGCGCTGGTTGAAGGCCTCGCGCCCGAGCCCGTGCCGCGACTGGCCCTCGGCGAGCAGCTGGCGCTCGACGACCATCTGCGTGGCGATCCCGGCGTGGTCCGTGCCGGGCTGCCACAGTGCGCGGTCGCCCGCCATGCGGTGGAAGCGCGTGAGCGCGTCCATGATCGTGTCCTGGAACGCGTGGCCCATGTGCAGCGTGCCGGTGACATTGGGCGGCGGGATCACGATGCAGAAGGGCGTGCCGCTGCCTGCGGGCGCGAACAGGCCCTCCGCCTCCCAGCGGCGATAGATGCGCTCCTCGATGGCCTGCGGCGAGTAGGTCCTGTCCATGCCCGGCGGCTAGGGAAGCCCTGCACAGGTCGCGTGGAGCGCGTTACGCGCGCGCCACGCGGCCACAAGACGCGACCGACGAAGTGGGTTGAATACCCACGAGGAGGGAGCAACGCAGTGGCCGCGCGGCCCGCGCGTAACCCCTCGGGGCCGGGCGGATTTGCGATCATGCGGCGTCATTCGTCGCTCATGTATCACGATACACATCGCTCCTCGTTCCTTGCCTGATCGCAAATCCGCCACGGCCGCGCCCACGCGACCTGTGCAGGGCTTCCCAAGGTCAGTCCTCGCCCGGTGCCAGCTGCTCGCGCAGTGCCACGGCCACGAGTTCCGGCAGCGCGGCGCGCAGCCGGTCGATCACGCGCTCGATCAGGACGGCCTCGATCTCGCGTGCAGCCGCGTGCAGCAGCTCGTCGGTGAGGTCGAGGGTCCGGCTCACCAGCATCGCCTGCAGGGCCGCGATGTCCTGTTCCGAGAGCAGCCCGGCCGCGTACGGCGACCCCGGTTCCGGCACGTGCTCCGGTTTCGGGAAGCTGCCGGTCGCATGCAGCTCGACGACGTCCGTCAGGATCGGCAGTTCGCGCGCGGCTTTGCGTTTCATGTCTCGTTCCCCATCTCGTGCGTCGCGGGTTCGAGGCCGCGTTCGCGGTACGCGCGGTAGCGCTCGCGTCCGAGACTGCGCCGGCCGCTGTCTGCGTCGACGATCTCGGCGATGCGCGACCAGGCGCCGATGTCGGCGGGCGCCGCGGACGACAGGTTGACGAGCACGTCGCCGTCGGCGCCATCGGCCTCCGCGCCGTCCGCGATCACGACATGGGGCCTCGCCGGCGGCGGCGCGTCGTCCGGGGTGCCGGTGCGGCGGTGCGGCACGAAGCTGCGGTCGGAGAAGGTCCACAGCAGCTGGTCGAAGGCCTCGAGCTCGCCGCCTACGTCGAACTGCACGCGCACGCGGTGCCGCTTCAGCCAGGCCTTCTCGACCAGGCGGCAGGCGAAGCGCAGGCGCTGCCCGGGATCGCTGCCCGCCAGAACGTAGAAGTCGACCTGCGGCGCCGGCAAGGGCTCAGGCCCCGTGCAGCAGCCAGTCGACGAGCAGTGGCACCGGCCGGCCGGTGCTGCCCTTGTGGGTGCCGGTCAGGTAGGCGCTGCCGGCAATGTCGAGGTGCGCCCACGACAGGCCGTCGGCGAACTTCCACAGGAAGCAGGCGGCGGTGATCGCGCCGCCCTCGCGGCCCGCGACATTCGCCAGGTCGGCAAAATTGCTCTTCAGCAGCTCCGTGTATTCCTCGGCGACCGGCATGCGCCAGGCGCGATCATCGGCGCGCTCGCCGGCCGCGGCGAGCGCCGCCGCCAGCTTGTCGTCCGCCGAGAACAACCCGCAGTAATGCGCGCCGAGCGCGACTACGCAGGCGCCGGTCAGCGTCGCGATGTCGACCACGGCACGCGGCTTGAAGCGGCGCGAGTAGGTGATGGCGTCGCACAGGATCAGGCGGCCCTCGGCGTCGGTATTCAGCACCTCGATCGTCTTGCCGGCCATGGAGGTCACGATGTCGCCGGGCTTGGTGGCGCGGCCGCCCGGCATGTTCTCGCAGGTCGGGATGATGCCGACGACGTTGACCGGCGCCGCGATGGTCGCGAGCGCCTTGAGCGCGCCGAACACCGAGGCCGCGCCCGACATGTCGAACTTCATTTCGTCCATGCCGGTCGGCTGCTTGAGCGAGATGCCGCCGGTGTCGAAGGTGATGCCCTTGCCGACCAGCGCGACCGGCGCCTCGCCCTTCCTGCCGCCGTGGTATTCGAGCACGATGAGCCGCGGCGGCTCTTCGGAGCCGCGCGTGACTGACAGGAAGGAGCCCATGCCGAGCTTCGCGATCGCGCGTTCGTCTAGCACCTGCGCACGCACCGAGGGGTGTTCCTTCGCGAGCGCGCGCGCGGCGTCGGCGAGGTAACGCGGCGTGCAGACGTTGGCCGGCAGGTTGGCGAGATCCTTCATGCGTGCCATGCCGGCCGCGATGCCGCGCCCGTCGGCGAGGCCGCGGCCCGCGGCTTCGGCGTCCGCGTCCGCCACAACGATGCCGAACCGCGCGAGCTTCGGCAGGGGCGGCTTCCTGCCCGACTTCAGGTCGGGTATGCGGTACAGCGCATTGCTGACGCTCTCGACCGCATGGCGAACGGCGTAGCGGGCGTCGAGTTTCGGCACCGGGTCGGCGGCGAGCCAGGAGACGGCATTCGTGCAGGCGGTCCTTGCCAGCCACTGCGTGGCGGCGAACACGGCGCGGCGGTAGGCCTTGCGGCCGTAGGCCGGCTTCGGTCCGAGCCCGACCAGCAGGATCCGCTCGGCCGGCCCGCGGCGCAGTGCCGTGATCGGGAAGACCTCGGCGCACTTGCCGGAAAAATCGCCACGGCGCAGCAGGCGGGAAATGGCCCCGCCGGCGGCGCGGTCGACGCGCCTGGCGGCTTCGGTCAGGGACGCTTTCTCGTGGATTCCGACGATGGCGCAGGCGGTGCGCTGGCGCGCGCTGCCTGCCTTGAGGACCTGGAACTGCATGGCTCCCCGTTGAGCGCGCTCGCGCGCTGGTTTACCGTGTTCCGGCCAGTTTAATCGAAAACGCCCCCGATACCCCGCGCAACCGGCCTTGTTCGCCACCATCGACCGCTACGTCTTGCGCGAAGTCGCGACCGCCCTCGCCGGCGTGACAGTCGTGCTGCTCGCCATCCTCGTCAGCTACCAGGTCGCCCGGATCCTCGGGGTCGCGGCGGACCGCGGTTTTCCGCAGGAGATCGTGCTCACGCTGATCCGACTCACGACGCTCGAGAACCTGATGGTGCTGGTGCCGATCAGCATGCTGCTCGCAGCCATGCTGGCGCTCGGCCGGCTCTACCACGAGAGCGAAATGGCCGCGGTGCGCGCCTGCGGTATCGGCCCGGAGCGCCAGTACCTGCCGGTCTACACGCTGGCGCTTCCGGTCGCCGCCGGTCTCGCCTGGCTCACGTTCGTGGTCGGCCCCGAGGCGCGCGACAGCGCCGAGGCGCTGCGCGGCCGCGGCCTGCGCGATGCCGAGTTCGGGCTGCTCGCGCCCGGCACGTTCCGCACCTACGCCGACGGCAAGGCCGTGTTCTACGCGGAATCGAGCGGCGCCGACGGGCGGCTGATCAACGTCTTCATGCAGCACCTGGCCGGTGACCGGGTCGAGGTCGCGACCGCGGCCTGGGCCGAGCAGCGCGTGCTCGCGGGCGGGCGCACGCAGCTCATGGTGCTGCACGACGGGGAGCGGATCGAAGGCGTGCCGGGGCAGACGACCTTCCGCCGCATCCGTTTCGCCGAGCACGGCATCCCGGTCGTCGTGCCGGAGGCGGGCGTCGGCCGTACCGTGCCCGAGCGCAAGCCGAGCCGCGAACTGATCGGCTCGAGCTCGCTGGTCGACATCGCGGAGCTGCAGCGGCGCATTTCGATGCCGCTCATGGTGCTGGTGCTCGCGTTCGTCGCGGTGCCGCTGTCGGCGCTGCGGCCGCGCGAGGGGCGCTACGCGCGGCTCGCGCTTGCGATCCTGCTGTATTTCGCCTACGCGAATCTCCTGTCCGCGGCCCAGGTCTGGATCGAGAAGGGGCGGCTGCCGCCCGAGGTCGGCACCTGGTGGGTACACGCGCTGGTGCTGGCCGGGGGGCTGGTGCTGATCCACCGCCAGAGCCCGGTCACGCGCTGGTTCCGGCGCCGGCGGCATTTCGCGTGACGATCCTCGACCGCTACCTCGCGAGAACCGTGCTGCTGCACACGCTGATGGTGACGGCGGTGCTGCTCGCGCTCATGACGCTGGTGACCTTTATCGGCCAGCAGGACGACATCGGCCAGGGCAGTTACGACGTCGCCGGAGCTTTTTTCGTGACGCTGCTGCAGCTGCCGCAGCAGGCGTACGAGCTGCTGCCGATCGGCGCGCTGATCGGCGCGATCATGGGACTCGGCGGACTCGCGCGCGACAGCGAGCTGACCGTCGTGCGCGCGGCGGGCGTTTCGGTCGCGCGCATCGCGGCCTCCGCGGCGCTCGCCGGGCTGGTGGTCGCGGCCGTGCTGTGGGTGCTCGGCGAGTACTTCGCGCCGCCCGCCGACCAGTACGCGCGCCAGTACAAGATCTTCAGCCGCTACTCGCAGCTCGAGTTCACCGGCAGCCGCAGCGCCTGGATCCGCCAGGGCTCGCACTACATCAACGTGCGCCGGCAGGCGGCCGAGAACCTGTTCGGCGGCGTCTACGTCTACGAGCTCGACGACGCGCGCAGGCTCATGCTGGTCGGCCGCGCCGAGACGGCGACCCAGGATAAGAGCGGCCGCTGGGTGCTCGGCAATTACGTCGAGACCCGGCTCGGCGAGGATCACGTGGAAGCGCGCACGCGGCCGCGGCTGGTGACCGAGCAGGGCTTCGAAGCGGAATTCCTCGGCGCCGCGGTCACGCAGCCGAAGTCGCTGCCGCTCGCCGATCTGCACGCCTACAAGGAACACCTGGAGGCGAACGACCTGGACTCGACCGCGTGGGAGATCGCGTTCTGGTCGCGCATCTCGCGCCTCGTCGCCGCGGTGGTCGTGTGCATTTTCGCCGTGCCGTTCGCGTTCGGGCCGCTGCGCTCGGCCGGCGCCGGCGCGCGCACCGTGCTCGGGATCCTCGCGGGCGTCCTGTTCGTGCTGCTGACGCAGACGCTCGAGAACAGCGGCCAGGTCTACGGGCTCAACCCGCTGCTGGTCGCCTGGGGGCCGACGCTGCTGCTGTCGGCAATCGCCGCGGTGGCGATCCTGCGCGCGCGCTAGACGGTGCGGCGCACGCGCGCCCGGCCCGCGATGTCCAGGAGACTGCGGCGCTGGCGATCGAACGGAATCCAGGCGAAATTCGCGGCGAGCGGCACCATCAGCGCGATCGCTGCCGCGTGGGCCACCGGGCTGCCGGGCCGGGAGAGGTACCAGGCGCCGAGGATCGCGAGCCAGGCGAGGCCTGCGCCCAGCAGGCACCGGACCAGCGACTCGCTCCAGCGCAGTCGCCGGCCGTCCGCGGACTTGAGGCGGATGCGCCAGGCGCGCATGCCGAGCGTCTGGCCGCGGCGCGTCCAGCTGAATGCGAAGTAGGTGAACAGGAGGACCGCGAGCAGCGCGTGGTAGGCGTGCGCAAGTATCCCCTGGGTCGCGGGCAGGATCGCCTCGCCGCGGGTCAGGGGCAGCATCGCGAAGGTCGCCGCGAAGGCGAGCGCGGCGGCGAGCAGGGCGTCGTAAATTAGGGCGGCGAGCCGGCGAATGAGCCCGGCCGGTGCGCCCGTGGTGACTTCGTCGACCATGCAGCGACGATACACCGGAGGGGACAGTCCCCTTCATTTTCATGAAGGGGACAGTCCCCTTTGCTAATGCCTGTCCTGCTGCTCCAGGCGCTGCTCGATCGCATCCTTGCTGCTGCGCAGGATCTGGCGCACCTGCGCGGCGCCGGGGCGGCCCGCGATGCGGGCGATGGCGTCCGGCAGCTCGTGCCAGTCGCGGCCCCAGGACAGGAGCCGCGCGGCGTCCTTGACCACGGCGGTGATGGTCGTGTCGTTGATCGGCTTTGGCGGCTTGATGGCGGTCTTCAGCCTCGCCCCTGCGCGGGCCGGCTTCGGCGGCGCCGCGGGTTTCACGACGGTCGCGGTCGTGGTGCTGCCCGTCGGGCGCTCAGGCCTCGTGCGCGCCTTGTCGAGCTGGCGCTCGCGCTCGGGCTCGGCGATCGGCACGAAGCGCTCGACGTGCTGCGAGCCGACCAGATTGGTGAGGAAGGACATCAGCTCGAGCGCTTCCGACAGCGAGGGGTCGGCTGCCGCGAGGCGCGTCTTGACGATGGCCTGCAGGTCCGCGAGCCGCTGGCGCGCGAGGTCGACGACCCACTTGGTCGGCCGCTGGTGGTTGGGTCAGGGCTGCACCAGCCAGTACTGGTCCTCCGGCAGGTCCGCATAGCGGGCGTGCAGGTCGAGGCTCTTCTGCGACTTCTGCAGGAGCTGCAGCACGCGTTCGTCGGCGGGCGTCATGCGACTGAACATAAAGGACGGCGGCGCCCGCCGCAGCGGATTCGCCGGAGTCCTTGACGCCGGTCACACTGGATACGTGATCAACCGCGCGGGCAGTCCGCGAGGACCTTAAGCGGGGCGGCGAGCGCCGCGTCGAGGTCGCTGCCGAGCGCGACCAGCCAGGAGCCGTACATCGGGTTCGGCAGCAGGAACCACTGCCGGCCCCAGTAGTCCGCGCGGGCGCAGCGGGCTGCGTCGCGTTCGGCGACGGACGCGCCGCGGACGCCCGGCAGGAAATCCGCCAGGTCGTCGCCGACGTTCAGCACGATGCGATAGCCCTGCGCGACCGCGGCGCGTCGCGGGAGCTTCTCGGCGCCCCAGTCGGGGCGCTCGCCCCTCAGCATCAGGTCGTCGGCGAGCGTCCCGCTGCCGAGGCCGAGCGCCTCGAGGTTCGCCATCGTGTCGTCCTGCTGCGGACACGCGGACGCGTTGCCGGCGCGGGGCGCGCACTCGCGGTTGGTGATGAAGAAGATCCGTACCGGCCGCCCGGCCGAATCGGACATCAGCCGCGCCGCGCGGATGAATGCCGCCGCGCCGGGAACCGCGGGCGCGGCGCGCCTTGCAAGCCATTCGTCCCAGGCCCTGGGGAATGCGTCGAAGCACAGGCCTTTCAGCAGCATCTCGGCCTGCGGCGCGGAGTTGTCGAGTACCGTCTGGTCGACGTCCATGACGACCGCCGGCGGCAGGGCGAGCGATGCACCGGACTGGGTCGGCTCGGCGGTCCACGCGGGATCGGCGAGACCCGCGGCGAGTGCCTCGAGTGCCGCGCGGTAGATCGTCTCGCTCGCGGCGCGATATTCGGGCGAGTTGCGGACCCACAGTGTCGCGCGGTCACCGCCCGCGGCGAACACCGGCTCGCTGCCGCAGCGGCCCGGGTCGCGATGCGCCGGCACGGCCGGCGGCGGCCGCGTCGCGCAAGCAGCCGCGCAGGCCGCGAGCGCGAGCGGCAACGCGGCCCGCAGCACGCGGTGCGCCGGCACTCAGTCCACCACCCGCGTCCCGCCGGTCGCGGTCCGCCGGGCGTAGAGTGCCGAGAGGCGCGCAGTCATCGGCCCGATCGCACCGTCGCCGATCGCGCGGCCATCCACGCACGTGACGCCGGCGAGCTCGCCCATCGTGCCGGTGCAGAAGGCCTCGTTCGCCCGGTACAGCTCGGCGAGCGAGAGATCGCGGACCTCGTGCGCAATTCCCTCGACGCGGCAGATGTCGAGCACAGTCGCGCGCGTGATGCCCTCGGGGCAGGCGGCGACCGTGGGCGTCAGCACGGTGCCGCCCGTCACCAGGAACAGGTGCGTGGCATTCGTCTCGGCGATGAAGCCGCGGCCGTCGAGCATCAGCGCGTCGTCCGCACCCGCGGCGTTTGCCTCGATCTTCGCGAGCACCGAGTTGAGCAGGTTCGCGTGGTGGATCTTCGGGTCGAGCACGTCGGGCCCCGGACGCCGGAAGCTGCTGGTCACGAGGGTGAGGCCGGATTTCGCATACACCGGCGCCTTGTGCTCGGCGAGCACGATCAGCGTCGGCCCGGACTGGTTGAGTCGCGGGTCCATGCCCGAGGTGATCTTCACGCCGCGCGTCAGCGTCAGGCGGATGTGCACGCCGTCCCTCATGTTATTGGCGGCGAGCGTGCGCCGGATCTCCTCGATGATCTTCGCGTTCGAGGGAATCTCCGTGAAGGCGAGGGCGAGGGCGGAAGAGCGCAGCCGCGCAAGGTGCTCCTCGAGCGCGAAGATGCGGCCGTCGTAGAGCCGCAGACCCTCCCACACGGCGTCGCCGCCCTGCACGGCGCTGTCGAAGGGACTGACGCCCGCCTGGTCACGGTGGACGAGCCGGCCGTTGACGTTGACCACCAGGTCGCGGTTCTGCTCGTTGAACTGCTGGAGCATTCCTCAGGCCTTCAGGCGGAGCGCGTACAGCTTCTCATAGTACGGCAGGCACACGTCCACGAGCCGCGCCGCGGCCTCGTCGAGCTCGACGTGCCGGCGCCTGTAGGGCTCAAAACCCGTCGAGGCCTCGACCGCCGCGTACCAGTGCGGCGCCCAGGCGCCGTCGGTGTCGCGTCGGCCGGCGGGCCAGGCGAGCATTGCGGGCAGGAACGGAATGCCGAGTGCGTCGCACAAGGCCGCGAGTTGCGCCGCCGGGTCCTTCAGCACGTCGCTCGCGAGCACGACCGGCGGCGCGCGCCCGAGACGCTGCGCGACCCGATCGAAGATCTCGCACTGCTGCTCGAGCCCGGTGTCGGCGAACCCGGCGCCCGGAAACGCGCGCAGCAGCGAGGCGACCATCTCGTCCGGCTCGCGGATCAGGAAGGCGTGCGTGAGCGCGTCCAGCCAGCCGCGCCCGATCACCGGCAGCAGGTGATGCGCCATGTGCTTCTGGTACCAGATCGCGCGGCCGCCGGGGATCGGCCCGGTGAGTTGCGCGGCGACTTTGCGCCAGTCCGTCTCCTGCGTCGCGAGCACTTCTTCGCGGCCCGGGTGCCGCACGCCGGTGACACACAAATAGTGTGCGTACAGCGGCTCGTCGCTGACCGCCGTGTCCGGCCGGCTGCCGAATGCGCGCATCAGTGCCGTGGAAATGTTGCGCGGGCCGGACCACATCGCGAGGCGCATTACTTAACCCTGATCCGACAATCTTTTCTCGCGGGTGAGCGGCGAATGAATTGAAAAAGGCCTCTCGTTGTGGTTGAAAGCAAGTTGCCACACCGACTTTCTGCCACGAGCGAGAGGCCACCGACAGTGAGACGAAGAAACACCGATTTGCATGCCCGTGTCAATGGAAATCTTGCCATCGAGTTCGGCGGCGCGAAGCTCACCTCGTACGCGGGGCTGGAGCTGTTCGATCGGTACCTGCGGCCCCCGCGGCGCCACGAATGCATGATCGGTCGCTGTACTTCGGAAACGGAAAACTTAGTACTCAGTACGAACAGCGGGCGACACAGTAAGAGTATTGGTAACCATTGGCGGTGCAATCGTTGACGCAGGCATAGTCGGTCTGCTTTGGGGGCTGCGAGGGTTGATTGCTATCGTCCCAAGAGCACTTGTCAACGCAAAGGCTGTACATATATCCGCGCGCAATGCAGTCGTTCACGCATTGGTAGTCGGTACCCAAGGTGCGCGCACCAGGACATTCGGTAGCCAAATATAGGTTTGGGCGCGTATCTGCGCGTTCAAATCCCAGATCTGCACTGACGGGTGCTGATATGAACACCAAGGCAATTGCGATCGCGAAAGTCAGACGACTAGATGAATCGGCCATATCGCCCTCCAGAAAAGCCGTAAGCGGAGACTTCGTTTGGCAACTCTACGCCTGAGTGGTGTGCGATGTGGAGTTGACCCTCCTTTTGTGAACATGATGTGTCCACAAAAGCGGGTCAACTCCAGAAGCGGAGAGCTGGGCGCGGATGATTTGAGGGGTGCTTTATGCCTAAGACAATTCATGGTAGCTCGGTTTACTACTCGTACTTGACCAAGGCTGAGGAACAGGCGTTTTGGCACGAGCAGCGCAACTCAATCGGCCTCCCTATAACGGCTCGGGATCGCCAGGCTGTGCACGAAGGGAAGAAAGTGACCGTCGAGCAACGCCCGCCGCCGAAGCCTAAAAAACCGCAACGCTAGCGAGACGGTAAGGGGTCCCCTGTAACCCACCCCCTCCCCCTGCCGATTGAAGGGGGATGGGGGTCTGTGATCTAAGAATTTGCTCTGGCCTGCGCCAGCCCGCGAGACGCTTATAAGTTTCGCCCCAGTTTCGCATTCCTTGCGTAGCTGCCACCCAAGAATCCACTTCCGGGGGGCTTGATGCGGCACTACACAAGCGGCTAGTCTTTCGCCCAGGTCAGGTGCTGACCGCAGCAGCTCGAGTCGGTCCACTAATGGGCCACTGGCGTAAATAAAAACGCCA
>Ga0194132_10000229_pt1 | contig 114968 bp, 111 predicted proteins | sample TA2KigOf80mmetaG_FD_148612 | JGI IMG/M metagenome (GOLD analysis project Ga0194132, IMG submission 148612) | Freshwater microbial communities from Lake Tanganyika, Tanzania - TA2015054 Kigoma Offshore 80m | ecosystem: Environmental > Aquatic > Freshwater > Lake | place: Tanzania: Lake... | reverse complement strand
TTGCTGATCGGCACCGGCCGCCCTAAGACGGTCGCCAAGTCGGCATGGGTCGTCTCGGTGAGGTCTTCGAGCGTAACGCCTGAATGGCCGGTCAGGTCGAGCAACATGCCGACTTGCCCACCCGAAATCGTAATCGTGCCCGTCCGGCCGCTTTTCGGCAGGCGAGATCCGAACGCTGTGAAGGAGCCCGCGGTCTCGATCAATTGATCGAAATCGGCGACCCGGATGACCCCGTACTGTTCGCAAAGCGCGTCGAACACTGCGTTCGAGCCCGCCAACGCCCCGGTGTGCGCATGCTCTACCTCAAGCGGCTCCGTATGATCGGCGTCGGTCTCGGCACGCAGCGGCACTTCGAGGCCGTGCTCGGCCACATCCGGGCCGGACGGATCAAACCGTTGCTCGCCGCGACTTATCCGTTGGCCGAACTCAAGCGCGCACAGACCGATTTTCTCAGCAAGCAGTTCTTCGGCAATCTCGTCGTGCTACCGCGTGCGTCGTGACGCTTCGATCGGAACCGGTGCCGTCTCGCCGCGCGCGGCGGTGAACGTCAGTTCCGGCCAGTCGGGAGTGAAAGCGGTATAGCTCGGGTCCAAGCGCTGGCATCGGTGATCGTCTTAGAGTAGTGACGCATCGAACTGTCTCCGAGTCTCGCGCCGGGCCCTAACCAAACCGAGCGGCGCATTCTATCGACCGTTCGATGGCCGGACAAAGCCAGCGGCACCGTGCTGGCTGGGCGTTCGCAAGCGGACTATGATTCGCGGCGACGGAGAGAATCAAACATGGCGAGCATGGACGAACGGACCGAACGGGCGCTCGACGCGTTGACCGAAGCACGCGTCGTTGAGTTGGCGCAGGGCGCGCTTCGCATCCCGAGCCTGTCGGGCGAAGAGCGCGCGGTCGCGACCTATTTCGCGGCGCGTATGCGCGAGGCCGGGCTCGAGGCCGAACTCCAGGATGTCCCGCCGTCGATCCACATGGGTCCGAGCGTCAATGCCATCGGTCGCCTGCGCGGGACCGTGCCGGGGCCGACCCTCCTCTTCAACGGCCATATCGACCACAATCCGGTCTGCGACGGCTGGTCCAAGGACCCGTTCGGCGGAACGATCGAGGACGACTGGCTCTACGGCTTCGTCCATATGAAATCGGCCAATGCGGCGTATGTCGCCGCTGCCAAAGCCGTCCGCCGCGCCGGCATTCCGCTGGCCGGCACCGTCGTCATCGCGCATGTGTGCGGCGAGTTGCGGGGCGGTGCCGGAACGCGGCACGCGCTGCGGAGCGGGATCACCGCGGACTATTTCGTCCTCGGCGAGCCGACCGAGCTCGAAATCGGCACCCGCCACACCGCCTCGATCGTGCTCGATTTGCACGTCCGCGGCCAGATGCGGCATTTCTCGACTCCGCAGACCGGCGGCGAGGCAGTCAACGCGATCGAGAAGATGGCGCGCGTGATCGCCGCCCTCGGCCCGAGCCATCGGCCGGCGCCTGCGCGCCGCGACGGCGGCTGGCTGAGCTTCGAGCCGAAGGCCGGCTTCGACGGGCTGCCGCAGTTCAATATCGGCGCGATTCAAGGCGGCATTTCGACCGCCTACGATCGCTCACGACCCGCGCTGTTCCCCGATCTTTGCAGTATTTCGCTCGACGTTCGCATCGTTCCCGGCATGAACCAGGCCTCGATCGCCGAGGACCTCGAGCGCTTGCTCGCCGGGCTCAAAGCAACCGACCCCGAGCTCGATTGGGCGATCGAGTTCCGGAACGACACCTTTCCGCTGCCGTTCGATGCCGCCGACGACTCGGCGGTCGTTCGTGCCGTCGCGAGCGCCCATCGCACGGTGCGCGGGACCGCGCCGCAACCCGCGACATATTTGAAGTACGCCGCGTCGGACGCTTCGTGGATGGCCGCCGCCGGAATTCCCGGTGTCATCTACGGGCCGAGCGGCCGTTACCTGAGCCGCCCCGACGAACGCTGCGCAGTCAAGGACATCGTCGATGCCGCCCGGGTCTATGCCTGCGTGATCGCCGCGCTCTGCGATCCGGCCCGCGTGACGGCCGCGGCGTGACTGACGCCGCCTGTCGGGACACGCGACCCGCCCGCCATGAGCCACGCCATCGTGATCCATGCGCCGGGCGGTCCTGAAGTCCTCTGCTACGAACCGGTGACCGTCGGCGCGCCAGGCGCCGGTGACGTGCGGATCGAGCAGACTGCGATCGGAATCAATTTCCACGACATCTATGTCCGCACCGGCCTTTATCGCACGCTCGCCTACCCCGGGATCCCGGGGGTCGAAGCCGCCGGCGTTGTGGTCGCGGTCGGAAGCGGTGTCGCCAGCGTGAAGCCCGGCGACCGCGTCGCGTATGTCTCGCAAAGCTACGGCGCCTACGCGTCCGAACGTCTGATCGCCGCCGACCTGCTGGTCCCGATTCCGGCTTTGGTCGACGATCGGACCGCGGCCGGCACGCTGACGCGCGGCTTGACCGTGCTCATGCTGACCGAGCAGACGCACCGCATCCGTGCGGGCGATCGCGTGCTGGTGCACGCGGCGGCGGGCGGGGTCGGCCAGCTCTTGTGTCAGTATCTGCGCCATCTCGGCGCCATCGTGATCGGGACGGTCGGCAGCGAGGCCAAGGCGGCGGTCGCGCGCGCCTGCGGTTGCGCCGAGGTGATCGACTACCGTCGCGAGTCGTTCGTCGATCGCGTGCGCGCGCTGACCGGTGGCAAAGGTGTCGATGTCGCCTACGATTCGGTCGGCAAGGACACCTTTCTCGGTTCGCTCGAGTCCCTCGCCGTGTTCGGGCACTTGGTCAATTTCGGGCAGTCGTCGGGCGCGGTCGATCCGTTTCCGGTCGCGCTCTTGAGCCGCAAGTCGAACAGCGTGAGCCGGCCGCTTCTGTTCCACTATATCGCCGAAACCGTCGCGCGCCGGCGCATGGCCGCGGCCCTGTTCGGCGCCATCGCGCGCGGCGCCATGAAACCGAGTGCAGTCCAGGCGTTTTCCCTGCGCGACGCCGGCCGGGCGCATCAGGCGTTCGAAGCGCGGCGCATGACCGCCGTCCCGGTCCTCGTTCCGTGACCGGGCGAGCCGTCGATCGCCAGCAGACCGCGGCACTTTTTCCCGTATTATCGGCGGGTGGGTAGCGCCGGGTCCGCTGCGGCGCCGGGACACCCGAATCGGGTTCGAAAACAGCAGAGCACTTACCGAGGTAGGCGAACATGATCGCACGCGTCGATCTCAATTCGGACATGGGCGAGAGCTTCGGCGCCTGGCGCATGGGCGACGATCCGGAGATGCTCAAGATCGTCAGCACCGCCAACATCGCGTGCGGCTTTCACGGCGGCGACCCGTTGGTGATGGATCGGACGCTCAAGTTGGCCAAACAGCACGGCGTCGCGGTCGGCGCGCACCCTAGCCTTTACGATATCTGGGGGTTCGGGCGACGGCCGATCCAGGGCGAGAAACCCGGCGATATCGAGAAGATGCTGATCTACCAGATCGGCGCGCTAGCAGCGATGGCCGCGGCCGCCGGCCACCCGATCACGCACGTCAAGGTGCACGGCCACTTGGGTTATCTCGTCGCGTTCGAGCCCGACGTCGCCGCCGCGGTCGCGCGCGCGATCAAAACGGTCGACCCTAAGCTCGTTTTTCTCACTTTTCCGGTGACCGAGGCCGATCGCGCCGGCGATAAAGCTGGCTTGAGGGTGGCGCGCGAGGTCTATGCCGATCGCACCTACGATGACAACGGCTACTTGACGCCGCGCCAGCAACCCGGGTCGGTCGTTCACGACGTCGCCTTCGCCGTCGAACGCGTGCGGCGGATGCTGGACGATGGTGCCATCACCACGGTGACCGGCACGAAGATCAAAGTGCCGATCGACAGCATTTCCGTTCACAGCGACACCCCGACCGCAGTCGAAATGTCGCGCAGCATCCGCAAGTTACTGATGGAAAGCGGTGTCGCAATCGCACCATTCGCGCCGACTCCGGGCGATACCCGCTCCGGTGCGGTCAGTCCCGCGCCACGCCGTCGATCAGATTGATGGTCAGGAGGCGCTCCGTTTCGAACTGCGCGCGGGGCGCCGCGACCGCTTCGATGTCGCGGTCGATCGTCGCCAGCCGCGCGTCGTCGGTGCGGCGGACCGCCGCTGCCTGGTCGATGTTGATCGCGGCAAAGCGCAGCCGCTGGCCCGGCCGGGCCTGCGCCAGCACCCGGATATCGGGCCCGATGACGGTCGCGATCTTGGGATAGCCACCGGTGGTCTGGCGATCGACCAGGTTAATGATCGCGAGACCGCCGCCCAAGACTTGGATGCTGCCGAGCGCAATCCCGTCGGAGATGAGCGGGATGTCCTTGCGATAGTCGATCGCAGGTCCACGGATCTGGTAGCCCATGCGGTCGCACTTCTCGGTGAGGACGTGTTCGGCGGCAAGAAACGCCGCGCAATCGGCGGGCGAGAAATAGCGATCCTGCGGCCCAGCGACGACGCGGACCGCCGCCTCGGCGCCGGGCAATGCGCCGCTGTCGTAGCGGCGCTCCGGGCCGGGCGAGGGGCTTGGCGACTTGAGTGGCAGACGGTCGCCCGCGCGAAGCGTGCGCCCTTCGAGCGGCCCGATCCGGCTCCGGGTGTGAACGGCGAGGCTACCCAGCACTGGCGCGACGTCGAAGCCGCCGTCGACGGCGAGGTAGCCGCGCAAGCCGTGCGTTGCGTCGCCGACCGTGATCGTCTGGCCGCGCTCGAGCGTATAGGACTGCCACGGCATCGCCGGTTCGCCGTCGATCGCGAGCGCGAACCAGCCGGCGAACGCGACCCGGCAGCGCTCGGCTTCGACCCGCAGCGTATCGCCGGTGAACGTCATCTCGATCGCGGCCGCACCGGGGTCGTTCCCGACCAGCCGGTTGGCGATCGCTAGGTAAAGGTCGTCGAACGCACCCGCGGTGGCGACGCCATAGCGGAGGAAGCCGAAGCGCCCGCGATCCTGGAGCGTCGAGTGGGCGCCGGCCTTGACGACGATGAGGGCGTTCATGCCGGTTCGGCGGTGGGCACGTAGGAGCCCGCGACGGCGGCGGCGGCCAAGCGGTCGAACTCGGCCCTGTCGATCGGCACGAAGCGGACGCGATCGCCGGCATCGAGCAGGAAGGGAAACGGACGGCGCGGATCGTACATCGCCGCCGGCGTGCGTCCGACGATGTACCATCCGCTCGGCATCGGCATCGACGAGATCGCGGTCTGCATGCCGCCCACCTGAATGGTGCCGGCCGGCACCAAGGGACGTGGCACCGTCTTGCGCGGGATGCCGAGCGCGGGCGGCAGTTCGCCCAAGTAAGCGAATCCCGGCGAGAAGCCGATCATGTAGACCATGTACTCGAGTTCGGTGTGGAGACAGACGACCGCATCGGACGAAAGCCTCGCGTGGCGCGCGACGTCTTCGAGTTCGAACCCGAGCTCGTCCCCGTAGCACACCGGGATCGCCCACCGCCGCGCCGGCCGTGACGCGGCGGGGGCACCGCCCTCGAGCGTTCGTAAGCGCTCGGCCAGGGTGGTGTAACTGGTCCGGCTGGGATCGTAGTAGACGAGCAAAGAACGATAGGTGGGTACCGTGGCAATGATCTCCGAAAGCGCCGCGGCGCGGACGACGGCATCGAGCATGCGGACGCGATCGTTGACAGCGCGCGCGATAACGTCGCCGAATTCGACGACGAGCGCGGCGTCGCCGGCCGGAGCGACTCGCGCATCTGCGAGAAGAGGTGAATTCGTCATGCCCCGGCCTGCCTCATCGAACTGCGACCTCGGTGCAGCCGTCAGCGGTGGCCGCGTCACCCAAGCGCCAGCCCCGGCGGCCCGCTTTGATGATCGAGGCGTTGAGCATGCATGACCCCCGGATCGGCTGCGTCCAAATCAGTGCCGGACTTTGGCCGCGATCGCAGGTCGAGTGCAAGGCGGTCGTCGTTCGAAAGCGGCAGCGACCGTTTCGGAGGTCCGGGGGCGGTCGTATAGTAAGCCTCGAGCCTACAGGCAGCGGCGGTCAAGGTGTGGGTCGGCAAGTGACGAGGCGTTGGTGACGATTCCCGAACCCGAAGAACTGGCGATCGTGCGAACGTCGATCCGGCGCTTTCTCGAAGCCGAGGTCGTGCCGCACCGCGACCGCTGGCGCGCCGGAAAGTGCGTGCCCAAAGAAGTCTGGCTCAAGGCTGGCCGCGCCGGCCTGCTCGGCATCAGCCTGCCCGAGCAGTATGGCGGCGCCGGCGGTGACTTCCGCCACGAGGTCGTGCTGATCGAAGAGCTCGGCCGTATCGGTTTCGCCGATTTCGGCGTCTCGCTCCACAATGCGATCGTGGCGCCGTATATCCTGCACTATGGCAGCGAGGAGCAGCGTCGGCGCTGGCTGCCGAAGATGGCGAGCGGCGAACTGATCGGCGCATTGGCGATGACCGAGCCCGGCACCGGCTCCGACGTGCAGGCGATCAAGACCGCCGCCCGGCTCAAGGGCAATCGCTATTCCGTGTCGGGCCAGAAAACCTTCATCACCAACGGTCAGAACGCCAACTTGATCCTGATCGCGGCCAAGACCGATCCCGCGCAGGGCGCCAAAGGCGTCTCGCTGCTCCTGGTCGAAACCGACGGCGCCGCCGGCTTCACGCGCGGGCGCAACCTCGACAAGATCGGCTTCAAGGCGCAGGACACCTCGGAGCTCTTTTTCGACGAAGTGTTCGTTCCGGCCGGCAATCTGCTCGGCACCGAGGCCAACCAAGGCTTCGTTCAACTGATGCAGCAGCTGCCCCAGGAGCGGCTGATCATCGCGGTGCAGGCGATCGCCGCTCTCGAAGCCGCACTCGACCATACCTTGGCCTACGTCAAGGAACGCGAGGCATTCGGGCGCAAGGTCTTCGAGTTCCAGAACACCCGGTTCGTCCTGGCGCAGGCGGCAACCGAGACCAAGGTGACCCGCGTCTTCGTCGACCACTGCATCGCGCTTCATCTCGACAGGCGGCTCGACGTCCCGACCGCAGCGATGGCCAAGTTGTGGGCGAGCGACTGCCAGAACCGCGTGATCGATCAATGCCTGCAACTGTTCGGCGGCTACGGCTACATGGCCGAGTACCCGATCGCGCACATGTGGGCGGACGCGCGCGTTCAGAAGATCTATGGCGGCACCAACGAAATCATGAAAGAGATCATCGCCCGATCGCTGTAACGGGCCGAATCGACGCGCTTCGGGTGGAACCATGACCGATTGTTACGTCTACGATGCTCTACGGACCCCGCGCGGCCGCGGCCGCCCGGACGGGGCGCTCCACGAGGTCAGCCCGCTCGAACTCGCGACGACCGTGCTCGCCGCCGTCCGCGATCGCAACGCGCTCGACACCGGCCTGGTCGACGACGTGATCCTGGGGTGCGTCGAGCCGGTCGGCGAGCAGGGCGCCGACATCGCCCGCATCGCCGCGTTGAATGCCGACTACGCCGAGACCGCGGCCGGGGTCCAGATCAACCGCTTCTGCGCCTCGGGGCTCGAAGCGATCAACATGGCGGCGGCCAAGGTCATGGCGGGTCAGTCGGACGTTGTCGTAGCCGGCGGGGTCGAATCGATGTCGCGCGTGCCGATGGGCGCGAGCGGCGGCGCCTGGTTCGTCGATCCGGCGATCGCGTTCAAGAGCTACTTCGCGCCGCAGGGGATCGGCGCCGACCTGATCGCGACCAAGCACGGCTATACCCGCACCGATGTCGACGCCTACGCGGTCGAAAGCCAGCGCCGCGCGGCCGCGGCCTGGGGCGAGGGCCGCTTCGCCAAGTCGATCGTTCCGGTCGCGGACGCGCTCGGGCTGACGCTGCTCGAGCGCGACGAGCACATGCGGCCCGACACCACCATGCAGGCGCTGGGAGCGCTGGCGCCGTCCTTCGCCAAAATCGGCGAGGACATGGGGTTCGACGCGGTGGCTCAGCTCCGCTATCCCGAGGTCGAGGCGATCGAGCACGTCCATCACGCCGGCAATTCGTCCGGGATCGTCGACGGCGCTGCGGCGGTGCTCTTGGGTACGCGCGAGGCCGGCACCGCGATGGGCTTGAAACCGCGCGCCCGCATCCGGAGCTTCGCGTCGATCGGATCGGAGCCGTGCATCATGCTGACTGGTCCGGTCGCCGCGAGCGAGAAGGTCCTGAAGCGGGCCGGCATGACAACCGCCGATGTCGACCTTTACGAGCTCAACGAAGCGTTCGCCTCGGTGGTCTTGTTCTACCGCGACGCGCTCGGCCTCGATCCGGCAACACTCAACGTCAATGGCGGCGCGATCGCGATGGGCCATCCGCTCGGCGCGACCGGCGCGATGGTGTTCGGCACGCTTCTGGACGAACTCGAACGCCGCGGCCTCGGCACCGGTCTGGTGACGCTCTGCGTCGGCGCCGGCATGGGTACCGCCACCGTCATCGAACGGCTCTGATGACCGGCGTCACGCTCGAAGCCGGGAGCGGGAGCGTCATGCTCAGAATCGGCGACGACGGCATCGCCGAGATCGTCTGGGATCTGCCCGGGCGGTCGGTCAACGTCCTCAATCCCGAGAGCCTCGCCGCCTTTGCCGCGGCGGTCGACCGGGTGCTCGGCGATCCGGCCATACGCGGCGCGATCGTCACCAGCGCCAAGTCGGGCTTCATCGCCGGCGCCGACCACGCATGGCTCAGCGCACTCGCGGCCGGTGCGACGGCGCCCGAGCTTCTCGAGACCGTCATGGGCGTCCAGACGCTGTTCCGTCGCATCGAAAAGGCGTCCAAACCGTTCGTCGCCGCGCTCAACGGCACCGCGCGCGCCGGCGGCTTCGAGCTCGCGCTTGCGTGTCACTATCGAATTGGTGTCGACGACGCGAACGCGCGGGTTGGCTTGCCCGAAGCCACGGTCGGTCTGATGCCCGGCGCCGGCGGGAGCCAACGTTATCTCCGCATGCTGGGGGTGATGGCGGCGATGCCGCTGCTGCTCGAGGGTCGCTTGCTCGCGCCGGGCGACGCGTTGAAGGCCGGCCTGATCGACGCCGCCGTGCCGCCGGGCGAGTTGTTGGCGGCCGCGCGCCGCTGGATCGGTGCGGCCAAGCCCGATGCGCTCGTCAAGCGCTGGGACAAGCCGGGCTTCGTGCCGCCCGGGGTCGACCCCCGCACCGCCCAAGGCGCCAACGCCTTCGCCGCGGCCCATGCGCTGCAGCGTAAACGGAGCCAGGGCAACTACCCCGCGCTCGATGCCATCCAACAGGTGGTTTACCAGGGCTGGGTCGTCCCGCTCGACGTCGCGCTCAAGCTCGAAGCCAAGTATTTCGTAAAGATTCTCCGAACGCCGGTCGCGCGCGCGATGATGCGTACCCACTTCATCAGCCTACCGCGCGCTAACAAGCTGGCGCGCCGGCCGGTCGACGTCGCCGAACGCGGGATCGCCAAGATCGGCGTGCTCGGCGCCGGGATGATGGGGGCAGGGATCGCGCACGTGACCGCTGCGGCAGGGATCGCGGTGGTCCTGATCGACCGCGATCAGGCCTTGGCTGCGCGCGGCAAGGATCACACGCAGCGGCAGTGCCAGGCAGCGGTCGAGAAGCGGCGCCTCACGCCGGCCGAAGCCGACCGGGTGCTCGGGCGGATCACGCCGACCGCCGACTATGCGGCGCTCGCGGGGTGCGACCTCGTGATCGAAGCGGTGTTCGAGGACCGGGCGCTCAAGGCCGATGTCACCGGGCAGGCCGAAGCGGTGCTCGGCGCCGACGCGGTCTTCGCCTCCAATACCTCGACGCTGCCGATCAGCGGCCTCGCCGCGGCCGCGAGGCGGCCCGAGCGCTTCATCGGCCTGCATTTCTTTTCGCCGGTCGAGCGCATGCCGCTCGTCGAGATCATCCGCGGCCGGCAGACCGGCGCCGCCGCCCTCGCGCGCGCGATGGACTTCGTCCGGCGCATCGGCAAGACGCCGATCGTCGTCAACGACACCCGCGGCTTCTACACGAGCCGCGTGTTCGCCACCTACATCGACGAGGGCGTGCTGATGCTGGCCGCGGGCATCGCGCCGGCCCTGATCGAGAATGCCGGGCGCTCCGCCGGCATGCCGGTGGCGCCGCTTGCGCTCTGCGATGAGGTCTCGCTCGAATTGATCCACAAGGTCAATCGGCAGACCGCTGTGGACTTGGGTCCGGCGTTTCGCGAAACAGCGGCGACCCGGTTGATCGCCCGGATGGTCGAGCGCGAGGGCCGGATCGGCAAGCGCGCCGGGCGGGGCTTTTACGACTATCCGGCCGAGGGCCGGAAGCGTTTGTGGCCGGACTTGGCCGGGCTGGCCGGGGCACGGGTACCGTCGCCCCCGATCGCCGACCTGAAGGAACGCTTGCTCGCCATCCAGGCGCTCGAGGCGGCGCGTTGCGTCGAGGAGGGCGTGATCGAGGATGCCGGCGATGCCGACATCGGCGCCGTGTTGGGGTGGGGCTTCGCGCCGTGGACCGGCGGGCCGCTCTCCTACATCGATATGGTCGGGCCGGCCGCATTCGTGGCGGCCTGCGAGCGGCTGGCCGCGCGCCATGGCGAACGCTTCGTGCCGAGCGCTTGGCTCAAGGCGCGCGGTGAGCAGGGCGACCTGTTTCACCCGATGATCGCGACTAAGGCCTCCTAGCGGTCCCTGCCCAAGGTATTTCTCCGTTGCACGCACCGCCGTTTGCGACACTGCGTCTAGTACTCGTCGACAGACGCCGATGACCGCGCGCTATCGCTTCCGTGTGCCGTTTCTGCTCGAGCCCGACGAGGCTGCGCGCCGGATCGTCGCGGGGATCGCCGCCAACAAGGCGCTGATCGTGTTCCCGTGGCCGGTCGCGCTCGCCGGTCGGGTGTTTCGGACGCTGCCGCCGGCGTGGACCCGGGTCCTGATTCCGGGTCCGACCATCTACAGCGCTTAGCGGCGCGCGTGCTCGACGCGGCGTTTCCCGACACATGGTGGCCGATCGCGAACCGGCTCGCCCTGGTGTTCGCGGGCGGCGCCGCTTTGGTCGTCGTCACCAACCTGATCGCCGGCCGGCGCCGGGCGAGCGAGCGCGACCGCGCCAATGCCCGCGCCCGCGGTTCGCTGTGGCCGCGGTTCGGCGTGTGGGCGGCGATCACGGCGGTGTTGCTCGCGACCCTGGGCTGGGGCGCCGGCGCGTTCGGCGTGGTGATGGCGGTCGCGACGGCGCAGGCGGTCCGCGAAGTCGCCCGCGCGGTGCGGCACACGGTTCCGTACCGGACCTGGGCGCTGGCGCTCGCCGGCGGCGCGATCGTGGCCGCGACCGGGTTCTGGCAGGCTAACGGCGGCTTGGCAACCGCAGTCGCCGCGATCGTCATCTTGCGCTTGGCCGGACTGCCGCGCGGGCGGGCGCGCGAGGTCGTCCGCGCCATGGCGCTCGATGCCGCGGTCGTCGCCTATGTCGCGGCGCCAATCGCGCTCCTGGTGGGCCTGCGCCAGACGCCTGACGGATTCGCGCTCGTGGTGTGGACGATCGTCGTGGTCGGCTTGGCCGACGTCGCCGCCATGTTCGGCGGCCTGCTCGCAGGACGAACGCCGCTGTTCGCGTCGATCAGTCCGTCCAAAACCGTGGAAGGACTGGCGGCCGCCGTGGTCGGCGCGCTCGGCGGAGCCGCCCTGGTGCGCGTCGCGCTCCCCGACGTTCCGGTGCTTGCCTACTACGGCGCGACGCTACTGGTCGCGGCGGCCGGCATCGTCGGCGACCTCGGCGCGTCGGCGCTGAAACGGCGGGCCGGAATCAAGGACTTCGGCAGCGCGCTCCCCGGCCACGGCGGGGTCATGGACCGGCTCGACAGCCTGATCGTCGCGGCGCCGGTAGCGGTCGCGTGCGCGCTCGTGCTGTTCGCCGCGCGACCCTCCGGCTAGCAGTCGAGCGTCTTGTCGCGCTCCCAGCTCGACAAGTGGGCGGTGAAATCGCGCCACTCCGCCATCTTGAGCTTGACGTAAGACTTGACCACGTCAGCGCCGAAGGCGGCGTTGACGACGGCATTCTTCTCGAACAGGCGGATCGCATCGAGGAGGTTGCCGGGGAGGCGGCGGATGCCTTTGAGCGCGTGCCCGTCGGTATACATGTTGATGTCGAGGCGCTTGCCGGGATCGCGCTTGTTCGCGATGCCGTCGAGTCCGGCGGCGAGCAGTCCCGCCTGCAACAGGTAGGGATTGGCGGCGCCGTCCATCAGGCGGAACTCGAAGCGGCCCTTGTCGGGTATGCGCACCATGTGGGTGCGATTGTTGCCGGAATAGGTGATGGCGTTGGGCGACCAAGTCGCGCCCGAGAGCGTGGTCGAGGCGTTCAACCGCTTGAAGCTGTTGACGGTCGGGTTGAAGAACGCACACAAGGCCTCGGCCGCATTCAGAACGCCGGCCAGGAACTGGTAGCCGACCTTGGCGATCCCCATCTCGTCCTTGGGGTCGAGAAACAGGTTCTTGCGGCCGGCGGCATCCCACAACGACACGTGGGCATGACAACCATTGCCGGTGAGGTTCGCGAACGGCTTCGGCATGAAGGTCGCGCGCATGCCGTGATCCTCGGCGAGCGTCTTCACCATGTATTTGAAGAACGCGTGGCGGTCGGCGGTGACCAGGGCGTCGGCATAGGTCCAGTTCATTTCGAACTGGCCATTGGCGTCCTCGTGGTCGTTCTGGTAGGGGCGCCAGCCGAGCTCGAGCATCGCATCGCAGATCGCGCGGATCACCGGAAAACGGCGCATCAGCGCGACTTGGTCGTAGCACGGCTTCGACTGGGTATCGCGGCCGTCCGCGATCGCGCTGCCGTCGGGACTGATGAGAAAGTACTCGCACTCGACGCCGCTTTTCATGCGCCAGCCGGCGTCGGCCGCACGCTCGATTTGGCGTTTGAGCATCCGTCGCGGCGAGGCCTCGACCGGTTTACCTCCCATCCACAGGTCGGCGGCGAGCCAGCCGATGTCGCGGTTCCACGGCAGCACGGTGAGGCTGGCGGGATCGGGCATCGCAAAGGTGTCGGGATCGGCCGGCGTCATGTCGAGCCAGGTCGCGAACCCGGCGAACGCGGCGCCTTCCTTCTGCATCGCCCCGATCGCCGCCGCCGGGACCAGCTTGGCGCGCTGGGTGCCGACGAGATCGGTATAGCTGATCAGGAAATATTTGAGCTTCTGGTCGCGGGCGACCTTGGCGAGATCGACGGTCATCGGAACCTCCCTCTCTGCATCCGCCCGCTTCGGCGCGGGCTGTCGTATGGGCGCCATTAGAGCCGCAGCATCGCGAGTTTGTCGACTCAGCCGTCGCGACGGCCGGAGCGTCCCGGAATCCAGTCGGTGCCGGCGAGCGGTACCCGCGCCATCGCCGCGGCCTCGACCGTGAGCGCGACCAAGTCCTCGGGCTCGAGGTTTAGAACGTGCGACTTGCCGTTGGCGCGCGCAATGGTTTGGGCTTCGAGCGTCATGACGGTGACGTAGTTCTTGAGCCAACGCGCACCCTGCTCCGGGTTGAGCCGGGCCTCGAGCGTCGGGTCCTGGGTGGTGACCCCGACCGGGCAACGGCCGGTGTGACAGTGGTGGCAATAGCCGGGCTCGGTGCCGAGCGCGCGATAGTCTTCGAGATACGCCGTCTTGTTGCAACCCAGCGCCACTAGCGCCGCGGTCCCGATCGCCACCGCATCGGCGCCGAGCGCAAGCGCCTTGGCGACGTCGGCGCCAGTGCGGATTCCGCCCGAGATAATGAGCTGCACCTTGCGGTGCATGTCGAGTTCCTGCAGCGCATCGACCGCTTCGCGGAGCGCGGCGAGCGTTGGGATGCCGACGTGCTCAATGAAGACGTCCTGGGTTGCCGCGGTGCCGCCCTGCATCCCGTCCAGGACGATCACGTCGGCGCCGGCCTTGACCGCGAGCGGGATGTCGTACTTAGGCCGGCTGGCGCCGACCTTGACGTAGATCGGTTTCTCCCAATCGGTGATCTCGCGCAGTTCTTCGATCTTGATCGTCAAGTCGTCGGGGCCGGTCCAGTCGGGGTGGCGCGAGGCGCTGCGCTGGTCGATGCCCACGGGGAGCGTGCGCATGCCAGCGACGCGCTCAGTCACCTTCTGCCCGAGCAAGACGCCGCCGCCGCCCGGTTTCGCACCTTGGCCGACCACGACCTCGATCGCGTCGCAACGTCGGAGATCATCGGGGTTCAAGCCGTAGCGCGAGGGCAAGACCTGATAGACCAACGTCTTCGAGGCGCGCCGCTCTTCATCGGTCATGCCGCCGTCGCCGGTCGTGGTGGTGGTGCCGAGCGCGGTGGCGGCGCGGCCCAACGCCTCCTTGGCGTGGGTGCCGAGCGCGCCGAAGCTCATGCCGGCGAAGGTGATCGGCGTCTTGAGCTCGATCGGTCTCTTCGCGAAACGCGTTCCGAGCGCGACGTTGGTGTCGCAGCGCTCGCGGTAGCCTTCGAGCGGATAGCGCGACATCGAGGCACCGAGAAAGAGCAGGTCGTCGAAATGCGGCAGCGCGCGCTTGGCGCCGAAACCGCGAATCGCGTAGACGCCTTCGTTGGCGGCGCGGTGAATCTCTTGCAGCACCTCGGGCGGGAAGAGGGCGGACGGGCGCAGGCTGCGCGGGCCGACGGTCATCTCAGGCGTACGCGTCGGCGTTGTCGACGTGGTAGTGATAAAGCTTGCGTGCCGACCCGAACCGGCGAAACGCCGCCGGATCGTGTTCGATCGCCGCCTGCTTGAGCAGGGCTTCCAGCGCGGCTCGATGGGCGGGCGTCATCGGCTTCTCGATGCAGTCGGCGCCGAGACGTCCGACCTTGCCGCCAACGTAGATTGCCGCCTCGTAGATCGAATCGCCCAAGTCGTCGCCGGCGTCGCCGCACACCACCAGCCGGCCGGCTTGGCCGAGGAAAGCGGCCATGTGCCCGACCGAGCCGCCGACGACGATATCGATCCCCTTCATCGAGATGCCGCAGCGCGACGCGGCATCGCCCTCGATCACGAGCAAACCGCCGCGACCCGACGCGCCGGCCGAAGCCGACGCATTGCCGCGGACGCGGACCACCCCCGACATCATGTTCTCGGCGACGCCGGGACCGGCATGGCCCTCGATCGTGAGCGTGGCCGCTTGGTTCATGCCGCCGCTAAAGTAGCCGGTATGGCCGATCACCACGACCTCGATCGGTTGGTTGAGCCCGACCGCCAGCGCATGCTTTCCCGCGGCATTGAGAACACGCCACAGGCGCTCGTTCGACTGCACGGTCAAACGATGCAGGCGGTGGTTGAGGTCGCGAACCGACGTTTGGGCGAGGTCGACGACAACGGCGCCGTCGCTTGCGCGTTCGGCCCGCGCCGCCGCACCGGATGGGTCGTGTGTCATGGGCGCTAGGACCGTGTCCAGCTATAGACGATCTCGGGCGCCGGCTCCCAGATCGACGCATCGGCGATGCCGGGGAGCGCCGCGAGCGCGCGGAACTCCGAGCCCATCGCCACCCAATCGTCGGTTTCCGCCATCACCGCCGGCTTGCACGCGAACGAATCGCGCATTACCGCGAACCCGTCGCGGGTGCCGATGGCGAAGGTATAGAAGCCGTCGAGGTCCTTGAGCCCGGCTTCGAACGCCTCCTTGAGCGTCGCCCCTTCGTTCAGGCGGAAGGCGAAATAGCGCGCGGCGACCTCGGTGTCGTTATCGCTCTCGAAGCTTTGGCCGTGGCGCTCGAGCCACCGTCGCAGGCGGTTGTGGTTGGATAGCGAGCCGTTGTGCACAAGGCAAATGTCGGCTGCGGCGGCAAACGGGTGCGAGTGCTCGGTGGTGACCGCCGATTCGGTCGCCATGCGGGTGTGACCGATGCCGTGGGTGCCGTGGGCGGCGCCGAGGCGGTAGCGATCGACGACGTCCTTGGGCAGCCCCATGTCCTTGTAGATCTCGACGGCCGCGCCCCAGCTGGTGACGAACACGTCGGGCTTATGGCGCTTGAGCCACGCCCGCGCCGGATCGAGCTGCGTGGCGGGGAGGGTCACGACCGCGGCGTTGCCTTTGGCGTCAATCGCGATCCGGGCGCCGAGCGCAGCGCCAAGTTCGGCTCCGAGCGCCGGCCAATCGTGGTCGCGCCGGCGGTGGTAGAGCGTCAGTTTGGCGTCGGCCGCGCCGAGCGGACGGCCATAGAGCGCGATACCCGCGCTGTCGGGCCCGCGGTCGGTCATCTCGACCAGCATCGCGCTCAGGTGGCGGCCGAGTTCGCGCTCGAGCCTATCCGACTTCAGAAACAGTCCGACGATTCCGCACATCGTGATCGCTTCTCACGTCCTGCGATAGCCGATGCGCAGGGGTTTCACAATAGAGAAGAAAAATAGTTTCATAACAGGAAAATCAAGAATCGTCGCCGCGCGCCTGCGCGATCACCGACAGGAACCGGATCGGCAACCGCACCAAAGTCTCTGGCCCATGCGGCGCATTGCCGTCGAAGAACAGCGAATCGCCAGGGGCCAGGCGGTAGGTCGCGCCGCCATGTTGGTAGTCCATCTCGCCCTCGAGCAAATAGATCAGCTCGTTGCCGGCGTGCTGGAACAGCGGGAACACCTCCGATTTCTCCGTCAACGTCACGACGTAGGGCTCCATCGCGACGTTCTTGCCGAACGAATGGCCAAGCAGCCGGTACTGGTGGCCGCTCCGGGTGCCGCGCCGTTCGATCTGAAGACCCTGACCGGCCTTGACGAAGGTCGCGTCGCGGTGCTCCTCGAAACTGCGAAAGAACGCGGTCACCGGAACGTTGAGTGCGAGCGAGAGCGCGCGCAGGGTCGCGAGCGAGGGCGAGGTCAATCCGTTCTCGATCTTCGACAGCATACCGGGCGAGAGGTCGGCTTGCTTCGCGAGTTCCGCGACCGTAACATCGAGCCGCTGCCGGAAACGGCGTACTTGGCGGCCGATCGCCGCTTCGAGCGCGGGTGCGGCGGCGACGGTCGCCCGCGACCCTGGGTCTTTTTTCCCGCGGCGGCGTTCGGGTGGGCGAGGCGGGGGCGCCATCACGTTCCTCCGTCGGCGACGAGCGCGGCGAGGGCGTCGAGCCCGATCAGCCGGCCGCCGAACTCGGCCATCGCGTCGATCAGGACCGGCAGCAGATAGTCGGCGGCGGCCCAATCGGCGAGCACGTCGAAAGCGGGAGCCGGACCAACATCGCCGCGAACGATGATCGCTCCGACCTGCGCCAGGATCGTTTGCGCAACCGCATTGCGGCCGAAACGGTCGGCGCGAAGGTCGACCGCGCACAGCTTGGCGAAGAATGCGGGGGCGGCCGTGCCGGTCACGCAAAACCAGGCGTGGGTGTCCGCGCGCATCAGCAGGTAGCCGCGCGGCTGGAGGGTCTCGCGCTGCCAGGCGCCCTCAAGGTCCGCGGCCAAGCCGGAGCGTCCGGCCCGATCGGGGAGGATCAGGACCTCGCTCGCGCTCAAGCGAACGGCGCGCGCGCCGTCGGCTTGCGGGGCCGCCCGGTTAGGGGTGTCCGGCATACCCACGTGCTGCGCGGTCAACCATTCGACCGCGCCGCGGCCCTTGAAGCCAATGCGCGGCAAGCACGAGAGATCGACGACGCCGAGCGTTCGCGCGGTGCGAGTCTCGCCGGCCCGGTCGCCAAAGTTCGCCGCGACCACGGCCTCGCCGACAGCGGCAAAGACGGCGCCCGCCGCTTCGAGCCGCCGATAGACGGGCGAGCGGATCCGATAGGCCGAGGGCTGGATCGTCGTCATCACAGCGCCTGCCGCGCCGCGTCGGGGTCGTAGAACGGGAGCTTGACCACGGTCGCGCGAACGTCGCGCCCGTCGTCGAGCCGGATCACGAGGGAGCGATCGGGCGCGGCATCCTCGCGCGCCGCATAAGCGAGCCCGATGGTACGATTGAGCGTGGGCGACCACGCGACCGAGGTAACAAAGCCGACGGCGTTTCCGCCTTTGAGAACGAGGTTCGATTCCTGAAGCGGCGGCGCACCCGCGACCGCGAAACCGACCAGCTTGCGCCGGGACAGATGCTTGTCGCGGATCACGAGCGCGCGCTTGCCGATGAAGAACGGCTTCTTGGCCGCGATTGCCCACAGCATGTCGGCTTCTTCGGGCGTGGTCATCGCGTCGGTGTCCTGACCGACGATGATGTGCCCCTTCTCGAGCCTTAGCACCCGCTGCGCCTCGACGCCGAACGGCACGAGGCCGGCGCCGCGCCCGGTATCCATCAAGGCATCCCACAAGGCTTCGCCTTGGCTCGCCGGGACATGGACCTCGAAGCCCAGTTCGCCGACGAATCCGACCCGCAAAAAGCGCGCGGGAATGCCCGCGATCCGGGCCTCAAACGCGCCGAGATAGGGGAAGGCGCCGGCATCGACGCCGCACCCCTCGACCAGCGGCGCCAGCACGTCGCGGGCGCGCGGGCCGGCGATGTTGACGCCGGCGAACGCGGCGGTGGCGTTGGCGATATCGACATCGAGCCGCCATTTGGCATTCCACCACAGCATGGTCTGGTAGACCCGGTCCGAGCCGGTGGTCGTGGTAGTGACGTAGAAATGATCGTCTCCGAAACGGCAGGCGACGCCGTCGTCGATGATGGCGCCCGATTCGTTCACCATGAGGACGTAGCGGAGCCGGTTCACCGCCTGCTTGGTATAAGTGAAGGTGTACATCCGGTTCATGAACTCGGCGGCGTCGGGGCCGCGAATTTCGAGGCCGCCCAAGGTCGAGACGTCGATCATGCCGACGGCGGTGCGGACTGCGCGCACTTCGCGCGCGATCGCGTCGGCGCGGTGGGCGAGGACGCCGTAGTAAGCCGGCCGCCACCACGCGCCCGCGGTCATCATCTGCGCTCCGGCTTCGAGGTGGCGGTGGTGCATCGCCGTCTTGCGCTCGGGATCGAAACCGCGGCCGGCGAGGACGCCGAGTTTCTCACCGACCACCGGCGGCCGCGCGGTGGTGACCCCGACGTCACCGACGCGCCGGCCGGTCTCCTTGGCGACGAGTCGCGCCGCGGTCAGCGCCGAATGCCGGCCCTGGCTCGGGCCCATTCCGACCGTCGAGAAGCGCTTGACCAACTCGATCTCGCGGTAGCCCTCGGCGACCGCGTTCTCGATGTCGTCGATCTGCAGATCCTCGTCGAAATCGACGAACGCTTTGCCGTCGGGGTGGGGGTAGATCGGCCACGGATGGTTGGCGCCGATGTCCTCGCCGGCGGTCCAGCCGGCGAGCGTGACCCCGGGCGGCAGGCCGGCGATCGAAAAGTGTGCGCGCGCGTCATCATAGTCGAGCCGGCCGCCGGCTTGGAGGGCGAGTTGATAGGCGGGTAAGCGTCCGACCGAAACAGCGGCGAGATCGCAGACGATCGCCTCGCCGTGTCTGGTATTGTCGCCTTGTCGGCGAATCGCGATAGCAGCGAGATGGCCATCGACCGCTTCCGCCGCAATGATCGACGCATCGTTGACGATCCGGATGTTGCGTCCGGCCGCCGCGACCGCGCGCGGGTCGCGCGAGGGCTCAGGGCGGAGCTCGACGATGGCGCTGACTGTGGCGCCGGCGTCGAGCAGATCGAGCGCGACGCCATAGCCGTCGTCGGTGCCGGCGACGACGACCGCCGTCCGGCCGGGGCGGACGCCATAGAGGCGGATCAAGCGCTGCGCCGCCGAGCCCAGCATAACGCCGGGGATGTCGTTGCCGCGGAACACGGCCGGCTGTTCGATCGCGCCGGTCGCCAGCACCACGCGGCCGGCCCGCACTCTGTGAAGCCGCGAGCCCTGGATGATCGCGAGCCAATGGTCGGCAAAATAGCCGTTGGCGACCGCGCCGGTCATGACCGTGATCCGCCGCACGCCGCCGACGGCGCCGACCAGGCGGTCGCGCTCGGCGTGCGTTGCCGCGCGTTCGACTGCGGCGCGACCGTAGTTGAGGGCGCCGCCCAATACCGGGTTGTGATCGACGAGGAGGACTTGGTCGCCGGCGCCGGCCGCGGCGAGCGCCGCGGAGAGGCCGGCGCGCCCGCCGCCGATGACCGCGACATCGCAGAAGTTGTGGACCTTGTCGAAGTGGCCGTGCGGTGCGTCGAGCGCGACCGCGCCGAGGCCGGCAAGTGCGCGAACGCGCGGCTCCCAGAACCGCTGCCAGGCGCCATGCGGTTTGAAGAACGCACGGTAGTAGAAGCCGACCGGCATGAAGCGGGCGAAGCGCCCGAGCCAGGCATCACGATCATGGGCGAGCGAGCCGCGATAGTTCTGCCCCCGCACCGCAAGCCCGGGCACGATCGGCGTGCGTTCGGCCGGGACGTTGGGCTCACCCGGAAGCTGCACCAGCGCGTTCGCGTCCCACGCTGCCATCGAGTGAATGCCGCGCGGGCGGTGGTACTTGAAGGATCGCGACAGCACCCGTACGTCGTTCGCGGCGAGTGCGCTCGCGATGGTATCGCCGGCTAAGCCGTCATAGGCACGGCCCTCGAACGTGAAGCGGACGGGCCGCGCCGCATCGACCAGGAGTCCGCCGGGAATCCGGTTGACGCCGCTCATCGTCCGTCTCGCCGGATCGCCCTAAACTCGTCCATAGTATAGGTGCGGATGACGTCGTCGCTTACCGTGTGACGCTCGGCGATGAACCAGTAGCTGGTCGGCGTGTGGCACCACCACTCAAACACGACCCCTGCGGTGTTATTCGAGAAATAGAGATAGTCGGTCCACGCCAAGTCGTCGGCGGTCGCGGGATCGGGTTGGTCGGCGACTTCGCCCCAGCACACGAACTCGCTGATGTTACGCGGGCCGTTGAGCGGGCAGCGGAGCAGCTTCATGGCGCACCCGCGCCTAATGGCTCGCCGCGGTCGCGCCCATCTCGTTCACGAGCGCGAGGCTGCGGAAACGGTCGAGCGCGAACGGGCGCAAGATGTCGGGGACGCGGTTGGTCGCGATCGCGCGCGCCATGTAGCGTCCCGACGCCGGCGTCGCCTTGAAGCCGTAGGTGCCCCAGCCGGCGTCGAGCCAATAACCGGCGACCGGGCTCTCGCCCATGATCGGGCTGTAGTCGGGCGTCATGTCGGTGACGCCGGCCCATTGGCGGAGGAGCTTGACGTTGGCGAGGAACGGAAAAAGTTCGAGCGTGTGCTGGATTAGGCTCTCCTTGAGGTCAAGCGTCGATCGGGTCGAATAGAGCTCGTAGGGATCGGAGCCGCCGCCGATCACCAGTTCGCCGCGCGCGGTCTGCGACACGTAGGCGTGGAGCTGCGCCGACGATACCAGCGGCTCGAGAAACGGTTTGACCGGTTCGGTCACCATCGCCTGCAGCGGATAGGTGCGGATCGGCAGCCGGAACCCTGCCATCTTGGCGAGCAGCGACGAATAGCCGGCGACCGCTTGAACGACGGCACCGGCGGCGATGCGGCCGCGATTGGTCGCAACGCCGACGGCGCGGCCGCTTTCGACGTCGATCCCAGTTACCTCGGTACGCTGAAAGATGTGGACCCCGCGCTCCGCTGCACGCGCGGCAAAACCCCAGGCAACCGCATCGTGGCGGGCCAGACCGCCATCCTGGTGCCAGAGGCCGGCGAGGATCGGGTAGCGGCCGCCTTCCGGCATGTGGAGCGCCGGCACCAGCGCACGGATCGCCGGCGGGTCGATCAACTCGATCCGGGTGCCGAGGAGCTTTCCGACCTCGGCCCGCAGGCGAAAGCTCCTTATGCTGGCGTCGTTGTGCGCGAGCGTAAGCTGGCCGCGCTCCGCATACATCAGGTTGACGTCGAGCTCCTCGGAGAGGTCGCGGTAGAGCTCGACCGCCGCTTTGTAGAAGCGGACCGACTCGGGGGTAACGTAGTTCGACCGGATCACGGTCGTGTTGCGTCCGGTATTGCCGCCGCCGATGTAGTTTTTTTCGAGCACGGCGACGTTGGTAATGCCGTGCTCGCGCGCCAGGTAATAGGCGATGGCGAGCCCGTGGCCGCCGCCGCCGACAATCACGACGTCGTAGGCGGGCCTGAGGTCGGGCTCGGGCGGGAGATCCGGGCGTGCCGGGTAGCGCCGGCGTAAACCGTATTTGAGAAGACCGAACGGCACGTTCGCCTTATTGTGGCTGGAGACGAAACGACGATAGCGGTCGGTTTATCAACTTTCAACTTTTTTTCCTAAGCGGAAACAAGGCTGGATCGTCACCCCTGGCTTCCGCATTTGATACAATCGCGCCCGGCGGAGGTGAAGATGGCGCGCAAGAAGAAGACCGTGTTCGACGACGGTGGTGCGAACCGCACGGCGCTCAAAGGCGTGCGGCGTACGCTCGAAATCCTCGAATATTTGGCGGTGCAGCCGGCACGCGCAACTGACGTCGAGGCGGCGCTCGGGCTTTCGTGGGCGACCGTGCATCGCACGCTCGACCAGCTTGAGCAGGGCGGGTTCGTTATCCGCCACTCCGACACCAACCGCTATAGCATCGGCCCACGCCTCTGGTTCGTCGGCACCTCCTATCTCGCCACGCACCCGGTGCTCGACGTCGCCCAGCCCTATCTCGAAGTGGCGGTACCGGGCCTCGACTTCACGGTTCAGCTGGTCGAGCGCTCGGGTCGGCTCGCCGTCGTCCTCTACTCGCACCACGCCAGCGGCAAGGTCATCACCAAGGCCGCCTACGGCTACCACTTCCCGCTCCACGCCGGTTCGAAGGGCCAGGCGCTGCTCGCCTATGCCAAGCCGGACGACGTCGCGCGCTACCTGGCCGGCCCGCTCGAGCGCTTGACCGCCGAGACCGTGACAGAGCCGGCGCAGCTCCGCACGATTCTCGATCGCATCCGCGGCCAGGGTTTCGCTCGCACCGAGGGCGACGTCCAGCCGTTCACCGGCTCGCTGGCGGCCCCGGTGTTCGATCGCCACAGCCGCGTCATCGCGTCGATTTGCTTCATCTGTCGGCGCTCGCTGTTGCGCGAGCGCGCGAGCGAAGAGAAGCTCCGCGAAGCGCTGCTGATGGCCGCCAACGCTGTCTCGATGGCGCTCGGCTGGCGCCCACCGGTCAGGCTCCTGGTCGAGGCGAGGCGAGGCGTCGACGCGACCTCGCGAAAGTAGCTGGGCGAGCGCGGACGGCGGCGGAGGCGTCATGGCGCGCGACAAGGTCACGATCGGTATGGCGGTGCCGGGCGGCATGACCGCGGCCTACGCTTACTTAAGCGCCGCCTCGGCCCTCGGCTACGACCGCGAGGTCGGCGTCGAGTTCGATTTCTTCTATGGCGGTGAGCCCGCCGCGACGGCGCAGTGCTTGATTGCCGGCGACTGCACCTTCGCCTGCCTCAATACCATCGTCGGGCTGATCGGCCGTGGCCGATGCGGGCGAGCGGCAGCAAACCCCGGCGTACGCACCGCTGGTTCGCGGCGGTGCCGGCGAGCCTGATACGTACCCTTGCCGACCTCAGGGGCAAGCGGATCGTCTGCGACTTCGCGCACCTGCAGGCGCTGGGCGAGGCGGCGCTGGCGGCCGAGGACATCGCGTCCGCGGATGTCACCTGGGTGCCTTGGCGCGGATCGAGCACCGAGGCCAAGCGCATGGTCGGACCACTCGAAGGTGGCGAAGCCGACGCGATCTTCTTGATCGACTGGAACCTCGGCGACTTCGCGGCCGAGGGCCTTGCGCTCCGGCGGCTGTCCGCACTCTTCCTCGACCGCATCCGCGCCTCGTCCTGCTACTGGGTGACCGAGGACGAACTCGCAGCGCGCAGCGAGGTACTGGCGCGGGCAGCGCGGGCGCTCGGCGATTGGCGCTACTATCTCGTCAATGCCGGCACGATCCGCCGCAGCTTCGACGTCGGCGCCGCGTTTACCGCTGCCTACATCGACGACTTCAATCGCTTCGATGGTACGACTTTCGGTTGAGGAAGCGTTAAAAATGGATATGATATCCATAAAGTAGGATACAGGAGCCGAGGGAGCCGGGCGTTGAACCTCAGGATCGCGATCGATACCGGCGGTACGTTCACCGACGTCGTCGCCATCGACGATGCGTCGGGCGATCAGTTCGCGATCAAGACCCCGAGCACACCGACCGATCCCTCGCGCGGCCTGATCAACGGCATCGAGGAAGTCGTCCGTGCCGCCGGCCGCGTCGCCAGCGACGTCAGCCACGTCTTGCACGGCTCGACCACCGCCACCAACGCTGTGCTCGAACACAAGTTCGAGGGCCTCGGACTGATCGTGACGCGTGGCTTTCGCCATATCATCGAGATCGCGCGCCAATCGGTTCCCGACGGCTACGGCAATTCGTTCTTCTGGGTGAAATCGCCGCGGCTGGTCCCGCTCCATCTCGTCCGCGAGGTCGTCGAGCGGCTGACGTACGAGGGGACCGTACTTACGCCGCTCGACGAGACGAGCGTCGTCCGCGCTGCGGCTGAGTTGGTCGAGCTCGGGGTCCGCTGCATCGGCGTCTGCCTGCTTCACGCCTACGCCAACGACGCCCATGAACGCCGGGTCGGGGCGCTGATCGCGGAGCGGTTCCCCGAGGTCTTCGTCTCGCTGTCATCGGTGGTGCTTCCGGAGTACCGCGAATACGAGCGGGCGATGACGACTCTGATCGACGTCATGGTCAAGCCCTACTGCAAGACTTATCTCGGACGCGCCCGCGCCCGGATCGGCGAACTGGCTGGCGGCCAGCGGCCGTTCCTGATCATGCAGTCGAACGGCGGCGTGGTGACGAGCGACACTGCCGGCGAGAAACCGGTGACGATGCTGATGTCGGGTCCGGCGGGCGGCGTGCTCGGCGCCACCTACATCGCCGGACTCGCTGGGTACAAGGACATCCTGACGATCGACGTCGGCGGCACGTCGACCGACGTTTCGCTGATCCGCGACTTGGCGCCGCAGCTCACCAGCCACTCGCTGATCGAACACTATCCGGTCAAGACGCCGATGCTCGACATCGTCTCGGTCGGCTCGGGCGGCGGGTCGCTCGCCTGGATTGACGAATACGGCGCGCTGAAAGTCGGGCCGCGCAGCGCCGGCGCCGAGCCCGGCCCGATCTGCTATCGCCGCGGCGGTACCCAGCCGACCGTCACCGACGCTGCCGTCGTCCTCGGACGCCTGCCCGGCTCGTTGATCGGTGGCGGCCTTACGCTCGACGCTGGAGCAGCGCGGACGGCGTTCGACGCGCTCGGGCGCAAGCTCGCTCTCACCGCCGAAGAGGCCGCTGCCGGCGTGATCGAGATCGCCGCCGCGAGTCAGGTACAGGGCATCCGCCAGGTGACGACGACGCGTGGCGTCGATCCGAACGACTTCGCTATGGTCGCGTTCGGCGGGGCCGGCGGGTTGTTCGCCGCCGACGTCGCCGACTTCCTCGGCATCGCCACGGCGATCTCGCCGCCCAATCCGGGCAATCTGTCGGCGTTCGGCCTCCACGTCTCCGATATCAAGCGCGATTACGTGCGTACCTTCGTCCGCCAGCAGTCGGGTGCGGTCGCCGACGATATCGAAGCGGTTTGGGCAGAGCTTGAGCGGCGCGGCCGCGCCGAGATCGCGGCCGAGGGCGTGCGCGAGCGCGACATCGCCCTTGCCCGCTCGGCCGACGTCCGCTATGTCGGCCAAGGCCACGAGGTGCCGGTGCCGATCCCAGCCGGAAGTCGGGGCGGCAAGGCGGTGGCGGCGATGTGGCAGGCGTTCCACCGCGTCCACGAGCGCACGTTCGGGTTCCACTACGAGGGAATTCAGGACGTCGAGCTTGTGAGCCTCCGCGTCCAGGCGGTCGGCCGTGCCCACCGCCCCGACGTACGCAAGCTCCCCCGCGCCAAGGCGGCGCGCGCCAAGCCGGCCGTACGGCGCAAGGTTTATTGGCGTGGCGAGGGGTGGGTCGACTGCGCGATCTATCGCCGCGACCGCCTGGGCCCAACGTTCAGGGCGAGCGGCCCGGCGATCGTCGAGGAGTACGGCTCGACCCTGGTGGTGCCGGCGAGCTGGAAGGTGCGGACCGATGCGTACGGCAACTTGATCGTGGAGAAGCGGACGTGACCAATCGCAAGCGCGCGGTGACGGCAGGACGAACGAACGGCGCCAAGCCGCGCCGCAACCCGCGCCTCGGACCGATCGAGCTCGAGGTCATCACCGGCACGATCCGTTCGGCCGAGCTCGAGATCGAGGCCGCGGTCGAACGCACCGCGCGCTCGCCGATGATCCGCGACCAGCACGACTACCGGGTCGCCCTGTTCGACGCCAAGGGCCGCAAGCTCACCGGCCGCTCTTACTCGGCGCTGGTCGAGCCGGTGTTCGAGCACTTCGCCGGCGACATCGACCCCGGCGACATCTTCTTCTGGAACGATCCCTACAACTCGAGCGGCGGCATCGGGCACATCCCCGACCTCTGCACCACGTTGCCGATCTTCCACCGCAGCCGTCTGATCGGCTTCAGCCAGGTATTCGGCCACCACGACGACGTCGGCGGCGCGGTCCCCGGCAGCATGCCGGTTAAGGCGACCGACATGTGGACCGAAGGACTGGTGGTACCGCCGATCAAGATCTACGAGCGCGGCAAGATCAACGAAGCAGCGTTCCGCATCATCGCCCGCAACTCGCGCCTCGCCGAGCATCTACGCGGCGACCTCGACGCCGAAATCGGCGCCGCGCGCCTCGGCTCGCAGCGCGTGATCGCGCTCGCCGAGCGCTACGGGGCCGAGACCCTGGAAGCGGCGTTCGACGCCATGATCGAGAACTGCGCCGAAGCGATCCGACGCGAGCTTCTGCCCAAGATCAAGGACGGTACCTACGCGTGGGAAGACTACATCGAAAACGATGGGGTCGAAGGGCCGCGCCTGCACGCGCTGCGCGTCACCATGATCAAGACCAGGAACAAGATTCTACTAGACTTCACCGGCACCGATCGCGAAGCCAAGGGCCCGATCAACTGGCCGATCGACTACGCCGACGGCAAGTTTGTGCGTAAGTGGATGGGCCCGGTGCTGCGCTCGCTCGCCGACACGCCCGAGCGCGCCGCCGAGATCGATATGAACGAGGGCGTACTCGATGTGATCGACGTCAAGTTTCCGCCCAAAGGCACGCTGGTGACGCCCTCGTTCGGCAAGGCGACCGGGCTGCGCTTCTTCATCTTGCTGCGCTCGCTTGGCGTCTTCGCGGCACTGCTGGCCAAGGCGACCGGCGGCCGCATGCCGGCTGACCACGAGACGATCCGTATCTGGGGCCTGCACGGCACCAAGAACAACGGCGAGTTCTTCCTGTTCCGCGAGGTCCTGGGCGGCGGCGGTCCGGGGCGGCCGTGGGCCGATGGCTCGGACGTGGTCCACGCGGTGCCGAATTCGCGCAACCTGCCGGCCGAGTTCTCGGAAACGCGCTGGCCGGTGCTGGTCGAGCAGCTCGCGCTCGCAACCGATTCGGGCGGCGCCGGCTATCGCCGCGGCGGCTTCGGCTACGACAAGCGCGTACGGGCGCTGCAGGACTGCCTGCTGCTCTCCAACGCCGATCGCGCGCTCGTCAATACCTATGGCGTCAACGGCGGCGGACCGGGCGCGACCTACCGGGTCGCGGTCGAGGACGCCGACGGCTCCGGGCGGCCGGTCGCCGGCATGTCCGATAACGTCCCGATCAAAGCCGGCGCCGTCGTTCGCATCGCGACCACCGGTGGCGGCGGCTGGGGCGATCCGCTCGCGCGCGAACCCGATCGCGTCGCCTATGACGTTCAATGCGGCCTCGTTTCGGCCGAAGCGGCGCTCGCCGTCTATGGCGTCGTGCTCAAGCGGATCGGCGCCCGCTATGCGGTCGATACGGCCGCGACCGCTGCCAAGCGTGCCGAGCACGGCGCGCGCCGCGGGACGCTCCCGATGTTCGACCGCGGCGCCTATGTCGAAGAAAAGAAGCGCGACCAGTCGATCGCGCGCCCGGCTGGGTGGCGCGACCCCGACGAGGGTTGGTTCGCGCACGACGTTGCGAAGGCAGCTGAATGAAACCGGCGCTGTTCCAATACGTCGCCCCGGAGTCACTCGACGCCGCGATCACCGAACTTGCCGGCGACGAGGGCGCTAGGCCGCTCGCCGGCGGCCAGAGCCTGATCCCGACCCTCAACTTTCGCTTGGCGGCGCCATCAAAGCTGGTCGATCTGCGCAAGATCGAGGCGCTCCGCGGTATCCGGGTTGAGGGCAACGTCATTCGCGTCGGGGCGATGACCCGGCATCGCGAACTTGAGCTCGACGAAGCGGCGCATCGGGCCAATCCGTTGATCCGCGACGTCTTGGGCAATGTCGCGCACATCATCGTCCGCAACCGCGGCACGATCGGCGGCAGCCTCGCCCATGCCGACGCGTCGGCCGAGCTGCCATGCCTCCTGGTTGCGACCGGCGGTTCGGTCGTGGCGCGCGGCCCCAAAGGCGAGCGCACGATCGCGGCCGAGGACTTCTTCCACTTCCACCTCACCACCGCGCTCGAACAGGGCGAGGTGTTGACCGAAGTACGGATCCCGACGCTGGCGCCGGGAACCGGTTACGCGTTCCTTGAAGTCGCGCGCCGCCACGGCGACTATGCGCTCGCCGGGGTATGCGCGCTGGTCATGGTCGGGAGCGGCGGTGCCTGCACGGTGGCGCGGCTTGCGGCCTGCGGCATCGCGCCCAAGGCCACCCGCTTGATCGATGCCGAGAAAGCCCTCGTCGGCGTTCGCGCCGATGGCTCGTTCGAGATCGCCGCTCAGGCCGCCCGCCGTTACGTCACCACCGGCGACGACCGCAACGCCAGCACCGCGTTTCGCCAGGACTTGGTCGCCACCCTGGTCAAGCGCACGGTCGCCACCGCTTTCTCCCGCGTCGCCCGGTAATCGCCATGTCGCGCCGAATCCGCCCGTCCGACACCGTCGCCTCCGCCGATCCGAAGGTCCGTGTGTCGCTCACCGTCAACGGCGAGCAAGTAACGCGCGACGTGAGTCCGCGCTTGCTGCTCTCGGATTTCCTCCGGCACGAACTCGGCTTGACCGGGACCCACGTCGGCTGCGAGCACGGCGTCTGCGGCTGCTGCACGGTCATCATCGACGGACGCGCCGGCCGCTCGTGCCTAGCGTTCGCGGTCCAAGCTGACGGCGCCGACATCCGCACGATCGAGAGCGTCGCCAAGCCGGACGGCACGCTGCATCCGGTGCAGCAGGCGTTTCGCGAGTGTCACGCGCTGCAGTGCGGCTATTGCACGCCGGGGTTCGTGATGGCGATCGTCAACTACCTCGAGGAAGACCCGACGCCCGACCTGTCCGAGGACGCGATCCGCGAGGCGCTGTCGGGCAATCTCTGCCGCTGCACCGGCTACAAGAACATCGTCGCCGCGTTTCGGCGCAGCGTCGAACTCATGCGCGGCGCCGGCGGCTAGGGGAGGGATCATGGCGGCACGACGCGAAACCCGCTCCTTCGGCGACTCGGTCCAGCGCAACAACGACCCGCCGCTCCTACGCGGCGAGGGCAGTTTCATCGACGACATTCATCTTCCCGGCGCACTGCACGCGGCGTTCCACCGCTCGAGCGTGGCGCGCGCGCGCATCAAGTCGGTCGACACCGCTGCGGCCGAACGCTACCCCGGCGTCGTCGCGGTTTACACCCACAAGAACATCGGCGCGCTCGATCTCGAGTTTCCGCTGCTGATCCCCCATCCCTCGATCGCGGCCAAGACGCAGCGGCCGCTCGCCAAAGGCGACGTCTATTACGTCGGTCAGTGTATCGCGATGGTGATCGCCGCCGACCGCTATACCGCCGAAGATGCGACGCGGCTGATCGAGGTCGACTACGAACCGCTCGGCGTCGAGATGGACATCGAGCGGGCGATCGAAGCCGGTGCGCCGCTCGTCCACCCCGATGTCGCCAACAACATTGCCGCGCGCTTCGCCCAGACCAGCGGCGATCCCGATCGCGCCTTCGCGGCCGCGGAACACTGTACCAAGATCAAGGTGCGGGTCGAGCGCTCGACCGCGGCACCGCTCGAGTGCCGGGCGATCGCGGCGCGCTGGGACCACGTCACCGGCGAGCTGCTGGTCTGGGACTCGACCCAGGCGACGCTCTCGGTGCGCGGCGGGCTCGCTTCGATCTTCCGGCTCGACGAGGACAAGGTGCGGGTGGTCGCACCCAACGTCGGCGGCGGATTCGGCCAGAAGATCATGATGTTCCACCCCGACGAAGTGCTGGTGCCGTACGCGGCGATACAGCTCGGCCGGCCGGTCAAATATATCGAAGATCGGGTCGAGAATTTCATCGGCGCCAGCCAAGAACGCCTGCAGGTGCACGAGATCGAGCTCGCGGCCAGGAAGGACGGCACCGTGCTGGGACTGCGCGATTCGTTCCTCCACGATACCGGCGCGTTCATTCCTTACGGCATCGCGGTCGCTCAAGTTGCTTCGACCTCGATTGCCGGGCCCTATCGCATTCCCGACATCTGGGTCGAGTTCAAGGCGGTCTATACGCCAGCAGTCCAGGTCACGCCCTACCGCGGCTGCGGCCGGCCGCATGCCTGCTTCGCGATCGAGCGGGCGATGGATCAATTGGCCGACGAACTCGGGCTCGATCGCTTCGAGGTCCGGCGGCGCAATTTCATCCAGCCGCACGAGTTTCCCTATAAGCGCGAGGGGCTGCTGTTCGCCGACGGTCTCGCCGTCAATTACGACAGCGGCGAGTACGCGCGGGCGCTCGACCTCGTGCAGCGCAAGCTCGACGTTGCCGCGTTCAAACAAGAGCAGGCGGCGGCGCGCGCGCGCGGCCGTTACCTCGGTCTCGGCCTCGCCTGCTACGTCGAGGGCACCGGGCTGGGGCCCTACGAAGGCGGCCACGTCAAGGTCCACCCGATCACCGGCAAGGTTTATGTCAACACTGGGCTCACCTGCCAGGGCCAGGGCCACGAGACCGTCTTCGCCCAGATCGCCGCCGATCAGGTCGGTTGCAACGTCGAGGACGTGATCGTCGTGGTCGGCGATACCAAGGCGTTCGAATGGGGCGTCGCCACGTTCGCGAGTCGCGCCGCGGTCGTCTCCGGCAACGCGGTCCACAAGGCCGCGCTGATCGCCCGTCGGCAGATCCTCGAAGCCGCCGCGAACATGCTCGAGGTGGCGCAGTCCGACCTCGAGCTTCGTGACGGCGCCGCCTGGGTCATCGGCAGCAACCGCTCGGTAACGCTGGCCGAGATCGCGACCGCGACCAACCCGCTCCGCTACGCCTTCAACGAAGCGGCTAAAAGCGCGACTCAGTTTGCGCCGGCTTCCAAGCACGACGGGCCGCCGCTCGCCGAAGGCCAGCACCCCGGCATCGAGGCGACCGACTATTACAGCCCGCCGCACGCGACCTGGGCCAACGGCGTCCACGCCGCGATCGTCGAGGTCGACCCCGAACTCTGTACCATCGACGTCAAGCGCTACGTCTGCGTCCACGACTGCGGCAAGATGATCAATCCGACGATCGTCGAGGGCCAGGTGATGGGCGGTATCGCTCAAGGCATGGGCGGCGCATTCTACGAACGCATCGAGTTCGACCGCGACGGCAACCCGGTCAACGCCAATTTCATGGATTTTCTGGTGCCGTACGCGACCGAGGTGCCGGATGTCGAGATGGTGCATCTTGAAACGCCTTCGCCCTTGAACCCGCTCGGCGTCAAAGGCGTCGGCGAAGCCGGGTGCATCGCCGTCGGCCAAGTGATCGCCTCCGCGATCGAGGATGCGCTGAAACCGCTCGGCATCGCACCGATCCGCGAGGTGCCGCTCTCACCCAACGCGATCCACGCCATACTCGCGGCTGCCCGCCGCCGGCCGGCCGCCGAGTAGTCAGAGGCGAAACAGGCGAGCGACGAGGTTCCGAACACGATGCCAGACCAACTGCCACAGCAAGCGACCGCCGCCGAGCGCCGGCGGAGCCGCTGGCGCGGCGGCCGCCCCGGTAGCGGCGGCGAGCTTGGCGCGGAGCGCTTCCGCGAACTGGCGCGTGATCTCGGCGGCGACGTCCTGGATGATACCGCTCCGGCCCATTTGCGCGAGTGCACCGGCGAGCTTGATGTCGCCATAGAGGCGGACGGCGGTGCCGGTTCCGGCCGCTGTCAGTTCGTAGGTGACGGTCGCCTGGGCGCGATTGCCCCCGTGGCGGTCGATGCCCTTGGCTTCGAGGCGCGCGCGCCGCTCCGCGGCGTTGGTTTCGACGATCGTCGCCTCGCCCTGGAACGCAGCCGCGATCGGACCGAGCTTGACCCGGACCTTGCCACTATAACTCGCTGGGCCGGTGGCGCCGGTGAATTCGAGCCCGGGCATGCAGGTCACGACTGCCGGCACATCCTGAAAGAAATCCCACACCCGCTCGATCGGCTGGTCGATTGTGAACGACTGTTCGATGTCAGGCATGGCTGAGCGCTGAACGGAGGCTCCGCATGGAAGTGGCGATCGCTCATATGACGTTTGAAGAGGTTGCGCAAGCGATCGCCGCGAAACGGCTGGTGATCGTGCCGTGCGGTGCGACCGAGGCGCACGGCCCGCACATGCCATGCGACACCGATACCCACCAGGCCGAATACGTCGCACTCAAACTCGCTGAGCGGATCGGCGCGGTGATGGCGCCCGCGATCCCGTATGCGGTGTCAAAGACCTTTGAGCACTTCGCCGGCACGATTTCGCTCTCGATCCCGACCTACCAGCAACTGGTCTACGAAGTCGGCGCCGCGTTGATCAAACAGGGCTTTGTCAATCTCCTGCTGCTGAACGGCAATCGTCCCAATGGCACCTCGAATGACGCGGTGGCACGGCGGCTGATCGACGACTTGGATCAAGACTTCGACTTCACCGTGACGGCGGTGAGCTATTGGGAACCGGGCGCGGCGGCGATTCACGCGCATCGTCGCTCCGGCGTCGGCGGTATGGGGCACGGTTGCGAATTCGAGACTTCGTTCCAGCTCGCGACCCGGCCCGCGCTCGTCAAGATGGAACGCCTCAAAGGAGTCTACGCGCCGTTGGTCGGGTGGGATCTGGTGGCGCCGGGCGAACCGGCCCGCACCTATCGGCGGCGGCCGACCCCGCGCACCAATCACGCCTCGATCTTCGGCGACCCGCACAAGGCCTCGGCTGCCTCGGGCGCCGCGTTTCTCGAAGCGACGATCGATGCGCTGGTCAAGATGATGACGTCGCTGCAACCGTCCTACGAGGAGCGTCGTGGCAATGGCGCGGCGCGGAACGGGGGCGGCGTCCGCGCAGCCACCGGTAAGACCCGCAAACGGATCGGGCGCGGGACGACGGCCATGCACCTCAAGTGATCGCGGGAGGTTGTTAGGCGTCGCGTTGGGTTCGGTTTGATGCGAAAATTGTGCAACGCCGGCAAGTGGTCCGGCTCATTTGGGAGGTTACGCATGACGTTACAAAAGAGTTTGATCGCGGCCGGCGCCGCGATCGTCGCCCTGGCCGCGGCCACCGCCGCTCAGGCGCAGTTCAGGCTCGAAGGCGATGCCAAAGTCGCCTGGATCTATTTCCAGGTGAAGAACGACGGCGGCTGGCAGCAGGCACACGACGAGGCACGGCTGCGCATGCAGAAGGAACTCGGCATGGAAATTCCGTTCACCGAAAAGGTGCCCGAAGTCGCCTCCGAAATCCGCCCGGCCGCGGAACGTTACATCCGCCGCGGCTATAACGTGATCATCGGATCTGCGTTCGGCTATAGCGACACCTTCAAGGACTTGGCCAAGGAATACCCCAAGGTCGCGTTCGTGAACGCCGCCGGCACCACCAACGGCGCCAATCTCGAGTCGTTCTACGGCCGCACCTACGAGGGCCACTATCTCTGTGGCATGGTCGCTGGCGCGATGACCAAGTCGGGCAAGCTCGGCTTCGTCGCCGCGCACCCGATCGGCATCGTCAACTGGGCGGTCAACGGCTACCTGCTCGGCGCCCGCCAGACCAACCCGAACGCGACCGTGAACGTCATCTACGTCGGCACCTGGAACGATCCGGTCAAGGAGCGCGCAGCGGCGCTGGCTCTGATCGAACAGGGGATCGACGTCCTCGGCATCCATGTCGACACGCCGGCGACGCTGGTGGCAGCGCAGGAGAAGGGCGTATGGGCGACCGGGCACCACCGCGACATGAGCGAGTTCGCGCCCAAAGCGACGCTATGCTCGTCGGTGTGGGTGTGGGACAAATACCTGACTCCGACCGTCAAGGCGATCAAGTCCGGCAATTGGAAACCGAGCCAGTTCGGTTCGTTCCTCGGCATATCCAACGGCCCACCCGACATCGCCTGCTGCAACCCGGCGGTGCCCAAGGCCGTGGTCGACAAGGTGATGGCCGAGAAAGAGGCGATCATCAAGGGCAAGCACGTGTTCGCCGGCCCGATCGTCGACCAGGACGGCAAGGAGCGCGTCGCCGCCGGCAAGACGCCGGGCGATGGCGACCTGTGGGGTATGGACTACCTCGTTAGAGGCGTCATCGGTAAGGTGAAGTAGGCGGCCATACCGGCCACACCTCGTATGACGATGGGGACCGGCGCCGTCCGCGGCGCCGGTCCCTTCATCTGAGGATGCGCGATTGTCATGACGGCGGCGCTAGCGCTCACTGGCATCAGTAAAGCCTTCGACGGCAGCCCGGCGCTCGACGAGGCCGATTTCGCCGCCGATTACGGCGAACTTCACGGGCTGCTCGGTGAGAACGGCGCTGGCAAGTCCTCGCTGATGAACGTCGCGTGCGGGCTCTACGCTCCCGACCGCGGCCGCGTGCTCCGCGACGGCGTCGCGGTCGCGATCCAGGGTCCGCGCGACGCGCGTCGCCTTGGCATCGGTATGGTGCACCAGAATTTCAAGCTGGTGCGGCCGTTCACGGTCGCCGAGAACGTGCTGCTCGCCAATCCCGACGCCGGCGGCGGTCGGAACGGGCTCGCACGCGCTGTAGCCGAGGTCGAGCGTTATTGCGGCGAACTCGGATTCGCGCTCGATCCCGCGGCGCGGGTCGACGCGATCTCGGTTTCCGAGCAGCAACGCGTCGAGATCATCAAGGTGCTGATGGGCGGTGCCCGCGTCCTGATCTTGGACGAGCCGACCGCGGTCTTGACCGACGAGGAGGCCGATCGCCTTCTGGCGATGGCGCGCGATCTCGCCGGGCGCGGTACGTGCGTCATCTTGATCACTCATAAACTGCGTGAAGTCAGCCGCTTTGCCGACAAGGTCACGGTTATGCGCCGCGGCCGTACGGTCGCGGTCGGCCGGCCGGCCGACCTTGATGCCGAGCGGTTGACCGAGTTGATGGTGGGCGCGGCGGTCCGCGACGACGGCGTTTTGCCGGCCCACGCCGCCGGCGAGGTCCGGCTCGACGTCCGCGCGCTGGTCGCGATCCGCGACGACGGCGCACCGACCCTGAACGGCGTTTCGATTGCCGTCAAAGCCGGCGAGATCTACGGCATCGCCGGCGTCGGCGGCAACGGTCAGCCCGAATTGGCCGAGGTTCTGATGGGCGTTCGCGCGGCAACCGCGGGCGCGATCGCGATCGGTGGGCGCGACGTGACCGCTGCGCACGTGCGCAGCCGCCGCCGTGCCGGACTGGCGAGCGTCCCCGCCGACCGTTATGTGTTCGGGCTTGCCGCTGATCTCTCGGTCACCGACAACTACGCCGTCGGCGGCCTCGACAACGGCCGCTACGGCGGCGGCTACTGGGTCGCTACCGGACGCATGCGGAGCGCGACGCGCGAGGCCATCGGCGCGTTCGAGATCCAGGGCGCGGTTCCGGCGACTCGCGCGCGGCTGCTCTCGGGCGGCAACGCGCAGAAGCTGGTGCTGGCGCGCGAACTCGCCGGGGAGCCTAAGGTCATTCTGGCGCATTCGCCGACGCGCGGGCTCGATGTGCGGGCGTGCGGGGCCGTGCACGCCCATCTCCGCGCCGCCCGCGATCAAGGCGCCGCCGTCCTCTTGATCAGCGAGGATTTGGACGAGGTACTCGCCCTGTCGGACCGCATCGGCGTCATGAACCGCGGCCGGATCGTCGCCGAGTTCGCGCGTCCGGCCGACCGCCACGCCGTTGGGCGGGCGATGGTCGATCACGCGTGAGCCGCGGCGGAGGCTCTGGACGATGACGTCGCCTGCCGCCGCCCCATCGGTCGAACCGCGGGTTCGCCGGTTTGGACGCCTCAATCTCGAGGTCCGGCAGTCGATCCCGCGTTGGCAGCACGCGCTCTATGTCATTCTGTCGATCGTCGCCGGGATTGCGATCTCGGCGGCGATTCTGCTCGTGGCCGGCGTCAATCTCGGCGGCATGTACGAGGAGTTCATCCTGCTCACCTTCTTCGATCGGCTCGGGTTGTCGAGTGTGCTGATCGAATCGAGTCCGTTGATCCTGGTCGGGCTGTCGGCGGCGATGGCGTTCCGCGTCAACTACTGGAACATTGGTATCGAGGGCCAGTTCTTCTGGGGGGCGATCGGGGCGACGTTCATCTCGATCTACGACATCGGACCGCCGGGCCTGCGCCTCTACATCATGTTCGCGCTGGCTTGCGCGGGCGGCTTCGGTTGGGCGCTGGTCCCCGCGTTCCTCAAGGTCCGCCTGAACGTGAACGAGGTGATCTCGACGCTGCTGTTTTCCTATATTGCTTTTCAAGTGGTGCTGAACCAGGTCTACGGGCCGTGGCAGGATCCGCACGAACGCTTTCCGCACTCGATCAAGTTCGATCCGGTCGAGCAGCTGCCCAAGATCGGCTGGGAGAAAGTCCATCTCGGGTTGTTCGTCGGGGTCGCCCTGGTCGCGGTGATGTGGTGGCTGGTCGAACGTAGCCGCTTTGGCGCCTACGCCCGCCTGGTCGGCTCCAACGCGCGGATGGCGCTCGCCGCCGGCGTACCGGTCGCCTTGATCGTCTTTCTTTCGGCCGGCCTCTCCGGCGCCTTGTCGGGAGCGGCCGGTTTCGTGATGGCGGCGGGCCAGGAGTTTCGGCTGACCGCGACGATGGCGGCCGGCTACGCTTTTTCGGGCATCGTCATCGCGTTCCTGGCGCGTAACCACCCGCTCGGGGTCCTGGTGGTCGCCATCCTGATCGGCGGCCTCTATACCGCCGGACAGAGCATCAAGGGCTTCTACGGCGTGCCCGAGGCGTTGGTGCAACTTCTGCAGGCAGTGATCGTGCTCTGCGTCGCCGCGTCGCAGTTCTTCGTTTCCTATCGTCTTCGTCTCGCGCGCGAGTAACGGCCATGCTGACCTTCATCGTCGACTGGCTCGCCTACACCCCGATCTTCGCGACGCCGTTGCTGCTGGCGACCCTCGGGCTGATCCTGAATGAGCGCGCGGGCGTGCTCAATCTGGGCGCGGAGGGCCTGTTTCTGTGCGGCGCGCTCGCCGCGGTCGTCGCCTACCTTGCGACCGGCGGTAGCCCCTGGCTCGGCATGGCGGCAGCGTTGGCGGCGGGGGCGGCGGTGTCGGTGCTGTTCGCGTTCCTGGTCGTGACGCTTCGTGCTGATCAGGTGGTGACCGGAATCACGATCGCGTTCTTTGGCTCGGGCTTGACTGCGCTGCTGGGTGGCGCGTGGATGAACAAGGCGGTCGGCGGCTTCACCGCGGTCAAGCTCGGGTTCCTCTCCGAGCTGCCGGTGGTCGGCAAGATCGTGTTCGCGCAAGATCCGATGGTCTACCTGACCATCCCGATCGTTTATCTGGTGTGGCGGTTCCTGTTCCGCACCATGCCGGGCTTACGGCTGCGGGCGGTCGGCGAGAACCCGCAGGCCGCCGACGCCGCCGGCGTTTCGGTCGACTTTTACCGCTCGCTCGCGGTGATCGCCGGCGGGGCATTGTGCGGCGCCGCCGGCGGCTATGTCGCCCTCGCCGGCGCCAAGATCTGGTTCGAGGACATGACCCAAGGCCGCGGCTGGATAGCGATCGTGCTCGTCATCTTCGCGCGCTGGATGCCCGGGCGCGCGGCGTTCGGCGCGCTCCTGTTCGGCTCGATCGAAGCGCTGATTCCCCGCATCTTCGCGGCCGGCATTCCGGTGCCGCAGTATTTCCTACAGATGACGCCGTTCGTCGCGACGTTGATCGTTCTCATCTACGCCGCGCTCTATTCCCGCGCTCGCGGCGCGGCGCCGGGCGCGCTCGGGCTCCCCTACGTGCGCGAGGACCGGCGCTGACCGGCGCCGGGGGTCACGCCTTGCCGTTGTAGGCGGCGCGGCGGTCCCGGAGCCGCTTGGCCTTGCCCTCGCGGCCGATGTTGGCGAGACGCACGGCTTGTCGAAGATCGCGTAGTACTCGTGAAACGCCGCCTCGACGACGATCGTGCCCTTGACCGACTCGACCACCGGAAACATGACCGAACCGCCGGGCGGGCTGTAGAGCCCGGGCTTGTTGGCGCGGCGCGGCTTGGTGTAGCCGGGCTTGTCGAGGACGAAGGTGACGTCGGTGCCGAGCTCGGTGGTGATGCGGCAAGTCTTGCCGCGTGCCTTTACCAGCAGCGCATCGAGGCTGCTTTGCACTGCGTAGATCTTGTCGAGGTCGCCGCGCCCATAGAGCCGGACGATGCCGCCGGAGCCGATGTCGAGCGCGAGCAGATAACGGGTGCGGCCGCCCTTGAGGGCTTCGTCGTGAATATGCGAGCCGGCCAGGTAGGGAAACGTCAAGTCGATCCACGCGTCGCTTTTGGCGACCGCGGCGCCGAGCGACTCGGGCACGTAAGGATCGGCGAGCATGCCTTGGAACGGCAACTGCGGGATCGTGAACACGCCGCCCTTGGCGCCGGCGCGCGTGATCGCGCGCAACACCGCCTCGACCCCGACCGGGTCGGTCGCGGTGTCGGCGGTGATGAGCACGGTGTGCCCGGGCTTGACCCACATCTGGTCGGTCACCATCACGTCGGCGGCGTGGGCGAGTTCGGCGCTGTCATAGGGGGCGTGAACGGCAGTCGGCACGGGAGCACCTCAAAATCGACGGTCGCGCCATGTTAGCGCTTGCGCGGTGCCGCGCGCGAGGGGGGCCACCCGAGTTGCCGGACGCCAGCGCCGGCGCCGAAGGTGCCGTCGATGAAGTTCTTGTATAGCCCGGCGGCTGCCAACCTTGTCGGGGGCTCGTCCATTGACTACGGTTCGAAAAATCGTCCTCGCTTGAGGGCGCCCGCCTCGGGAGGTTCGCCATGCTGGTCCGTAACGAAGAGTTCGACGTCAAAGGGCTGGTCGAGCCCGACCGCGTCCACCGCGCCTGCTATGTCGATCCCGACGTCTTCGAGCGCGAGATCGAGCGCATCTTCCACCGCACCTGGATCTATGTCGGCCACGAGTCGCAGGTAAAGCAGCCGGGTGACTACTACGTCGCCCAGATCGGGCGTCAGCCGATGGTGATGGTGCGCGGCCCCGACCGCCGCATCCACGTCCTCTTCAACCGCTGCCCGCACCGCGGCAACATGCTGGTGAGCGCCCGCGGCGGCAACATCGGCGAGGCCTTCACCTGCTCCTACCATTCGTGGCGCTTCAACCATGACGGCTCGCTCGCGAGCGTTCCGGTCGGCAAGGGCTACGACCGCACGCGCTTCGACAAGAAGAACCCCGAATTCTCGATGAAGCCGGCGGCACGCACCGCTGCCTATCGCGGTTTCGTGTTCGCGAGCCTGGCCGAGGACGGTCCCGATCTCGTCACCTTCCTCGGCGGCGCCAAGCAGGCGTTCGACGACATGTGCGACCGCGCGCCCGAAGGCGAGGTCGAGATCGTGCCCAATTGCTTCCGCATCATCCAGAAGAGCAACTGGAAGATTTTCCTCGAGAACCAGCTCGACGCGGTCCATCCCTCGGTGACGCACGAGTCGACCGGGCGCGCCGCCGCCGACGTCGAAAACGAAATGAAAAGCCGCGGCGAAGCGCCGCCGCTTTCCTATCACATGCTGTCGGCGTTCCTGACCCCGTTCGAGAAATGGGACGCGCTGCAGACCCTGGGCTATCCCTACGGCCACTGTGTGCTGCAGGGCTATATGGGGTTACGACCGCAGGATCCCGATACGCTCGAATACGAAGCGGCCATGCATAAGCACTATGGCAAGGCGCGGACCGAGGAGATACTGAACGTCAACATCCACCACGTCCTCGTCTATCCGTGCCTGTCGGTACAGTCGCCGCTGCAGCAGCTTCGCGCCGTGCGCCCGCTCGCGCCCGACCGCACCTTGACCGAGATCTGGCACTTCAGGCTCAAGGGTGCGCCCGAGCCGATCTACCGCCGGGCGCTCGCCTACTACTATCTCGTCAACTCGCCCTCCACGATGGTCAACGCCGACGATCTCCACAATTTCTGGAAGTGCCACGAGGGCTTGCGGGCACAAGCGCAGGACTGGGTAAGCTTCCACCGCAACGCCGGCCAGGACCCGGTCGAGGGCGTCGTCGTCACCTCGGTCACCGGCATGAGCGAAGCGCCGATGCGGAACATGTTCCGCGCCTGGGCCGAGTACCTGGCGTAAAGGGGCGGACGATGGCCAAGAAACCGTCGCGGACCCGCGCCGCCAAGTCCCGGACCCGGGCGACCAAGCGCCCGCGTGCCCGTCGCGCGCGCGCCGCCGGCGGCGACAGCCAGCGCGCGGTCGAGCAGTTCCTCTACCGTCAAGCCGAGATTCTCGATGCGCGGCGCTGGGACGAATGGCTCGGGCTCTTCACCGCCGACGGCCGCTATTGGATGCCGGCGAGCGAAGAGCAGACCACCGGCGACGGCGTTCCCAACATTTTCTTCGAGGACCTCGACCTGATGAAAGTCAGGGTCGGCCGGCTCGGCCATCCGCGGGCGTGGTCGCAGCAGCCGCCCAACCGTACCAGCCACATCGTCTCGAACGTCGTGATCGAGCGCGAGGACGCCAAGACCGGCGACATCGTCGTGCGCTCGAAGTTCCACGTCGCCGAGTTTCGCTTGGACACGCTCCGGCATTTCCTGGGCCGCTACCGCCATCATCTCAAGCAAACCGCATCGGGCTACAAGATCGCGCTGCAGCGGGTCGACTTGGTCAACGCCGAGGGACCGTTCGAGTACGTGCTGCAGTATTGGCTGTAAGTCGGTCGCCGGCTCAGACCGCGGCTGAATCGAGGCCGATCAGGGTACCGAGCCGTTTCGGATCGTCGCGGAGCGCGGCGCTCGGACCGTCATAGACGACGCGGCCGCGATCCATAACGACGGTGCGCGGCGAGAGATCGAGCGCGACGCGCGTATTCTGCTCGACCAGCACGATCGCCAGGCGCTCTTCGTCGCGGAGCCGCATGATCGCGCGCACCAGTTCCTCGACCACCACCGGCGCCAGGCCTTCGCTCGGCTCGTCCATCAGGAGGATGCGCGGGTTGCCCATCAGCGCGCGCGCGATCGCGAGCATCTGCTGCTCGCCGCCTGAAAGCTGACTGCCGCGGTTCGACGCGCGGGCGCGGAGCTGCGGGAACAGGTCGAACACCCGCGCGCGCGTCCAGCGTCCCGGCCGTGCCGCGACCGCCAGGTTCTCGACCACCGTGAGCGAGGGGAATATCTCGCGCTCTTGCGGCACGTAGCCCAGGCCCGCCCGCGCCCGGCGATGGCTCTCGGCCGCGGCGATCGGCACGCCGCCGATCGCGATCGCGCCGCCGTGCATCGTGGTGTGGCCCATCACCGTCGCGAGCAGCGTCGTCTTGCCGACCCCGTTGCGGCCGATCACGCTCACGCTTTCGCCCTCGCCGACGCCGAGGTCGATGTCCTCGATCACGACCGTCTCGCCGTAGCCGGCGGAAACGCGGGCGAGTCCGAGCAGCGGCGCGCCGCTCATCGCCCGACCCCGTCGGGCAGAATCGATTCGCCCAGGTAAGCGGCGCGAACGCGCGGATCGGCGGCGATCTCGGCCGGCGTTCCTTCGGCCAACGCCACCCCGCCGGCCAGGACAGTGATGCGGCGGGCGAAGCGGAACACGACGCTCATGTCGTGGTCGATGATCAGGACCGCGATCGCCGGCGGCAACCGATCGAGCGCGGCCAGGATCACGTGGCTCTCGGCCGATGGGATGCCGGCGGCCGGTTCGTCCAATAGCAAGACACTCGGCGCGAGCGCGAGCGCGATCGCGATTTCGACCAGGCGCTGGCGGCCGTAGGCGAGGGCGCGGATGGCGGTGGCGGCGTCGGCCGCGAGTTCGAGCCCCGCCAACAACGCCATCGCCTCGTCGACGATCGTCGGAAACGCGGCGAGCCCGCGCCACAGTACCCGGGCGATGCCGTCGCGTTCGGCGATCGCCAGCGCGACGTTCTCGAGCACGGAGAGGTTGCGAAACAACTGGCTGATCTGGAAGGTGCGGACGATGCCGCGTTTGACGCGGGCCGCCTGGGCAAGGCCGGTAATGTCGCGGCCGTGGAGAAGAATGGTGCCGTGCGAGGGCGCGAGCACCCCGGCGACCAGATTGACGAAGGTGGTCTTGCCGGCGCCGTTCGGGCCGATCAGCGCGTGGCGGGCGCCGGGCGCGAGGTTGAAGCTCAGGTTGCGTACGACTTCGAGCCCGCCGAAGCGCTTGTGCAAGTCCCGGGTTTCGAGCGCGAGCGCGGTCATGGCGCTCGCCGCCCGAGCCAGGCCGTCAGGTCCTCGGCGATCCCGAGCAGACCGCGGCGCGCGAACATGACGGTCGCGACCAGCACCAGGCCGACGCCGAATTCCCAGAACTCGGGACTCAGCTTGGCGAGCTGATCCTCGAGGATCACGTAGATCGCGGCGCCGATGAAGGCGCCGTAGAGCCGCCCGGCGCCGCCCAGGACGACGACGATCAGAACCGCGCCCGAAAGCTGGAACCCCATCACCTGCAGGGTGACGAAGGCGTGGATCTGAGCGAACAGGCCGCCGGCGACACCGGCCATGGCCGCGGCGATGGTGTAGATCGCGACCAGCCGGCCGTGTACCGGTGCGCCGATCGCGTGCATGCGCTTCACGTTCTCGCGAATCCCGACCAGCGACTGCCCAAACGGCGACGCGACGATACGGCGCGCGACCATGAACGCCGCGAACAGCACGATCAGGCCATAGACGTAGTAGTTCTGGCGGAAGAGATCGTTCGCGAAGCGGCCGAAGATGGGATCGATCGCGATGCCCAAGAGGCCGTCGTAGCCCCCGGTATAGGGTGCCAGCGTGTTGGCGAGTTCTTGCAGGAGGATCGCGGTCGCGAGCGTCAGCATCAAGAGCGCGAGGCCGTGATAGCGAAGGAGGAACCAGCCGGAGACGAAGCCGACCGCCGCCGCCGCCGCGCCGGCGACCACGAGCCCGGTGATCGGCTCGTTCCAGCCGAGGTGGGCCGAGAGCATGCCGGCGGCATAGGCGCCGGTTCCGAACAGCGCGGCGTGGCCCAGGGTGATGATGCCGGCGTAGCCCAAGATCAAGTCGAGCGAGAGCGCGAACAGGATCATCACGATCACCTGGCAGCCGAGCGCGAGGTAACCGGGGAGCACGAACGGCACCGCGGCCAGAACGAGCCACGGCAGCGCCTCGGCCCAGTGCCAGCGCGCGCGGCCCAAGCGCGGCACCGCGGCGGCGGCCGGTTCAATCGCGCTTGCCATAGAGCCCTTCGGGCTTGATCAGCAGCGCGGCGACGGTGATCGCGTAGATGAAGAACCCGCCGCCCGCCGGCCACACATATTTGCCGGCGGTGTCAATGATGCCCAAGAGGAGCGCGGCCAGGAACGCGCCCCAGATGCTGCCCAAGCCGCCGACCGCGACCACGATCAGGAACAGCACCAGATACTGGATCGCGAAAATCGGCCGCAGCCCGATCAACTCGACCGCGAGCCCGCCGCCGACCGCGGCCAGGCCGCCGCCGACCGCGAAGGTGAGCGTGAACAGGCGGCCGACATCGATTCCGAGCGACTGCGCCATGCGCCGGTTGTCGACGGCGGCGCGGATGCGGGCGCCCAACAGCGTACGCTCGAAGACGAGCCACAGCGCCAGAATCATGCCGAACCCGACCGCGATCATGAACAGGCGATAGGCCGGAAACTCGCGGAGGCCCAAATCGACCTGGCCCTTGAGGTAGCGCGGCACCTCGATGCCGAGCGGATTCGGGCCCCAGAAATAGGTGAACGCGGCGATCGCCATGAACACGAACCCGATCGTCATCAGGACCTGGTCGAGCTCGCTCCGCCGGTAGAGCGGTGCGTAGAGCAAGCGCTCGAACACGATGCTGGCCGCACCGACCACGACGAAGGCGATCGGCAGCGCGGCCAGGAACGGCACCTCCCACGCCCGCATCATGGTGACGGTGGCATAGCCGCCGGCCATCGCGAACACGCCGTGGGCGAGATTGACGAAGTTCAACAGCCCCATCGTGATCGAGAGTCCGACCGCGATGATGAACAGGATCATCGCGTAGGCGAGCCCGTCGAACAGGATGCTGACGGCGGCGCTGAGCATGAAACGCTACCCCGGACGAACGACCGCCGCCGCAGCGACCTGCGGCGGCGGCGTGTCGATGAACCGCGCCGGCTTACTGGCCGCAGCGTCCGACTTTAAGTTCGACGCACTGGTCCTTGACCTGGTCGACCTTGCCGACGACCGACACCTTGAGCCGCGCGCCGTCCTTGACGATCTTGTGGACGTACTCGTTCTGGATGATGTCGCGGGTCTCGGGGTTGATGGCGATCGGCCCGCGCGGGCTCGCGAACTTCCAGCTCTTGAGTACCTCCATCACCTTGTCGCCGTCCATGTTGCCGTCGAGCTTCTTGATCGCGCTGAAGATTGCGGCCATGCCGTCATAGCCCTGGACGCCCATGAAATCCGGCGTCGAGTTGGCGCCGTAGGCCTCCTTCCATGCCTTGACGAACGCTTTGTTCTCGGGCGTGTCGTAGTCGGCCGAATAGTGGTGGACCACGGTCATCCCGACCGCCGCCTCGCCCATCTCCTGCAGGTTGTTGTCGGGGGTGATGTCGCCCGGACCGATCAGGTCGATGCCGGCGGCGCGCATGCCGAGGTTGGCGTAGGTCTTGGCGACCGCGGCGGCGTGGTTGCCGGCCGGCACGAACACGTAGAACGCGTTCGGCTTGGCGTCCTTGACGCGCTGGAAGAACGGCGTGAAGTCGGGGACTTCGGCCGGCCCGCCCATCGGGATGGTATCGACGACCTGACCGCCCTTGGCCTCGAAGCCGCGCTTGAAAGCCTCGGCGCTGTCCTTGCCCGGCGGGTAGTCGGTGATGCCGATGATCGCGGTCTTGTGTTTCATGGTCGCCGCCGCGTACTCGCCCATGACGTAACCCGACTGCCACATCGAGAACGAGACGCGCGCGATATAGGGCGAGAGCTTCGGGATCCACGCCGTGCCGGCGTTCATGATGATCATCGGCACCTTGGCTTGGGTCACCAGCGGCGCGCTCGACATGGCGTCGGGCGAGAACACGAAACCGGCGAGCACGTCGACCTTGTCGCGGGTGATCAGCTCCTGGACCGCGTTCTTGGCTTCGGCGCCGTCCGGGCGCTTCGAGTCGCGCTTGATGATTTCGACCGTGTGCGGCGCGATCTCGTTGGAGTGGAGCTTGCGGTAGAGTTCGTAGCCGCGTTCGATCTGCTGACCGAACTCGGCGCCGTTTCCGGAAAAGGTGGCGACGATACCGATCTTGACTGACTTGGCTTCGGCGCCGGCCGCGAGCGCGACCGCGAGAACGCCTACCGCCAGTGCGTGACCAAGCTGCATCGAACAATCTCCCTTTGTCTGAATGTGGCGCCGTCAGCATGAGCTGCGGCGGCGCCTTTTTCATGCCGATCAATCGGTTGGTCGCTATTGTATCGCCGAACCCCGCGACCGGCCAGGAATGCCCGAGGAGGAGTGGACGATGCCGAAAAGCAAGACCGCCTATTTCAAGTCCTACGAACGGCTCCTGGGATTCGTGCCGCCCCGGATTCAAGCGCGGGTTGCGCTCGGACTCGAATGCGATCCCGACCTGCTCGACAAGGTCGAGACCGTCCGCGAAGCGGCGATGTTCCCCGCGGGCATGACCACCAAGATGGCGCAGCTCATCTTGTTCGCGGTGCTGCTGTCGCAAGCCCAGCCGGCCGCCAAGGTCCACGCGATCGCCGCCAAACGCGCCGGCGCCACCAAGAAGGAGCTCCACGCGGTCGCCGGGCTGGCGTACCTCTTCCGCGGACTTACCGCGTTCAACATGGGCGCCGAGATCATCGCCGAGATTTTCGCGCCGCCCGCGAAGAAGGTGCGCGGTAAACGTGCATTCGCCCGTCACGCGCGGGCTTGACCCGCGCGTCCCCGCAGCTACCCCCACACCTCGCGGGCGACGTTGACCGTGAGGCCGAGCTTCGCGATCTCGTCGGCCTCGCTCATCTCGTTGCCGTGGACCGTGCTCGAAAAACCGCATTGCGGGCTCAACGCGAGCTGATCGAGCGGCAGATAGCAGGTGGCCTCGGTAATGCGGCGCTTCAGGAGATCGGGCGGTTCGAGCGCGGCCCGCTTGCTGGTGATGAGCCCGAGCACCACGGTTTTTCCCTTGGGCACGAAGCGGAGCGGCGCGAACCCGCCCGAGCGCGCATCGTCATACTCCAAGAAAAAGCCGTCGACTTGGGTCTCGTTGAACAGGACTTCGGCGACCGGGTCGTAGGCGCCTTCGGCCGCCCACGCGCTCCGGAAGTTACCGCGGCAGAGGTGGATGCAGACCGTCATACCGGCCGGGCGGTCGCGGATCGCCTCGTTGATGAGCCGGGCATAGGCGTGCGGCAGTGCGTCGGGGTCCTCGCCGATCGAGCGCGCCCGCTCGCGGTGTTGGGGGTCGCACAAATAGGCGAGGTTGGTGTCGTCCAACTGCAAGTAGGTCAGCCCGCGCCGCCCGAGGTCGGCGATCTCCTCGCGGTAGACGCGGGCGAGATCGGCGAAGAACGCGTCGATGTCGGGGTAGGCGGTCTTGTCGATCGCGGCGCGGCCGCCGCGGAAGTGGAGCATCGAGGGCGAGGGCAGGCAGAGCTTGGGTGTGCGGCCGGTGGCGGCTTTGAGGAAGTCGAAGTCGGCGCCGGCGATCGGGCGGCGCCGCGCGAGGCGGCCGGTCACCGCCATCACCGGCGGCGAGAAGTCGACGTCGCGGCCGTGGCCACGGAACTTGATGTTGTAGGTCCCTTGCGTGACGGTGACGCCGTCGAGCTGTTCGAGAAAATCGACGTGGAAATAGGTACGCCGGTACTCGCCGTCGGTCACCCCCTCGAGACCGACATCTTCTTGCAGCTTGACCGCGGCACGGATGGCGCGGTCCTCGGCGGCGCGGAGTTCGGCGCGGCCGATCTCGCCCTTGGCGGCGCGCTCGCGCGCGGCCAAGAGGTCGGCGGGCCGCAGCAGGCTTCCGACATGGTCGGCCCGAAACGGCGGCCGGTGTGCGGGCCCCGCGCTCATGCGCGGGTCTTCGGTTTGGCGTCCCGTTTCTCGCGCGTCGGCGGCAGCGCCTTCGAGCGCGGCAGGCCTTTCCCCAGCACCCATTCGGCAAACGTGGTCGGGGCCGGGTCCCAGGTTTTCGGCCGCCACCTGGCGGTCGCGAAATCCTCGTCCCAATAATATTCGGCCAAGCCGCCGGCCGGATTGGCGAGGTACCAAAAGTAAGCCGACGAGATCCGGTGGCGGCCCGGGCCGATCGCGGTCTTCCAACCGCGGCCGCTCATATAAAGGCCGCCGGCGAACAGCTCGTGGATGTCGCGGACGCTGTAGGCGACGTGGTTGAGGCGCACCTTGGCGTCGGCGCTTTCGAGGAAGAAGAGCGTGTGGTGGCCGGTGAGCTTACCGCTCCGCATGAAAACGCCGCGGCCGCGGTAGAAGTCGGACACCTGGAACCCGAGGCGGCGCTCATAGAACCGGCGCGCCCGGTCGCGGTCCGGCACCGCGAGCACGACGTGGCCGATCGAACGCGGAACCGCGCGCTCGTAATAGGTCGCGCGGCGATCGATGCGCTGGACCGCGCCGGGGGCGTTGACCGCGGTGCCGCCGTTCTTGACGGCGCGGCGGCGGCTCACCCGAAACGCCAACGGGACGCCGTGATCGTCGAGCGCATGAAGCGTGCCGTCGCGGTCGATGGCGATATCGCGGTCGCGGCCGAGCTCGCGCGCAATGGCGCGGAGATCGCTCTTGCTGTCGACGCCGAGGGTGAGCGTTCGCAACGTCGGCTTGCGCTCGAAGGCCGGCGGCAGGTCGCGCGCCGTCCGCGGCCGCAGCACGACTTCGGCGCCGTTCGCGGTCGTGAACACGACGCGTGCCGCGCCGCGCGCGCGCAGGCGGAGGCCGAAATCGGCGAAAAAGGCGCTCGCCTTGGCGAGGTCGTTGACGCCGTAGGTCACGGCATCGATGCCGGTGATCGTCATCGGATGAACGCTCCCTGCTCGATCCGAACTTAACACGAAGCGGCCGTTCGCGGCGCACGGCACCCGCGGGTTAGGGCATACTTCCGGCATACGAAGCCCGCCCATGCCCGATCCGGTTCCGCAACGCACCCAGGTCGCCATCGTCGGCGCCGGCCCGGCTGGGCTGGTGCTGGCGCAGCTCCTGGCCCGGCACGGCATCGAGTCGGTCGTGCTCGAAGCCGAGAGCCGCGCCTACGTCGAGGGCCGCATCCGCGCCGGCGTCCTTGAACAAGGGACCGCCGATCTTCTGGTCGACCTCGGCGCCGGCGCGCGCATGCAACGCGAGGGCCAGCGCCACGGCGGCATCGAACTTCGCTTCGACCGGCGCAGCCACCGTATCGACTTGCATGGCTTGACCGGCGGCCGTGCGATCACGGTCTACGGCCAACAGGAAGTGGTGAAAGACCTGATCGCCGCGCGCCTTGCCGGCAGCGGTCGCATCCTGTTCGAGGCCGAAGCGGTCGGGCTCGAGAATCTCGACAGCGAGCGGCCGGCGGTCCGCCTCCGCCACGGCGGGGTCGAGCGAACGCTCGCCGCCGACATCATCGCCGGATGCGACGGCTTCCACGGCATCTGCCGTGGCGCGATCCCGCGCGGCCGGTTGCGGGTGTTCGAGCGCGGGTTCCCGTTCGCGTGGCTCGGCATCCTGGCAGAGGCCCCGCCGACCGCGGCCGAACTCGTATACGTCAATCACGAGCGCGGCTTCGCGCTCCACAGCATGCGCTCGCCCGCGTTGAGCCGGCTCTACGTTCAGTGCAGCCCGACCGACGCGGTCGCCGACTGGCCCGACAATCGGGTGTGGGCCGAGCTTCGCACCCGCTCGGCGATCGCGGGGCCGTGGCAGGTCAACGAGGGACCGGTGCTGGAAAAGGTGATCGCGGGGATGCGCAGCTTCGTGGTCGAGCCCATGCAGTACGGCCGTCTCTACTTGGCCGGCGACGCCGCCCATATCGTGCCGGCGACCGGCGCCAAAGGCCTGAATCTCGCGGTCGCCGATGTCTGCGTATTGGCGCGCGCGCTCGTGGCCTTTTTCGGTGCCGGCGACCCAGCGCCGTTGGAGCGCTATTCCGCGACCTGCCTCGAGCGGGTATGGCGGGCGCAGCGCTTTTCGTCGTGGATGACCGGGCTGTTGCACCGTTTCGAGGACGGCGATAGCGGGTTCGCGTACAAACTGCAGTTGGCCGAACTCGACTACGTGACGCGGTCGGCGGCGGCGGCGACGACGTTGGCCGAGAATTACGTCGGGTTCCCGCTGCCCGAGGTTTGATCGGGTTTAAGGCGGTCGGTATCGGGCCGGGCTCGACTTTCGCGATGGTGGCCGCGGAAAGCCTTCTCCTCACCGACCTCTATCAGCTGAACATGATGCAGGCCTACGAAGCGAACGGCCTGACCGGTACCGCCGTGTTCGAGTTCTTCGTCCGCAAGTTGCCGCCGCGCCGCAGCTTCCTGATGGCGGCCGGGTTGGAACAGATCGTCGCGTTCCTCGAGGCGGCGCGTTTCGGTCCCGCCGATCTCGACTATCTCCAACACTCGGGCCGTTTTTCCGCGGTGTTTCTCGAGCGCCTGGCAGCCTTCCGTTTCACCGGCGACGTCGAGGCGATGCCGGAAGGGACGGTGTTCTTCGCCGATGAGCCGATCGTCCGCGTGGTCGCGCCGCTCGCCCAAGCGCAGCTGATCGAAACCCGGCTCATCAATCTCGCTCACTTCCAGACCGTGATCGCGTCGAAAGCGGCGCGCATGGTGTTGGCGGCGCCGGGCAAGCGGCTGATCGATTTCGGCCTCCGCCGCGCCCACGGCGCCGAGGCCGGGCTGTTGGCGGCGCGGGCGAGCTATCTCGCCGGTTTCGCCGGGACGGCGACCACGCTGGCGGCGCCGACGTTCGACATTCCGGTCTACGGCACCATGGCTCACTCGTTCGTCCAGGCGCATGATGACGAGGAAGCCGCGTTCGTCGATTTCGCACGGGCGCGGCCGGAGGGGCTCGTGCTCCTGATCGATACCTACGACACCGAGCGTGCGGCGGCGACCGTGGTGCGGCTGGCGCCCAAGGTCCGGCGCGAGGGCATCGCGATCCAGGGTGTCCGGCTGGACAGCGGCGATCTCGCCGATCACGCGTTCAAGGTCCGCCGCATTCTCGATGAGGGCGGCCTCGACGACGTCACGATTTTCGCGAGCGGAGGGATCGACGAGGATCGGATCTTCGCCCTCGAACGGCGCGGTGCGCCTATCGCGGGCTATGGCGTCGGCACCAGCCTCGTCACTTCGTCGGACGCGCCCGCGCTCGACTGTGCCTACAAGCTCCAGGAGTATGCCGGGATCGCGCGTCGCAAACGCTCCGAGGGCAAGGCGACCTGGCCCGGTCGCAAACAGGTGTGGCGGCGCTACGATGCCGACGGGCGGATGGCGGGCGATATCGTGAGCCACGCCGACGATCCGCAGCCGGGCACGACGCTGCTCGAGCCGGCGATGCGGGCCGGCCGTCGCGTGGCAGGGTTCGCGTCGCTCGCTCGAGCGCGCGCCCACGCCGCGCGCGAGCTCGGGCGACTGCCGGCCGCCCTCACCCGGCTCGAACCGGCGCCGTATCCGGTCGCGATCGCGCCGGCGCTGCGTCGCCTCGCCGCGGCGTGCGACCGCCGGCTCGCTGCGGGGCCGCCATGACCCGGGTCGTCGTCGACCCCGACCGCGACGTCTTGATCGCCATCGACGTTCAGGTCGATTTCTGCCCGGGCGGCGCGCTGGCGGTGCCCGAAGGCGATGCCGTCGTTCCCGTCATCAACCGGTTGGGGGCCGCGTTTCGCCACGGGATCCTTACTCAAGATTGGCATCCGGCCGGTCATCGCTCGTTCGCGAGCAGCTACCCCGGTCGCCGCCCTTACGACACAATCGAGGTGGCTTACGGCCCACAGGTGCTGTGGCCCGACCACTGCGTCCAGGAGAGTGCCGGCGCGGCCGTTCACCCGGGCCTCGCGCTGCCGCACGCGGAGCTGGTCTTGCGCAAGGGCTTCCGCGCCGAGATCGATTCCTATTCGGCGTTTTTCGAAAACGACCGCCGCACCCCGACCGGGCTCGCCGGCTACCTTCGCGAGCGTGGCTTGACACGGGTGGTCCTGTGCGGCCTCGCGCTCGACTATTGCGTCGCATACTCGGCGATCGACGCGCGCCGGCTGGGGTTCGAGACCGCGGTCATCGAAGACGCGTGCCGGGCGATCGACCTTGCCGGGTCGCGCGCGCGGGCGCTCGACGACATGTACGCGAGCGGCGTCGCGCTCGCGCGCGCAAGTGTGCTCAGCCCAGCCGGTTGATGCCGTCGAACGCCGCGGTCTTGTAGCACTCGGCGAGCGTCGGATAGTTGAAGACGGTGTTGACGAAGTACTCGATCGGCACGCCGAGCGCCATCACCGCCTGGCCGACGTGGATCAGTTCGCTCGCCCCTTCGCCGATAATGTGGACGCCCAAGAGCTTGTGCGTCTTCGGTTCGAATAGGAGCTTCAAGAGGCCGATCTGGTCGCCGATGATCTGGCCGCGCGCGATCTCGCGGTAGGCGGCCTTGCCGACCTCGTAGGGCGTGCCGGCGGCGGTGAGCTGCTCCTCGGATTGCCCGACCGTCGAGATTTCCGGGATCGTATAGATGCCGTAGGGAACCAGCTCGGGCACGCTCTCGGCAGCGACGCCGAAGGCATGGCACGCGGCGAGCCGCCCTTGCTCCATCGACGCCGAGGCGAGGCTCGGGAAGCCGATCACGTCGCCGACCGCGTAGATGTTGGGCACCTCGGTCTGGAAGAACTCGTTGACCTTGATGCGACCGCGCGAATCGGCCGTGAGTGTGGCGTGGTCGAGACCGAGCTTTTCGGTCGCGCCGCTGCGGCCGATGCTGTAGAGCGCCCTCTGCGCGGTAATGTGCTTGCCGCTCTTGAGGTTGATGCTGACCTGCTCGCCGTTCTTGGCGTCGGTGTTGATTTCGAGGCCGCTCACTTCCTCGCCGAGCCGCAGCGTGACGCGTTGTCGGCGCATCTGATAGATCAGCGCTTCGACGATCTCGTTGTCGACGAACTCGAGCAGCCGCGGGCGCTTGTCGACAAGTGTCACGCGCACGCCGAGGGCGGCGAAGATCGTCGCGTATTCGCAGCCGATCACGCCGGCGCCGACCACGGCGAGGGTGCGCGGCAGCTCCTTGAGATCGAGGATGTCGTCGCTGGTGGAGATGCGCTGGCCGTCGAACGGGATCGAGGGATCGAGACTGGTCGAGGTTCCGACGGCGATCACCACCTTGGAGGATGAGATATCGCGCACCTTTTTCCGCTGCACTTCGGCGAGCCGCAAGGTGTGCGGATCGGCGAAGCTCGCTTCGGCCTCGATCATTTCGACGCCGTTGCGCTGGAGCTGATGGCGGATCACGTCGAGCTCGTGCTTAATGACGTTCTCGGCGCGGTAAAGCAAGTCGGTCATCGTGATGTGCTTCTTGACCGAGTAGGACGCGCCGTAAATGCTGCGCTCGCGAAAGCCCGAGAGGTGCAGCGCCGCTTCGCGCATCGTCTTGCTGGGGATTGTGCCGGTGTTGACGCAGACGCCGCCGACCACCGCCTTGCGCTCGACCACCAGGACGTTCTTGCCGAGTTTGGCCGCCTGAATCGCTGCGCGTTGACCGCCCGGCCCCGAACCGATCACGACGAGATCATAGTCGTAGGTAGTAATGACAACCCCCTAACCAAATAGTGTCAGGATTTAAACACCTTGCGCCGAATTCTTCAGCGGGATGTTCAAGTGCGGTTCCGGAACGCGTCTGCGCGACTTGGTTTTTGGGCGCAGTGACGCTATCTATGGAAGACCAAGTCATTCTGAACACCGGGAGCCCCGAGCGATGCGCAAGTCTCAAGTCGTGACCCTGGCGCTACTCGGCACCGCCGCGGTCGCCGCCACCGTCTACAACCTGAGCGGGTCGGACGAGAGCCACTTGTTCCGCAATCCGTCCGAGTGCGGCGCCGCCTTCAGCAGGGTGGCGTGCGAGACCAGTTTCGCCGACGCCAAGAAGGAGCACGAACAGACCGCGCCGCAATTCAGACGTAAGGAGCTATGCGAGCAGGAGTTCGGCGCTGGCAACTGCGAGCAACGTGAAGTCGCGAGCGGGAGCGGCGTCACCAGCATGTTCCTGCCGTTGATGATGGGCTACATGATGGGCCGCAGCGGCGGGTTCGCGCCGGTTTATCGCGACCGCGCCGACAATCTCACCGCCGGCGGGCGCAACGGCGGCCAAACCGTGGGCCGCTACGACGCCGGCCGCCAGACCGCGACCTTGAACGACGACGTACGGCGCGGCGGGTTCGGCCGCTCCGCCACTGCGCACGGTTCGTCGGGCATCAGCTGAGCCCGTGCACCGCGAGCCGATGACGCCGCGGTCCGATTGGGCCGCCCACGTCGAACGCGACCTCGGCTTCTCGTTCCACACAATCGCCGGCAAGCCCTACTGGGACGAAACCGCCTGCTATCGTTTCAGCGAAGCGCAGATCGACGCGCTCGATGACGCGACCAACGAGCTCGAGCAACTCTGCCTCGCCGCGGTCGAGCGCGTGGTGAGCGAAGGCTGCTACGACCGGCTGGCGATCCCCGAACCGGCGCGCGCCGCGATCGAGCGGTCGTGGAAGATGCAGGAGCGCAATATCTACGGCCGGTTCGATCTGCGCTACGACGGCCGCGATCCGCCCAAGCTCCTCGAGTACAACGCCGACACCCCGACCGCGCTGTTTGAGGCCGCGGTGGTGCAGTGGGACTGGCTCGAAGCGCACTGGCCCGAGCGCGACCAGTTCAACTCGATCCACGAGAAGCTGATCGACGCTTGGCGCCGCTTCGGCATTGGCCGCCAGACCGTGCATTTCTCGGCCGTCAAAGGCCATGGCGAAGACGAAGGCACGGTTGAGTACTTGCGCGACACCGCGGTGCAAGCGGGGCTCAAGACCGAGCGCATCGCGATCGAGGAAATCGGCTGGGATGGCCGCCATTTCATCGATCTGAGCGGCCGCGCGATCGACGTGCTGTTCAAGCTCTATCCGTGGGAATGGCTCATTCAAGAAGAGTTCGGGGCGTATCTCTTGTCGGGCGCGGTCAAGGTGATCGAGCCGGCCTGGAAGCTCGTGCTTTCGAACAAAGCGATCCTCGCGATCCTGTGGGAGATGGCCGAGGGTCACCCCAACCTGCTGCCGACCGCGTTCGACGCCGGCGCGATCGCCGGTCGAACGGTGCGCAAGCCGATCTTCGGCCGCGAGGGCGCCAACGTAGAGGTGCGCGACGGCGACACTGTCGTCCAGAGCGTGCCCGGCAGCTACGGCGCCGAAGGCTTCGTCTATCAGGCTTATGCCGGCCTGCCGTCGTTCGACGGCAACTATCCGGTGATCGGCTCGTGGATCATCGCCAGCCAGGCGGCCGGCATCGGCATCCGCGAGGACGCGAACGAGATCACCACCAACGCCAGCCGCTTCGTTCCGCACTATATCGGGTGAAGACATGATCGCCGCCTCGCTGCAGGGACTACCCAATTTCATCGCTTATTTCCTCGCCTCGCTGGTCGCGATCGGGGTGTTCGTCGGCGTCTACGTCCTGATCACACCGCACCGCGAATTCGATCTGATCCGTACCGGCAATAGCGCCGCCGCCGCCAGCCTGGGCGGGGCGGTGATCGGGTTCACGCTGCCGCTCGCGAGCACCGTCGCGCACAGCGTCTCGATGCTCGATATGGCGATCTGGAGCGCGGTCGCGCTGGTGGCGCAGATCGGCGCTTATTTTCTGGCCTCGATCCTGATCGGCGGCGTGTCGCAGCGGATCGCCGACAACGACACCGCCGCCGGGGTGACGATGGCGGCGACCTCGATCACGATCGGGATCGTCAACGCCGCGTGCATCGCTTACTAGCGGCGGGCGGCCGTCGGTGGCGGGCGATGGACCGTCGCGCATCGTCTGTCTGACCGAAGAGACGGTCGAGACCCTCTATCTCCTGGGCGAAGAGCATCGGATCGTCGGCGTCACCGGCTACGCGGTGCGGCCGGCGCGCGTCCGGCGCGAAAAACCCCGGGTCTCGGCTTTCACCTCGGCCGACATTTCGAAGATCGTCGCGCTCGAACCCGATCTCGTGCTCACCTTTTCCGATCTCCAGGCCGGGATCGCCGCCGACCTGATCCGCGCCGGCCTCCAGGTCCACGCCTTCAATCAGCGCGACGTCGCCGGCATCCTGGCCATGATCCGAACGCTTGGTGCTTTGATCGGCGCCGATGCCAAAGCCGCCGTCCTGGTCGCGTCGCTCGACCAGCGCCTCGCGACCGTGCGGCAGGAGGCGGCGGGGCGGCCGCGGCCGCGCGTCTATTTCGAGGAGTGGGACGATCCACTCATCACCGGCATCGGCTGGGTGTCCGAGCTGATCGAAATCGCCGGCGGGCGCGATGCCTTCGCCGAGTTGCGCGCGCGTCCGGCCGCCAAGGACCGAATCGTCACGCCGGACGCGGTGATCGCGGCGCGTCCCGATGTCATCGTCGCTTCGTGGTGCGGGAAGAAAGTGCGGCCGGAGCGGATCGCGGCACGGCCGGGCTGGTCCGCGATTCCCGCGGTCGCCGCCGGGCGCATCCGCGAGATCAAGTCGCCGCTCATTTTACAGCCGGGACCGGCCGCGCTCACCGACGGACTCGACGCGCTGGTCGCGGCGATCGGGGACGCGTGAGCGTCAGCGATCGGTCAAGCGGAAGCTGATCGGGACATCAAGCGTCGCCGCGACTGCGGCGCCGCTTCGGCGCGCCGGCTCGAAGCGCCACTGACGCACCGCGCCGAGTGCGGCTTCATCGAGCAACGCGAAGCCGCTCGAGCGCGCGATCGCGATCGCACGCACGCCGCCGGCAGCATTGACCTCGACCCGCACCACCACCTGGCCTTCCTCCGCGCGGGCGCGGGCGAGGTAGGGATAGCGGGGCGGCGCATTGACCGATCCGCCGAGCGGCACGGCGCCGCGATCGGGCGGAAGCGCGGCGCCGCCGGTGAGCGGCCCGACGCTGGTGATGGCGGCGACGGTGGGTGGGGTTGGAGCCGACGACTCGATCGCTGGTGTCGACACGCTCTCGGCGGGTCCGGCAGATAACGCGGGTGCCGCGGTCGGTACGCCAACGGCGATCGACTCGGTCGCGGGAGCCGTTTCGGCCGGAGCCGGCGGTAGCGGGGACTTGGCGGCGGCTCGCGGCCGGTGCGGCTTCGCGCGCGGCAGCGGAGCGGCGTTGGGCGCCGATCCCGTCTCGGCCGCTGGCGGCTCGGTCGGGCTCGGTCCCGGTGCCCCGGGGGGCGGGAGGTCGGGCAACGCGAGCGCCAGCAGCGGCGGCGCGGGTACGGTCGCCGGGGCGAACACGACATCGATCGCGACCGTCGGCGGCGCTTCGCGGGGCGTTGCCGCCGGCCACAACAGGATCGCGCCGGTGGCGGCGGCATGGAGCAGCACCGATGCGACGACGCCTGCGGTCAAGGTCGGACGCGCCGAGGCTGCCGCTAGCGCGTGGCCGAGCGCTCTAAGGCCGGGCATCGGATTCAAGTGCGGTTATCCGCGTAGCCGGCCCGACCCACGGCACGCCGTCGAATTCGGCGACCTGGGCGCGGATGCCATAGCAGCGCGCCAAGTTCTCGCGCGAGAGCACGGCGCGCGGCGGACCGGCCGCCGCGACCCGGCCGGCGTCGAGCAGCACCAAGCGGTCGCAGAAGCGGGCGGCGAGTGTCAAGTCGTGCACGACGACGACGATGCCGGCACCGGTCGCCGCGAGCCGGCGGAGCGTCGCCATCACGTCCAGCTGGTGACCGGGGTCGAGCCCGGCGACCGGCTCGTCCGCCAGCAGCACCCGCGGCTCGGAAGCGAGCGCCCGGGCGATCAGGACGCGGGCACGTTCGCCGCCCGAGAGCGTGTCGAGCGTGCGCTTGCGGAACTGGGCGACGTCGCATGCAGCGAGAGCGGCCTCGACCGCGCGGCGGTCGCGCTCGCACGGGCCGCGCCAGGGTCCCAAATGCGGCAGCCGCCCCAGCATCGCGAGCGTTTCGACCGACACCGGCCAATGGCTGGCGCCGCCTTGCGGAAGGTACGCCACGGTCTGCGCCAGTTCGCGCCGCGGCAGCAGCGCGAGCGGCCGGCCGCCGAGCGCGATCGCGCCCTGCGCCGCCGGGAGCAGCCCGGCCAGCGCGCGGAGCAGCGTGGTCTTGCCCGCGCCGTTGGCGCCGATCAAGCCGACGACCTCGCCGCCGGCGAGCTCGACGTCGATGCCGTGCAGGATCGCGGCGCCGCCCAGGCGCACGACAACGTCGGTGGCGCGGATCAGAGTCATATCAGGCGCCGCCGCCAGGCCAGCACAAGGTAGAAGAAGAACGGCGCCCCGATCAGCGCGGTGAGGACGCCGAGCTTGAGCTCGCGCTCGGGCGAGAGCAGCCGCACCGCGATGTCAGCGGCGAGCGTGAGGATGGCGCCGCCCAGCGCGCTCGCCGTAAGAAGCGCGCTCGGCCGCTGGCGAACCAACGGCCGCAGGAGATGCGGCACGATCAGGCCGACGAAGCCGATCGCACCGGCGACGGCGGTCGCGGCTCCGACGCCGAGCGCGGTGCCCGCGACCAGACGGTTGCGGACGCGGTTGAGATCGAAGCCCAAGGTCCGGGCCGCGTCCTCGCCCAAGGTGAGCGCGTCGAGCGCGCGGCCGAGCGTCAGCAGCAGAATTCCGCCCGCGAGGATGAATGGTCCCGCCAGCCACACGTGGTCGAGGCTGCGATCGGCGAGTGACCCCATGAGCCAGAACATGATTTCGAGCGTGGCGTAAGGGTTGGGCGCGAGGTTGAGCGCAAGCGCCGTCAACGCGCCGGCGAAGCTCGTAACCGCGATCCCGGCCAGCACCAGCGTCATCGCCCCGGCGTCGCGTCCGGCGATGACATTGACCGCGAGCACCGCCCCCGCCGCCCCCGCCATGCCGCCGGCCGGCAGCGCCCATGCGAACAAACCGGCAAGGCCACTATAGAACACGAGCACGGCGCCGAGCGAAGCGGCGGCGGAAACGCCGATCAGCCCGGGTTCAGCCAACGGGTTGCGCAAGAATCCCTGCAGCGCCGCGCCGGCGAGCCCGAGTGTCGCACCGATCGCGAGAGCGAGTAGCGTGCGCGGCAGCCGCACCTCGCGGACGATCAGCGCCGCCGTGTCGAGCCCGCCGGAAAACAACCCGGCGATGGCGGCCGGGAGCGGGATCGCGGCCGGACCGACCACGAGCGAGAGGGTGGCGAACACAACCGCGCCGAGCCCGAGGCTCGGCAGCAGCCACGGCGATCCGGCCGCGGTCACGGCCGCCTTCCCAACGCCGCGTCGCGCGCGGCCGCCAGTCGGGCGGCGGCCTCGGCCACCAGCGGTGTGCCGCACACCCATAGGCTGTCGGGGACCGAGGCCGCGGTGCGCGTCTCCAGGAAGTGGCGGAGCGCGGGATGGCGGAAGGTCTCGTTGGCGAGTGCGGCCCCGTCGTGGCGTCGGCCGAGGATGACGAGATCGGGCTCGGCCACGAGCAGCTTCTCGAGTGGAAATTGGGCGATGCCGCGCACGCCTCGGGCGGCGGCCAGGTTCGCGAGGCCGGCGTGCTCGGCGACCGCGTTGGCGAGTGTGCCGCGGCCGGAGGTGAAGCCGTTAGCCCAGTAGAAGGCGGCGAGCGGTCGCCGCGCCGCCGCTGGAACCTCGGCGAGGCCCTGATCGAGCTCCGCAATCAGCGCTACACCGCGCGCGGCCTCGCCGACAGCGCCAGCGACCTGGCCGATATTGGCGCGGGCCTCGGTGAACGACGTCTCGGGCGGTACCTCGACAACGGGGTAGCCGAGCCGGCGCAGCAGAAACACCGTCGCGCGCGTCGTGAACGTGCCAGCCAGCACGAGATCGGGGGCGAGCGGCAGGATTTCCTCGATCGAGCCCTGGTTGGTGCGGAGCCCCTCCGCGCGCGCCGCCAACGCCGAGTACGCCGGATCGCGGGCGAAGAAGCTGAGCGAGGCGATGCGCGCGGGCTCGACCAACAAGAGCAGCAATTGGTCGGTACAGATATTGAGTGAGACGATGCGCTCGGGCTTCGCCGCCGCTGCGTCCGCGCACGCCGCCAGGAGTGCGCTGCTGGCGAGCGCGAGGGCGGCGCGGATCGATCGACGTAAGGCGGTCGTGTGACGCATCGTGGCGCTACCGGACCGGAAACGAAGTGCGGAGGCCGACGAAGGCGCCGATGCCCGAGCCTTCGAAGCCGCGCACATTCTCGTACTTTTCGTCGAGCAGATTTTCGATCCGGCCGACCAAGTCGATCCGGTCGGTCAGGCGATAAGTGCCAGCTACCGAAACCAGGGTGTAGTCATTGAGGACGACGACGCGCCGAGTCGCGAACTCGTTCGAGAACTCGAAGTCGGTCTGCTCGCCGTTGAAATCGGCGCCGAGGTCGACCGCGGCGCGGCCGCCCAGGAACGAGTAGCTCAGCGTCGCGCTCGCCAGATGCTTGGGCCGGCGGATCAGGCGAACGCGGTTACTGTCCTGGCCGTCGGTGAACGTGTACTGACCACGCAGCGCGAGCCGATCGCTGAGCGCGGCTCGGGCCGAGACCTCGATGCCATCGATCTTGCTTTCGCCCGACAGGTTGACAGCGGTGTTGCCGCTGCCCTGGATCAAGTCGGTGATGCGGTTCTTGAAATAGGTGACGTCGAGAGTGACGCGGCCGCCTCCCAGCGTCTGCTCGATGCCGGCATCCCAGCCGAGCCCTTCTTCGGGCCGCAGGTTGGGATTGGGCACGAAGTTGGGACCGAAGCCGAACAACTCCGCAAGCGTCGGGTTCTTGATCCCAGACCCGTAGCTCGCGTGCAAGCGGGTCGCACCGCCGCGCAGGAGATAGGCGGCGGTCAGGCGATACGTCGTCGCTTCGTCGAAGAACTCGTTATCGTCGAAGCGAAGGCCGGCGGACAGAAAGAGATCGTCCCACAAACCCAACAGGTACTCGCCGGCGTAACCGTAGTGCGTGAAATCGAGGTCGGAGCGACCGAAGGCACTCCGGGTGACTTGCGCGTCCTTCTCGCGATCGGCTAGCAGCGAAACCGTGTGCGTCGCCGCCGCGAGGTTCGGGGTCTCGAAGCTGTAGTTGGTCTGATAGTCGTAGCGGTCCTTGACGCCCTCGGCCTCGAAACTGATCGATCCGTTGGTGAAAGCATCGGAATTGTCCTCGGTCCGGGCTACGCCGAGTGCGTGCTCCCAGCGGCCGTCGAGCAGCGCATAGCGGGTCTGCAGCCGGCCGAACCGTTGCCGACTGCGGGTCTTGTTGTTGGCGTCGACGGTGCGGATCACGCCGGCGACGGCGGGCTGAAGGTCGGTTTCGACTACATTCCGCGTGTGGCGGGCGACGGCGCTGACGTCGAAATTGGGTGCCAGCGTCGCGCCGGCGCGGACATTGTAGCTCTGGTTGCGATAACCGTCGTTTTCGTTGCCGCCTTCGGACTTGGGCGCGAGGGTAGTGCCATCGGTGGTAAAGCCGGTCGCGCCGAAAGAGTAGTGGAAACGCTCGTTGCTGCCGCGGAGGCTCGCCCTGCTGCTGGCAGTACGAAACGAGCCGGCCTCGGCGCTCATGCGGGCGACGGCCGGTCCGCGGCCGCGTTTGGTGGTGATGACGATGACGCCGCCGACCGCGTCGTTGCCGTAGAGCGCGCTTTGCGGGCCGCGCAGTACTTCGACCCGCTCGATGTCGGATGCCAGCATGGTGCCGAAATTGAACTCGGACTCGCCGGCCGGGTTGTTGACCTCGATGCCGTCGATGATGACGAGGGTCTGGTTGCCCTCGGCGCCGCGGATCCGTATCTGTGTCAGGCTGCCGGCGGGACCGGCGCGGTTGATCGCGATTCCCGGCACACCGCGCAGGATGTCGGAGAGAATCCGCATCTGCTTGCGCTCGATCTCGTCGGCGGTGACCACGGTGACGGCGCTGCCGACCCGCTCGGTCGGGAGCGGGACCCGGCTCGCCGAGACCACGACCTCGGGCGCTTGCGGAACGGTTTGGGCGAAAGCCGAGAACATCGCGGCAATGCCGCAAACCATCGAGAACTGCAGACAGGCGCGGAAAGCGAACCGGTACATGGCGAACCTCCATCGGTGGTCGAACGGTTGCGGATGGGGTGCAGGCGTCGTTTTGGCCGGCGTCAGCACCCGGTGGGGGAGGCCGGACTTGTGCGCAGTCCGAGCCGACGGGCGGCGCGAGTGCCGTTCGATCGACGGTCGACTATGGTTCGGGAAAGCGCCCACGGAACCCCACGCGAAGCCATGCCTCCAAGCACCGCCGCAACGGGTTTCCGTCCCACTGACACGCCCCGGTCAGCGGATGGGCGATCGTCTGATGGCCGGTCTCCTGGCTTGCGGTTCGTTCGTCGGATGCCGCCTTCCCGGACTCACGCCCAGTGGCATATGGCTTCCAACTCACCGCCTACAGTTGCGGGGGCAGCCGCGGCTTTGGACCTGAAAGTCCGGACCGCGTTCCCGACACCATCGCAGTCGAGATTAGTCCCGGGTTGCGCACCCGCGCAAGCGGCTTGTGCTCGACGCCTATTTCGGTGAGCTTACGCCTCCTGTTCGTTCGTCTTGCGAGGGATCGACCATGAACGTCAACGGCCGCTGCCACTGCGGTTCCATCACCTTCGAGGCCGAGATCGATCAGGCCAAGGTCTCGCTCTGCCACTGTACCGATTGTCAGACGCTGTCGGGCTCGCCCTTCCGCTCGACTGCTTTCTCGGCGAACAACAGTTTCAAACTGCTCTCAGGCCAAGTCAAGATTTACGTCAAGACCGGGTCGAGCGGCGCCAAGCGCCAACAGGCGTTCTGCCCCGAGTGCGGCACGCCGATCTATGCGACCTCGGTGCCACCCGGACCGGTGTATGGCATTCGCACCGGCTGCATCGACATGGAGCAGCGCAGGCAACTGAAACCGAGCGTGCAAATCTGGACGCGCTCCTCGATGCCATGGGTCGACCACATCGGCGGCGTCAAGAAGGTCGAGCAAGCCCCGTAGGAACGCACGCGCGGACGAACGATGACCGAGATCGGATACCTGCTGCCGACGCGCGAAAGCGTGATGGAGGGGCGGCCGGAAGCGACGCCGCTCGTCGCCCTCGCCGAGCGCGCCGAGGCGCTCGGCTACGATTCGGTCTGGATCGGCGACTCGGTGATTTCGCGCCCGCGCCACGATCCGATCACGCTCTTAGCGGCGGCCGCCGCTCGCACCAAGCGGGTCCTGCTCGGGACCGCGGTGTTGCTGCCGGCACTCAGGAACCCGGTCGTGCTCGCGCACCAGGTCGCGACCCTCGATCGCATCGCCGAAGGCCGCGTCATTCTGGGCGTCGGCATCGCTTCGGATGTGCCGAGTATTCGCGCCGAGTTCGAAGCGGTCGGCGTCCCGTTCGAGAAACGGGTCGGGCGGCTGCTCGAAGGGTTGGCGCTCGCCCGCGCGCTGTGGTCGGGCGAGCCGGTCACGTGGACCGGTCGGTGGCGGCTCACGGACGCCGTGCTCGGGCCGACGCCGCACCGCCCCGGCGGCCCGCCGCTCTGGCTGGGCGGGGCGGTACCGGCGACGATCGATCGCGTCGGGCGCTTCTTCGACGGCTGGTTCCCGAATAGCCCCGGCGCAGCGCTTTTCGCCGACTACTGGCGCAAAATGAAAGCTGCCGCGGCGGCGCACGGGCGCAATCCCGGCGCCTTGACCGGCGCGGTCTACATGACATTCGTGGTCGACGACGACCAGGCCAAAGCCGACGCGACCATCGATCGCTTCCTCGCGCGATATTACGGCCAACCGGCCGACGTCATCCGCAAACGGCAACCCTCCTATGCCGGCCCACTCGCGGGCGCGCGCGCGGCGATCGCGGCTTATGTCGCGGCCGGCGCCAGCCACATCATCCTTCGCTTCGCCGGCGACCACGAGCGCCACCTCGATCTTTTTGCCGGAATCGCCCACACTCTTTAGCCGCTGGCGTGGGCCGGGAGGGGCGCATGCATTACGACCTGAAAATCACGGGCGGAACCATCGTCAACGGCACCGGCAAGCCGGGCTACGCCGGCGACGTCGCGGTCACGGACGGCCGCATCGCGGCGGTTGGCCACGCGCCGGGAGAGGCGCGCGCCACCATCGATGCCGCCGGCCGGGTCGTGTGCCCGGGCTTCATCGACATCCACACCCACTACGACGCCCAGATCGTGTGGGATCCGCTGCTCTCAATCTCGCCCTGGCACGGCGTCACCACCGCGATCATGGGGAATTGCGGCTTTTCGATCGCGCCGACGTCCACGGACAAGCGCGACTTGATGCTGCGCACGCTCGAACGGGTCGAGGGCATGAGCCTCGAGGCGCTCCGGACCGGCGTCCGCGCCGACTGGCCGATCGAATCGTTCCCGGCCTACCTCGACGCGATCGCGAAGCGCGGCATCCTGATCAACGTCGGCGCCTATATCGGCCACACCCCGGTCCGGATCACGGTGATGGGTGAGGACGCGGTCAAGCGCCATGCGACGCGGGACGAAATCAAGGCGATGGCCAAGATCGTGCGCGAAGCCAACGAGGCCGGCGCGGTCGGCTTCACCACCTCGATGACCAAAACCCAGTTCGCCTATGACGGTCACCCGATCCCGAGCCGGCTGTCGGACTGGACCGAGGTCGAGACGCTGGTCGCAGCGGCGGCGGCCGGCGGCGGCCGCGCGCTCCAGAACTCGCCGGGGAGCCTCGAAGCGGTCGAGGTGTTCAGCCTGCTCGCCGGCAAGTACGACCTCGCCTACACCTGGACCGCGATCCTGGCCGGACTCGACGGACCCGGTTCGCACCGGCGGTTTTTGGATGAGGCGCACAAGCGGGTCGAGCGGGGCTTGCGCGTCTACCCGCAGACCTCGCCGCAGCCGCAGCAATTCGAGTTCACGTTCGATGCGCCTATCGTGTTCGACCGCAACGACCTGTTCGCCGCGACCCGCAAGGCCGACCATGCCGGGCGCCTCGCGATCTATCGCGATGGCGAATTCCGTCGCCGTTTCAAGGAGCTGGTGTTCGATGGCTTCGACATTCTCTTGAACGGATGGACCGAGCGCGCCGTCATCACCCATGCGCCGACCGATCCATCGTTGGATGAGCGAACGCTCGGCGAAGTCGCGGCCGAGCGCGGGGTCGACCCGGTCGATTTGGCGCTCGACCTGAGCCTCGCGTCGGACTTGAACGCGCGCTTCCGGCTCGATGTCGTCAATTTCGACCGCGCCGAAGTCGGCGAGATCCTGAACGACCCGGTCGGGGTGGTGGCGTTTTCCGATGCCGGCGCGCACGCGAGCCAGCTCTGCAATGTCAACTACACCACCCACATCATGCAGCATTGGGTGCGCGAGACCGGCGTCCTCAAGCTCGAACAAGCGGTGTGGATGCTGACCGCCCGGCCGGCCGAGGTAGTGGGCCTGACCGATCGCGGCACGCTCGCGACCGGCATGGCGGCCGATATCGTCGTGTTCGACCCCAAGACGATCGGTGCTAGCAAGCTCCGGCGCGTCAACGATCTCCCGGCAGGGGCGCCGCGAGTCGTCGTCGACGCGTTCGGGATCGACGCCGTGATCGTCAACGGCCGGATCGTGCGGCGAAACGGCCAAGCCGTGGTCCAGGCCGGCGACAAATTACCGGGTAAGCTCCTGCGCGGGGCGAAGGCAGTATGAAGCCGCGCCTCGACCCGATCACAGTCGCGGTGCTCGCCAACCGGTTCGACGCGATCGTGCGGGAGATGTCGAACACGCTTCTCCGCGCGGCACGTTCGGCGGTGATCGCCTCGGCCCGCGATTTCAGTTGCACTATCGCCACCGCCGACGATCGCCTGCTCTCGACGGCCGAGAGCATTCCGGTCCATGTCTTGGGGTCCGACCTCCAGACCCGCTCGATGCGCGACCTTCACCCCGACCTCGCGCCGGGCGATGCCTTTCTCCACAACGATCCCTACCTCGGCAATACCCACGCCGCCGACCACACCATCCTGGTGCCGGTGTTCTTCCAGGGCCGCCATGTTTTCACCGCTTGCGCCAAGGCGCACCAGGCCGATATCGGCAACAGCGTGCCCTCTGCCTCGAACGCGGCCGCACGCGACATCTACGAGGAAGGTGCGCTGGTGTTCCCGTGTCTCCGGGTCGAGCGCCGCTACCGCACCCTCGACGACGTGATCCGGATCGGCCGCGCCCGCATCCGCGTGCCCGATCAATGGTACGGCGACTATCTGGCGGCGCTCGGTGCAGCCAGGATCGGCGAGCAGCGGCTTATCGTGCTCTGCGCCAATTACGGCTGGAAGACGATCGCCCCCTTTATCGAAGCGTGGTTCGACTATTCCGAGCGGCGCATGGCGCAGGCGATCCGGGCGCTTCCCAAGGCGCGCGTCGAGGCTACGATCGCGCACGACCCGATCCCGCCGCTCTTGCCCGACGGCGTGCCGATCAAGGTCGCGCTCGACATCGATCCTACGGCCGGGCGGATCGACGTCGATCTCCGCGACAATATCGACAACGTGCCGTTGGGCATCAACCAGTCCGAGGCGGCGGCGCGGGCCAACGCGATGATCGGCATCTTCAATTGCCTGGACCCCGATCTGCCGCGGAACGCCGGCTCGTTCCGTTGTGTCGCGATCCATTTGCGCGATGGCTGCATCGTCGGGAGACCCAAGTTCCCTCATTCGTGCTCGCTCGCGACCACCAATCTGGCCGACCGCCTGATCAACGCCGTTCAGTCGGCGTTCGCCGCGCTTTCCGAGCGCCACGGCCTCGCCCACGGCGGCACCGGCAAGAACGCGGCGATCTCGGGCACCGATTTCCGCACCAACCGCCCGTTCGTCAGCCAGATCCAGGTGATCGTGAACGGCGGCCCGGCCGGACCTAGCGCCGACGGCTGGATTACTTACGGCATCCCCTGCGGCGGCGGCATGATCTACACCGAAAGCGTCGAGTTGGCCGAGGTCAAGGCGCCGGTCTTGATCCGGCACCAGCGCTTGCGCCCCGGCTCGGGCGGGGCCGGACGGCGGCGCGGCGCGCCGGCGTCCGACGTCGCTTACGGTCCGCGCCGCGATACGCTGACCGTCGTTACCGCGTCCGACAGCCAAGTCCATCCGGCCCAAGGCGCCCGCGGCGGCGCCGACGGCCTGGCCGCGGCGCACTTCAAGATCGGCCGCGATGGCTTTACGACTAAGCTCGCAGGCATGGCGCGGACGGAGCTCGCCGCCGGCGAGACGATCCGGTTCGTCAACGCCGGCGGCGGCGGCTTCGGCGACCCGTTCGCGCGCGAGCCCGAGCGCGTCCTCGCCGACGTGCGACGCGGCTGGGAGACGTTCGAGCGGGCGTGCGAGGTCTATGGCGTCGTGTTGCGCGGGTCGGTCAGGGACGAGTCGCTCGCGATCGACCGTGCCGCGACGGCCGCCAGGCGTGCGACGCACGCCGCGAGCTAAGAGCTAACGCGCGCTCTTACCGCCGTCGATCGAGCGGCCGCCATCGAGCGCGATCGCCTGGCCGGTCATGAATTGGGCCTCATCGCTCGCGAGGTAGGCGATCAACGCCGCGACTTCATCGGGCGTGCCGACCCGCCCCACGGGATGGCGGTCGGCCGCCGCCTGGGCGGCCGCGGCCGGATCGGTGCTGCGGCGGTAGGCGGCCGCGACCATCGGCGTGTCGATGGTGCCGGGGCAGATGCAGTTGACGCGGATCTTGTCGCGTGCGCCCTCGAGCGCGAGCGTCATCGTCATGGCGACGATCCCGCCCTTGGACGTCGCATAGGCGACGGCGCGGGCGAGCCCGCGGATGCCGTTCAAGGACGAAAGGTTGACGATCGCGCCGCCGCCCCGTCGTTTCAAATGCGGCCACGCCTTCTGGCAGCCGAGAAACGAGCCGGTCAGGTTGACGGCGATGACCTCGTCCCAGGTCGCGAGCGCGGTCTCTTCGATCGCGCCGCTCCTTAAGATCGCGGCGCAGTTCACCAGCGCATCGAGCCCGCCGTGGCGGGCGACGATTCGGCCGAGCACCTCGTCCCAGCTCTCGGCCCGCGCCACATCGATAACGTGGCCGTCGAGGTTGCCGATCGCCGGCCGCTGGCTCTCGTCCAAGAGGCCGCACACGACCATGCCGCCTTCGGCGGTGATCCGCTTGGCGGCGGCGTTGCCGATGCCGGAACCGGCGCCCGAGACGAAGACGACTTTGTTTTTGAACCGCGTGGAATCCATGGTCCGCTCCGATCGCTGCTGGCGACGTGATCCACCCTAAACGGTGTACGATCGCGAGGGGAAGGGGCGAAGCTGGAGGCGTACATGGCATCGTTCAAGACCATCCGCGCTCGCGCGGAACAGCGCAAAGGCGGTCCCAAGGCTCTCGCGGCGCTATTGCCGAAGCCGCCGAACCCGAAGGCACTGGCCAAACTCGGCGACGATCGCGTGCTCGCCGAGATGACCAAGCGCGTCTTCTCAGCCGGTTTCGTGTGGAGCGTGATCGAAGCGAAGTGGTCTGGCTTCGAAGCGGCGTTCTTCGGATTCAAGCCTGAGATACTCGCGTCGAAACCCGATCGTTACTGGGACGCTCTGGTCAAGGACACCCGCATCGTCCGCAATGCCGCCAAGATCATGTCGGTGCGAGAAAATGCGGCGTTCGTGCGCGAGATCGCCAAAGAGCATGGCAGCTTCGGCAAGATCCTGGCCCCATGGCCTTCGTCCGACGAGGTTGGTCTGCTCGAGCTTCTGGCCAAGCGCGGCAACCGCCTCGGCGGCAATTCGGGTCAGCTACTGCTCCGGTTCCTCGGGTGGGACGGTTTCGTCACGTCGAAAGATGTCGTCGCGTGTCTGCGCGATGCCGGGCTCGACATAGCCGAAGAACCCAAGTCCAAGCGCGACCTCGCGAAGATTCAAGCCCAGTTCAACGCGTGGGCCGAAGAAACCGGCTTGCCTTATGTCCACCTTTCGCGGATCTGCGCGATGTCGATCGGGGAGAACTACGAGCGCGGCCGATTTCCCGCCACGCGCGGCGGCGAAGACTGAGATGGGCCTCCGGTCGCGGCTCTCACACCAGACTCAGAAACCGCTCGAAGCGATGAAGTTCTTCGTCGAGCGCGCGCTTGAACGCCCGCCCATGCGGCGCCCTTCCGGTCACGTAGCCGAGCTGAGCCTGCAGACGGGTGTCGGCAATCGAAAGATTCGCCCAACCGATGGCGGCGTCACGCCAGAGAAGCGGCAGCGTATAGTAGCCACGCACGCGTTTGGCGGCCGGCGTGTAGGCTTCGAACCGGTAGTTCCAGCGCCACAAGATCTCGAAACGCCGGCGATCCCAAACGATGGGGTCGAACGGCGCCAGCAGCCGCACCACGTCGCCGCTGCCGCTATCTGAGGCCCATGTCGCCGCGCGCGGGTTCTCGCCGGCGGGCCAGAACCAACGGATACCGTCGACGTCGGCCGATGGAAGTTTGTGATGCGCTCGCTCGAGCGCCGCGCGGCATTGGTTCGCCCACTGCGGCGCGCCGCGACGGAGCCGGCTCACGAGCTCGGCCAAGGAACGGTCTGGCAGAGGGGCGTACTTCCGCACGATAACGTTGACGAGCGTATCCATGGCTTGTTGCGGATCGGCGGGTCCCGGCGTGGCCTCGCGCGCGGCATAGAGGCGCGTGCCGTTCACACGCGTAGCGACGCGCACGAGGCCACGATAGTGCATCTCGTCGAGCAACTGCGTGCTGGCATTGGTCGAGCCGCCGAACCAATTGCTCACCTTCCCGTGCTGGAAATGCGCATCGACGTCGCGCGGATACACCACGCCGCGGGCGCGGATGAACGGTAGCACAGCGGCGGCCTTGTCCTGGCGCGACTCCGGCCATTTGGTTCGCGGCGTGCGCGGGTGCATGAGCGCCTGCGTGTCGCGCGGCAAGAACCCGTAATTGACGAAGAAATCCTCTTCGATCGCGAGTCCCGGGTAGCGGCGCTCGAGATCGCCGGCGCGATATGCGCGCACGCGATGGCGTAAGGTGAGGTCCTGGGCACGCGCGGGTGCGCGGATCGGATCGGCTTGGACAAAGCCGAGTCTATCGATGGCTCGCGCAAGCGTTGTGGGCGTGAACATGGAGCGCGCCACAGCGAATCGGCGGAGCGCGTCGAGGGAGAGCGAACGTTGGGTCACACCAAGTGACTCAACGGTCGCAAACGCCTGGGCCGAGGGAGCCTTCGAGGTTGCCCATCGCCGGCCGCTTGCCTTCGTCGAGGAGGCCGTACACCACCGCGCCGCCCTCGGCCGCGATCCGTTTGGCGGCGGCGTTGCCGATGCCGGCGCCGGAGTCGAAGGCGACTTTGCCATTGCAGCACATCGAATCCATGGACTCTTCCAATCGTCACCGGCGACGCGTTCTACCAAAAGCGGTGTATGATCGCGAGAGGCGAGACGGACGGGAGGGTTGCGCCATGAACCGCGCGCCGCTACGGCCCATTACCGATGCCGAGGTCGATGCATTCGAGCGCGACGGTGTCGTTTGCTTGGCCGGGGTGCTCGACCAGGACTGGGTGATGCGTATGCGTACCGCGCTCGATTGGGTACTCGCGCACCCTTCGGTCCACGGTGCCGATCTTGGCCGCGCCGGCGACAGCGGCCGTTTCGTCTACGACAATTGGCTGTGGCGCTTCAGCGCCGACTTTCGTGCGCTCGCGTTCGATTCGCCGGTGGCGTCGCTCGCCGCGCGCATGATGCGGTCGCGCTGCGCTAACCTCGTGTTCGACTTCTTGCTGGTCAAGGAGCCGCACACCTCGACGCCGACGATCTGGCACCAGGACCAGCCCGCGATCAACCTCGACGGCACCCAGACGTGCGGGATTTGGCTGCCGCTCGACCACGTGACGTACGAAAGCGGCGCGGTCGAATGGGTGCGCGGTTCGCATCGCTGGCCACTCCACCGCGCGGTGACGGCGGGCGATCCGGACAAGCACGGCTATCTCAAGGGCGACGCCGGGATCGCCGGCGGCGAGGACGAGGGCCGCCACCGCCCGCCGCTCCCCGACATCAGCGCCAACCGCGACCGTTACGATATCGTCTGGTTCGAGACGGTGCCGGGCGATGCGATCGTCTCGAACCTGCGCATCGCGCATGGCGCGCCCGGCAATGCGACCGCCAACCGTCGACGCGCGATCGGTTACCGCTTTGCCGGCGACGACGCGGTCTATTACGAACGCAAGACCAAACTCGTGATCAAACCGCCGGTCGACGCGGGCCTCAAGCACGGCGACCCCTTTCCCGACGATCCGCGTCATCCCGTATTCCCGCGCGTGTGGCCGCGCGCCGAGCGAGGTCGCGCCCATGCCTAAACGGATCATTCGGCCGCGTGCGGTCCACCCGACGCAGGGTTACGTCCACGGGGTGCTGACCCATGGCGGACTGCTGTTCGTCTCGGGTCAGGTCGCCAAGAACGCGGCTGACGAGTCCGTTGGGGCCGATAATCCTGAGGTCCAGCTCGTCCAAGTGTTCGAGAACCTCAAGGGCGTGCTCGCCGAAGCCGGCGGCAGTTTTGCCGACGTGGTCAAGATCAACGTCTATTTTACCGACCGCAGCCAACTACTCGCCTACCGAAAGGTGCGTGCTCAGTACATGACGAGCGACGACCAAGCGGTGACCGGCATGATCGTCCAAGCGATGCCGAATCCGGCCTGGCTTATGGAGATCGAGATCGTCGCCGACCTCGGCAAACCGAGGCGACGGCGGGCGGCTCCTGCCGGTCGGAAACCGCGCCGCCGCACCCGCCGTCGTTAACGCTGTTCGCTATTCGATGTGGAAGATGCCGTCATCGGGCAGCTTGTCGATCATGCCGGCGTCCAAGTAAAGCTTCATCTCGGCTTTGAGTTGGCTGAGGATGTCTTTCGCCGGGATGCCGTACCACGACATTTTTCGGCCGTGGAAGCCGTTCTTGTACATCGCCTCGATGATGTATGGCTCGAGTGCGGCGCCGCCCGACCCTTGGCCGCCGCTCACCGCCGTCTTCGGCTCCAGCACTTTGATCGCGGCCGCGACGTCCCTGTCGACGAACGCTTGGGCTTCGGCCAGCGTCTTCAGCACCTTGGCGCCGCCGCCCTTGTTGGCCGCGAGCCAATCGGCGCGCATGGTAAGCACCTGGTACATGCGCTCGCGCCCGAGCATCTTGGCGACTTCCTGGTCCGGGAACATCAGCACCTTGTACTTGCCCGGCTGGCTCTTCTCGAGCGCAATGGTGTGCTCGACGAGCGGCATCGCCGCGTCGAAGTCGCCGCGCTCGACCAGCTGGATCGCCTGGATGATGTCGATATTGTCGACCTTCAGGTCCTTTTCGGGGTCGAGCCCGTCGCGTACCATGATCGCCCGCAGGTAGGCCCAGATATACGAAGCCTTCGGAACGCCGACCTTCTTGCCCTTGAGATCCTTGAGCGAATTGACCCCGGCGTCGGCCTTGACGATTAGCGGCCACGGATAGGCGGCGCTTGCGCCGACGATCCGGACCGGCGCGCCCTTGTTGTAGTTGGTGACGAGGTAGTTGATGCCGGAGAAGTGGAGCCCATGGTAGGCGCCGGACAAGTAGTCGTTGATCCACGGCGTGAAAGTAGTACGGATCTGCCAGTCGAGGTTCCAGCCATTCTTGTCGTCGAGTTTCTCCGCCTTGATGATCGCCATCGGGTGGGCGCTGATCGAGGGGCCGGGGAAGCTCGAGAGACCGGCTGTCGGCACTTGTGCCGTCGCCACGCCCGCTTGTAGTGCCAACCCCGTCACTACGCCAAGCGCGCCGACGATCGATCGTCGCATGAATGTCATGTGTTTCCTCCCTGGGCGGCCGAACGACCGCGTGCGGTAATTGTGCGCCCGTACCGGTGCTGCGGCAAGACGTCGGACGTTAGCCGCTCTTCTGCCAGGATTGGGTCGCGAACGCGACCTCGCCCGGCTGCGCCAACAACGGCTTGATCGCGGCGTTATAGGCGGCGAGCCACGGGGCTTTGCCGACCGCATCGATCGCCGCGCGGTCTGCATAGAGTTCGAACAGCCGCACCGTGTCGGGGTCTTTGTCGTCGGTGCAGATGAAGAACGCGAGCACGCCGGGGTTTTTGTCGACCTCGGGCTTCACGTACTTCTCCATCGCGCGCAGCAAGTCGGCGCGTTTTCCCGGGTGCGTCTTATAGGCGATGAACAGGCTGACGCGCGTCATGACGACCCCCTCGGCGGGCGCCCGCCGCGCGCGGTTACCCGGTTGAACGCGGCCCGGCCGCCGCCGGCAGCCGGCAGCGACACGTGGTCGCAAAGAATCTGGCTCTCGGCGGGCGCGAGTCCGACGATACTCGTGGTGTAGCCCTGGCTGACGTCGAGCGACTTGCGCTCGGTTTCGGTTTGGGTCCGCACCAGCGGTTCGACGGCGCGCGCGTCGGGCCGGCCCGAGGTCGGCGCAAGCGGCTGACGCACCCGGGTACGGAACAGGTTGGCGCCGATTTCGTCGTTCAAGTCGATGCCGCTTACCTCGGCGCCGAACGAGCCGGCGAGACGTTTGATTTCAGGACCCATCCGATAGCTCCTGGCCCGATCGCTAGCCGCGCACGCTGACGCGATGGAAGGTGACGCGACCGCCGCCGGCGTAGTCGCCCATCGCGTTGTGGAGGTTGCAGCGGTTGTCCCAGAACACGAGATCGCCGGCAATCCAGCGGTGGCGGAGGATGAAGGCCGGCTGGGTGACGTGGTCTTTGAGGAACCCGAGCAGGGAGTCGCTCTCCTTCGCGTTCAGGCCGACGATCGCGGTCGTGAAGCCAGGCGATACGAACAAGAGCTTGCGGCCGGTCTCGGGGTGAGTGCGGACGATCGGGTGGACCGATCCCGGTTTGCCGTCGCGATGCCTGACGTGGGCGGCCGAGGAATGCACGGCCGCGAGCGGTGCCAGCATCTGTTGCATGGCCGGCGACAGCGCGTCGTACGCGGCGTAGAGGTCGGCGAAAAAGATGTCGCCGCCCTTAGGCGGCATCTCGATCACATGCAGGATCGACACGCCCGACCAGGTTCCGGCGTCGGCATAGTCGGCGTGCCAGGCGTTCCCGGTGTCGACGAACTCGCGCGGCTTGGGGGCGTCTTCGACCGGGTACGACACACGATAGATCAACGGATGGCCGGCGAGGCGGTGATCGGGCGTATCGGGGTCGAGCAGCTCGCCGAACCGGCTGGCGAGGTCGACGTGCTGGGTCGGCGTCAATCGATGCTGGTCGCGCACCACTATGACGCCGTCGTGGTCGAGCCACGATTGTTTGAGAGTCTGGAACAGGTTGTCGCCGAGGCCGTGGGCGAGGTCGACGCCCCGCACCTCCGCCCCGAATGCGCCCGACAAGCGCGAGATCGTCAACGTCATCGTCCGCCTCCCAACGTCAATCGCACACGCCGACCGCCGCGAGCTTGATCCGTCCGGCAACGCGATCGAGCCGGTCGAGCGCGGCGAACACCGCCGGCGCACTTTCGGCAAAACGCTCGGCCTCGCCCGGTTTGAGCCGCCCCGACCAGCGCCAGAACGCACGCAGCATGGTCTCGGCGGCGCCGTTCTCGCGCGCGGCCAGCGCCTCGCTCAGTTCGGCGTAGGCGGCCGCCGCCTCGAACGGCAGCCGCGGATCGTATTGGCGACGATCGACCAGCATGCCGACCGACTGCAGCAACAGCCACAGCCGGTAGCTCGTGCCGACCGTGGCGGTGCGGCCAGGACCGGCCGGGTCGTCGAGGTAGGCGGCGAAGCGCTCGCGGAACCTTCGTTGCTCGGTGCTCAGCGCGTACAGCCCATTCGCTTGGGCCTCGGCCAGCACGAGGGCGGCTTCGTGGCGGCGCACCGCGCATGGGGCGCGGTCAACGCGCTCGATCCAGCGCTCGAACCCGGCCGGGGTGCGCGCCAACGCGTCGGTCAAGTAGGCGGCTGCGTCCTGGGCGCGGCCAGGCGTCGTTGCCACGACCATCGCGACCGCGACGAGCGCGACCGCGCGGCCAAACCGCACTTTGAAACGGCAGTCGCCCTGCTTCTGCAAGCTCATTAGAATGCCAGTATACAACGACCGCCCCATTCCCCTCCCCGTGACAATTTTCGCCGCCCTCGTCGTCGCCTTCGTCGCGCTCGTCCCCATCATGACGGGGTTGTGGCTGCGGCAGAAACGTACCGGCGATGCCGGCGTTGTCGATATCGCATGGTCGTTCGGGACCGGCCTCACCGGCGTGTGGCTGGCGCTGGTGCCGATCGAGGAAGCGGCGAGCTACGCGCCGCGCCAATGGCTGGTCGCGGCGATAGCGGCGCTGTGGTCGGCGCGGCTCGGCTACTACATCCTGGCCCGCAACCGGGGCCGCGGTGAGGACCCGCGCTACCGGGCTTATCGCGAGCAGCACGGTGCCCGCGCCGATGCCAAGATGTTCTCGGTATTCCAGTTCAACGCCGTGTTCGCGTTGATATTCGGCACCCTGATGATGGTTGCCGCCCGCAATCCGACGCCGGCCTTGACCTGGACGGACGCTCTTGGCCTCGCGATCTGGTTGATCGCCGTCGGCGGTGAGGCCGCCTCCGACCGCACCCTCGAACGGTTCAAGGCCGACCCGGCGAACCGCGGCCAGGTGTGCGATCGCGGCCTCTGGCGCTTTTCGCGCCACCCCAACTATTTCTTCGAGTGGCTGCACTGGTTCGCGTATGTCGCGATCGCCGCGGCGGGCGGATTCGGCTACGCGTGGGCGTGGTTGACGTTGGCCGGTCCGCTCGCGATGTACGTGATCGTCAACCGTATGACCGGGATTCCGCCGACCGAACGCCATCTGCTCGCGTCGCTGGGCGAGGCCTACCGCGCCTATCAGGCGCGTACCAACGCGTTCTTCCCCGGACCGGTGCGGCGGCCGTAACCCGCGCATGACGCTGCTCGATTTCGGTATCGATCTCGCCGAGCGCGGCCTGATTCCCGATCCCGGTCTACGCCTCGCGATCCGCGCGATGCTGCGCAATCGCCTGCGGCAACTGCCGGCTGTCGGCGCCGCCGAGGCCGCGTTCGCGGCGCGAATGTCCGACTTTCCGATCGCGGTCGCGACCGCCGATGCCAACCAGCAGCACTACGAGGTACAGGCGGCTTTTTTTGCGTTGGTGCTGGGGCCGCGGCGCAAATACTCGTCCTGCTACTACCCGGCCGGGGTCGCCGATCTCGCCGCCGCCGAGGACGCGGCGCTCAGCCAGACCTGCGCGCATGCCGCCTTGGCCGACGGCCAGGACGTGCTCGAACTGGGCTGCGGCTGGGGCTCGCTCACCTTGTGGATGGCGGAGCGCTATCCAGAGAGCCGCATCACGGCGATCTCGAACTCGGTATCGCAACGGCTGCATATCGAGGCCGCGGCTGCCGCGCGCGGCTTCGCCAATGTCACGGTCGTCACCGCTGACATGAATAAGTTCGATCCCGGCCGCCGCTTCGACCGCGTGGTGTCGGTCGAAATGTTCGAGCACATGAGCAATTGGGACGCGTTGCTGCGGCGCGTCGCCGATTGGCTCGCGGCCGACGGCGCCGCTTTCATCCACGTGTTCGCGCATCGCCATAGTCCCTACCGCTTCGAGACCGCTGGCGCCGGCAACTGGATGGGCCGCTATTTTTTCACCGGCGGCATCATGCCGAGCGACAATCTGCTCAACCGATTCGCCGGCATTCTGCGCGTTGTCGAGGCGTGGCGCTGGGACGGCACCCATTACGCACGGACCGCCGAAGCCTGGCTCGCGAATCTCGATCGCTACCGCGACCGCGTCCTGCCGATCCTCGCTGACACCTATGGCGGTGACGCGGCGCGGTGGCTGCAGCGCTGGCGCATGTTCTTCCTGGCCGTCGCCGAGCTTTTCGCCTTTGCCGACGGCCGCGAGTGGGGCGTCATGCACTATCGGCTGGTGCGGCCCTAGCGCCGACGATTGATCGACGTTAAGGCCGGCAGCGCCGCGCCCGCATAGCGTTCGACCGATCGGGAGATCGGTCGATGGCGAGGCTGGGTTCGCGTGGGTGGCGTGTCGTGGCGGCGGCAGCAGTCGCGGCGGCGGCTTGTGGTGCGCTGGTCGCCACCGGATTCGCCCAGCAGACGCCGCGCCAAGGTCTCGGCCAACAGCCCTTCACCGGACCGGTCATGGTCTTTCCCCTCGTCAACGCCGAGCGCGGGCGAACGCTGTTCGCCGCCAAGGGCTGCGTCATCTGCCACGAAATCAACGGCATTGGCGGCCGCATCGGCGCGCCGCTCGACGCTTCGGCTTCGCCGGTCCTGGTCAACCCGTTCGAGTTCGCCGCCCGTATGCTGCGCGGCGCCGAGGCGATGATCGCGCTGCAGAAACGCGACCTCGGATATCAAATCGAGCTGAGTGGCGATGAACTCGCCGACATCATCGGCTTCACCCTCGACAAGACCCAGCAGCGGCGCTTCTCGGAAGCCGATATTCCAGCCGCGATCAGGACCCTGATGCACCGGCAGGACTTGTGATGCCTCGTGCCGGCCACGCACCAAACGGTCGTGGCGCGGTGACTTGATCCGGGATTGGTAGTAAGAATCGTGGACCGGACGGGGCCTCGCCCCTTGTCCAGCAAAGGAGAATTTCATGCGCGGTTTGAAGACGGTGTGGATGGCAGCGGTGGCGGCCGTGATTGGATTGGCGCTGGCAGCGAGCGATGGCTACGCCCAGGGCCAATCGCAGCAGGCGCCCGGCCAGCAAAAAGCGGCAGCGGCCAAGGAGAAGGCGGCCGAAAAGCAAGGCGCAAAGAAGGAAACGAAGGCCGCCAAGAAAGAGGCCAAGGACGAGTGCAAAGCGCTTCAGGGTGCCGACAAGGACGCCTGCATGAAGAAAGCGGCCGAAGCGGGCAAGGCCAAGAAGGACATGGCCAAGGATAAGGACAAGACCAAGAAGTCGAGCGCACCCAAGACCGACCGCAAGAAGCCGGGCACGGCGCAGAGCGCGGCGCTCAGCCGTCCCTTTCTCGCCTAATCCGACGCCGATCGTCGTCGCGGCGTATGCGGCGTGTTTGACGCCGGCCGCGGGACCGTGCTTGCTCGACGCGAGGCGGGGCACGGCGTTCGGGCTGACTCCGCTGCCGCAGAGTCGGTTGCTGCCGGCGGCGCGGTCGCACACGCCGCTCGCTCGGAGCCGGCTGCTGCCGCCGGCGCGCGCCAACACACCGCTGCCGGTCGCGCCATTCGAGTGATGGAATGAACGGGCGCGTACGCGTAGCGGTCGTGGGCGTCGGCCATTTCGGCGCCTATCACGCCGACAAGGTGGCCGCGCTCGCGACCGCCGAACTCGTCGCGGTCGCCGACCGTGACCCGGCGCGCGCTCAGACGATCGCCGCCAAGCACGGGGTGCGTTGGACGACCGACTATCGGTCGCTGGCGGGCGAGGTCGATGCCGTTTCCGTCACCGTGCCGACGGTCGCGCACGAAGAGGTCGCGGCTGCGTTCCTCGCCGCCGGAAAGCACGTGCTGGTCGAGAAGCCGATCGCGCACGATCTCCCGGCCGCCCACCGCCTGATCACGCTCGCCGCGGCACGCGGCGTGGTGCTGCAGGTCGGGCACTTGCCGCGGTTCTACGGCGTCGTCGCGGCGCTCAAGGAGAAGCTCGGCCGCCCGCTTTTCATCGACGCCGTCCGCATCGCCCCGTTCAAACCGCGCGGCACCGACGTCAACGTCATTCTCGACCTGATGGTGCACGATCTCGACCTCATCGCCGCGCTGGTCGATGCCCCGCTGGTGGCGGTCGATGCCGCCGGCGCCGCCGTGATTTCGAGCTCCGAGGACATCGCCAACGCCCGGCTCAAATTCGCGACCGGCTGCGTCGCGACCATGACCGCGAGCCGGATCAGCCTGAAGACCGAGCGCAAGATGCGGATCTTCCAGGACGACGCTTATCTCACCGTCGACTTCGACCAGCGCACGATCCGGGTCATCCGCAAGAAAGCCGGCGAGCTCGCGCCCGGCATTCCCAATGTCGAGATCGCGGATCGCGTCTACGAGGACGGCGACCCGTTGGCGGCCGAAATCGCCTCGTTCATCGCCGCGATCCAGGGCGGCACGCCGCCGCTGGTGTCGGGCGAAGACGGCCTGCGCGCGCTCGAGGGCGCGATCAAGGTGAACGACGCGCTCAAGGAGCACGCCGCCTTCGTCGCCCGCGCCCGCGCCTAGCCGGTCGCTTTTTCCTCGAGAAAATCGAGCACCGCGCGGGCCGCGCGCTCGCTCGGCGGCGGTTCGCGTCCGCCGAGCTTGGCGATGGCTTGGGCCAGTCCGGCGCGCTGGAGCTCGCGTGCGCCGGCGTCCGCGATCAGCGGCGCCAGCGCCGCGGCGATCGCGTCCGGCGTGCAGCGGTCCTGCAGCAGTTCCGGAACGACCTCGCGCTCGACCAGAAGATTAACCATGGCGACACGCTCGACCGTGAGCCAGCGCCGGATCAGAAACGCGCTCAGCGCGCTCACGCGGTAAGCGACCGCCATCGGCACGCCGGCCAGCGCGAGTTCGAGCGTCGAGGTGCCCGATTTGGTGAGGGCGGCGGTCGCGGCGGCGAAGGCGTCGAATTTTTCCGCGGTGTCGGCGACTGGGATCGCGGCAAAGGGCCACGGCCGGACCAGATCGCGCACGATATCCGCGCTCGCTTCGACCGTCGGGATCGCCGCGGCGAGGCCGGGAAATCGCGGGGCGAGCGCTGCGAGCGCGGCGCCGAAGACCGGGAGCAGGCGGCGGACCTCGCCGGCCCGGCTTCCCGGCATCAAGACGATTAGCGGTTGCGCGGACTCGAGCCGATGGTGGGCGCGGAAACGGGCGGCGTCGCCGCGATCGGCGCCGGACTCGAGGATCGAATGCCCGACGAACGTGCACGGCACGCCGAACGGCGCGAAGAACGCCGGCTCGAACGGGAGCAGCACCAGCATGTGATCGATCAGGTGCTTCAATCGGTGGCCGCGCTCGGCCTTCCACGCCCACAGCTGCGGCGCGACATAGTGGACGACCGGAATCCCGAGCGGGCGGAGCCGCTTGGCGAGGCGAAAGTTGAAGCCGGGCGAATCGATCGTAACCACGACCGCCGGCCGCGCCGCGTGCACCGCGGCGACGGTCTCGCCGAGCCGGCGGATCAGGCGCGGCAAATGCGGGAGGATTTCGGCCAACCCAATCAGCGCGAGCTCGCGCATGGGAAACAGGCTCGCGAGCCCTTGCGCCGTCATCGCCGGCCCGCCGATTCCGGCGAACCGGACCCGACCTCCGGTCAGCCGCTTGAGCGCGCCGAGCAGGCGCCCGCCCAGATTGTCGCCGGACGACTCGCCGGCGACGACGAAGATGAGAGGGGCAGGGGAGGACATGAAGGCTTGCGATTCGGCGGCGAAGCTAGCACGGAGGGCGGTGGCCGTGGACGGCGGCGTTCGGGTCGCCTAGAACCGGAGCCGGTTACATACGGTAGGGGTTGGGAAAGATGCGGTTCGCGATCATCGGGACCGGTGCGGTCGGGGGTTACCTGGCGGCACGGCTGGCGGCGGCGGGAAACGACGTCGTGTGCGTGGCGCGCGGTGCGCACCGTGCCGCGATCGAGCGCGACGGGCTCGAGCTCCTGAGCCCGCTCGGCGACGCGACGGTCCGGGTCGAGGCGCGCGAAACCTTGGTCGGCGAGGCGCCGGTCGATGCCGCGCTGGTGACGGTCAAGTTGGGCGATACCGACACCGGGATGGCGGCGGCGCGCGCCGCGATCGGCGCCGAAACCCGGGTCATCTCGTTCCAAAACGGGGTCGAGAGCCACGTTTTGCTCGCGCGCCACGCGGCGGCGGCGCGGGTGCTGCCGGGCAGCGCCTATATCGGCGCCGAGGTCGCGAGTCCCGGCGTCGTCCGCCATTTCAGCACGCTTGCCCGCTTCGTGTTCGGCCCGCTCGACGGCAAGCGCGATCCGGGCGCCGAAGCCGTGCTCGCGGCATTCAAGGCAGCCGGGATCGACAGCCACATTCCGGACGGCATCGTCCGGGTGTTGTGGGCGAAGTTCGTGTTCTTGGTGGCGCTCTCGGGCGTCGGCGCGGCGGCGCGGGCGACGACCGACCGCATCGCGCGAACGCCCGAGCTCCGCGCTGCGTTCCGTGCGTCGATGACCGAGACCTACGCGCTCGCCCGCGCCCGCGGCATCGCGCTTCCCGCCGATCTCCTCGACCGGCACGTCGGCGTGCTCGACAACATGCCGGCCGGCCAGAAGGCCTCGATGTTGCAAGACCTCGAGGCCGGGAAAAAACTCGAGCTGCCGTGGCTCGCCGGCGCGGTCGCGCGCATGGGCGCCGAGAGCGGGGTCGCCACGCCCGTCAACGCGACGCTCGCCGCCGTGCTCGTGCCGTTCAGCGATGGCGCGCGCTAGCCCCGGTGCCGACCGCGCGATAGCATGCCGCCGACGATACCCACGTATGACGCCCAACCGCCCCGACGATCTCAAGTTCGCGTTCCCGCCGCTCCACGGCCGCGTCGCCGCGCCCGAGTGGGCCGTACGCGTCGACTTGGCCGCCGCCTACCGGCTCTCCGCCCATTTCGGGATGGAGGAGATGATCCGGAACCACATCTCGGCACGGGTGCCGGGAGCGCCGGACGAGTTTTTGGTCAAACCGGCGGCGATCCGCTTTTCCGAGGTGACGGCGTCCAACCTGATCAAGGTGAGCGTCGCGGGCGAGCGGCGCGACGCGGCACCGCTCCCGGCCGATCAGGCCGGCATCAACATCCACGGCGCCGTCTACGAAGCGCGGCCCGACGTTCACGCCGTTCACCACAGCCACACCATCGCCGGCATGACGATCGCCGCGCAAAAGGACGGCCTCCTGCCCTTGAGCCAGCACGCGCTCCGCTTCTACGACCGACTCGCCTACCACGCCTACGAAGGGATCGCGCTCGCGTCCGAGGAACGGGTGCGGCTCAAGCGTGATCTGGGCGGCGCGGCGCGCGGCATGATCCTCCGCCACCACGGGCTCTTGACCGCTGGCCGGTCGGTCGCCGAGGCGATGGTGCTGATGTACTACCTCGACCTCGCCTGCCAGATTCAGGTGAAGGCGCAGGCGAGCGGCGCCGCGCTCACCACCCCGGCGCCCGAAGTATGCCGCGAGATCGCGCGCCAAATCGAAGGCAACGGGCTGACCGGCGATGAGGAATGGCCGGCGCTCAGGCGGCTCGCCGATACGCTCGATCCGGCCTATGCGACGTGATGGCGCAAGGGCTTGGGGGTGGGGTGCGGGCCCGATCTAGGGCAAGAGGTGATTACAAGTTTTCCCTTGCGCTGGGGCTCGCCCGCCCGTATCTCTTGCCGGCTTCGACGGTCCTAAACCGTTGTTTCCACCGAAAAAATGGAGAGACGCCCCTGGTCCAGGTATTCGTACGCGACAACAACGTCGACCAAGCTCTGCGCGCGCTCAAAAAGAAGATGCAGCGCGAGGGGCTATTCCGTGAAATGAAGCGCCGCCGCGCCTACGAGAAGCCCTCGGAGAAGCGCGCCCGCGAGAAGACCGAAGCGATCCGCCGTGCCCACAAGCTCGCCCGCAAGCGCGCGCAGCGCGAGGGCACGGTCTAGCCGAATCGATATCGACGGGCTTCCACCAGCGACGCCGACGCCCCGTCCTCTCCGAACGTCTCCGCCACGATGCCGACCCGGGCCGCCTTCGCCACCCAACTGCTCCGCGACGCGGCCGATTTTTTCCGCAGCGTTGCCGAACAGAATCCGACTCTCGCCGATCAGATGGGCGAGAGCGCACGTTTTTACGACGCTGCTGCCGGCTGGCTCGACGAAGACCCGGTCGCCGAGATTCCGACGACCGTCGCTGCTCCGCCAGCGTCCGCGGGCGAGCCCTAGATCATATTTCTTCGCTCGGCGCGCGACGCGCGCCCTCCGGTTCGCTCCGCTCGCTTCCTCCCCCTGCGTAGCAGGGGGAGGGTAGGGAGGGGTGGCCCGCGCGACGTCAGTTCTTCTTCGGTGCCGCTTCGCTGCCGTCGGGATTGAAGCGCTTGATGGTCGCGCCCTTGCGCAGGCTGTCGATCGCTTCGCCGACCACGATCTGGCTCTCCTGCGCGCGGATCTCGTCCTTGCTCTCTTCGAACGAGGGCGGCGGCGAGGAGCGTTTGTCCTCGACCTTGATCACGTGCCAACCGTACTTGGTCTTGACCGGGGTCTTGGTGTAGGCGCCCTTGTCGAGTGCGAACGCGACTTGCGAGAACTCGGGCAGCATCTGCTCGCGCTGGAAGTAGCCTAGGTCGCCGCCGGTGCCCGACGACGGCCCCTTCGACTTCTCCTTGGCGAGCGTCACGAAATCGGCACCCTTGTCGAGATCGGCGATCAGCTTTTTGGCCGCGTCTTCGCTCTCGACCAGGATGTGGCGGGCGTGGACTTCCTCGCGCGGCGGCACCGACTTGATCATGCGCGCGTAGGAGTCTTTCAAGCGCTCGTCAGTCAACTGGTCGGTCAGGATCTTGTTGACGTAAGCCTCCTGCAGGACGTTCTCGACTGCAAACGCAACCCGCCGCTTGACCTCGGCGTCGCCCTCGACGTTCGCCTTCTTGGCCGCCTGGATGATGATGCGGCGGTCGACCACGGCGCTCACCAGCTCGTCGAATATCTGCGGCAGCGGAATCTGCCGGTACTGCGGCGGCAGCGCGGCGTGATACTGGGCGAGTTCGCTGAAGCGGATCTCATCGCCGTTGACGACCGCGACCACCAGGTTGTCGCCGGGTGCCGGCCTGGCGGCCGCCGGCTTGTCGGATTTGGGCGTCGCCGGCTTCGGTCCGCTCTGCGCGAGCGCCGGACCGGCGAGGGCGAACGCCGCGAGGACGGCGGTGAGGGCGAGGGCGCGCATGGGGGGGTTCCTTTACGGATCGCGGGTGAGGCCGAGCCTAGCAGGGGCGTTTCGGCCGCTCCACGTGAATATGGGCCGCATTTCCTGTAGCGTTGGCGCCGACGCGACGACGCCAGCACGGGGAGCACGGCATGGACCTCAAGAAGGTTCTCAACGACATCGTTCACGAGATCAAACCCGAGCTCGGCGTCGCCAAGGTCGCCGACTATATCCCCGCGCTCGCCAAAGCTGATCCTCACAAGTTCGGGATCGCGGTGACGACGGTGATCGGCGAAACCTTCCACGCGGGCGACGCTAAGGTGCCGTTCTCGATCCAGAGCGTCTCCAAGCTGTTCACGCTGACGCTGGCGCTCCGCGAAGTGGGCGACGGGCTCTGGAAGCGGCTGGGTCGCGAGCCGTCCGGTAATCCGTTCAATTCGCTCGTGCAACTCGAGCGCGAGGATGGGATTCCGCGCAACCCCTTCATCAACGCCGGCGCGATCGTGGTCGCCGACGTGATCGTCTCGGCCGCCAAGCGCGCGCGCCACAACGACCCCGCCGGCAACATCCTCCAGTTCGTGCAGACCCTGGCCGACGACCCCAAGGTGCGGATCGACCGCATCATCGCCAAGTCGGAGGCCGATACCGGCTACCGGAACGTCGCGCTCGCCAACTTCATGAAGAGCTTCGGCAACCTCGAGAACGAGCCCGACCTCGTGCTCGAGACTTACTTCAAGCAGTGCGCGATCGAGATGAACTGTGTCGACCTGTCGCGGGCCGCGCTCTACCTCGCCAACTATGGCCGCGATCCGTTGACCGGCGACCGCATCGTCAAGAGTGACCAGGCGACCCGCATCAACGCGATCATGCTGACCTGCGGCCACTACGACGCTTCGGGCGAGTTCGCGTTCAAGGTCGGGCTGCCGGGGAAGAGTGGGGTCGGCGGCGGCATCGTCGTCGTCGTGCCCGGCAAGATGACGGTCGCGGTATGGTCGCCCGGGCTCAACAAGCAGGGCAACAGCCACGCCGGCACCATCGCGCTCGAACTGTTCGCGGCCAAGACCAGGACCTCGGTGTTCGGGACGACGGGACGGAAGCACTAACGCCGCCGCCACACTTCCGGCACCGCTGGCAGCGCCACCGCGACCACGACCAGCAGCGTCGCGGCGAGATCGAGCGCAGTCACCGGCTCGTCCAAGAGGAGCGCCGCCAGCGGCACGCCGATCGGCGCGACCAGGGTGTAGTAGAGATTGACGCGCGCGACCGGGAGGTAGCGGAGCGCGTAGTTGTAGATCCCGAACGTCACCGCGCTCACCATGATGCCGATATAGGCGAGCGTCGCCCAGGTCGCCGCAGGCGCGGTCGCGACCCAGGCGAAGACGCCGGCCTCGGGCGCCGCGAACGGCGTCACCGCGTAGCCCGCGACCGCCGCGCCCAAGAGCTGCCAGGCGGTCACCACCACCGGCTTGCCGTGGTGGGTGGCGAGCCGCCGCTGCACGAGCTGTACCGCGACGATGAAGACGAGGGTCCCCAGAATGAGAAGGTCGCCGGCGAGCGAGGTGTCGAGCGCGCCGGCATCGTCGGCGACCAGGAGCGCGGTGCCGGCGAGCGCCAGCGCCGAGGCCGCGAGCACCACGCCCGGCGTCCGCTCGCGCAGGAACACCCAGCTCAACGCCGCGGTCACCACCGGAATGGTCGCGAAGATCACGGTCGCGCTCACCGCCGAGGTGAGTTTCAGGCCCCAGAAAGTGAGCATCGAGGCCGCGCCCGGTTCGACCAGTCCGACCGCGAACGCGCGCCAGCCGATCGCGCGCGCCTCGACCTTCTCGCCGGTCGCGAGGATGAACGCCCACAGGACGCCCGCGCCCAGCGTGAAGCGGAGCGAGATTAGCTCGGCAACCGGGATCACCGTCATCGCCGCCTTGGCGGCGACGTAGATCGTCGCCCACAGCGTCACGGCCGCCACCAGCGCGACGTGGGGCAGCGCCGGGTGGCGGGGCGGGGGCGGCGCGGTCACGATGCGGGGGGCCGCGCGCGGGCGGCGCGGCCGAAATGCGCGAGGAACGGGAGCGCGACCCCGGCGACCACCATCGCGACCGCGGCCGCCTCGCGCCAGCCGACCGGCTCGGCCAAGAATATCGCCGCGAGCGGCACGCCCAAGGGCGTGATCAGGACGATATAGAGGCTGACGCGCGCCGCCTCGATCCCGCGGATGCCGAGGTTATAGAACACGAAAGCGACCCCGCTCACGAGCACGCCCAAATAGCCGAGGATTGCGAACGTCGCGAACGAGGCCTCGCCGACCCACGCGAACGTTGCCCCGCTCTCGGCGAGCGCGACGATCAGGCCGGCCGCGGTGGCGCCGGTCATCTGGATCGCCGTCAGCGCGAGCGGCGACGCCGGCGCCTGAGTCACCCTCCGCAGCACCAGGATCGCGCCGCACGCGCCGAGGAGGCCGAAGGCAATGATGCCATCGCCCATGAGCGTCGCATCGCTCCCGGGCGCGGTCCCCGATACCATGAGCACGGTCCCGCCGATCGCCAGGAACGAGCCCGCGAACAGGAGCGGGTTCAGCGACTCGCGCAAAAAAATGCGCCCCAGAAACGCGGTCGCGAGCGGCATCAGCGCGAAGATGACGATGCCGTGGGTTGCCGAGGTGCGGGCGAGGCCCCAGTAGACCACGACGGTGATGAATCCGGGTTCGAACAGGCCGACCGCAAGCGCCCGGCCGGCGATGTGCTTGAGCCCCCGCAGTTCGCCGGCCGCGAGCGCGACCGCCCAGAGAAAGAGCGCGCCGATGCCGAAGCGCACGAGACAGAGTTCGCCGATCGGAATGGTCGCGATCGCCGCTTTGCTGGCGACGAAGGCCGACGCCCACAGAAGCGCGGCGCCGGTCATGGCGAGATGCGGCAGCATCGCGGCTCTCACTGCGGCCGCGCGCGGGCGCGGGCGAAGGCATCGGCCGCCGCCGGCAGCGCGACGCCGGCGACGGTCGCCGCGATCAGGGCGACATCGCGCGCGCTGAGCGGCTCGCCCAGGAACAGCCACGCCAACGCGACGCCGATCGGGCCGATCAGGACGACGTAAAGCGTGACCTGCGCCGCTTCGAGCCGCTTGAAGGCGAAGTTGTAGATCGGCGAGGCGAGGCCGCTCACGCCGAAGCCGAGGAACAGGATCGTGGCGAGGGTGCCGGTGTCGGCCGCGCCGACCCAGGCGAACGGCGCGCCGCTGGCTGCGACCACGGCGATGACCAGACTCGAGGTCGCGGCGCCCGCCAGTTGGTAGGCGGTCGAGGCGACCGCGGAGCCGGCGTTCGCTTGGGCGTTGCGGCGGAGCGCCAGCGCCCCTACGCAGGCCAAGAGGAGCGCGGTCGCGATCAACGCATCGCCGGCGAGGGAGGCGTGGGCGCCGGCGGCGCGGCCGGTGACGAGAAGGATCGTCGCCGCGATCGCGACCGCGGCGCCGACGATCAACGGCAGCCGGATCGCCTCGCCGATGAACAGCCGGGCCAGGAGCGCGGTCACCATCGGCATCAGCGCGAAGATCACGACGGCGTGGACAGCCGAGGTTTGCGACAGGCCCCAATAGCCGATCGCGGTGACGATGCCGGGCTCGATCGCGCCGATGGCGGCGGCGCGGAGCGCGATCCGCGGCGGCACCGAACGAAGACCGAACGCCTTGACCGTCGCCCACTGCGCGCCGCTGCCGAGCGCCACCCGCAGGAATGCGAGCTCGGCGAACGGCACCACCGGCAGCGCCGCCTTGCTCGCGACCGTGGCCGAAGCCCACAGCAGCGCCGCCAGCACCATCGCGAGATGGGCGCTCATCGCGTGCGTCTCATGTCGGTGCCGCGCTCGACGCGCGGAGACGCCGAAGCGCGATCACCGCGACCGGGATCGCGACGCCAGCCGCGACCAACGCGATCGCCGCGGCGTCGCGGGCCGTGATCGATTCGCCGAGCCAGAAATAGGAGATCGGCGCGCCCAATGGCGCCATCAGCACGTAATAGAGGCTCGACTGCGCCGCCGACATGCGCCGCAGGCCGTAGTTGTTGAGCAGGAACGTGGCGATGCTGACGAAGATCGTGAGGTAGCCGATCAAGAGCCACATCTCGAGCGAGGGCACCGCCATCCAGCCGCGCGCGTCGAGCCAGCTCTCGAAACCCGCCATCACCACGAGGCTCATCGCCGCGCCGCCGGTCAGCTGCCAGACCGTGATCGCGAGCGGATCGGCGACGTCGCGGTTCAGACGCCGCATATAGGTCTGCGATAGGCACATCAGCACGAGCCCGGCGACGCAGAGGGCATCGCCCTTGATCGAACCTGCATTTGCCGCGGCGTCGTCGCTCACCAGAAGGACGATACCGGCAAGCGCCACCAGCGAACCGACGACGACGCGCACCGCCACCTTCTCACCGATCAGGAGCCGCGCCGCGAGCGAAGTCATGAGCGGCATCAGCGCCGCGATCACCACCGCGTTGACCGCGGACGTCGTGAGCATGCCCCAGTAGAAGCAGAGGCTCGCCAGCGAAGGCGACAGCGCGCCCAGGACGAGGCTGGGGAGGGCGACGCTGCGCCAGGCCACGGCAGCGCGGCCGCGCAGCAGTACGAACGGCCAGAGGATAAGGGCGGCGACGGTGAAGCGAATCGCAAAGATCTCGGACGCCGGCATCGCGGCGACCCCGACCTTGCCGGCGGCGAAGGAGGACGCCCAAAACAGCGTCGCCGTCAGAATCGCGAGGTGTGAGAGGACGTGCATCGGATACCGGCACTCGAAGCGGAGAGCGTAGGGTCGTTAAGGCGCGATCGCATCGCCCCGGCGGTCGCCGCGCCGAAGGCCGGCGAGCGCCGGCAGCGCGACCCCCGCGGTGACGAAAAGGAGGGCCAAGATATCGACGAGCGAAACGGGCTCACCCAATACCACGGCCGCGACCGGCACGCCTAGCGGGGCCATCAAGACCGTGTAGAGCGCCATGTGCCCGGCCGGCATCCGGCTCAAGGTGTAGTTCGCGAGCGCGAACGGGAGCGCCGTGACGAACACCGCGAGGTAGAGAATCAGCAGCCAGACGCCGGTCGACGGCACCGCCATCCAACCGCGCTCGTCGAGCCAGCTTTCGAAGCCGATCATGACGATCAGGCAGGCGATCGTTCCGCTCGTCATCTGCCAGGCGGTCGCGGCGATGGCGTTGCCGTACTGGAGTCCGAGCCGCCGCTGGCTGACCTGTGCGTAGCCGGCGAACAGCACGCTCAAGAAGCAAAGGAAGTCGCCCCACAGGCTCGCCCCGACCGCATCGTCGTCGGAGACGAGGAGCAGGATTCCGGCCGCGGCGACCGCCGTTCCCGCGACCACCCACCGCGTCGGTTTCTCCGCGAGCAGCCACCAGGCAAGCAACGAGGTCGTGACCGGGGCGCCGGCGGTAATCAGCACCGCGTGCACGGCGCTGGTATGCAGAAGCCCCCAGTAGGCGGTGAGCGTCGCCGCGGCCGGCGCCGACAAGCCGATCCAGAACGCGCGGCGGCCGATCGCGAAAATCTCGGCGCGGCGGCGTAGGAGCAGGAGGGTGAGCCACAGCAAAAGCCCGCCCAACCCGAAGCGGAAGATCAGGATTTCCGAAGCCGGCATAGCGGAGACCGCCGCCTTGCCGGCCGGGACCGAGGTCGCCCACAGGAGTACGGCGACGAGAATCGCGGCGTGCGGGAAATACTTCATGGCGCCGGCAGCGCGCTTCTTCGCCCGGCGATCAGCATCGGCAGCGCGACGCCGGCGAGCACGACCGCGAGTGCGCTCGCGTCGATCCAGGTGACCGACTCGCCGAGCACGGCTGCCGTCAAGGGCACCGCAAGCGGGGGGCTGATCAGGCCGTAGAGCGTGACGCGCGCCGTCGGCAGGTAGCGGAGCGCGAAGTTATAGAGCCAGAACGAGCCGACGGTGAGAAACAGCGCGAGGTAGCCGACGAGGAGCCAGCCCTCGGCCGGCGGCATCGACAGCCACGGGCGCCCGGCGATCAGGCTGTCGATCACCGAAGCGGCCGCGACCGTCACGGTCCCGCCGGCGATCTGCCATGCGGCGACGCTCAAAGGGTCGCCGGCCTCCTGGTTGATCCGCCGCATCAGGGCGACGCTCCCGGCGAGCGTCACCTGACAAGCGATGCAAAGGAGGTCGCCGATCAACGAGTCGCTCTTGAGTTGTGAGGCATCGTCGGAGACCAGCAGCACGATCCCGATCAGGCCGAGCGCGGCGCCGGCGACCGCCGGGAGCGACGGCCGCTCGCCGATCAGCCACCATGCCGCGATCGCGGCGAGCAGCGGGAGCCAGGCGGCGATGATGATCGCGTTGACGGCGTCGGTATAGTAGAGCGCGTAGAAAACGAACAGCGTGGTCGCGCCGGGATCGAAGAAGCCGAGCACGAACGCTTGGCGTTCGCTGCGTCCAGGCTTGCGCGTGTGCTTCCGCACGAGCAGCGGAATCGCGATCAGCGCGGTCGCAAGCACATAGCGGATGAAGAGAAAGTCGGTGACCGGCATCGTTCCGACCGCGGTCTTGGCGGCGATGCCCCAGGTCGTACCGAACGCGACGACGGCGAGGATCGCGAGGTGCGGGAGGTAGCGGCGCGGGATCGCGTCGAACATCCCGCTCACGCTCGCGCCCGGCCGATCAGCCGCGCGATCATCGGCACGCCCGTGATCGAAGGGAGCGCCACGCCGAACGCGATCAGGCCGATGGCGCCGAGATCGGCGGCCGATACCGATTCGCCCAAGAAGATGACGGCGATCGGCACGCCGAGCGGAGCAAGGAGCACGTAGTAGAGACCGGCGAGCCCGACCGGCAGGTGCCGGAGCGCATAGTTGGTGAGGGCGAACACCGCGGCGGTGACGAAGATCGCCAGATAGACGATCACGAACCACACGTCCGCATCGGCGCTCGCGCGCCAGGTGATGCCAAGGATCGGCCACTCGATCAACGCCATCGCCGCGAACGCGGCGAGTGCCGATCCGGTCAGCTGCCAGGCAGCGGCCGCGATCGGGCGCCCGCGCGCCTGGGCGACGCGGCGGAGCGCCAACTGGGCGATCGACATGGAAATGAGGCCGACCATGCACATCGCACCGCCGACGAGCGAGCCGCTCGTGTCGTCCAGGCGGTCGGACACCAGCCAGACGGTGCCGGCGAGCGCCAGTACCGCCCCGGCGACCACCTCGGGCATGAGGCGCTCCTTCAAGATCACGCGCGCCAGCACCGCCTGCAGCAGCGGCGACCAGGCGAACAGCACCGTCGCGTGCACCGCGGTGGTGAGCGTCAGGCCCCAGAACGCCAGCACCGAGCCCAAGCCCGGTTCGAACAGCCCGACCACGAACGCGCGGCCGTCGTAGCGATCGGGCTTCAACCGTTGGCGCAGCGCGATCAGCACGAGCCACAGGATCAGCGCGCCGATCACGAAACGGGCGGCGAGCACCTCCGACGCGGGCAGCTCGGCGACCGCCGCCTTGCCGGCGGTGAACGACGAAGCGCCGAACGCCATGGCGATCAGCATCGCGAGATGGGGCATGAAGGTCGCTGGTGGCTCTGGGGACCGCCTTCGATAGCAGAGCGGGCGCGAAAAATCACGAACCCTCGCTTGCCGTCAGCGCCCGGCACCGCTACATAACCGGCCGGTTCAATGTCCGGAGCGGCCATGGCGTCTTATCAGTACGTGTACACGATGAAGGGGCTGGGGAAAGCGTTCCCCGGCGGCCGCGAGGTCCTCAACGACATCTGGCTCTCGTTTCTGCCCGGCGCCAAGATCGGCGTGCTCGGCATCAACGGCGCCGGCAAATCGACCGTCCTCCGCATCATGGCCGGCGAGGACACCGAATACACCGGCGAGGCGTGGGCGGCCGACGGCCTCAAGATCGGGTTCCTGCCGCAGGAGCCCCAGCTCGGCGCCGGCAAGACCGTGCGCGACGTCGTCATGGAAGGCGTCGCCGAAACCAAGGCGCTGCTCGACCGCTTCGAAGCCGTGAGCGCCAAGCTGGGCGAGACGCTCACTGACGACGAAATGAATACGCTGCTCGCCGAGCAGGCGGAGCTCCAGGAGAAGATCGACGCCGCCAACGCCTGGGAGCTCGACCGCCAGGTCGAGATCGCGATGGACGCGCTCCGCTGCCCGCCCGGCGAAACTGCGGTCGCGACGCTTTCGGGCGGCGAGCGCCGCCGCGTCGCGCTGTGCCGGCTCCTGCTGCAGCGGCCCGAGATGTTGCTTCTGGACGAGCCCACCAACCACTTGGACGCCGAATCGGTCGCCTGGCTCGAACGCTTCCTCCACGACTACGCCGGCACCGTGGTCGCGGTCACCCACGACCGCTACTTCCTCGACAACGTCGCCGGCTGGATTCTCGAACTCGACCGCGGCCGCGGTATTCCGTGGGAGGGCAACTATTCGTCCTGGCTCGAACAGAAAGAGAAGCGGCTGATCGAGGAAGGCCGCCACGAAGAGGCGCGCCAGCGCACGCTCGCCCGCGAGCTCGAATGGATTCGCTCGAGCCCGCGCGCGCGCCAGGCCAAGAGCAAGGCCCGCATCCAGGCCTACGAATCGCTGCTCGCCGAGGACGCCGAGCGTTACAACACGACGAACCAGATCGTGGTGCCGCCCGGTCCGCGTTTGGGCGACGTGGTGATCGAGGCCGAGCACCTCGTTAAAGGGTTCGGCGATCGGTTCCTGATCGACGACCTTTCGTTTCGGATTCCGCCCGGCGCGATCGTCGGCATCATCGGCGCCAACGGCGTCGGCAAGACCACGCTGTTTCGCATGGTCGTCGGTCAGGACAAGCCTGATGGCGGCAAGCTCAAGACCGGCGAAACGGTGGCGCTCGGCTATGTCGATCAAAGCCGCGATGCGCTCGCCGCCGACAAGACCGTGTGGCAGGAAATTTCGGGCGGATCGGACGAGCTCCAGCTCGGCAAGCGCAAGATGCCGAGCCGCGCCTACTGCGCCGCGTTCAACTTCCGCGGCACCGATCAGCAGAAGAAGGTAGGGCAGCTATCGGGCGGCGAACGCAACCGCGTGCATCTGGCCAAGATGCTGAAGTCGGGCGCTAACGTGCTGCTGCTCGACGAGCCGACCAACGACCTCGACGTCGACACGCTGCGCGCGCTGGAAGAAGCGCTGACCGCGTTCGCCGGCTGCGTGCTTGTGATCTCGCACGATCGCTGGTTCCTCGACCGCATCGCCACCCACATGCTGGCGTTCGAGGGCGATTCGCACGTTGAGTGGTTCGAGGGCAACTACGCCGACTACGAAGCCGACCGCAAGCGGCGTCTGGGCGCCGACGCCGACCAGCCGCATCGGATCAAGTACCGGCCGATCGCGCGGAGCTAGCGCGCGTTTCACTTGGGCGGAAGCACTCGCTCCGCTCGAGGATGGCCGGGACTCGGCCTGTGGCCGGCCCGCCATGACGTCGGACGGAGCGAGCGAAGCGAGCGGGAGGGGGTCAGTAGGACGACGGAATCTTGCGGCGGAGTTCGCTGATCAGGCCGTCGATTTTGCCGCCCGAACGCTGAATCACCGCACTGAACTCCGAGCGCTGCGTGATCGCCATGCTGACGCCCTCGACGATCACGTCGATGATCTTGAACTTGCCGGGTTCGCCGCGGACCCGCCACTCGACCCGGACTTGCGGCCCCTCGCGCGGCACGATCTCCGAGCCGACCAGGATGTCGCCGCTTTCGTCCTTGCGGGCGGTGCCGATCTGAAGCTTCTCGCCCGAATATTGACCGAGCCGCGACGCATAAGTTTGGACGACGTACTCATCGAACAGGCGTTGAAACTCTTCGACCTCAGCATCGCTCGCCCGCGTGCTGTAACGCCCGAGCGTGAAGCGCCCGATCGTCTTCATGTCGAACCCGGCGTGCAGCAGGGTCCGGAACTGGATGAGACGATCCTTTTCGCTGAGCGTCTTGTCGCTCAGCATTTGGATCGCTTCCTCGCCGAGCGACTGGATGAAACTCGCCGGATCCTGGGTGTTGAGATTGGGGGCAGCGGCGCCGGATGCCACCGCCGATAGCAGCAGCCATAGCCCAACGAGGCCCGTTGCAGCGCGCCTGATCATGGTTCGAATCAGCCGTTAGTCGCCTTGCGAAACCTTGCGCGGCCCTTCGTCGGTAATCGAGATCTGCGGCACCGGTACCAGAGGCCCGCCCTTGCCATCGCGAATATCGTCGGCGCGGCTCTGCCGATAGGCGCTGCGTACCCGCGCGTAGAGGTCGACGGCTTCGCGCTCGATCTTGTCGATCTCGTCGAAATTGCGGGCGCGAAAGTCGATCAGCTCGGCGGTGAAGCGCACCGGTCCGACCCAGCGTTCGTCGCTGTTGATCGCGACCCACGTCAGCGGATCCATGAAGTAGTCGGCGATCTTACCGACGAGATCGCGCGGCGGCGCCGGGCCGAGCAACGGCAGCACCAGATAGGGACCTTCGCTCGCGCCCCAGTAGCCGAGCGTCTGGCCGAAATCCTCGACGTGGCGTTCGATACCGGCGTCGGTCGCGACATCGAACAGACCGCCGACGCCGATCGTGGTGTTGATGGCGAAGCGCCCGGCCGTGATCGTGGCGCGGTCGAGTTTCCCCTGCAGCAGGTCATTCGCCAGAATGACCGGTGCGTCCAGGTTGCGAAGGAAATTGGTGACGCCCGCGCGCGGGCCGTCCGGCAGCAGGAGGTAACCTTGCGTGACTGGCTTCAGGATCAGTTTATCGAGGAAATTGTTGACGTCGAAGAAGTAGCGGTTGAGCGGCTCGACCGGGTCGTTGGCCTCGCGGAACTCCTTGAGCGCCTCCGCCTCCTGCGGCGGCGTCGCGCACGCCGCCAGCCCGAAGGCGACCAGCCCGGCGGCGAACTGGAACGCCCGGTTGCCCAGTCCTTGGATTTTCATGTGACGCTACTGACCGCTCGTGTTGTTATGACGCTTCTCACTCGATACGTGCCGTCCGACCGGCGGATTGCCTCCGCCCGTCGTTTCTTCCCCGTCTTCTGTCCGCACCCCGAGGTGGCCCCAACCATCGTCGGCCACTTGGGCGCACGTCTCCGTTCCTTCCGGTAACCCCCCGGATAATAAGACTGTTCTCCGTATCACATCGGACCGCGCGGTACCAGCAAGCGCCGCGTGCGGTGTGGTAAATTTTAGCGCCGCTGTGGCCGAGAATCCTCGTTGGTGCATACGTCCGACTAACTACGTTCGGGCGCCGAGGTTGGCTTTTTTCAAGGTATATAAATATATTGTTATTTAATACATTTCCAATATCATCATCCAAGTGAACGAACCACGTCAGCCCGGCCACGCATGAGCCGGTGACGGCAAACTGGGTAGGTCGATGCTCCGACTTCTCCGCGGACTGAAGGCGGCGGGCGAAGAATCGCGATTGCGGCTGCTCGCCCTCTGTGCCGAGGGCGAACTGACCGAATCCGAGCTCGCCCAGGTGCTCGGTCAAAGCCAGCCGCGGGTGTCGCGACACTTGAAGCTGCTATGCGATGCCGGGTTGCTGTCGCGATTTCGCGAAGGAGCGTGGGTGTTCTTCCGGCTGGCGGATACGGGTGAAGGCGCGGCGTTGGCGCGTCACGTCGTAACCTCGCTCGATCCCGACGACCCCCGACTGGGACGCGACCGCGAGCGACTGCACGCGGTCAAAGCGACGCGGAGCGAAATCGCCGCCGCCTATTTCCGCGCCAACGCGTCGCGGTGGAACGAAATTCGCGCGCTCCACGTACCCGACAGCGACGTCGAGCGCGCGTTGCTCGAGGTCTTCGTCGGGCGCGGCGTCACCGACCTCCTGGATGTCGGGACCGGGACCGGACGCGTGCTCGAAGTCCTCGGCCGTCACGTCGAACGCGGCGTCGGCGTCGATCTCTCGCGCGAAATGCTTCAAGTCGCCCGCGCCAACCTCGAACGCGCCGGCCTGCGCAACTGTTACGTTCGCCACGCCGACATGTACGCGTTGCCGCTCGACGAAGCCGCGGTCGATGCGGTGACGTTCCATCAAGTGCTGCATTTCGCGTCCGACCCGGCGCGTGCGATCGCCGAAGCGGCGCGCACGCTGAAGCCCGGCGGCGAGATCGTGATCGTCGACTTCGCCCCTCATGCGCTCGAGCATTTGCGTGCCGACCACGCTCATCGCCGCCTCGGGTTTAGCGACGATGAAGTCAATGGCTGGCTCCGCGCCAACCGGCTCCGGCCCGAACCGCCGCGCCGCTTCGAGGGCACGCCGCTCACGGTCGTGTTGTGGCGGGCCATTCGCGCGGGGGCCCGCGCGGCCGGCGCGGTTCCTAAGGCCGCCGAATGATCGCCGCCCGGTCGATCGCAGCCGCCCAAGTCGGCGGGATCACGTTCGCCGCCGGCCCGGCGCGGCCGGCGATCGGCGTGTCGTTCGAGTTTTTCCCTCCCAAGACGCCCGAGCTCGAGGCGGCGCTGTGGCGGACGGTGACACGGCTCGCGCCGCTGGCGCCGCGGTTCGTCTCGGTCACCTACGGTGCCGGCGGCAGCACGCGCGAGCGGACCCACGCGATCGTCGAACGGTTGGAACGCGAGGTCGGCCTCAATCCCGCCGCGCACCTCACCTGTATCGGGGCCTCGCGCGCCGAGGTCGATCAGGTCGCGCGCCAGTACTGGCAAAGCGGCATCCGCCACATCGTCGCGCTGCGCGGCGATCCGCCGAACGGCGCCGGTTCCTATGTCCCGCATCCCGACGGCTACCGTTTCGCCGCCGAGCTAGTGGCAGGCTTGAAGCGGATCACCGACTTCGAGGTGAGCGTCGCCGCCTACCCCGAGGTTCACCCCGAGGCGCGGAGCGCCGCCGACGACGTCGACAATCTCAAACGCAAGGTCGACGCCGGTGCGTGCCGCGCCATCACCCAGTATTTCTTCGATCCGGATGTCTACCTTCGCTTTCGTGACCGCGCCCGCGCCGCTGGGGTCACGGTGCCTATCGTGCCTGGAATCCTCCCGGTCACGAATTTCGCACAAGTCGTACGCTTCAGCGCGACGTGCGGCACCACGGTTCCCGCTTGGCTTTCGGGCCTGTTCGACGGACTCGACGACGATGCCGAAACGCGCAAGCTCGTAGCCGCGACCGTCGCGGCCGAACAGTGCCGCCGACTGCAGCAGGCCGGGATCGACGAGTTCCATTTCTATACGCTGAACCGGGCCGACCTGACCTACGCCATCTGCCACATCCTGGGCTTGCGACCGACTGCCGCCGCGCCGGGTGCTATGGGGGCGACATGACCGCGACCACCGGCCGCGCGTATCTCGAACGCGAAGCGCGCGAGCGCATTCTCGTCATCGACGGCGCGATGGGCACGATGATCCAGTCGCACGAGCTCGACGAAACGCGGTATCGCGGTGCCCGGTTCGCCGACCACCCTCACGATTTGCGCGGCAACAACGATCTGCTCAATCTGAGTAATCCCGAAATCATCTTCGGGATCCACGAGCGGTTCCTCGCGGCCGGCGTCGACGTGATTGAGACTAACACCTTCAACGCCACGCGAATCTCGCAGGCCGACTACGGCACCGAGGCGCTCGCCTACGAAATCAACCGGGGCGGTGCGGCGATCGCACGCCAGGCCGCCGATGCCGCCACCCAGCGCGATCCCAAGCGCCACCGCTTCGTCGCCGGCGCGATCGGGCCGACCAACAAGACCGCATCGATCTCGCCCGACGTCAACAACCCGGACCATCGCAGCGTGACGTTCGACGAGCTGGTGGCCGCCTACGGCGAGGCGGCGCGCGGCCTGCTCGATGGCGGCGTCGATCTGCTGTTGGTCGAGACCATTTTCGATACCCTGAACGCCAAAGCGGCGCTCTATGCGATCGACGCCCTGTTCGAAGCGCGCGGCGCGGCGGTGCCGCTCATGATCTCGGGCACCATCACCGATCTTTCTGGCCGTACCCTGTCGGGCCAGACCACGGAAGCGTTCTGGATTTCGGTTCGTCATTCCCGGCCGTGGAGCGTCGGCCTCAATTGCGCGTTCGGCGCCCGCGAGATGCGCCCCTATGTCGCCGACTTGGCGCGCGTCGCCGACACGCTGGTGAGCGCCTACCCCAACGCTGGGCTGCCCAACGAGTTCGGCGGCTACGACGACACGCCGTCCTCGATGGCGAGCCAGCTCGGCGAATGGGCGCGCGCCGGCCTCCTCAATCTCGTCGGGGGCTGCTGCGGCACTACGCCCGAGCATATGGCTGCGATCGCCGATGCGGTCGCCGGCGTGCCGCCGCGCCCAGTGCCGGCGCCGCCGCCGCGGCTCCGCCTCGCCGGCCTCGAACCGTTCGAGCTCGCGTCATGACCCGCTCGGCCACCTTCGTCAACATCGGCGAGCGCACCAACGTCACCGGCTCGGCCAAGTTCAAGCAGTTGATCATGGCGGGCGACTTCGAGGCCGCGCTCGAGGTCGCGCGCCAACAAGTCGAGTCGGGCGCCCAGATCATCGACGTCAACATGGACGAGGCGATGCTCGACTCCGAGGCGGCGATGAGCCGCTTCCTCAACCTGGTCGCGTCCGAACCGGCGATCGCGCGCGTGCCGATCATGATCGACTCCTCGAAATGGTCGGTGATCGAAGCCGGACTCAAGTGCGTGCAGGGTAAGTCGATCGTCAACTCGATCAGCCTGAAAGAGGGCGAGGAGCCGTTCCTGCGTCAGGCGCGTCAGGTGCGACGCTACGGCGCGGCGGTCGTCGTGATGGCGTTCGACGAAACCGGACAGGCCGATACTGCGGCGCGCAAGGTCGCGATCGCGGCCCGCGCCTACCGCTTGCTGGTGGAACGCGTCGGCTTTCCGCCCGAGGACATCATTTTCGATCCCAACGTGTTCGCCGTCGCGACCGGCATCGCCGAGCACGACGATTATGGCGTCGCCTTTGTCGAGGCGGTACGTCGCATCAAGCACGACCTGCCGCACGCCCACGTGTCGGGCGGTATCTCCAACCTCTCGTTCTCGTTTCGCGGCAACAACCGGGTCCGCGAGGCAATGCACGCGGTGTTCCTCTACCATGCGATCGAGGCCGGCCTCGACATGGGCATCGTCAACGCCGGCGCGCTCCCGGTTTACGAGGATATTCCGCGCGATCTGCGCGACGCCATCGAGGACGTGATCCTCAACCGCCGGCGTGACGCGACCGACCGCTTGGTGGTGTTGGCCGAGAGCTACCGCGGCGCCGGCACCAAGGTCGAGACCGACTTGGGCTGGCGCAATACCGGCGTCAAAGCGCGGCTGGTCTATGCGCTCGTGCACGGCATCGCCGATTTCGTCGAAGTCGATGCCGAAGAGGCCCGCCAAAGCGCGCCGCGGCCATTGGCGGTGATCGAAGGGCCGTTGATGGAAGGGATGAACGTGGTCGGCGACTTGTTCGGCGCCGGCAAGATGTTCCTGCCGCAGGTCGTGAAGAGCGCCCGCGTCATGAAGAAGGCGGTGGCCTATCTCACGCCGTTCATCGAAGCCGAAAAGAACGAGGCCTCGAAACCGGCCGGCCGGGTCTTGCTCGCCACCGTCAAGGGCGACGTCCACGACATCGGCAAAAACATCGTCGGCGTCGTCTTGCAGTGCAACAATTACGAGGTGATCGACTTGGGCGTCATGGTGCCGGCGAGCAAGATCCTCGACACCGCGCGCGAGAGGAAGGTCGACATCATCGGCCTGTCCGGCTTGATCACGCCGAGCCTCGAGGAGATGGCCTTCGTCGCCAAGGAGATGGATCGGCAGGGATTCGCGCTGCCGCTGCTGATCGGAGGCGCGACCACGTCCAAGGTCCACACCGCGATCAAGATCGCGCCCAACTATCGCGCGCCGACCGTTTATGTGACCGATGCCTCGCGCGCGGTCGGCGTCGTCGGCAACCTCCTGAACGATCAGGCCACGGCGTTCGCCGGCGACGTGCGCACCGAATACGAGCGCGTACGGCGCTCCTATGCCGAACAACAGCGCGGCATGCGGCGCACCCCGCTCGCCGAGGCGCGCACCAACCGGTTCAAGATCGACTGGCAGGGCTATGTGCCAGCCCGGCCGGCCCGGCTCGGCTTGATGACGTTGGCCGATTATCCGATCGACGAATTGATCGAGCGCATCGACTGGCGGCCGTTCTTCGCAACCTGGGAGCTGGCCGGGCGGTTTCCCGAGATTCTCGACGATCCGGCTGTCGGAGCGGCGGCGCGCAGCCTCTATGCCGATGCCCGCGCCATGCTGCGCGAGCTGGCGGCGGAAAAGTGGACGACGCCCCGCGGGGTGGTCGGGTTCTGGCGCGCGGCCGCGGTCGGCGACGACATCGAGCTCTACGGCGAGGATGGAGCGGCCCCGGTCGCGAAGGTCCATACGCTCCGCCAGCAAATGGCGCGCAACGAATCGGGACGCGCTAACTATGCGCTCGCCGACTTCATCGCACCCGCGGCGAGCGGCGTCGTCGACTATATCGGCGCCTTCGCCGTCACCGCCGGCGGCGGGATCGAGACCAAAGCGGCCGCATTCGAGCGCGACCATGACGACTATCGTGCGATCATGGTCAAAGCGCTGGGCGACCGCTTGGCCGAAGCGTTCGCCGAACGCCTGCACGAGCGCGTGCGCAAGGAATTGTGGGGTTACGCCCGTGACGAGCAGCTTTCGAACGCCGACCTGATCGCCGAGCGCTATACCGGAATTCGGCCGGCGCCCGGCTATCCGGCCTGCCCCGACCATACCGAAAAGGCGACGTTGTTCGCCTTGCTCGAGGCCGAAGCGCGGACCGGGTTGCATTTGACCGAGAGCTTCGCGATGACGCCGACCGCCGCGGTGTGCGGGTTCTACTTCGCCCATCCGGAAAGCCGCTACTTCGGTCTGGGGAAAATCGAGCGCGATCAGGTGGTGGACTACGCGCGACGCAAGGGCCTGACCGTCGCCGAGGTCGAACGCTGGCTCGCACCCAACCTCAACTACGACCCCGCCGCAGAATCGACGGCCGCCGCTGCTTGAGTGACAGCGGTGTGACAGGGCCGACCTTGCCGGCTGGCGGCGCCCGCGTTATGAACGACCGTAGGCGGCGTCGCAGTCAACCGAGGCACCAGCGTGGCGAAGCGTCGTCGAAAATGCAGAAGCGTTAAGGAAGCGTGGTCCCATCTCCATCCCGAACCGTTCTTCATCGTCGTCGTCGATCGCGACAACGGCGTTTTCAACGTGATCGGGCCGGTTGAAGACGACGCGCCCTACGTGCGCGAAGTGAACCGGATTCAGCGTAAGGGCCGCAACGTCGATCTTCACAATCCCGGCGAGTTCACGGCGCGCGAAGACGTCATCCGCGAAGCCGAGCGGACCCTCGGCTTCGCCTACGCTGACGCCGCGATCGTCGAACTGCGCGGCGCGTGAGCGCGGCTCACCACGGACAGGCACTGCCGTCGTAGTTGAGGAAGCTGCCGGAATCGGCGGGCGTGAGCCGCTCGATCACCGCCCGCAGCTGCGCGACGCTCGCGGTGGCCGAAAGCCCGCCGCGGTCGGTCGCGGCGGCGACCGGTCCGGGATTCAGCATGACCACCGTGATATCGCGTGCGTCGAGGTCGGCCGCGAGCGACCGTCCGACCATGTTCACGGCCGCTTTGCTCGATGAGTACGGGTAGTAGCCGCCCGGGGTTTCGTGGATCGAACCCATGCGACTCGACAGGATGGCGATCGTACGCCGCTCGCTCGCTTCGACGTGATCGACGAAGCTTTCCGCCATTTTGAGCGGGCCCATCACGTTCACCTGCAGCACCGCCAGCCAGTCGCTGTAGTCGACCAGGCCGAACGCCTGCGGCTCGTGCCCGGCCAGGCCGGCGGCGTTGAGGAGTATGTCAATCGGTTCGCCGGCGAGTTCGCGGGCGAGCCGATCGACGGTGCGGTGCTCGGCGACGTCGAACGCGTGGAGGGTGACGCGGCCGGCGGCGGCCAGCGCGACGGCGCCGCCGGGCGCTACCACGGCAGATCGGTGCCGTCGTAGTGGAAGAACTTCCCCGACTCGGCGGCCGTCGCGCGCGCGACGATAGCGCGCACGGCGGCGACGCTGGTCGGCACATCGAGCGGCGCATTGGCGCCGCCCATGTCGGTCTTGACCCAGCCCGGCGAGAGCGCCAGCACGGTGATGCCAAGCGGTCCGAGCAGCCCGGCCAGGTTCTTCGCCACCATGTTGGCGGCGGCTTTCGAGGTGCGATAGGCGATCGCGGTGTCGCCCGTGGTCAAACCGATGCTGCCCATCCGGCTCGAGATCGTCGCCAAGACTTTTCGCCGGCTGGCGGCGAGGTGGCCGGCGAACGCCTCGGCGACTTTCATAGGCGCCAGCACGTTGATCGCCAGCGTCTGCGCGAAACGTTTGTAGTCGGTCTTGCCGAAGTCCTCGTTCGGCCCTTGGACGCCGGCATTGTTGATCAGGACGTCGATCGCCTCGCGCTTGAGCGATAGCGCCAGCTGGTCGACTTGGGCGTGGTTGGCGACGTCCAGGCGATGCACGGTGACGCGCCGGCCGGAGGTACCGGCCAACATGTTGAGGTCGCGCGCCGCGGCGCCGGTTGGTTCGCGGCAGCACGCGAACACGCGCCAGCCGGCGGCGTTGTACTGCCGGACGAACTCGAGGCCGAGGCCGCGGTTGGCGCCGGTAATGAGAACGGTCTCCACGCGCGCTACCGCGTTCGATCCGGGGTCGGAGCGACCGTCATGGCGGCAGCTCCTCGCCGTTCCACTTGTAGAGGTTGCCGGTCTCGTTCAGCGTCAGCTTGTCGATCAACTGGCGCATGCTGCGGATACTGACGACCGGATCGAGCAGAATATCGGTGGTCTGGTCGGGCTCGAGGTCCTGGCGGCCCATCTCGGTGTTGGCCCAACCGGGGTTGATCGAGACGACGATGATCCCCATCGGTTTCAGGTACCCCGACATGCTCTTCGCCAGCATGTTGATGCCGGCCTTGGTGGTTCGGTAGACGTGCTTCTCGTCACCCCACACCAGCGGCCCGCCGCCCGGCATCGACACGCTGGAGAGCGTCGAGGCCATGGTCAGGATGATCTTGCGCCGGCTCTTGGCGACGTGCGGCGTGAATGCCTCCGAGACCTTGCAGGTCGAGAACAAGTTGGTCCAGATCAGCTCCTGCCACTTGTGATAATCGGTCTCGCCCCACCTGTCGCGGGTCGGCAGCACGCCGGCATTGTTGTTCAAGACATCGATCGGAACGTCGCGAAGCTCGTGCGCGAGCTTGTCGACCTGGCCGTGATGGGTGACATCCAGTTTGTGAACGGTGACGCGGCCTTTCGATTTGGCGGCGATCGCGTTGAGTTCGGCAGCCTTGGCCGGGTTGCGACAGCAGGCGAGAACGCGCCAACCGGCTTGATCGAGCTGGCGCACCCATTCCAGGCCAAGCCCGCGGTTGGCCCCGGTGAGAAGCATCGTGTCCATGGCGGCGAACGCTAACGTGGCGATGCCGGGCGGTCAAACGCCGATCAGAACGGCAGGGTCGAGCCGTCCCAGCGCATCAGGCGCCCGCTGTCCTCGATCGTCGCGGTGGCGATGATTCTACGCATGCCCTCGACCGACTTGACCGGGTCGACGAGGTCATCGGGAGAGTAGCCGGGGTCGAGGTCGGCCCGGCCCATCTCGGTGTTGGCCCAGCCCGGCGTTACCGAGAGCGCGATGACGCCCCGCTCGGCCAGATATCCGGCCAGATTGATCGCTAGCATGTTCACGGCGCACTTGGTGGTGCGATAGACGTGCTTGCCGTCGCCGAACTTGGAGGCGGTTCCGCGCGAGCCGGCGGCGGAAAGCGAGGACAGGCCGGAGGTCATGCATAGAATCATCTTGCGCCGGCTACGCGCGATCTGCTCGACGAAGGCCTCCGCCATCTTCATGTAGGAGAACAGGTTGTTGCGCATGATCCGCGCCCATTCGTCGTAGTCGGTCTGCCCGAACTTTTTCCGTGCCGGCAGGATACCGGCGTTGTTGTTCAAGACGTCGATCGCTTCGTCCTTGAGCGTGACGGATAGACGATCGATTGCAGTGAAGTCGGTGACGTCGAGCTGATGCGGCACGACCCGGCCGTGCGACTTCTTGGCGATCGCGAACAGGCCTTCGGCTTTGGCCGGGTCGCGGTAGGTAGCGTGGACCCGCCAGCCGGCGGCGTCGAGCTGGCGTACCCATTCGAGCCCGAGCCCGCGGTTGGCGCCGGTGATCAGCATCGTCTCCATCGTCGAACCCCCGTTCCGCTTCTGTCTATTCGCCCATCTATGCCGAGACGCGTCCGTAGCCGCCACCGCCCGGCGTTTCAATCACGAAAACATCGCCCGGCGCCATCGACGTCATCGCGGTGCCGGCCAAGTCGACGCGCTCGCCGCGGGCGCGGATCACATAGTTCCTGCCGACCATGCCGGGCTCGCCGCCTGCGGCCCCGGGTGGCGGCACCCGCCGATGGCTCGACAGGATCGCCGCCGTCATCGGCTCGAGGAAGCGGATCCGCCGTACCACGCCGTCGCCGCCGCGGTGCCGGCCGCGACCGCCCGAGCCGCGCCGGATCGCGAAGCTCTCGACGATCACCGGGAAGCGGAGCTCGATCACCTCGGGGTCGGTCAACCGCGTGTTGGTCATGTGGGTGTGGACGGCGTCGGTGCCGTCGAAGTCGGGGCCGGCGCCGGCGCCGCCGCAGATCGTCTCATAGTACTGGTAGTGCTCATTGCCGAAGGTCAAGTTGTTCATCGTCCCCTGCGAGCCGGCGAGGGTGCCGAGCGCGCCGTAGAGCGCATCGGTGATGGCTTGGCTGGTCTCGACGTTGCCGGCGACGACCGCGGCCGGCGCGACCGGATTCAGCATCGAGCCGGCCGGCACCATCACCTTCAAGGGCTTCAAGCAGCCCTCGTTGAGCGGAATGTCCTCATCGATCAAGGTGCGGAACACGTAGAGCACGGCCGCCTTGGTGACGGCGAGCGGGGCGTTGAAGTTCCGTGCGTGCTGACTCGAACTGCCGGCGAAGTCGATCGTCGCTTGGCCTTTGGCGCGGTCGATCGCGATCGCGACCGCGATCTCGCTGCCATCGTCGAGCGGATAGCGACAGGTGCCGTTGGTCAGCGCGCCGAGCGCCCGCTTGACGCAGGCTTCGGCATTGTCTTGGACGTAGCGCATGTAGGCGCGCACGACGTCGAGCCCGTAAGCCGTGACCATGCGGCGGATTTCCTTGACGCCCTTTTCGCAGGCGGCGATCTGCGCCTTGAGGTCGGCGACGTTCTGGGATGGATTGCGGGCCGGGTAGGGGCCCGAGGTCAGCAGCGCGAGCATGCCGGCTTCGTCGAACTTACCGCCGTGCACGACGCGGACATTGTCGAACAGGATGCCTTCCTCGGCCACGGTCTTGGAATCGGGCGGCATTGACCCCGGCGAGGTGCCGCCGATATCGGCGTGGTGGCCGCGCGAACCGACGTAAAACAGGATCGTCCGCCCGGCGTCGTCGAACACGGGCGCGATCACCGTGATGTCGGGCAAGTGGGTGCCGCCGTTATAGGGCGCGTTGAGCGCGATGACATCGCCCGGAGCCAGGGTCGCGCCGCGGGCTTTGATTACCGTCTTGACGCTCTCGCTCATCGAGCCCAGATGCACCGGCATGTGCGGCGCGTTGGCGATAAGGCTGCCCGCGGCATCGAACAGCGCACATGAAAAATCGAGCCGTTCCTTGATATTGACCGAATGGGCGGTGTGCGCGAGCACGGTTCCCATCTGCTCGGCGATCGACATGAAGAGGTTGTTGAAGATCTCGAGCATGACCGGATCGACCGCGGTCGACACCGACTTGGCGCGGCGTTCGGTGACGCGGGTGATAACGAGATCGCGCGCTGCCGTCAGTTCGGCCGTCCACCCCGGATCGATGACGTTGGTGCCGTGCGGCTCGATCACGATCGCCGGTCCCGCCACCGGTTGCCCGACGCCCAGGGCGGCGCGCTCGACGATCGCCGCGTCGTGGTGGGCGCCGTCGCGGTAGATCATGGTGCTGCCGCGGGCGGGGTTCGGCCCACGCTTGGCCGCGACCGTGGTGGCGGCACTTGCCGCGGTCGCGCCGCCGACCGCTTCGACTGCGACCGTGCCGGCGATCAGTGGCCTGCCGCTCGCGGCAAAACCATAGCGGTCGCGGTGTGCGGTTTCGAACGCGTCGCGCATCGTGGCGAGCGGCGCCTCGTCGACGATGAGCGCGACATCGCTCCCCTGGTAGCGCAAATGGATCCGGCGGTGCAGGCGCACTTGGTCGGCGGCGACGCCTTGCGCCGCGATTTCGGTCCGCGCCGCATCGGCCAGCGCATCGAGCGCGGCGCCGATCGCCGGTAGCGTCTCGGCCTCGAGCGCGAGCTCGATCGAGCGCTCGCGCATCACCGCCACGTCGGCGAGACCGATGCCGTAGGCCGACAGCACGCCGGCGTGCGGATGGATCAGGATCTTGGTCATGCCGAGGGCGTCGGCGACGGCGCAGGCGTGCTGGCCGCTGGCGCCGCCAAAACAGTTGAGTACGAATGCGCTGGCGTCGTGACCGCGCTGGATCGAAATCTTTTTGATCGCGTTCGCCATATTGTCGACGGCGATGGCGAGGAAGCCCTCGGCGACATCTTCGGGCGAGGTCGGGCGGCCGCGCGCTTCGGCGACCGCGGCCGCGAGCTGGGTGAACTTCGTGACCACGACCTCGCGATCGAGCGGCTGATCGCCGGACGGGCCGAATACGCGCGGGAAAAACTCGGGGTCGAGCTTACCGACCATCACGTTGGCGTCGGTGACGGTCAACGGTCCGCCGCGGCGGTAGCAGGCCGGGCCGGGATCGGCGCCAGCCGAATCGGGACCAACCCGGAAACGGGTGCCGTCGAAGTGGAGGATCGAGCCACCGCCGGCGGCGACGGTATGGATCGCCATCATCGGCGCGCGGATGCGGACGCCGGCGACCTCGCTTTCGAAGGTGCGCTCGAGCTGGCCGTCGTAGAGCGAAACGTCGGTCGACGTCCCGCCCATGTCGAAGCCGATCACGCGCGCGAATCCGGCGACGCCCGCGGTGCGGACCGCGCCGACCACGCCGCCGGCCGGCCCCGACAGAATCGAATCCTTGCCCTGGAAGCGGCGGGCGTCGGCTAGGCCGCCGTTCGACTGCATGAAGAACAGGCGGGTGCCGCCGAGCTCGCTCGCGACCCGCGCGACGTAGCGGTTCAAGATCGGCGACACGTAAGCATCGACCACCGTCGTGTCGCCGCGCGCCACCAGCTTGATCAACGGGCTCACCGCGTGCGAGGCCGAAACCCGGGCAAATCCGATGCTCGCCGCGATCGCCGCGACTTCGGCCTCGTGCGCTGGGTAGCGATAGGCGTGGAGAAACGCGATCGCGACCGCGGCAATCCCGGCATCCTTGGCGGCGCGGAGGTCGCGCTCGACCGAACCGCGGTCGATGCCGCGCAAGACCTCGCCCTTGGCGGTGACGCGGCAATCGACCTCGATCACGCGATCGTACAGCATCGCCGGCAGGCGGATGTTGCGGGCGAAAATGTTGGGGCGGTTCTGGTAGCCGATGCGAAGGATGTCGGCGAAGCCCTTGTTGACGACAAGCGCGGTCCGCTCGCCCCGGCGCTCCAGAAGCGCATTGGTGGCGACCGTGGTGCCCATCTTGACGGCGGCGATCGCCGCGGTCGGAATCGGGCCGGCCGCGGCCACGCCCAGGATATCGCGGATGCCTTGGAGCGCGGCGTCGCGGTAGCGCTCGGGCGCCTCGGACAAGAGCTTGTGGGTGCGGATCGCCCCGTCAGGCGAGCGTGCGACGATATCGGTAAAAGTCCCGCCGCGGTCGATCCAGAACTGCCAGCCGGGCGTGGTGTCGGTCACGAACGTCGTCCGTTGCTTGCGCACCGTTTGTAGAGGAGGTTTCGGATGGCGGTCCAGCGGAAGGTGTGCGACAAATTCGCTAGGTTTCCGTCACCGGCATGACGATCTGGGGGAAAGTTCTCGGCGGGACCGTGGGCTTCGTGCTCGGCGGTCCGCTCGGCGCGTTGATCGGCGGCGTTGCCGGCCACGCCGTCGACAAGCTGCAGCGCGGACGCCAGGACGAGGACCGCGCCGGGACCAAGGAAATCGCGTTCACGATCGGCGTCATCGTGCTCGGCGCCAAGTTGGCGAAGGCCGACGGCGTCGTCACGCCCGAGGAAGTGCGCGCCTTCAAAGAAGTTTTCCACGTCCCGCCCGATGAACTCAAGAATGTCGGACGGGTGTTCGATCGGGCGCGCCAGGACGCCGAGGGGTTCGAGCCTTATGCCAAGCAAGTGGCGGAGTTGTTCAAGGGCAAACCGGCGGTCCTCGAAGACCTGCTCGACGGCTTGTTCCACATCGCCAAGGCCGACGATGTCGTCCACCCGGCCGAGCTCGAGTTCCTGGCCGCGGTCGCGCGCATCTTCGGCTTCAGCGAGGCCGAATGGGCGCGCATTCGCGAAGGCTATGTCGGGCCCGATCAAGCCGATCCGTACCGGATCCTCGGCGTCGATCGCGAAATTTCCGATTCCGAACTCAAGCGCCGCTACCGCAAGCTTGCCAAGGAGCATCACCCCGACGTGCTGGTCGGGCAGGGCATGCCCAAGGAGTTCGTCGAGGTCGCGAGCGAGAAGCTCGCCTCGATCAATGCCGCCTACGAGCGCATCGCCCGCGAGCGCGGCGTCGCGTGAGCGCCTGACGATTGCGCCAATCGGCTAGGCACGTAAGGGCCATTCGTGCGGCTCCATCACCTGGCGTTGGCCGTCCTCGTCAATCTCGTGTTCGGTTTCAACTTCGTTGCCGGCAAGATCGGCGCCGATCATTTCGAGCCACTGTTCTTCATCGCGCTCCGCTTCGCCGTGGTCGTCACCTGCCTGGCGCCGTTCCTGAAGGACGTGCCGGGGCGCTGGCGCGACGTCGTCATGGTGGGGCTGCTGATCGGCGTCGCCCATTTCGGACTGATGTTCATCGGCATGCGGCTGTCGGCCGGCGCCGCCTCGGTCGCCCTGATCGCCCAGCTTCACGTGCCGTTCTCGATCATTCTCGCGATGATCTTTCTCAAGGAGCGCTTGAACGCCCGGCGGCTGGCTGGTACCGCGCTCGCCTTCACCGGGGTCGCGGTAATCGGTTTCGATCCGACGGTGTTCGCGCATCTCGAAGCGCTGCCGTTCGTGGTGCTGGGCGCGCTGGCGATCGGCTTGGGCGTGGTCCTGATTCCGGGAACGCGCGGCGTGCCGATCGTAACGCTCCAGGCATGGATGGGGGTGATTTCGATACCGCCGCTCCTGCTGCTGAGCTTCGTTTTTGAAAGCGGGCAGGCGGCAGCCATCGCCACCGCCACTTTCGAGCAGTGGGGGGCGCTCTTGTTCGTCGCCGTCGGCGCGACCGTAATCGGCCACGGCAGTTGGTACTACCTTCTCAAAGCCTATCCGATCACCGTGATCTCGCCCTTCACATTGCTCGGCCCTGTCTTCGGCGTCGTCTCCGGCGTCCTGTTCCTGGACGACACGTTGACGTGGGAAATCCTGGTCGGGGGTGCGATGGTCCTCATCGGCATCGGTCTCATTCAGATTCGGGCCGGCGCCGGCGTCGGGCACGCCGCCGCGGCGGTAAAGACCTAGCCCCGCCATGCGCGAACGCCCCTCGCCCAATTTCGACCTTCGCCCGGCGGGGCAGGCGATCGACATGCTCGTCCTCCACTACACCGGGATGCCGTCCGCCGCGGCGGCGCTCGATCGGCTCTGCGACCCGGTCGCCAAGGTGAGCGCCCACTACTTGATCGACGAGGCGGGCGAGCCGACCGCACTCGTCGCCGAAACGGCGCGCGCCTGGCATGCCGGCGTCGCCTATTGGGCGGGCGCTACCGACATCAATGGCTGCTCGATCGGGATCGAGCTCGCAAATCCCGGCCACGAATGGGGTTATGTGGCGTTCGCCGCCGCCCAATACGCGACGTTGATCGCGCTGGCGCGGGCGATCCTAGCGCGCCATCCCATTCCGGCCCATCGCGTGCTCGCGCATTCCGATGTCGCACCCGAGCGGCGGCAAGATCCGGGCGAACAGTTCGATTGGGAGCGGCTCGCCGCTGCCGGGATCGGATGGGTCGCCGAACGCACCGCCGACCCGCGTGACCTCAAGGCCGACCGCCGGCCTTCGCACGCCGCGATCGCGGCCCTGCAGCAAGATCTTGCGCGCTTCGGCTACCGGATCGAGCCGACCGGCACCTTCGACAAGCGCACCACCGACGTCGTCGCGGCGTTTCAGCGCCACTATCGGCGCCAGCGGGTCGATGGCGTTCCCGATCCCGAAACGCTCGCGGTCTTGGCCGAGTTGCTCGCGCGCCGACCGGCCTGACCGGGCCGGCGCGCGCAGCCCTTGCGCCCCAACCCCCGAAGCGCCACTTTACCGAGGCGTCAGATCGCCGGGCAGCCGCGCCACCGCAGGTCACTGCGGCGGTGAGGAAAGTCCGGGCTCCACGGAAAGACGGTGCCGGGTAATGCCCGGCGGGGGCGACCCCAGGGACAGTGCCACAGAAAACAAACCGCCCGCCGGCCGCAAGGCCTCGCGGGTAAGGGTGAAAAGGTGCGGTAAGAGCGCACCGCGGCGCCGGCAACGGCGGCGGCACGGCAAACCCCACCGGGAGCAAGACCAAATAGGGACGGCGCGCCGCTTCGGCGGCAGACGGTTTCCGGGTCAGTCGTCCGGGTAGGTTGCGCGAGGCGCTTGGCGACAAGCGTCCCAGATGAATGGCTGCCTCCGGGCGCAGGCTCGGAACAGAACCCGGCTTATAGGCGGTCTGACGCCTTTGCCGCCGCTCGCCTGTTAGCGAAAGGGTGGGGCATATAGTGAACAAAACACGAATTATTAGGATACTAAACTGCCACAATTCGCCCATGCCAGAGCCGTTCCGCGGCCACGATGCCGTGGTGGGATCGCAACCCTTGGGGCGCGCGGCCTTTGCGTCGCGTTATTCCTTGATTTTTCAGAGCTATTCCCATTGACACCCATATATACCCATGGTATCCCATACCGTCCCAAATAGCATCCAGAACGGCGGCCAACGACGCGATGACTACGACGGGGCGTACGGGACGCGGAGAAGTTCGGTGGCAGGGAGCGTTTCATGGCGTTGTTTCTTTCCAAGTTCCTCAACAAGGTCGACCGCAAAGGGCGGGTGTCGGTTCCGGCCCCGTTTCGTGCCGAGCTCGCCGCCGAGACCTTTGCCGGCATCATCGTTCGTCCGTCGTTCGTCAGCGCCGCGCTCGACGGCTGCGGTAAGCTGGCGCTCGAAACGCTCAAACAGGGCGTCGATCGGCTCAATCCGTTTTCCGACGAGCGCATGAGCTTTGCGAGCGCGATCTTCGCGCGGAGCTCGTCGCTGCCGTGGGACGGCGAGGGCCGGATCGTGCTGCCGGCCGACCTGCTCGCGCATGCCCACCTCGCCGAGCGCGCGCTGTTCGTCGGTCTGGGCGAAACCTTTCAGATTTGGGAGCCCGGCCGCTACGCCGAAGCCGAGGCCGAAGCGATCCGCCGCGCGCGCGAGTTGCGCGGCAGTCTCAACGCACCGTCGCGAAAGGAATGAAGGAGCCTCGCGAGCAGTGACGGATCGTGGATCGCATGAACCGGTGATGGTCGATGCGGTGGTAGCCGCGTTGGCGCCCCGGAACGGCGACATCATGATCGACGCGACCTTCGGCGCCGGCGGTTACGCGCGCGCCTTGCTCGAGGCGGCCCCATGCAGGGTGTCGGCGATCGACCGCGATCCGGCCGCTATCGCGCGGTCGGCCGCGCTCGCGGCCCGCTACGGCCAGCGTTTCCATGCCGTCGAAGGCCGCTTTTCCGAGATGGCGACGCTGCTTGCGCCCCACGACGTCGCCGCCGCCGACGGCGTCGCCTTCGATCTCGGCGTGTCCTCGCCGCAGATCGACGATCCCGCGCGCGGCTTCTCGTTTCAGGCCGACGGGCCGCTCGACATGCGGATGACACCGTCGGGATCGAGCGCCGCCGACTTCGTCAATACCGCGGCCGAGACGACGATCGCCGATGTCATCTATCGCTTCGGCGAAGAACGCCACGCACGGCGGATTGCCCGCGCGATCGTGCGCCGGCGCCGCGAGCGCCCGCTCGCCCGCACCGGCGAGCTGGTCGATGCGATCGTGCAGGCGGTCGGACCGCAACGCGAGGGCGAGCGCCTCCATCCCGCGACCCGCACCTTTCAGGCGCTCCGCATCCACATCAACGACGAGTTGACCGAGCTCCGCCTCGGGCTCGCGGCGTCCGAACGCCTGCTGCGAAGCGGCGGCCGTCTCGCCGTGGTCGCGTTCCATTCGCTCGAGGACCGCATCGTCAAACAGTTCCTGACCGAGCGCTCCGGCCGGGCGCCGAAGCCCGGTCGCCACCAGCCGTTCGCGCCGGCGCGGGCGCCGTCGTTTGCGATGACGACGCGCAAGGCGCTGCGCCCGAGCGAGGCCGAAGTGGCGCGAAACCCGCGCGCGCGCTCGGCCCGGTTTCGGAGCGCGGTCCGCACCGAGGCGCCGGCATGGTCGAGCGAGCGGGGGCAGCCGTGAAGCGCCATCTCACCGCGCTCGGTTTCGTGTTGGTGGCCGCGCTCACCTTCGCGCTCTACAGCCTCAAGTACGAGGTTCAGCGGCTTGAGGCGCGCGACGAGTCGCTGACCCAGGCGATCGCCGCCGAGCACGAGGCGGTCCGCGTTCTCAAGGCGGAATGGAGCTATCTCAACAATCCGAAGCGGCTCGAAGAATTGGCGTTCCGCCACCTCGATCTCGCGCCGGCCGACGGGCGCCGGTTCATGAGCCTGATTGCGGTCCCGCGCGGCGTGCGGCCGGCCGAGGACGATCCCACCGTCGATCCGTCCGCTGCCGTTCCCCCGGAAGAGCCGACCGGCGCCTCCACGATCTGGTTCGTCGGCACGCCCGAGCCCGAGGAGACGCCGTGATGCGGCGGCTGTTCGCTCGTCTCGTCACGCGCTCGGCCCCCGCCGCCGGTGTCGCCGGCTGGCGACGGCCGCCGATCGAAACCGGCCGCAGCCGCCTGATCGCGATCGGCGCCGGCTTTACCCTGCTGTTCACGATCATGGCCGGCCGCTTGATCGACCTCACGCTGTTGCGCGAAGGCGAGGAGCCGCGCCTGACCGCCTCCGATGCGCGCACCCCGGCCGAGCGCGCCGATATCGTCGATCGCAACGGTACCCTGCTCGCGACCAGCCTCAAGACCGCTTCGCTTTACGCCAACCCCAAGCGCGTGCTCGATGCCGATACCGCGGCGCGCGATCTCGCCAAGGCGCTGCCCGGCCTCGACCGTCGCGACCTCGCCGAGAAGCTCGCGTCCGACAAGACGTTCGTTTGGATCAAACGCGGCCTCACGCCGGGCGAGCAGAACGCGGTGCATCGCCTCGGACTCCCGGGCCTCGCGTTCCAAGAGGAGTACCGCCGGGTCTACCCGCACGGGCGGCTCGCCGCCCACGTTCTGGGTTTTTCGAACGTCGACAACGAGGGACTGGCCGGCGTCGAAAAGGGACTCGAAGGCCTGCTCAAGACGCCGGTTCGCGATCTCGCCGGGCCGCTCGCGTTGTCGATCGACTTGCGCGTCCAGCACGTCCTCACCGAGGAGCTCGCCGAAGCGGTCGGGCAGTTTCAGGCAATCGGTGCCGCTGCGCTCGTCACCGACGTCACCACCGGCGAAATCGTCGCGCTGGTCTCGCTCCCTGATTTCGATCCCAACCATCCCGGCGCCATGCCGAAGGATGCGCTCTTCAACCGCGTCACCCTGGGCATCTACGAGATGGGGTCGACCTTCAAGGCGTTTACCGTCGCGATGGCGATCGATTCGGGCGCCGCGTCGCTCGCCAGCCGCTACGACGCGACCGAGCCGATGAAAATCTCGCGCTTCGTCATCAACGACTACCACGCCAAACGCCGCGTTCTCACCGTACCCGAGGTGTTTCTCTATTCGTCCAACATCGGCGCCGCCAAGATGGCGCTCGACGTCGGCACCAAGCGGCAGCAGTCGTACCTCCGCGCGTTCGGGCTGCTCGAACCGGCGACGCTCGAGCTGCCCGAGGTCGGGAAGCCGATGTCACCGTCGCCCGCACAATGGCGCGAGATCAATACGGTCACCGTCGCGTACGGCCATGGCGTGGCGGTTTCGCCGGTGCAGCTCGCCGAGGGCGTCGGCGCGATCGTCAATAACGGCGTACGCATGCCCTCGACCCTGATCAAGCGGCCGGCCGACGCACCGCTCGCCGGCAAGCGCGTGATCTCGCCCGAAGCGTCGCGCGATATGCGCCAGCTCATGCACCAGGTGGTGAACAAAGGCACCGGCACCAAGGCGGCGGCGCCGGGCTATAGCGTCGGCGGCAAGACCGGCACGGCCGAGAAGACCGGGGTCGGCGGCTACCGCACGCGCGCGTTGTTGTCCTCGTTCGTCGGCGTCTTTCCGATCGCCGCACCCAAGTACCTCGTGGTCGTGATCCTCGACGAGCCCAAGGGCAACCCGCGGACTCAGGGCTACGCGACCGGCGGCTGGACCGCGGCCCCGGTCGTCGGCCGCGTCGTCGCGCGGATCGGGCCCCTACTCGGCGTCGCGCCGAATGCGCCCGACGACGTGCTGCCCGAGCGGACCGTGATGGCGGCAAGCGCGCCGGCGGGAGGATCGCGTGTATCTCGCTGACCTGTTCGATCCCGCCGACTTCGCCCCGGCGGCGCCGGGCTCGGCGCTCAACCCGGCGATCGCCGGCCTTACCGCCGACAGTCGCGCGGTCAAGCCCGGGTTCTTGTTCGCAGCGCTCGCCGGATCGCGCGCGGATGGCGCGTCGTTCATCGGCGAGGCGGTCGCGCGCGGCGCCGTTGCCGTGCTGTGCGACCGCGCCGCCGCCCGCCCGGACGCGGCGATCGCGGTCGTGCCGCACGCCAATCCGCGCCGGGCGCTGGCGCGCGCCGCGGCCCGGTTCTATCCGCGCCATCCGACCCACCTCGCCGCGGTCACCGGCACCAACGGCAAGACCTCGGTCGCCTGCTTCACGCGCCAGCTCTGGCAGTCGATGGGCCGCCGCGCCGGCACGATCGGGACCTTGGGCGCGCAATGGCGGGACCATGTCGAGCCGCTCGCGACGACAACGCCCGATCCGGTTCAGCTCCACGCGCTGCTCGACCGCATGGTCGGCGATGGCGTCGACTATGTCGCGATCGAAGCGTCGAGCCACGCGCTCGATCAGCATCGGGTCGACGGCGCCACGGTCAAGTCGGCGGCATTCACCAACCTGAGCCACGACCACCTCGACTATCATCCTTCGCTCGCGGCGTACTTCGCATGCAAGACCCGCCTGTTCGCCGAAGTGCTCGACGCCGCCGGCACCGCGGTCTTGAACGCCGACGTGCCCGAGGCCGAGCCGCTCGGCGCCGTGTGCGCCAAGCGCGGCGTCAAAACGCTCACCTACGGCCGCGCCGGCCGCGATATCGCCTTGGTCGATGCGACCCCGAGCGCCCGCGGCCAGCGCCTCGCGCTCGAGGTCGAAGGCGCTCGTCATGACGTAGCGTTGCCCCTGGTCGGCGATTTTCAGGCCGCCAATGCGCTCTGTGCGCTCGGGCTCGCGCTGGCCTCGGGCGGCCAAGCGGCGACGCTTGCGGAAGCGCTCGCCGGGCTGAGCGTCGTCCCGGGCCGCCTCGAGCACGCCGCAACCCACGCAAACGGCGCGCCGATTTACGTCGACTACGCGCATACGCCCGACGCAATGGCCAAGGTCCTGACCGCGCTTCGTCCCCACGCCAAGGGCCGCTTGAGCGTCGTCTTCGGCGCTGGCGGCGATCGCGATCCGACCAAGCGCCCGCGGATGGGTTCGGTGGTCGCGCGGCTCGCCGATACCGCGATCGTGACTGACGACAACCCGCGCAACGAAGACCCGGCGGCGATCCGGCGTGCGGTTCTCGCTGCCTGTCCGCGCGCACGCGAGATCGGCGATCGCCGCGAGGCGATTGCC